>Ga0315909_10000032_pt1 | contig 180715 bp, 173 predicted proteins | sample LakEriMetagenome_11_FD_203527 | JGI IMG/M metagenome (GOLD analysis project Ga0315909, IMG submission 203527) | Freshwater fungal communities from buoy surface, Lake Erie, Ohio, United States - Buoy 2 MA125 | ecosystem: Environmental > Aquatic > Freshwater > Lake | place: USA: Lake Erie, Ohio... | reverse complement strand
AGAAAGGGATTAATCCATGATCGTTGAGACATCAAATCTTGCGCATGTGGCAAATCCAGCCGCTGCGCAGCTACCAAGAAGCCCGAAAACACAGGCTTTTGAGGGTGTAGTCATGTATTACGGTTACAGGTTCTACGATCCTGAAACAGGGAGATGGCCATCTAGAGATCCGATAGGAGAAAGAGGCGGGGTGAACCTCTACGGCTTCGTGGGGAATGAGGGGGTGAATTGGGTTGATGTGTTGGGGCTTGAATATGGGTTTGGACCAGGAGATTTCCCAGGTCCTGCACCCTCAATCTTGAAACCGGGTTTTGATCCGGGAGAGTTCCCTGGTCCCTCACCTAAAATTGTCAATGACTTCGCAACACTTCCCGATGCCGAAGTCGGTGTTAGTGGTGGAGGAACTGGGTTCTTTATGTTTGTAGGTCTTGACGTTAGCGTTTCAGTAACAGTGTCATTAACATGTAAGACTTGCATGACTGTATCAGGTAGCGCACTTTTTGGAAAAGTACCAGGAGCCATGGCATCAGTTGGAGTGGGGCCAGCTTTAAGTATTGGAGAAACTCCAGGCGAGGTAGGTTTTGGTAAGTCAGGTCACTCTCAAGGTACAAGCTCTGGTGTTGGTGGAGGTGCTGGCAAAGGCGCGGGCTTGACGGGGTATGTCGAATCACCGGGAAGTGATTATTATGATTTTGATCCCACAAAAATTTCAGGCGGGGGCGTTGCTCATGTCGGACCTACATTTGGAGCAGCTGTATACCGTAGAAAGAGTGTATATTGTAAATCCTGCGCAAGCCTATTTAATGTTCCATTACTTACGCAAATACAAATGCATAAAGAGATATCAGATTGTTTAGCGGCTGTAATCTTAGAACAATTACGCCAAACTAATGTCATAGCTCCTAAATGAGCAAATTATAGAATTCTATGGATATAATAAAAGTCCTGAAAGATAAATTTAATCCTTATATTTGTATATGGATTCAGCCTATTTTGCTAATCTATGTTAAGTTCAGTAAAGAAATAACTTCGATCTATGTATTATTTTTATTAATGGCTCTCCCATCAATTTATTATTTAATTAAATCTAAATTAAATAATGAAACGATGGAAGACATGATCAAATTTTCTACCGTTGGTTTTCTTTTAGCCTCTCCATTTTATATTGTTTTTTACGTTTTCGCATTTTTTTTCTATCGCTAAAAACTTGGCCTGACTCCAAAATAAACTGCCAGGCATACAAGAGTTATAAACTAAGATTTTGGGCATTCATGTCTTGAGTGCGATTGTCGACTTCCCCAGTTGTGCGACAGGTTAAAAATAGAGTAAAGAGGGTTTGTAAGAGTCCCCTGTAGCGGAACAGATTGAAACTAGAGTTTCGGGTTGCTACAAAGCAAACGAAACGATGAAAAAGAGCCAATTCACAGAGAGCCAAATAGTGGCGATTCTCAAAGAAACCGACACGGGGATGAAAGTCTCTGAAGTATGCCGCAAGTATGGCATTAGCCAGCCAACTTATTACAACTGGAAGAGCAAGTATGGAGGTTTGAGTGTTTCTGAACTCAAGCGCACCAAAGAGATTGAAGCAGAGCTATCGAAGCTCAAACGCATGTATGCCGATTTGGCCATGGAGAATGACGCCATCAAATCTCTGCTCGAAAAAAAGCTCTAAAGCCAGTCGAACGCCATGAGGCAGTCGACTGGCTCGTTGAAGAAGAAAACCTAGCAGCGAGCCGCGCCTGTCGGATTATGGGTGTAAGTCGAACCAGCTGGTATCGCGAGCCGTCCGATCGTTCTGAGCGCGATGCGACAGTGATTGCCAGACTCAACGAAGTGATCAGCAAACATGGACGGTGGGGCTTTAGAAGGTGTTACCACTGGTTGCGCCAGCATGGTGAGACATGGAATCACAAGCGTGTCCTACGTGTTTACCGTGCAATGAACCTCAATCTACCGCGTCGTGCTAAACGTCGTCTTCCCGCGAGGTTACGACAGCCACTGGTAGTCCCCTCTGAATCCGGACGGATGTGGTCAATGGACTTTATGCACGACACGCTTTATTGCGGAAAGCGCTTCCGCACACTTAACATCATCGATGAAGGAGTTCGCGAAGCACTTGCCATCGAAGTGGACACCTCGCTTCCAGCAGAACGCGTTATACGCGTTCTTGAACAACTCAAAGATAGTCACCCACTTCCCGAACAAATCAGAGTCGATAATGGCCCGGAACTCATCTCCTCAAAGCTCGAGGCCTGGTGCGAACGACACGGAATCCGGCTACATCATATCCAACCAGGTAAGCCGACCCAGAATGCCTACATTGAGCGCTTCAATCGCAGCCTGCGCCGCGAGGTGCTCAACGCCCATCTCTTCGCTAACCTTAGTGAAGTCCGTGAGATCATCCATGACTGGATGATCTCATACAACGAGGAGCGCCCTCATGCTTCCCTCGGAAATCTCCCCCCAAAAATCTACAAACAACAACTAACAAAACCAATAATTGCCGCCTAAACCTCTACTTTTGAAATGTACCGTTGACGGGGACTCTTACACAAGAACTTAATGTTTGACAAATCAGACAAAATTGCCTTTTTTTGTATCAAATACCATACATTATGAGCAAAAACCATCATAATCTACTGCCCAAGCACCAGCGCATTCTTGCTGATTTGGGGGAGAATTTAAAGCTGGCAAGACTGCGGCGCAGGCTCAGTGCCGAGCAAGTTGCCGAACGTGCCGGGATCAGCCGTTCCACGCTTCATCTGATAGAAAATGGCTCTGCTGGTACGTCCTTGGGGCGCCTCATCCAAGTGCTTGCGGTGCTGGGTCTCGAAGGCGACCTGCCCAAAGTTGGCATGGATGACACGCTGGGACGCAAACTGGAAGATATTCGTTTGACTGAAACAAGGAAGAGAGCTCCCAAGAAATCACCGAAATCATGAATCGTGAAATTGAAGTATGGGCCGATTGGAAAGAGCTAGAAGGCAATCAGCTCATGGGCCTTCTGCGTGCCAATGTAACGCGAGGAAAAGAGGTGTTCTCTTTCAATTACGAAACCGCATGGCTCAAGACCAATGCATCAAGACAGCTTGATCCTGATCTTCAGCTCGTTGAGGGTCCTCAATATCTCAACATCGATCAACGTCCCAACTTCGGTCTATTTCTGGATTCCTCTCCTGATCGCTGGGGACGTCTGCTCATGCAGCGACGTGAGGCACTTGTGGCACGCGAGGAGAAGCGCTCGGGTCGGCACTTGCTGGAAACCGATTACCTATTAGGCGTGCATGATGAGCAGCGTGCTGGCGCTCTGAGATTCAAAGATCCTGAAAAAGGTGACTCATGGCTCAATGATGACATCCGCATGACGACCCCGCCTTGGGCTTCCCTGCGTGAGCTCGAAAATGCGAGTTGGATGATTCAAGATCATTCTGCCAGCGAGGACCCACATTATCTGGAATGGATCAACTTGTTGATTGCTCCTGGTTCTTCGATCGGAGGTGCGCGACCGAAAGCTGGAGTCAAGGATCCCAATGAAGATCTGTGGATCGCCAAATTCCCCGGACGTGCCGATGAGCGCGACATAGCTGCGTGGGAAATGCTGGTGCATCGACTTGCTCTTGATGCTGGATTGCGTGTTGCCGAAGCAAACCTACAAACATTCGGCAAGGGGCACCGCACCTTTATGACACGACGTTTTGATAGGGTGAAGGGTTCTGGAGGGCGTCAACGCATCCACTTTGCATCAGCTATGACTTTGTTAGGTCGAGCAGACGGCGACAACCACATGGGCGGAGCCAGTTACTTGGAACTTGTGGAGTTCATTGGCAGGCAAGGCGCAAGGCCAGCCCATGACCTTGAGGAATTGTGGCGGAGAATTGTCTTTTCCATCGCGGTTCGCAACACTGACGATCATCTGCGCAACCATGGGTTTCTGCTTACTGAAAGTGGTTGGGAGCTATCCCCTGCCTATGATCTTAATACGGATCCGAACGGTAGTGGACTCAGTCTCAATATTTCGGAAACAGATAACGCGCTGAGCTTTGATCTAGCGATGGAAGTTTCTCCTATGTTCAGAATCCATCCACAACGTGCGAGTGAGATTCTCGATAAAGTCAGAGCGGTTGTTGCAAAATGGTATATCCATGCAAAAGACCTAGGCATTCCTAGGTCTGAACAAGAACTGATGAAAAGAGCATTTGAAGAATCAAATTAAGAAAAAACAAACTACGCTGAGCTACTTCACCTCGGCGACTAACAAATCAATAAGTGGTTTCGGATCTGGAAGTCCGTGGGGGTGATGGTCTCCGTTTTCTTTGGGGAAAAGTTTCACGCGTCCTTTGTTTTGTTCCCAAAACTCGACGAGTTTTGCGGCGTTGTCCTCGTAAGGAACGGTGCGATCCGCTGTGCCGTGGCAGGAGACAAGCAGCACGTCGGCCTTAATGGCGGGAAGGAGTTGATCGGTTGGGCGGATGGATTTTTCGATGGCTGTTGCATCATCGGCGAAACCGAAAACCGTTTTGTATTTCTCCCAATCGCCTTTGCTGCCTTTGCTTTGCTTGATGAGTTGAAATCCGCCTGGCCATGAACGGATATCACAGACGCCGTTATCCAGATAAAGCACACTGGCACGATCCGGATGAAGGCGAACCCATGCGTTCACATAAAGCCCACCGCGGGAAATGCCGAGCAACGCAGGTTTCGCGGAGAGGCCGCGTTTCTCGAGGAGTTCCGTATAAAGTTTTTCCCATACCGCCATGGCATTGGGAGATCCGAATTGATTGCTCTGTGCGACGTAAGCCACATGCCAACCTTTTTCCACAAGACCGCTTTCCAGGGTTTTAAGATGACCCGCGAACTCGCCGATCCAAAGCCATGGTTTTCCCTCCGCAGCAGTGGCGGGTATTTTCAACGATACCTTCGCACCATCAATTTCGAAATTTTCGGCCGTCTGAGCGATGGATTTTTCTGAAATGAATAGGCAAGAGATTGCAATGAGGTGGAGAATGAATCGGTTTTTCATAAAAAGATGTTAGATGATGAGATATTTCAAAAGATCGGAATGATTGGCGCAGGAAAAGTGATCGTTTACTTTTCTGGCTTACTGAGCTCAGTGAGCTCGAGCTTACGGAACTCGACCTCCACTCCTTCTGCTTGGAGGGCGATTTGACCTTTCGTAACCGTGGCCTTGCTGCCGTGATTCACTAAAGCGCCGTTCACATGGACGATGATTTCATCTCCCTTGCATTGAATCTCCATGGTATTCCATTCGCCAGGCGGCTTTTCTGATCCATCTGTGAGATTGATGATACGGCGCGCATCTTCCTTAGTTCCGCCATAAGCTTGACCTTCTTTGCGAGGACGACGTTTTTCCATATCCGGAACTTCGATATTCTCACCAATGCACCAGAAATCTCCGGCTTGTTCTGACATCATCTGAACCTCAATGGATTTGGGAAACATCTCATAAAGAACACGTGGCTTGGAAGCATGCACCAAAACCCCGCAGTTGCCGGCTTTGTTCGCAAATCGATATTCAACCACCAACTTATAATCGGAATAGACCGCATCGGTAATAAGATGACCCAGCGGCTTACCCATGCTCACCAACTTGCCATCACGCACGATGAAAGACGGTTCAATTTTTGGGTTCTTATCTGCTGCGGGCACATCCACATGCCAACCGCTCAGATCTTTGCCGTTGAAAAGACTTTTTGGTTCAGCCATGGCCACAACCGCCGACAATATAAAAATGGTAGCTATACGCATATCAGACCCATAGCGCATCCCCAGATAGCCGCCAAGCGTATTCCTTGCGTAGAATAAGCAGTGCATACCCTTAAAGCTCTACCCCTTCCCCACTCCGAAGCGTCTGTCGATATCCTTGCGATTGAATTCTGTTAGAGTGGGTCGACCATCGGCGGCGCAGTAGGGCAGATCGCATTCAAACAGTTCTTCCAAAAGGCTGCGTGCTTCGACAAGGCGAGGGACGACACGTTTTGCCGCCTTGCTGGCGATGATTCTAGCGAGTCTCTCGAAGGTGAATTTGCCAGCGGATCCAAGGCGTGGCTGAGATCTTCAAAAATCTCACTTGACGAATGTATCAAATTTGATACACATATCCCTGATGGCCACCCCCGCATCACGACCGCTCAAAACACGTTTTTTCTCCACAGAGACTGGAAATGAGCCCGTGAGGGAATGGCTTCTCAAGCTTACAAAAGACGAAATGAAAATCATCGGTAGCGATATCCTTGCAGTTCAGTGGGCTTGGCCAATCGGAAAACCTTTGGTCGACTCCATGGGACAAGGAATGTGGGAAGTTCGCTCATCTTTGGGTGAACGGATCGCCAGAGTTTTCTTTATCCTTCACAGGGAAGAAATCATTCTTCTACATGGAATTATCAAAAAAGGACAAACAGCACCTACACACGAAATCAGCTTAGCGCGTAAACGTCAGGCAATCTATTTGAAATATTATGAAACAAGAAATGAAAACCAAAGCGTCAAAAAAAGGAAACCCACATCGGGGAAGTAGTTTTGCGGATTTTCTTGAAAATCAAGGTGTCGCGCCAGAAGTCACCGTTCTTGCTTTGAAGCGTGTTCTTTCTTTACAGCTTCAAGAAATCATTGAAACGGAAAAGGTAAGTAAAACTCAGCTCGCGGCGCGTATGCACACAAGTCGGGCAGCGGTGGATCGCTTGCTCGATCCATCCAACTCTTCTCTGACCTTTGCTAGCGTCGGTAAAGCCGCTGCGGCTCTGGGCAGAAAAGTTGAGGTGCGCTTCGTTTCCGCCTGAAATCCCCATACCTGCTCAACTACCCCCTCCCCACTCCGAAGCGCCTGTCGATATCCTTACGATTGAATTCCGTTAGAGTGGGTCGACCATCAGCGGCGCAATAAGGCAGATCGCATTCAAAGAGTTTTTCCAAAAGGCTGCGTGCTTCGACAAGGCGAGGGACGACACGTTTTGCCGCCTTGCTGGCGATGATTCTAGCGAGTCTCTCGAAGGTGAATTTGCCAGCGGATGCCGGACCGTGGAGAGTTTCTTCTAGAATTTCGCTGAGGAAAATTTTCGGGTCTTCGGTTTGTAGAAATCCAGGAAGGCTGCGCAGTTGCAGGGTGTTGCCACCGAACGCCTCGACCTCCAGGCCGGCTTCTAACAACGCATTTTTTTCGCGCAGCAAATGATCGAGATCGCGGGGATCTAGTTCGATCAAAACTGGAACCAACAGGTTCTGCGTTTCCATGCCTTCTTTCCGGCATTTTGTGAGTTGCTCGAAAATGATTCGTTCGCGCGCGGCTTTCGGATCGAACAACACCAAGCCACTGTCGCTTTCAAAAATGACATATCGATCCTGCAACATCCCTAGCAAACGGAATTGGGGAGCTTTCGAAATTCGCTCTTCGATATTTGCCGCGATGTCCGCCTCGTCCGCTGCGATCATGATCATTTCCTGCTGCGAAGGATGAAACATCGCCGCTCGTGAAATGACTTTTTCTTCTGTTGTGGCAATGGGATCGGAATCGCTGGCGGGTGATGAAGCGAGCTGTGGCAGCGGGTTGCGCGGTCTAGGCTTCAGGCAATCAGCCACCGCTTGGGAAATCAAATCGCGGATTTCATTAGGGCGATGAAACCTCACTTCCTTTTTCGCAGGATGAACATTCACATCCACCAGCTGCGGTTCCATTTCCATCCACAACCACGCCGCTGGATGTAGCCCGTCTTGAAGGTTTCCGCGAAAGCCCTCCGCCAAACCTTTCGAGATCGCCGCGTCTTCGATGGGCCTGCCGTTGAGAAAAACGAATTGATGACGTCGGCCTTTGCGTGCGTGTTGCGCAGGAAGAATGAATCCGCTGACCTGCATGCCGGATCCCATCGCCTCAGGAATTTCCACAAGTTCTCCACCCAGTTCATTTCCTAACATCTGCCGCACCCGATCCGCCGTGCGGACGACGCCAGGAAGATCGAAAACAACTCGGTCATCTTTTCTGAAACGGAATCGAACGCCCGGGGCGGCGAGTGCGTGCAAGCGAAGTTGCTGTTCCACGTAGGCGGATTCTGTGGTCTCAGCGCGCATGAACTTGCGCCTTGCTGGCATGTTGAAAAATAAATTACGTGCTTCGATGACTGTGCCGGGAGCGCCGCCGGCATCGCGGACATCGCGGAGTTTTCCGCCATCGACGATGATTTCCGTGCCGGTCAGTGAATCTGCCTTACGCGTTAGCATGCGGAACTTCGATACGCTCGCAATGCTCGGAACCGCCTCGCCACGAAATCCCAAGGTTAAAATATTCGCCAGATCCGCTGAAGTCCGCAGTTTGCTGGTCGCGTGCCTTTCGAGAGAGAGCAACGCATCCTCCCTCGCCATGCCACAACCATCATCGGTCACGCGGATTAGGTTCACCCCGCCTTTCTCAATATCCACGATCACTTCCCGCGCGCCGGCATCGAGGCTGTTTTCGACGAGTTCTTTCACCACGCTGGCCGGCCGCTCCACGACTTCCCCCGCCGCAACTTGGCTGGCTAAGATTTCGGGTAAAACACGGACAACTGGCACGCAACGATTTAGTCCTCACGATTCGCTTTCAGCAATCTTCAATTGACCCATTCCCTCCTCCGACTAGCCTGCCCCCATTCATGGCTGGCTTTTTCAAAAAACTTTTCAACGCAATCATCGATAAATCGGAGGTCGATTGGGACGAACTTGAGGCAAATCTCATCGCTGCCGATCTCGGGGGAAAACTGAGCACCGGCATCGTCGATGAGCTCTACGACCTTGGGCGGAAGGTTTCCGCCCAAGACGTGGTCGATATCACCCGTAAGCGGCTTTCCAAAATCCTACCTGAGGATTGCCCACCACTTGCACCACGTGCGGACGGACATCCATTTGTCATTCTGGTGGTAGGAGTGAACGGCACCGGTAAAACCACCTCTTCCGCCAAGCTCGGGATGTGGCTGAAACATCGCGGCCACAGCGTGATGCTCGCCGCGGCCGATACGTTTCGTGCCGCAGCGGTGGAACAACTTCAGCGTTGGGGAGATCGACTCGATATTCCTGTCGTCACCGGAGCCGCAAATTCCGATCCATCTTCCGTCTGTTTCAAAGCACACCAACAAGCGATTGCTGATAAAAAGCAATTCCTCATCTGCGATACTGCGGGCCGCATTCACACGCGTCATAACCTGATGGAAGAGCTTGGAAAAATCCGTCGCACGATCGCCAAGCAAGACGAAACCGCGCCGCATCTTACTTTGTTAGTCGTCGATGCCTCAACCGGCTCGAACGCACTCAACCAAGCCAAAGAATTTCACAAAGCCAGCCCGCTCGATGGTTTGATCATCACCAAACTAGATGGCTCAGGAAAAGGCGGGATTGCTTTCACCATCTTCGATCAACTCGGAGTGGCACCGCGTTTCATCGGAACCGGCGAAGAACCGGAAGCGTTTTCGATGTTTGAGAAAGAGCGATTTGTGGCTGAGGTGCTGTAGATGGTTTCGAGCATTTTTTGACAGGGAGGGAGGAGTGGATGGAGAAGAGGAGCGAAGCTTACTCCTTAATAAAAATGAAATTAAAATTTCTTCTCCCTGTCCCCCTATTTCTCCTCCCTCCTTGTTGAAAAAAAGCCTTAAGCACCTTGTTTCCTTGAAACGAGATTGCAGTCCGCGCTGGGTTAAAGCAGTTTTGCGCCGCCCATGAATTACCAAGAAGCCATTGAGTGGTTGTTCGGAACCCAGCAGTTTGGAATCAAGCTGGGCTTGGATGGTCCGCGGAATTTACTCAAACAATTTTTAGCCTTTCCCAAACACGGGGTTCAGGTCGCGCATATTGCGGGAACAAATGGCAAGGGAAGCGTGAGTGCGATCATGGATCGCTGTGCTCGTTCTTGCGGAAAACGCACAGGGCTTTTCACCTCACCGCACTTGATCGATTACCGCGAACGGATGCGGGTTTCCGGTGAAATGATTTCTGAAGAAAGATGCGCGGAGTTGCTCACCGATGCGCGTGAAGTTTGTTCACGTCTTGAAGTCCACCCGACCTTTTTTGAAATCACTTTGACGGTTGCGATGCGTTGGTTCCGTGAAATGGAATGCGAGCTCATCATTTTGGAAACCGGAATGGGCGGACGTTTGGATGCGACCACGGCTGTGCCTGCGGATGTTTGTGTGATCACGCCAATAGGCATGGATCACACCCAATGGCTGGGCGATACCTTGGCACTGATCGCGGCAGAAAAGGCCGGGATTTTTCTCGAAGGTATCCCGGCATTTTCCTCACCACAGGAAGAAGAAGCACGTATCGCTCTCGAAAAAGAAGCGAACCAAAAGCGCACCCCACTCACCTTCATCGAACAGCCACTCGAAGGATACGGAATCGCACTACCTGGAAAGCATCAGAAATGGAATGCCGCGCTGGCTTTGGCTGCATTGCATGCGTTGAAGCTGCCTTTGAATTTCGAATCCGTCGCCGATGGCTTAGCGAAAGTAAAATGGCCGGGACGGTTTGAGCGTATCATGAGCGGTGAACTGGAAATCATACTGGATGGCGCGCACAATCCACACGCTGCAAAAGTTTTACGCGAAACGTGGGTCGATGAAATCGGTGCAGGCAAAGGAACTTTGATTTTCGGAGCAGTCGAATCCAAAGATATCTCAGGCATCCTCGATGAGCTGCGCGGGCTGAATCAGCGAATCATTTTCTGCAAGGTCGGAACCACCCGTGGGCTTCCGACTTCTGAATTAATCAAAAGTTTACCGAACGAAGAACAAAGCACTGCCGAATGCTACGATACATTCAGCGAAGCTCTTGCCGCCGCGCGCAATTACAAACAGATAATCCTTGTTGCGGGATCGCTGTTCCTCGTTGGAGAAGCAAGAGCCGTAATCTTCGATAAAACTTTCCTCGCCAGCGTGCAGTGAAAGCGAGGAGCAGAGAGCTAAGAGCAAAGAGCTTGGAGTAAATTGAAAAACTCTCCGCTCTTCGCACTTCGCTCCCTACGTCTTAAAGTCCCTCGTCTGAAATGCCAGCCAACCGATGGTGAAAAGACTGACATTTAACCCCATTAAAAAGGCATAGCTTTCGATAATTTTCGGCCAAGAGATGTATTGCTCGACGAGAAACACCCATGCACTCATGCGCCAGGTGACGAAATAGGTTTCATAGGGTTTAAAGAAAGGAAAACCCTGTAAGATCATATCCACAAAGAGAATGGTGAGCGTGATAATCGTCGCAGCCGCAGGTTTGATTTTGAAACAAGAAAACATGAACGCGATGGATGAAAGCGTGATCATGGAGATGCCTATCCCTGCGGCCGAGAGGGCAAGTCTACCTGCTCCATCCCACCAATCTGGATACGCAGCGAAGACTTTCATTTTCGGTTCGATCACAAATAAGCCACCTTCCCATCCCACCGCTGCTACCGCCATCGCGTAACCACTGACGCCCACGAAAAAGACGAAGCTAAAGGTATAGAGGCAGACTGCCGTGTATTTAACTAACAACAAACGGAAGCGGCTGATCGGCCGCGCGAAGACCATTCTAAGATTTCCATCCTCATTCTCTTTGGCGACAATATCTCCGGCTACTAAAGCGAAATATATCGAGCCTAAAATAAACATACTCAGCAGCATGATCATAAAGGTTATGGTCAGCGAGCTGTAATACGTGCTGAACTCTAAGCCGTTTCTTTCTATATTCCCGCGCATATAATTCGCGCCTGATTCCAATTTATAAATGGTAAGAATCAACGCCTCCATCGCGAGAAACGCCCCGTAACCCATCCACGTGCGTGGCCGCGCAAATAATTTGCGGAGCTCACCACGAAGTTGTTGGAAAAAGATCATACTAGAATCCGCAGTCAGGGTTACGTTTATTCACCGCAGAGGCGCAGAGGTCGCAAAGGGGCGCGGAGAAGGAGTTGTGTTTTCTTTGAAATCCGAATGAAATTTGTATGTTTTCAATTATACCCGTTGAACTAATCTGCCTTCTCTCCGACTTGTAATTTCTCACCTCCGCACAGAAGCAAAGCTTTGGCTCCATACATTCCATACAAGCTATATCAGCTTCACTAGTTTGAAAGATTCGCTCATTCTGCTTTGCGCTCCTTTGCGACCTCTGCGCCTCTGCGGTGAAAATTTCCATTTGTATTAAGGATTTGAGGTTCATATCAGTTAGGGCTGCCTCGGCCGTCGAGAATTTCCATATACAAATCTTCCAGAGAACGACGGACTTTTGCGAACTCACGAACTCTCACTCCTGCTTTCACCAGTGCATCAACCACCAGAGAAGAATCGACCGATGCAGGCAAATCGATCCGCCCAACTTGAAGGACGCTCCCACCGAAGCTAGTGATCACTGGTTCAGCTGCCGACCATGTTTCTAGATCACACTGATAGGTTGGCGTGTCATCCGTAAGGTTTTTCACCGATCCTTCGAACACACGCTTTCCTTCACGTAAAATGGCCACGCGATCGCACATGAGTTCGACCTCAGCAAGAAGGTGAGAGTTGAACAGCACGGTCATGCCTTTCCGCTCACGGAGTTCGAGGATGAAATCGCGAAACCATTTGATACCCTCGGGATCAAGTCCATCGGTCGGTTCATCTAATAAAAGAAGTTCCGGCTCCGGCAACAAAGCCTGTGCCAAAGCCAAGCGCTGCCGCATGCCGTGGCTGTAGGTGCGGACTTTTGAGTCGATGCGCTGTTCCAATCCAACTCGACTGATAACCTCGCGTGCGGATTTTTCATCAAAACCTCCCGAATAACTCATCAAAATTTTGAGATTATCCCAGCCCGTCATGTAATCATAAAACGCAGGGGCTTCAAAGATTGCGCCGACTTTGCGCAATGCCTTGCTGCGGTTTTGTTGCACAGAAATTCCATCGATCAACACTTCGCCTTGGTCTGGAGCCACCATTCCGAGAATGATCCCCAGTGTCGTGCTCTTTCCCGCGCCATTGTGCCCGAGTAACCCATAGATTTCGCCACGCTCGAGCTTAAATCCAACGTTATTGAGAGCGGGTTTACCGCCAAACGTTTTATTGAGTTCTCTTGCTTCTAACATAAGTTCAATTTACTCCGTTGTTACAAATCGAACTTTATCCGACATACTGAAATCGGCGTATAGAAAGTTGGTTTTTTCATCATGCCATCCTTCTTTGTCGCTAACCAAAGGGATGCGTTCAGGTCTTTCATCATTTCCTAAAAAGGATAATTGATCGATGGGTCGACCATTCTGAGTGATATTCCAATGGTAGCTGCAACCCGTTTTTTTGAATTCCGTTTTATCACACGGGCAGTGGAATGCGTCTTCACTCTCCACATATCCAAATAAAACCGTCTCCAGGACAGGTTCATCGGAGTTTTTACTTGATCGCCCCAGGGCCAACACAGGCAAGACATCTCTGTGATCTCCCAAATACATCTGCAGCCCCGCGCCGATTTGACGTAAATTAGCAATGCATGTTGCCTGTCGGCTTTTTTTCACCATGGAAAGGCTCACTGGCACAGCGATCGCAGATAGAACCACGATGATCGCAATCGTTATCAAAAGCTCTACCAAGGTGAACCCGTATTTGTGCATCTGTCTCATCTCTGTCCGAATTCGTTTCCTCTCAATCCCTGCATCACTTCATTCATTGCTTCCATCAAAGGTGCGAGATCGAGCTTCGTATCCGCGCTAGCCTCATTGAAATAAGCGCGCATTCCCTCTTCGCTGATTTTTGTTAGTAAATCTTCATCCATCTCCTGTGCTCTTGCCATGTCTGCTTCGGTTCTTCCTTCTTGAATTTCACTCAATCCTTTTTGGACAAATTCTTTCCTCTGCTCAGGCGGCATCTGGTCCAGCGCTTCCATAAAACGCCCCATGGTTTCGACAATGGTTAAATCGACGAACAAATTTTTCTCTCGAGCATCAAGCTTCCTGAAGAAATCTTCAGCGCTTTGGTTTTCTCGATTTTTTTGGCGTTCCGCGAAATCGAGTCGGTTCACCATATCCGCGATTCGACGAATTTCATTTTCTCGTTCTTCAGCCTCGGAGCTCGAACCTGAGTCCTCCGACCAATCATCAAATGCCAATTCGCTGATTTCGTTTTGCAAACGTTCCGCGGTGATTTTTTTGGATGCCGCGATCGAGCGCACTGCAAAAACCAAGATCCAGATCACAGCTAGGGCCGCCGCCGCCTTGATGATTATCGCTTTGTTCGCATTCACGCGACGACATTAAACGAAGATCGGGCACAAGCAAGGGGAGCTGAGTAAAGAAATCTTATTTTTTCTTCCCCAGTAGCTCAGAAATCTTTGCGACCACCTGTTCCGCAAGCTTTTGAGAGCCCGCAGGAGTGTAGTGAACGTCTCCGGGTTTAATAAACATTTTAGGCTCAAAGGCAGTCGTAAGCTTGTGCAGGTCATTGATTGCAACTCCGTGTTTTAGCATCACGCGGGCAGCGACTTCGTTGTATTTCGCATCGTCGCCAACGTTACGCCCCGCCTCACCCTCGGGCACCAGCGTGGTGCTCGCCCAGATCAAAGACGCACCCGTGGCTTGCAACTGCGTCACCAATTGATCGAGATTTTTTTCATACTCAGGAAGAGGCACGGAAATCTTGCCGTTCACCTTATCGCGGTTGCCTGCTTTCTCCATTTGTGGATTGCGGTAACAAAGATCCCACAAGCCCCAGTTGAAATGAATGACATCCCAATCTTTATCACCGAGCCAGCCATCCAATTTTTTCAAACCAATCACCGTATCACCGCAGTTGTCTTTGGGTCTCAACACATTGGCTTTCCCCTTCAAACCCTCGCGCACCATGTTGGTATAGCCCATGGAAATCGAATCTCCCAAGATGAGAACTTTTGGTAAATTTGGATCAATCGTTACTTTATCGACCAACTTCTTCTTGTCTGCCTCTGGCGTGAAAAATTCCTTATCGGATTTTTTTGTGGGAGCTTCCTGCTTCGTCTCGGCTTGAGTCATGGATAGGCAAGCAAAGAAAAACAGCAGTAGGGTGAGTAGGTGTTTAAATGACATGGAGATCATTCGCTTGCGAGGTCGCGATTGCAAATGCCGACATACTGGAGGAAACGAGGACGGCCATCTCCTCTGCGCTTCGATTCGCGGTTCCTTTCTGGGGTCACGCTTCATTCCACTCTCCGAATCTCCGGAATTTATCGTAGCGTTGTTGAAGCAGAGTCTCTGTGGTGAGGGAGCAAAGGTGATCGAGTTGTTGCGAGATATGTTCGCGGAAAGAAATAGCAGTTGCTTCGTGGTCGTGATGAGCCCCACCGATAGGCTCGGGAATAACGCCATCGATCAAGCCAAGTTCCATGAGGTCAGGAGCGACGAGTTTCATCGCCTCGGCTGCCTCTGGAGCATGTTTGCGATGCTTCCAAAGGATCGCCGCACAACCTTCAGGTGAGATCACGGAGTAATAGGCGTTTTCCATCATCAAAACGCGATCTGCGACGCCGATTCCAAGGGCCCCACCCGAGCCACCCTCGCCGATGACAACAGCGATGATGGGAGTTTTCAGAGTCATCATTTCGCGGAGGTTGAAAGCAATCGCCTCGGCGATGTTGCGCTCTTCAGCACCGATCCCAGGAAAGGCTCCTGGAGTGTCGATGAGTGCGATGATGGGCATGGAAAATTTCTCTGCGAGTTTCATCAAGCGGAGCGACTTGCGATAACCTTCTGGATGAGCGGAGCCGAAGTTGCGCTTGAGATTCTCCTTCGTATCACGGCCTTTTTGATGACCTATCACAACACATTTATGCTCACCCAGCATAGCAAAACCACCTGGCATCGAGGCGTCATCCCCGATGTGGCGATCGCCGTGAAGCTCGCTGAAATCGGAAAAAGCGAGCGAAACATAATCGAGCATGAAAGGTCGTTGGGTATGGCGAGCGATTTGCACACGCTGCCACGGGGTCAGGTTTTGATAAATCGCAGTCCGGGTTTCGGCGAGTTTACGCTCCATCGTCGCAATTTCAGCCGATAAGTCGAGATTTTGAGCGACCGATTTCGAGCGAAGCTTTTCGATCTCTTTTTCTAATTCAGCGGCGGGTTTTTCAAATTCAAGGAGTTGCATGATGAGGAAAATTTCAAGTTTGGGCGCGGAGCAAAAGGTTAGGTGCGGCTAGTTTAAGGGTTAATAAGAAAGACACAAGACTGTAAGATATGGACGATTAGGGATAAGCGTCCCTGCCTCATTTCTTCTTCGCTGAGCGAATTTCGGCGATATTTCCATTCCGGGTTAGGAGGTAAAGCTCTTCGAGATCGGCTTCTTTGATGAAAATTCCGCGGGGTGGGGTTTCATTGCCTTGATCGAAGGGCAGGATTTGTAGGGCAGGATTTTTGAGCGAGATGCTTTTTTGGGTCGAGCGGTATTCAGGAGCGGTGGGAAGAACCACTTTCCCGTTTAGTTCTGCGCGACGCGACGCAATCGTCGTGGTTCCCGCTGGCGGCACTGCACCTTGGATCTTTAGAATGGGGTAATCGCAAATAAATTTCGCATCATCCCATAGTGAAATGGAATTGCGGTATGGCTCGATGAGGATGCGATAGTTGAGCGGCATCAATGTCATTTCGTCGCCGACTTTTAAATTCTTCATCTCCATCATGTCATTTAGGTGCATGATCATATCGAGCGAAGTTTCGTGTCGACCTGCGATGGCTAAATACGAGTCGCCGGATTTCACTTTGTAAGTTTGCTTCCCTGTTCGGAAATCGGAGGAGAGCACTTCATCGAGATTCATCATACTTACGATTCGGCGGGCTTGCGGTGCGGCTGGAGATGAGGAAAAGACATTGATGATCGCCATGAGTTTCTCGCGTCCTTCGCGAATTTTTCCGAGAGCGATGAGTTCGTGAGCTTTTTGAAATGCGCGATCGCCAGGCTCGAAGTCCGGGATTTCCGCTGCATCTAGCACTTTGGTGAAATCTTCCTCTTTGGTGTCACGCAGCACCACGCCGGCTTCTGGGAAGATTCTTGTGAAGATACCTCCCAAAGGCTTAACGGCGATGTGATAGGAAAACATGCCGGAAAACGTTGCTATGCCCACGACGACGAGGCCTGCGACGATTTTGATAATGAGCCAGATTCTCATGCGGCGATGCGTGTGTGGGATTTCACTAGATCAGACCTTTTCTACGTAGATCGAAGGCGTTAATTTCATGTGAGCGAAGAATCATTTCGAATGCGAATTTCAAAACAGAGATTTCCCATGTGTCATCGACACCTTCGATAATGGCGCGGGAGGGATTTCCGGTGCGGCGAATGTCTTCCAGCACTCGCTCACGAACGGCTTCGATGGAGTCATGGATCATCTCCTCATTCACCGCCCCGCGTTTGAAGCGGAAGCCGTATTGAAGAAATGCAAGATCACGGCCTTCCTCTTTAAGTTTATCCACAAGCGCATCGAAACGAGCGCGGGCGGTGTCATCGAAGCCTTCGAGTTCGATCTCACGATAGGGCTCAGGACGCAGAATCCGCGGCTTCATGGCTTCGACCTCGCCGGTGCGGATCCGGACTTTTCCAACTTGATCCATCGGTTCACTCAGCAATTGAAATTCAAAACGCGTTTCTCCAAACGTCTGGATGCGATGATCTGGCTCGTGAAGGACACGAGTGGTTTCCATGGCATATTGGATGTCGTCTGGGGTGGGCATGCGGATTGAAAGAATAAAAATTTATAGGGAAATAAAACCACCGATGGACACCGATGAACACTGATAATTTCAAAGATGTGAGTGACGGCTTTTCTCTCGATAGACGAAAATTGGATTGTTCTAAGCTATCCTACAATCAGTGTTCATCGGTGTCCAATTAACAAAATCTTTAAGAATAGTCAGTTTGTTCATGTTCGCTTCGCTTCCATTGTGGTTCATCTTATTGATTATTAAGATATGACTGAAAAATCTTCCAAAAAAAGGGTGGATGCCTTGCGACAACCACCCTTTTGAAATTTTTAAAAGTCTGAAGAATTAGCCTTTTTTGCCGGTGATGAATTTAACAACGTCATTCACAGCCTGAAGCTTTTCTGCCTCATCATCTGGAACTTCTACGTCGAATTCCTCTTCGAGAGCCATAACGAGCTCGACGGTATCGAGTGAGTCGGCGCCGAGGTCCTCAACGAACTTGGCTTCTAAAGTTACTTGGTCGGCACTGACTCCGAGTTGGTCTACTATGATTTCCTTGACGCGTTCTTCGATCGATTTGTCTGACATGTGTTGAGTGGTTGTGAGTTGGTGTGAGAAACGGTTAACGCCTAGACGCCTTCGTTGGCAACTATGAAAAGCGGAAAAGTGGGAAAGCGATAGGAAAAAATGAGGGCTTTAGCGTATTCGGGCTATCTGAACTTTTAAAACGGAGGTTCGGAGGTTCGGTGAAAACGAAGGATTGTATGGGTTGAAATCTAGACCCAGCTTTTTTCAACAAGAAGATAGGAGAATCAGGAGAAGATGAGGACAACTTATGTCGTTCACCTTCATTATTCAAAAAATCTTATTTTTTAACCTCTGATTTCTAACTCCGATTTCTCCGATCCTCCGAATCTCCGTTTAAATTGCCTTCAAACCTCAGTTTTCAGCCTTCTCCTCCACCACGTAATCCACGATTTCACCGGTGAAATTGCTGCGGATTTGACTCATGAGTTGTTCGGCGGGTTGGTTATTTTTCTCGCTGAAACCGCCGTAGGTCAATCCATCGATTCTGTTGCGCTTCATGCCAGCAGGGGTTTCATATTCGATGAAAGCAATGCCTTTGGTGGCCCATTTACGGAGATCTAGCACTCGCATGCTCTGGTATGGGATGTTTTTACCATCGGCGGTGATGAGCGACTTTTCATCAACGATGAGACTGCGACGGATCGTACGGAGCAGGAAAAACAGGGTGATGAGAGATAATCCAACGCAGATAAAAAAGACATTGAATTGCTCCTTTATTTTTCCTGCGTCATAGGGCTTTTCAATGGGTTCTTCATCGTATTCAAGTTTTCCCGAAAAATCACGCCAGAGATGATTGTGTTGCAGGGTTTTAACTTGGTTGTAATCCATCAAAACCTCCGGCCAGGGCTCGGGGAGCTCGATGTCAGAAGGAAGAACTGTGGAATCTTTCGGGAAATCCACTGTTTGTTTGGAGGCAAATTCCCGCCAAGTTTGCTCGGTCAACGGAGTCTCTGCGTTCATTTTTGAAAAGGTCGAGGTTGCCTTCTCAAAGGTCGCATGGAGGTAGTATTCGTAATTTTTTTGCCGATATCCCGTCGTGCCATCGATGTAAAACCACACGCTGAACACGCTGAACATTGCCAAAATCACACCAGCTCGCAGCAAAAACCAGGGAGTGGGTTTGCAAATGATTTTTTCGGGATGACTCATAAGTGTGGCGAACCTAAAGATACTTATCCGTCACAGCGCCTTCGCTCGCGCTCGTAACGAGTTTCGCGTATTTCGCAAGCACTCCGTATTTATAACGCGGTTCTGGGCGCACCCATTTGGCTTTGCGGGCGGCGATTTCAGCTTCGGGCAGGTCAACGGAAATGCGATTCTCGACGGCATTGATTTCGATTTCGTCGCCATTTTCAAGGATGGCGATCGTGCCGCCTTCGAAGGCTTCGGGAGTGATGTGGCCGACCACGAAACCGTGGCTACCGCCGGAGAATCGACCATCGGTGATGAGTGCGACGTCTTTGCCGAGGCCCATACCCATGACGGCGGAAGTTGGGCCAAGCATTTCGCGCATGCCGGGGCCGCCTTTCGGGCCTTCCAAGCGAATCACGATCACATCACCTTTCTGGATTTCTTTGGCGAGGATGGCTTTCATCGCACAATCTTCGGAGTTGAACACTCGGGCTTTGCCTTTGAACACTTCACCTTCCTTACCAGAAATTTTTGCGACCGCACCGCCTTCCGCAAGGTTTCCGTAGAGGATGCGAAGGTGGCTGTCTTTTTTGATCGGGTTGTCGAGTGGACGAATGATTTGCTGATCCGCTGGATAAGGTTTGGCGAGTTTTTCCAAATTCTCGCGCATCGTGCGACCCGTCACCGTCATGCAATCGCCGTGAAGAAGTCCCGCATCTAACAACATTTTCATCAGGGGCACCGTGCCACCGATGCGAACGAGATCAGCCATCGCGTATTTACCAGAGGGCTTAAGATCAGCGAGAACAGGAGTTTTTTTACCGATGCGTTCAAAATCATCCAACGTGATTTCCACGCCGGCCGCATGTGCCATCGCAGGAATGTGAAGGCAGGCATTAGTGGAACCACCGAGCGCGATGAGAACGGTGATCGCATTTTCGAAAGCCTTTTTCGTCATGATGTCGCGCGGCTTAATACCGAGCTTGATGAGATTCAGTACCGCTGCGCCGGCATCGAAACAATCGCGCATCTTATCATCAGAAATCGCGGCTTGTGCGGAACTGTTAGGGAGCGACATACCGAGCGCTTCGATCGCACTCGCCATGGTATTCGCGGTATACATTCCACCGCAAGAACCCGGACCAGGAATCGCGCAAGACTCAACGTGATCTAACTCTTCATCGGTGAACTCGCCGTTCGCGTGCTTACCAACCGCCTCGAACACGGAAACGATATCCAAATCTTTTTCCTCGCCTTTGATCTTGCCGCAGCCTGGTAAAATCGTTCCGCCATAGACGAACACCGCAGGACGATTCATCCGACCCATCGTCATCACGCAGGCAGGCATGTTTTTATCGCAACCCCCGATCGCCACAAAACCGTCCATCCCTTCGCAGCCGACCACGGTTTCGATCGAATCCGCGATCACTTCACGGGAAACAAGCGAGTATTTCATCCCTTCGGTGCCCATGGAGATTCCGTCGGAAATGGTGATCGTGTTGAAAATGATGCCCTTACCGCCTGCGGCATCGACCCCTTTCTGTGACTCAATCGCAAGCTTGTCGATGTGAACGTTACAAGGCGTGACCTGACTCCATGTGGAGGCGATACCAATCTGGGGTTTGGCAAAATCGGCTTTTTCAAAACCCACGGCATAGAGCATGGCGCGGCTAGGTGCGCGGTCAGGGCCATCAAGCATCAAACTGGAAAAGGGGCGTTGTTCGTCGTTCATCGAGCGCGGATGATTGACCAAACATGGCGAGTTGGCAAACGGTCTTTCCGCAATTTAGCACCAAAAATCCTATGGCGTAACCCAAGTAATTACTATAGATTTCATCATTATGAAAAAGGTTTGCGGCCTGTTTTTCTTTGGATTTGCTGTGATGTCGGCAAGCGCTGACGATATCGAGAAGCGCCGCGCCGAGGAAACGGGCAAGAAATTCAAGGAATATCAAACGGTCAGCGGTCAGGTTTATCGAGACGTCACAATTACCAAAATCACCGATGCTGTGATTTCCATCACGCACGCAGATGGCTTGGCGCGACTGAGATTTGAGCATTTGAAACCTGATCAACGAAAAGAATTCGGGATCACACAAGAAGGCGCTGAGGCGATTTATACCATGGAAATGAAGGCAAAGACGGCCTATGAGGTTGAGGTGCTCGCCAAGCAAAGAGAGCAGCAGAAAGCCAATGAAGAACTACTCGCCACGCAGACAATAGCACTATTGGAGGCAGAACGTTTGGCGGCAATACGAGTTCAGAAACAACAGGTTGCCACGAAAATCGAATCCACCATGGAAATCCCTGTTTTCCCGAATATCAGAGGATCCAATAACTCAGTTCTGTATCCGACTCAGCGCTACTCCCCCTCCCAAAAAGCCATTTACTGCGGCAGCGGCGGCTATGTTTACCCCACCAGCTACGGCGGCTATTACTATTCCCACGGCAACGGCGGTTACTACAACCCGGGCCATCATCATCATTATTCTCCTACAAGGCCTAGCTGCCCCACAAATCAGCGCAACAGCATCTTCAGCATCAGGATTAAGTGAGACTGGGAGGAATTCTCAATAATCCGGGCTTTTTCCGAGAAATCTCATCCATTCCTTGGTTAAGAACTCTTCGAGCACTGGGGTTGATTTTAACCACAGATTGCAGGGAATTCACGTGGTGAGTGCTAAAGCGCTGGTTTAAATGAAAGATTCCTCAATACGAGTCGAAGAAATCGCTTTACAAATCCATCCTATTTTCTACTTTCCGCGCCCCGCCGCCAAGTTGGCTGCCAAATTTCAACCAATTTCTGTCATGAGAGTACTTTCTTCACTAGCTTCCGCTAAACGCCGTCACGCTGATTGCCAAGTCGTCAGCCGCAAAGGCACGAACTACGTGATCTGCAAAACCAATCCGAAGTTCAAAGCCCGCCAAGGCGCGACCAAAGGTACCCGCCTTTCCAAGAAGGGTGTGAAATAATTTCCCGAGCCGTTGTTTTCATAGTTAAGGTTCTAAAAGGGGTGATCTTCCCAGATCGCCCCTTTTTTTAGTTGTGAATGATGAATAGTGAAGAGTGAAAAAAGAGTGCGTAGCGAGATTCACCATTGACTCCGCTTTGCTCCGTCCAAGCGGTTACGCCTTCGCCTAAATTTTGACTGCTCGTTACAACTCGCTCTGCTTTCAATATTCACCATTCACTATTCTCCCTTCAACAGCGCGTCGACGGTGAGCTCGACGAATGAGCCTGGGAGGCCTGAGTATTCGAGTTTACCAGCGGCATCGATGATGAAAATAGCAGGGCGTGCCTTAATTCGGTATAGCGAGGAAATTTCATTTTTGGAATCAATGATATTGTTCCACTTGATGGTCTCATCTGCCTGCAATTTTCGGACGCCTGCGAGCGACTCTGGAGTGATACCTATGACGGAAACGGGTTTTCCTGCATATTTATCCACCAGTCGATTGCTGATCTCGATGACTTTATTGATATCCGCAAATTGAGCATCCCAAAATAAAATGACGTTGATTTTACCCTTGAAATCGGCGCTCTTGATTATGCGTCCTGCAACATCTGAACCTGAAAATTCGGGTGGAGTTCGACCTTTAATAAGATGGTTGATGACGAAAAGTTCATCGGCAGCGACTGTTGCAACTTCAAGTTCACCAATTTTTTCATCAGCAGCTTGAATGATGGCCATGCGCAGATGGCTCAGGCGTTTCTCCAGAATTTCAGCAGAATCCCCCAAATTTTTAAGTAGCAACGCAGCCCCCAAAGCGGCGATTCCTTGGCATTTCTTGTCGGGATTTTTGCTAATGACTTTTTCTAACATCGACAATGCTCGCGGCGAACCGCTTTGGGTAAGAGCGATGCAAAACGTGCCAATCTTTGGTTTTCCGATATGATGCTCCTCAAATCCATCCATAATGGCTTTGCGTTGCTTCGTGGTCGCCGCATCGGTTGCCGGCACATGATGGGTGAGATTAAGATAAAAGGCGGAGTAAGGAATACTCCAATCCTGATGCAAGGATCGGCCAATCGCAGCCCAAAGCTCGGTGGCGGCTTGCTCTGGAGATGGACGTTTTGCAACAAGTGCCTGCCTTTCCGCATCAGTCTTTGCAATTTTCATTTTGAGTATCCAACTCTCTTGTGAAAGTTCGTAGGTGCGCTTGATGCGCTCCGCCTCCGTTGGTGATGCCACGGCTTGTGTGACGAAGACAAAGGAAATGAAAATAAGAATTTTATGCATGAGGATGTGCGGGTAGGTTAGAAAAGAAAGCGAGGCCTTGCGAGAGATCACTTCCAAGTCCAGTTAAAGATCATTTCAATATCTGGATGAAGCGAATGATGAGCTGGGCAACCACGGGCTGCCGCTTCAAAAAGCGCGCGCTCTGGATGATCTGCAGCAATGGGCATGTTGATATCCACTTCGAGTTTTGAAATCCGGCGTGGGGTATCGGTGGACATGTGTTTGCGCACTTTGACATTCAATCCATCCAAGGAGATTTGTTTCCGCTCTGCGACAATACCCATCACCGTCGCCATGCAAGCACCGAGGCCAGTGGCGAGTAGATCCGTTGGTGAAAAAGATTCGCCTTTGCCGTTGTTATCAACAGGAGCATCCGTGCTTAAAATATTGCCGGAAGGAAGGTGGGTTGCAGCGCAGCGGAGTCCACCTTGGTAGGTGAGTTGGATAGTGACCATAAGTATATTTATTCGTTGTGAATGACGGGTTCTTCTACTGGATCGCTTTTTGAAAGAACGATGCGGAAGCCATAATAATCCGTCTGGATATTTGGCGGCACAGGATTACGCCAGCCTAACAGAAGATTTTCATTGCGATAAGAATTCCAACCACCTCCACGCAACACCCCAAGTGAAGTGGTTTCTCCAATCGATATATCGTCTTCCACCCATTCGTGAACGTTGCCACTGAGATCGTAAATATTGAATTTGTTAGGTTCAAATTTACCGACCGGAGACGTTCTGGCAAATCCGTCAGTATATCCTCCAATGATGTCTGATGCCGATGTACCCCCGATTCCCGCGGCTGTGGTATCTGCATAATTTCCGAATCCTTCTGGCGGTGGCCAATCGGCGCCCCAGGCGTATAAGATGGATTTACTGACATCGCGCTGACTCGGACCATCCCCCACTTCTCTCTTCAATCCCGCAAACCGGCTCCATTCCAAATCCGTTGGCAGGCGATAATAATGCGTTTGACCAATAAGTTCTTCGTCGCGCTCTTTTTCTGTTAGCCATTTGCAAAATGCCAATGCGTCATCACGTGAAACGTTAACCACAGGATGATCTTGGGCTTGCTCAAAATCCGGCTTAGGAGGTCGCTCGTATTTCTTGCTCTTTAAAAACAATTCGTAATCCATAACACGAGTTTCGAAAGCGGACACCATAAGGCTCGGGCCAATGGGCTCAAATCGCATGTCGATTCCGTTATTCCATGTCTTGCCGAAAACGACGCCATTGCTTGGCTGCAGGGTTGCGGATAGGGGCAGGTTTTCCAATTCATTCACACGAGCGTTCAACGTGAACGGTTTGTAACCATCCAGAATAATCAACAACTCGATAGGGCCGGGCTTAACTTTCTCTATGAGCAAAGTGCTGGCGGTATTTCCAGAGTATACTCCGTTTAGAAAAACCTCTGCACCCGGCGGTTCGGACATCAATTGCACAGCTCCATATTTATATTCTCCAATCACCAAGCGGAACGGTTTGAGATTTTCGCGCTTGGCACGCTCACTCAGATTTTGAGGCAGGAAATTCTGGTCCACTTCCGCAGTGATCTCGTTATCTTGGCTGAAAAATCCTTGTTTAATCCCACCGACGCGCACCCAGTCAATGAAAGCAATGATGTCAGGTTGCTGAGCAAGGACTACAGCGGAGTTTTTGCCATTTTCCGAGACATCAATAAATTCTACGGAATTACGTGGGCGCTTGGAAAACTTAAGAAAGTCATTCCAAACTTCTCTAGGAATATACTGCGAAGTCACGTGCTTGTCGTCCACCGGCAAATAAGTTAGTCCATGATGATCTTGCCATATTTCACCGAGACGTGGTGGCGAGAAATTTTGCATCTCGCGGAAAATAAGTACCGGATCTGATATCGAGCCCGGTAGCACGTCTTCCGAAATCACAACATTTTTATAACCGCTTTTTTGGATGGTGTATTCAACCTTACTGCCAACTAAAGCTCTCAGCGTCCCAGTTTCTGTCGGCGTATTTCCAACCCATTCTCCATCCGCTGAAAAGACATCTGCGTTATCGGGAATCGTCACGATGCGAATCAAGCGCTCCGCGGTCACTGGGGTCATCGTAAGCACCTTGTTCCATGGCAGCCATTCGCTGTCTTTCAACGCGCTCCAAGCCGTCCATCCAGCGAAGCCGAAAAGGATGGCACTGGTTGCCCAAATTGAAAACACATGACGATGCCGGCGAGTCCCGCGCTGTATGCATTGAAGGGCTTGAGCAAGTTCGCCTGCGGTAGTGATATTGCGTTTGCCGATCCGAGGATCGCAAACATCACAAATGATTTTATTGAGCTCGAGCCAACGTTTACGCTCCAGTCCGGTTGGCAACTCATCAGGCAGCTCTGGGAAATCCAAACGATCCTTTCCAGTAGCGATTTCGTAAAGAACTTTACCCAGAGAATAAATATCTGCCTGAGCAGAACCAGGACCCTCAGGCGGAACAAATCCTTCAGTGCCTACAAAAGTTCTCTGATCCCGCGCCGCAACCAAGCCAATATCCGCGAGCTTGGCTTTGCCGTTTACAAAAATCACATTCGAGGGTTTGACGTCACGGTGTGCCAATCCTTTTTGGTGCAAGTGATCCAGCGCCTCTGCGAGTCGTATGCCAACATCGATACAAATCGAAGTATCCCAACGAACGCTCTTTTTCCCATCTGCTCGCAAGGTGCGTGCTTCATATTCAATGGGATTGATATCCTGTCCGGCATTCACGTCATCGCCCAACTCCATGACGTAGTAATAAAACGAGCGGCCATCGGGACTGCGGCCAACGTGAAGAACGTTAACCAGAGCGGGATGATCCCGGGAAATCGGCTCATATTTGAGAATTCCTTCGAACTCGCGTTCAAATGTTCTCTCATCATCGAAATCCTCTCGCCAAACAACTTTCACCGCACGCAACGCACCCGTCACGCCTCGCGCCATCCACACTTCACCGTAAGCGCCGCCGCCAATTTTTCGTAGGACGTCGTGATCAGGTATGGTCGGATGACTGCGTATCGGAACTCGCATGGTTACCCTGTCTCTTCTTCTAATTTCGCGAGTTCTTTCTTAAGCACTGCACCCACGCGGTGCTTCGCCAAATAAACCTGCGCCATGCTGACATTGAGCTTTTTCTGAACCTTGTCCGCATCCCACTGACGAATCACATAGTAATCAAAAATCTGATACTGCTTCGGAGAAACCTGGGCCTTCACGCGGGATAAGGCGGCATCAGCGATTCCTTGTTTCCATTCCACATCCCAGAGGCGCTCTAACACATCTCCATTGGGATCTTCCACGCGATCGATCACCGCGGTTTTTCTATCATCCGCCCACTCACCTTCGAGCATCGCCGTATCTTTTTTTCGCTTGCGAAATTGATCGTTAATCCGCCAACGGGTCATGTTCATCAACCATGTTTTGAAAGAACCTTGCTCGGGATCATAGAGCTGCTTCTTGCTCTGTTTGGCGATGGAAAGAATGGTTTCTTGAACGCAGTCAAAGGCCTCCTCCGAGCGCAGGCCGGCCTTGATCGCAACCGCGTAAATAAGCCTCCAGTATGTCTGATAAAACTCATCCCAAGTGCGCTGGTCTTCCCAGTTATCCAACCTTGCGATCAAACTCTTGCGGGTTTTCGCATAGGCTTGCTGGATTACGTCATCCTCTTTTGAGGCTTCTGGGTCGTTATTCTCGGACATCGGGATATTACCTAGCATCTAAAACATGGGTTGTCTTTCCCCAAAAATCCAAAATTTCAGGTTGGTGAAGCCTCAGATTCGGCCGTCCGCAGGCTTTTTTCCCAAAAATAGCGGCGAAAAATGACTTTTACCGCAGCGGTAAGAGGCACAGCAAGCAAAGCTCCGACAAAGCCGCCAAGCAACAATGACCAAAACAACATCGAGAAAATCACCGTCAGTGGGTGAAGTCCGACAGAATCGCCAACAATTTTGGGAGCTGTTAAGAGCGAGTTGATTTGCTGCACCCCTGCAAAAATCAAAATGATGCAACCCACATACGGCCAGGGCTCAAGATTAAATGGCACATCGTTTCCTGTCTGGGCATGCAAGTAAGCAATGATGCACGCTGGAATCAGGCAAAGAATATTTCCGATATAAGGGATGATTCCCAAAATCGCCATAAAAACACCGACTAAAAGTGCGTATGGCAAACCAAAGAAAAACAAGGCGATGCCGACAAGAATCCCATCGATTACGCCAACAAGCACCTGTCCGCGAAAAAAGGAAATGAGGTAACCGTTGATTTCCTGAAGAGTTTCAACAAGTTCCGTTTTGAAATGCGACGCACGTAGCGGCATGTATTCGTGCCAATGCTCGCGTATTGATACCGAGTCTTTTAAGAAAAAGAATAAATAAACTGGAACCATGATCATACCCAGAGTCAAGCCGAGCAAGCCGAAGACTTTCGATGAACCAACAGAAAGCCATCGATTACCCAATTCCAAGATATCTGCTTTATGATCATAGAGAATTTTTCCCCCACGTGTCTGCCAGAAAAATTTGAGGTTATCGGGGGCCTCAGCTGCGGTGTCGATTGGAACCGCTTCACCTTTGTCGTCGATTTCCGTGAGAATCCAGCCAATGGGCCCATGCTGATGCTTAGTTCGAAGGTTGTATAGGGAACGTGCAAGAGCAGGCAAAAGATTTGGCTCTTCAATTGAGGAACCACCTCCATCCGCGGCATTGACAACTTGAGTCGGAGCTGACGCACCAATCATTTCACGGAAGAATTTTTTACCGCCTTGGATCGCAGGAAGAACGGCGACTACCAACAAGGTCGTAACCATAAGAATCCCGATATACACTCCGATCACCGACCACAACCGACTCAGCCCACGCTTTTCAATCAGCCGCACCACAGGATCCAACAGGTAAGCAATGATCCCCGCAACGATCAATGGCACGAGCACGGGTTGGAGAAATCCGAAAACTTTCCCAATCAGCCAGACCAACCCAACAAGTAAAGCGCCGAGCATAAGGATCGCCAAACCAGTCACCGCGCTCCAGACGGTTCTCTGTTGAAATCGAGTTGGATATTTCATTGCTGCGCCTTCTCTACATATTCTCCGAGCTATCGACAATCTTTCTTATGCAATAACTCCATGACTTGTTTGTCCGTAAAACACGATTAAGCTGCACGCATCATGAACGATACCGAGACACCGCAAATGGCAAATTTACCGGAAATCCCAAAAGGCGCACAGGTCGCAACGCTTGGTGCGGGGTGTTTCTGGTGTGTCGAGGCCGCCTACAACCAGATCGATGGGGTTCACTCGGCAATTTCGGGTTACATGGGCGGCGAGGTCGTGAGTCCGACCTACGAGCAAGTTTGTGGCGGCAACACTGGGCACGCGGAGGTCGTGCAGGTGGTGTTCGATCCGTCAAAAATCGATTACGAAACCATCCTCGCATGGTTTTGGGATCTACACGACCCCACCCAACTCAACCGCCAAGGCAACGACGTCGGCACGCAATACAGGTCGGCAATTTTTTACGAAAACGAAGATCAAAAAAATCTAGCAGAAAAATCCAAACAAGCGGCGCAGGAACATTTTGACAAACCCATCGTCACCGAGATCGTGCCAACCACAACCTTTTTCCCCGCAGAAAATTATCATCAGAATTATTACTTTCTGAATAAGACGCGCAACAGCTATTGCCAGTTTGTAGTCGAGCCGAAGCTAAAGAAATTGAAGCTGAATCATTAGGATCCTTACTACTTACAAACCACAAAACTCTCGGAATCGATTTCTAAGTTTTCCGGCCAAGCGGCGCCTGACGGCATGAGTTTGCCGTTTTCAACATACCAGCCGGGCAGGATTTTCCCATAGGACTTGGGTTTATGACCCGCTTGGAAAAAGCTATCAGACTTGGGTAGTTGCGGATGAGGCATGGACATGGAAATCACTTGTCCTTCCAATGCCAAGCATGGCAAATGCACCATGTTCTCAATTTCTAACAAATCGATCGCTTGCTTACTGAAATCATAGAACAAGCATTTGGTAGAGATCGCTCTTGCGCTATCGATTTGCTTTCTGAGTTCCGCTGCTCCTATCCATAACACTCCTTCATCCGCGAAAAAATTCCTCTCGCGATTCAGTTTTCCTCCGGAAGCTTTCACAAAATTTTCCAAGACGTGGCGGAAGGAATCCATATCGGGATCGTACTCTAAAATATGAATCGTCGAGCGCCGAGGCAGAGCATCGAACTGCATGAGTTGGTGCACGTTACGACCTTGTGGATTCGTGTTATCAGGAAATTTTTGGGCGATGGCTTGAGCCGACGTTTTCAACAAAGCCGCCTGCAGCGTCTGCCGATTTATCTTGGGTGCGGTGATCGGTTCACCCACCGCGACGGATAAACCGTAAGGAATTCCGTAGGGCATTTTCTTGAAATATCTACCGCGCTCGAAGGAAAAAATCGAACCCCATGAACCATCAACCCAGACCGGCAGAACCGGAACCTGCGCACCTTTTGCGATCAGCTCAAATCCCCTTTCAAGCTCGCACAAGGCGCCCGTGCGGGTGAGCTGACCTTCGGGAAACAGCACCACCAGATGACCATTGGCGAGTGCTTCAACAGTTGTGCGGATCGCTTCTAAGGGATGCGATCGACGTATGGGAACTGTACCGAACAGTCTAGCAGAAAGCCGAATAGTTGGGTTCACCATGAAAGTTTCATCCATCACGAAGCGCAGCGGTCGATCAGAGACGACCGAGAGGAAAAACGCATCTGCAAAGGTCACATGATTCGGCAGCAGCAACGCACCACCGCTTTTCGGGATGTTTTCCAATCCACTGTATTTGATACGGTAGATGGTTTTCACCAATGAGCCAACGAACAAGCGTATGAAATCCGCTGGCAGGATCCGCAGCACATAAACCGTCATGATACCACAAGCTGAGCCTATCACGATGAGCTGCATGCGGAAGCCTGCTAGCTCCGACATCCCGAGTGAGTTGGAGACGAGAAACATCACCTCAATCGCCACCACGGCGACAATACCTGCGAAGCAATCCTGCAGGTTTACCGCGGCTTGCAGTTCGCCGCGTTTATCGGCTGGATAACGATCCTGCATCCAAGCATTCATCGGAGCGAGAAAGATTGCGGAGGAGAACGCCAACACACAAAGCGTCACCAAGAATATGGCTTCGTGTGAATGATTACTGATGAATTTTAAAAATCCAATATCTAGCAGATCGAGATAAGCTTCTGCTTTTCCCATCGGAAACCAAGCAAGTGCGAGCGCGCTGATTGTCATCAATAGACCGCCAAGCGGCACCCAGCCGAGATCGATTTTTTTCCTCAATAACCAGGAAGCAAAACCGAAGCCTATCGCCATACCGAGTGATGCGGCGGCCATGAAGATCGATGATAACGTTCCAAATCCTTCACCACCATCGGTCATCGCTTTGGCAATTTTGACCGACCACAGATTGACAAACGCCGCAAAGCCCCAGAAAAACGCGACTCCAAACGAGGCACGACGCAAACCCCGTTCTTTCCAAAGTTCACCGAGATCACGGAAATGACTGAATAACAATTTTACGGAAATAGGTGTTTTTGCATGTGCTGATAATTTTGGAATTAAAAGTGCCATGCCTACTGCTGGAACCGATAAACAAGTCAGCATAAACAGCGGAAAAAACGCCGCGTCCCAAGCATTCATAGGCTTCGAACCCAGCTCTTGATACCTTTCATCATACCACCAACCCGCGATGATCTGACCCACCAAAAGCGCCAGCATCGCCATCATTTGCTGCACGCCGGATGCAAATCCCAAGTGCCTTGATCCGACCAATTCCTTGTTGATGCCGAATTTCGCCGGACTGAAAAACGCAGCTTGAGTGGCCAGTAGGAAAAATCCAATCAACGCAGTTGGCATGTTTTTAAAACAAATAGCAGTAGCTATGAGCGCCAGGATAACAATCTGCGCAATTGCTGAACCTATCAGAACGTTACGCTTGGAAAAACGATCACTCATCCAACCCGCCAGCGGCGCAAACAATACAAAAGGCAATGAGATCATGAGTCCTGCCCACGATTCCACCGCGTAACCCACCGCCCCACCTAACGGAATCAGAATAAACTGCGCCGCCTTGTCGTTAAACGCGTTCTGCGTCTGCTGCACGATCATGCTCCAATAACCCAGCCATTTCCGCTTAGTCGGTTCGCTCTCGGGGGAGTCGGTTTCCATGATTTAATAATGTTAGATATGAACACCCAAGCAATCGAGCTTTTGGTTCATTTCTATTGCTGGATTGCTTTCACGGGCTTCGCCGACGATTACCGCCGGAACACCCGCCACAGTCTTATGCGGCGGAACATCGCTCAACACCACGCTGCCGGCACCGACTTTTGCGTGCGTGCCGATTTCGACCCGACCCAAAATTTTCGCGCCCGCGCCTATCAACACACCGGAGCGAATGATAGGATGCCGTGCGCCCGTGTCCTTGCCGGTTCCGCCGAGCGTGACCTCGTGAAGAATCGATACGTCGTCTTCAATGATCGCGGTTTCACCAACCACAAACGAAGTCGCATGATCGAGCAAGATCCCGCAACCAATGGTCGCAGCTGGATGAATGTCCGTGGAAAACACCTCGGAGGAAATGCTCTGCAAATAGAGCGCCAACCAGCGGCGGCCGTCTTTCCAAAGTTGGTGACTCACCCGATAGGTGCTCAGCGCCATGAAGCCTTTGAAAAACAACAAAGGCTCTAGGGGAGAAAAACAGGCGGGATCGCGTTCAAACATCGCCAAAAGATCGCGGCTGCACGCCCGCACAATCGAGTCATGTTTTGTGAAAATATCTTCAATTAGCGGCTCAATCGCCTCGCGTGGCATGTCCTCACGGGCTAACCTGCGACTTAATCGCACCGACAGCGCCTCAGCAAAACTACCCCGTGAAAGCACCACATCGTCCACCAATGGACGCAAGCCTTCTTCCTCCGCATACAGCCGATCGGCTTCGGTACGGAGTTTTTCCCAGAGGTTTTCCAAATTCGCGGCTTCCCCCCCGCACAACTTCGTACCACTCTCTTGCACCGCTGTTTGTTCTTTATTGCTCATGAAGATTTCCCAAAAATTAGAATACGCCTGCCGAGCCCTCGCTCAACTCGCGAAGACCTATGACGGCAAAAGTCTTACTCGCTTAGAAGAGTTAGCGCAACGCGAAGCTATCTCCGCAAACTTTTTAGTGCAAATTCTCAATGATCTCCGCCGGGGCGGCATGATCGATTCCCGCCGCGGGGCCTCTGGCGGCTACTTGCTCTCCCGCCCCGCCAACCAAATCACCCTCCGCCAAATCGTCGAAGCCGTCGAACCCTCCCAACTCCAAAACACCGCCCTAGACCAGGGAGAATCCGGCGCTTCCGTCCGCCGCGCATGGGAAAATGTCTCCACCCAACTCACCAAAACCCTCGACGAAATCACCCTGGAATCCCTCGCCAACCCAACTTCGGATCCGATGTTTTATATCTGAAACGACAATCCGGAGCATCGAGTCATTTCGCGAAAACGCTTTTCAACCATTGATCGACGACTGGAGTAGCCGGGTAATCGGGGTCTCCGAGACTGCGGTTGATTTCCATATGACCTTTGAGTCCGAAACCGTCAAATCCCTGTATTTCGGCGCTGGTGCCGGCCTTTTTCAAAGCATCGTAAAGCGCGAGGGACTGCTTGGTTCCATCGATTCTCTTTACATGGAGGATAAGGAATGAAGGAGAATTTGGTGCCTTGGCGTGATGGATGGGTGAAAGAGATAACTGCCGTTCCTGCTCGTTGCCAAACGCCTGAAGATATGTGTCATGCATCAAATCTCCACCATCAGTAACCTGCTTGGGTATATCGTAACACGCGCCGTCGAGTGGAATGATACCTCGCAACGACTTTGAATTCAGCCCGGCCTTTTTCAAATACGTCATATCCGTCCCAACCAAAGCCGAGAGATGCGCGCCGGCACTGTGTCCCATCAACACCACCTTCTTCTTATCGAAACCCAAATCACCAGCTTGCTTCATCAGAAATGTCAGTGCCGTGGCCACATCCTGCGCTTGTTCTTCCACGGTGTTAGCCGGAGCAAGTCGGTAGTTCAGCGAGGCGAAAGCATAGCCCTCAGCTAAATAATGGGTGGGCTTAAATTCCGTCGCCTTCTTATCTCCACGCTTCCATCCCCCGCCATGCACGAAAACAACCAATGGCGATCCCGCTTTCTCAGGTCGCCAGTAATCCAATTTTTGCAGCGGATCTTTTCCATACGCCAACTCTTTAGCGCCCTTTGCATTATCGGGGTTTTCTTTCCGCTCCGCAAGGCGCTCACGCAGTCGATGACCCAGTGGTGACTCTGCAAAAACGCAAGCAGGATGAAGCGCAATAACAGCGAAAGCCGCTAATAATGTGAAAATGAACCGATTCATAATTTTCTATCGGGTTACGACAGATGAAACACGTTCCCGCACCATAGGTTGCGAAATGATTTCAAGAAAATGAGCAAGCCATATCAATGATCGAAAAACTCTTCATTCAAAAATCATCAATCAGACGAAAAGGGTTACGGATCACTACATCGCAAAGAGTCGCGAAACACTGATTGATGAATGAGGATTGTTGATTTTTGATTTGGCCGACGCTCTTCACTTCAACCAACCCGCAGCCAGTTTCTCAACTTGCTTCAAAATCTCATTCGTATCACCACCCAACAAAGTTGCGTGTCCCATTTTGCGCATCCCAGGGGCGCGGCGTTTTCCGTAGAGATGCAAAACCGCACCATCGGTTTCTAACAGTGGAGTCCAATCTGGCGGAGTGGTTTCGTCCTGCCAGAAATCTGCCAACAGGTTCAGCATGACGCAGGGAGAGATAAGTTTCGTGGAACCAAGCGGTAGCTGAAGAGCGACGCGGAGTTGTTGTTCAAACTGTGAGGTCGCACAAGCATCGAGGGTGTGATGACCGGAGTTGTGGGGCCGAGGCGCCATCTCATTAACAACGAGCGAGCCATCGTGATTCACAAAAAACTCCACACCAATGATACCTTGATAATCCAGTGCGACCGCGACTTTTTCCGCGATTTGGCGGGCTTGTTTGGAAGTGGTTTCGGAAATACGTGCGGGGACGATGGAAACATCGAGGACGTGATTGCGGTGGCGGTTTTCCGCGGGATCGTAAGTGCGAACCTCACCATTTGCCGAGCGCACGACCATTACGGAAATCTCTTTCTCGAATGGAACCCAAGCTTCGAGTATGGCGCGTTCTTCACCGAAATTTTTCCAGACACTTGCTGGATCTTCGTTGCCTTGGATTTTCAATTGGCCTTTGCCATCATATCCAAAGGCTGCGGTTTTCAAAACACCCGGGCCGTTGAGCTCGGCCATGGCGGATTGCAGATCGGTTAGAGTTTCGATCACGCGGAACCACGTGCAGGGAATACCGTGTTGCTTGAGGAAATTTTTCTCGCGCTCGCGATTCTGGCATATTCCCACTGCTTCAGGCGAAGGGAAAATAGCGATGCGTTTCCTAACACCTTCGAGCGTGGCCAGCGGGATGTTTTCAAACTCCACGGTCGCCACGGTCGCTTGTTTGCAAAATTGTTCGAGGGCTTCCGTAGAATCGAAGGGTAGATCGATCACCTCATCCGCGACTTCAACCGCCGGAGCCTCAAGCCCACCGGTCCAGACAACAGAGCGTATGCCCATCCGTCGCGCTGCGAGTGCAAGCATGCGCCCGAGCTGACCTCCGCCGATCACACCAACGACCTGTTGCTGGTCCAAAGGGAAAAATACCGAAGCTGACATGGTAACAAAAAAATCAATCCAACTCAGGCAACACCGCCTGTGTCACTTTCGCAGTTTGTTTGCGACGAAATTCGATGAGCTTCTCTGCCAACTCCACATTTTCCAATGCTAACATCGCCACGGCGAACAACCCCGCATTGGTCGCACCTGCATGGCCGATGGCAAAAGTCGCGGTCGGAATTCCCGCTGGCATCTGGACGATGGATAATAACGAATCCATGCCTTTGAGAGTTTTCGATTCCACAGGAACGCCGAGCACAGGCAGTTCAGTCATCGCCGCAACCATGCCGGGCAAATGCGCCGCGCCACCTGCACCCGCGATGATGCATTTCAAGCCTTTGCTTTTCGCATGCTTCGCATACTCCACCAATTTATCCGGCGTGCGGTGCGCACTCACGACCTCAGCGTGAAACTCCACGTCAAAATCTTTCAGCACCCGCGCTGCATGCTCCATCGTCGGCCAATCCGACGTGCTTCCCATGATAATGCCAACACTCATAAGCGGTGAGATTGCCCGTACCAAAGGCTCACGTCAACATCTGTGATGCATGGAGTTTTTGGAAAAAAACCTAAATCCTCTGGTTCCGCTCATTGATCTGGCGGTTCAGCGTGCAGTAATCATAAAGCCAACCGATTCCAAACACCCCGCCCGTCACCAACCAAATCAAGCCAGTAAGAATTTTTCCGAGATAAAATCGATGAATTCCGAACAACCCTAAAAAAGTGAGAAGAATCCACGCCACGGAGTAATCAAAGCTGCCGGTGGTGTAGCGATGGTCCGCTCGACGATCCATCCCTGGAATCAGAAATAAATCGACCAACCAACCAATCCCGAGCAGGCCTAGCGTGAATAACCAGATCGCACCAGTGATCGGCCTGCCGTAATAAAAACGATGTGCCCCAGTGAAGCCGAAGATCCACAAAAGATAGCCTATGGTTTTGCTATGGGTGTCACCGCGCAATTCATTCATTTCCTTTAGCCTGTCCTAAAAATCTCAGCTGTCATGAAAAAAAATTACCGAAGATTCCGGCCACTAATCTAAGAGTTTCTCTATCCGCAACAGATTAAAATGAGAGTTACGGGTTTAAAAAAAGCACATGCGCATAGAGAGAGGTAAAGGCAGGTAACTACGGTTTCACTCGTGTCGTAGTGCTTCGATAGGATCAAGCCGTGCGGCTCTGCGGGCTGGCATAAAGCCGAACACAATACCAATAGCAGCTGAAAAAACGAAGGCGATGATGTTGATCTTCAGATCGAAGATAAATGGCGCGCCGACTTCCTCCACAAGCATCGTGCAAACTCCATAAGCTAGGATGATGCCCGCAATACCTCCGATACAGGAGAGGGTGACAGCCTCAACGAGAAACTGCAGCAGCACTTCACGGGCTCGGGCACCGATGGCGAGGCGGATACCGATTTCGCGGGTACGCTCGGTCACAGAAACAAGCATAATGTTCATGATACCAATACCGCCAACAAGAAGGCTGACGCCCGCAACCCAAGCTAGCAAAGACGTCATAACCTGTGTGCTCGAACTAACGACATCCGCAAGTTGTTGGGAATCGAAGACATTGAAATTATCTTGCTCGTTCGAGCGAATTCCACGGCGCTCACGCATCAACGAACTGACGTCGGCAACGATGTTGGCACTGGGGTAGCCGTCGATTCCGGAGATCATGATTTGGTTGATGTTTCGTCCGTTGCCACGCCCAGTGAGGCGGAGTTGGATGGTGGTGTAAGGCGTGATGATGTTGTCATCCAGATCATCAGCCATTCCGCCTTGCCCCTTTGGAGCGGTAACGCCGACGACTTCAAAAGACATCGACTTCGCGCGTATTTTACAACCGATGGGATCCACTCCTTCACCGAAAAGCTCTCTGCGGATGGTTTCCCCGATCACGCAGACCGGAGCAGCTTTGTTGACCTCTTCCTCAGTATAAAAGCGGCCAAGCGCGATCTTCCAGTTGGCGATTTCGAAATAGTTTGCGGTGGTTCCTTGAACATCGGTTGCGCGGTTGTTTTCCTGGTAAACGGCAGGCACATTAGTGCGAACAAAGGGCGCAATGCTCGCTATGCCGGGAACTTGGTCTCGAATGGCATGCATGTCTGAAAGCATAAACTGCGGAGCGCCCCACGAACTCCAGCCCTCACCGGGACGCAAGATCAACAGGTTACTACCCATCTTCGAAATCTGATCCTTGATGCTTGCCGTAGCGCCACGCCCCAAGGTGACCATGGTCACAACAGCCGCAACGCCGATGACGATCCCTATAACTGTTAGAAACGAACGCATCAGGTTGCGGCGGATCTCACGAATAGCAATGAGCAATGCATTAAAAATCATAACTCAATTCTTGGCGGTTCGGTGAATAGGGTTCTCGGAAATCAAACCATCGATCACATGGATGATGCGTTTCGCATGAGATGCAACATCTTCCTCATGCGTGACCATGATGATGGAGATGCCTTGTTCTGTGTTGAGGCGATCGAGCAACTCCATGATCTCGTGGGTGGTTTTCGAATCAAGGTTACCTGTCGGCTCATCGGCGAAGAGTGTGTCTGGATTAGTGACAATCGCACGGGCGATGGCGACACGCTGTTGTTGGCCACCGGAAAGTTCGGCAGGCGTGTTTCGTTCCTTATTGACTAGGCCGACACGGGCGAGCGCCTCGCGCGCACGATCGTGGCGTTCTTTGCGGGAATAACCGCGATACAGAAGAGGAAGCTCCACATTTTCCAGGGCTGAGGTCCGTGCAAGCAGATTGAAGCCCTGGAAAATAAAACCCAGAGCATGGCGGCGTATCAGCGAGCGCTGGTCTTTGTTGAGCATTTCCACCTCAATCCCTTTGAAATTGTATGAGCCAGAAGTCGGACTATCTAGGCAGCCTAACAGATTCATCAGTGTCGATTTTCCAGATCCACTGGGACCCATCACAGCAAGAAACTCACCGCGCAGGATCTCAAGATCCACGCCGCGCAGGGCATGAAATGCGGCGTCTCCCGTACCGTAGACCTTGGTGAGGCCGCGCAGTTGAATGAGGGTTTCCTTGGTCATTCGGTTTTTTCATTGGGCTTGATGCTGACAATGATAGGCGCACCTTCGGGAACCGAATCATCGTTGATTTCAGTCTGCAGCCCATCAGTAATACCGGTTTTCACAATGACCATCTCGGGTTTTCCGTTTTTCAATGTCCAAACATGAGGCTCGACTGTACGAGCGCCAGGTTTCGGAGCTGTAGGAGTGCGCCAGCGACCGCGACTCGGTGTGAGCGTCTGAACGATCGTCTTATCGCTTTTCTTCGGCTTGCCAATGGCGGCTGCGATTTCTGGGTCGAATCGCAACGCCGAATTGGGAACCACCAAGATATCTTTTTTGTCGACGATGGCGATGTCCACCGAAGCCGTCATGCCGGGACGCAGTGAGAGATCGTCATTGGCAACGTCAAGCTCGGTGCTGTAGGTGACGATGCCGGTGGACGCGGCTGAGTTGTTGCCGTTATTGTTAGAACCTGTACTGGTCGTATTGTTGTTCGCTGATCCAAATGCGACTTTTTTTACGGTGGCGGTATAAGAACGCGTCGGCCAAGCATCGACACTGAAGGTCGCGGTTTGTCCCACCTCGACACGGCCTATGTCTGCCTCAGATACGGAAACTAACAATTCCATTTTCTTCAGATCCTCCGCGATTGTGAAAAGTGTGGGAGCCGTGAATGAGGCGGCGACCGTCTGCCCGACCTCGATCGAGCGGGACAGGACAACTCCATCTACGGGCGAACAGATGATGGCTTTTTTCAGATCGCTTTCAAAGGCGCGAACATCAGCTTCTGCACCTGCAACGGCAGCTTTCGCGCTTTCAAGGTCGGCTTCGGCGCGGGCGACGGTGGCGCGTGAGGTTTCCATGGTGGCGCGTGAAGGAGTTTTGCCTTCGCTGAGTTTGTGGAGTTCTTCTTGCCGGGCGAGAGATGCCTTGTTCTCAGCAAGCGTGGCTTCGGCTTGGCTGACCCTTGCCTTGGCCGCGAGGCGCGAGGCGCGACTACGCTCGGTCTGTTGCTCGAGTTTTGAAGTATCCAACTTGGCTAGGGGCTGATCCTTTTTAACCGTATCATTCGTATCGATGTAGAGTTCCTTGACAGTACCGGAAAGTTCGCTGCCGACGATCACTTGATTGGTCGGCGCAAGGTTGCCTGCGGCGGTGACGATGAGTGAGATGTGACCGCGCTTCAAGGGCTCGGTGACAAATTTGGGTTCACCGTTTTCATCGTTGTCACGATTTGAATAATACCAGACGCCTCCGCTGATAATGGCGATGGCGATCAGTGTGATCAGTCCTTTGCGGACTGGCTTCGACGCGCCTCCGCGGACGATTTCAGCTAGGTCTTCGTTCGGATTTGGTTGTTGCATGATGAAACTGATGGGAATTTGTGATTTTTAGGACGCTGGTGACCAACCTCCGCCGAGAGCTTGATAAAGACGGATATAGGCTGTGGTTCGATCCGTGCGAGATGAAATCAGGCTGTCTTCAAGGCCAAGCAATGTGCGCTGAGAATCCAACACCGCAAGGAAATCAATTTCACCAGCTTCGTAACGCTGGCGGGCGATTTGATCGGTCTCACGAGCAAGCTGGGTGGCTTTTTCGAGTGTTTCGAGACGTTCGGCAGAGCGGCGGCAAGCAATGAGCGAGTCCTCCACCTCTGAGAGCCCCGTTAGGACCGCAGAGCGATAGGTTTGCACGGCTTGCTCCTGGACCTCACCAAGCGCTTCAATATTGGATCGGATTCGGCCGGCATCAAAAATAGGACTGGTGATTCCAGCGACGAGTCCCGCACCCGTGGTCTGCGGATTAAATATTTTCCCAGCGCTGAGGGCGGTGATTCCTAAGTTTCCTGTTAGATTGAGAGAGGGAAAGCGCTCAGCTTCGGCAGAGCGGGTGCTGGCCACAGCCGCGACAAGTTGCCAACCGGCGAGACGGACATCTGGACGCTGACGAATTGTATCCGCTGGAATGCCGATTGCGAGCCCGCGTGCAGGATAAGGTATAAAAGTCTTGTTAGATTTTAGAATAGAGTCGAGCGATCCTGGCTCGCGACCACATAGCAGAGACAACAGGTTTTTTCCCTGACCTATGGCTTGTTCCAACGCGGGGATTCCAGCGCGTGCTTGCTCAAGGCTGCTAAGTGCTTGGCTGGATTCCAGCGAATCGGTCTCGCCTGCCTGTTGACGCCATGTTGCGAGTTGAGCGGTTTGCTCACGGGTTTTGACGATATTTCGCAGCACCATCATACGCGTTTCATTGGCGCGGAGATTGGTGTAAGCGGTGGCAATTTCTGCCGCAAGCGAGGCCTGAACCGAATGAAAATTTTCTTGTGCGGCGCCAATTTGAGCAGATGCAGCTTCGACCCTTGAGCGGGTTTTTCCAAACCAATCGATTTCCCATGATGCGTTGAGACCTGCTGAATAATTGGTGTTGGAAACTTCCGAGAGACCACGGGTTTTTGACCAACTCGAATTCGATGCCGCGGATCCACCGATGAATGGCAATAGCGATGCCGCCTCTTCGTTTCGGCGCGCGCGAGCTTCCCGAATGCGCGAGGATGCGGAAGCAATGTCCGGGCTGTTGGCCAAGCCGTCGGTAATGACGCGGTTGAGAGCAGGATCATCAAAACGCCCCCACCAACGGCTCACATCGCGCTGTGCAGACGCAGACGGAAACGCCGCGGCATTTTTCCAAGCAGTCGGAATTTCTGGCGAAACATTTTGTGAGTCCGTGATGGTACAGGCCGCCAGTCCGAATGGGACCAAACAGTAAAAAATATGGTGGCGACGAATCAGGTTCATTCCGGTAACGGCTAGGCGGCAAAGCTTCCACCCGTATACTGTTCTGTCAAAGCACACATTTCAGTAGATATACAGGTTTGAAGTCATATATCTATTGGGAAATCAATTTCCCAAGCCTTTTGGAGACTGACACATCAAGTTTTTCATGAGCAATAAAAATATGAAGCACAAACCCACTACCTCAACCCACGCAGCAAGAACTCCGCATTCGTTTTCGTTGGCTTGAGATTATCTAACAGAGTCACCAGCGCATCGCCGATTGGCAGGGCGGCGAGTTGTTTGCGGACGTCGATAACTTTACGGAATTCGTCGGGGTGGTAGAGGCGGTCATCGTTGCGGGTGCCGGATTGAGGGATGTGGATCGCGGGGAATACGCGGCGTTCGGCGAGTTCGCGGTCGAGGCGGACCTCCATGTTGCCGGTACCTTTGAATTCCTCGAAGACCACATCGTCGAGGCGGGATTCGGTTTCGATGAGGGCGGTGGCGAGAATCGTAAGAGAACCGCCATTTTCGATGTTGCGGGCTGTGCCGAAGAATTTGCGTGATTTCTGAAGAGCCGCAGGAGAAACACCGCCGGAGCCGATGGGGCCGCCCTGCATGGCGGAGTTGTGGCCACGGGCGAGGCGAGTGAGTGAATCTAATAAAAGCACGACGTGCTTGCCGAGCTCAACCATGCGTTGGGCGCGAGCGATCACGAGATCGGCGACCTGGGCATGGCGTTTCGGGGTTTCATCGAAGGTAGATGCAAACACCGGAAGGTTAACGGTTTCCTCGAAGTCGGTGACTTCTTCCGGGCGTTCGTCGAGAAGTAGGATGACCAGCTCGATGTTCGGGTTGTTTGCCTTGATCGATTTCGCGATTTGTTTGAGAAGGATGGTTTTTCCACCGCGAGGAGGAGCTACGATGAGGCCGCGTTGGCCTCTGCCGAGTGGAGCGATGAGGTCGATGACGCGGACGCCGAGGTATTCGGTGCCTTCTCCTTCGAGGTGAATGCGGGCATCTGGAAACATGGGGGTGAGTTTATCGAAATCCTGCGGCTCGACCCATTCGGCGGTGGGTTTGCCTTCGATTTCGAGGATCTCGGCGGTGGTTAGGTATTTGTCGCGTTGGACGGGTTGGCGGACTTTAACTTTGAGTAGTTGGCCGTTGCGGAGTTTGGCGTCGTTGAGGACGGGGCCACCGATATGGATGTCGTCTTGGGATGGGCGGAAGGAGCGGCGTGGATCGCGTATCATCGCGAAATGTTCTTTGCCAAATTCCAGCACGCCCTCGCAGGTTACGTTGGTGCCGTTCATCGTGTAGAAGCAGATAATTTCGTAAATCAGCTGAGTCTTGGTGATTCCACCTTGGATTTTCCGTGGGAGATCAGCCGCGATCTTTTGGAGCTCGGCGAGAGGCTTGAGGCGGAATTGATTGAGATCGATGTTTTCAGGAACCGGGTAAGGAACACGTTCTTCGACCGCGGTGGCGGTTGCAGCCGATGTGAGCTCGCTGGCTTCCACGGCTGGGGCCTCATGGACGACAGCGATGGTTTGTTCCAGCGCTTCGCTTTCGGCGGTAGCTTTGGAAGTGGGTTCGGTGGTTTCTGACATGGAGAGTGAGGGAAAAATTTTGCAGAAGCGTTGGATTTGCGCTCTGAGAGTATCGGGTTGTCCGTCGTTCCAGAAGACGATGTCCGCACGGGAGATTTTTTCTTCGACGGGGAGTTGGGCTGCGAGCACGGAATCGATTAGGTCGTCATTCCAGCCATTGCGGGCTTTGAGTCTGGCGACTTGGGTGGCACGGGATGTGGCGATGGTGATCGCTTGGTCGTAACCGAAATCGAAACCGTTTTCGAAAAGGAGCGGCACATCGGCAAGGAAGCACCGCACCCCTTGTTTAGAGGATTTTTCTTTAAGCGCAAGACATTCCTCACGGACTAGCGGGTGAAGGATACTTTCTAAAAGTTTACGTTTTTCGGGCTTTTCGAAGACTTCTTGGCGGAGCTTCTCACGGATGATTTTACCGTTTTCGGGATCGATGATCGGATTTCCGAAATGTTGGGTGATTTCAGAAATGACAGCAGGGGTATCTAACAGCGCTTTCACCGAGGCATCGCAATCGAAGACAACGATGTCTGGAACAAACTCTTGGAAAAGCTGAACAGCCGTCGATTTTCCAGAAGCGATTCCGCCTGTGAGTGCTAGGGTGAGCATTTGAATGGAGAATAGTGAATAGTGAAATGTGAATAGCGAAAAAGAAGAAATAGTGGGTAGAAGTCCTCCGGCTTTCTAATTTCACCATTCACTCTTCACCATTCGCAATGATCAGCCCCCTGTGCGTGGCGGGCGTTTTTTCTTGGGAGCTTCTGGGGTGACGTTGCGCATACCACCGGATTTGGCGCGCTTGGCTTGAGCCTTTTGCATCTCCGCTTGTTTTTCGGCCATGCGTTGCACCCATGATTTTTTGCCGCCATCTTTGCGGAGAACCAATTCAGGTTCTGGCATTTTGTTCATCAGGTAAGTTTGGCCGATGGAGAAAATGTTTTGTACGGTCCAGTAAAGGGCGAGGGCGGAAGCGTAGTTGTAGCAGAAGAAGAAGAACATCAGCGGCATGAACATCATGATGCGCTGTTGCATTTTATCTCCGGTCTTGGGCATCATTGCCATTTGAATGACGCTGGTTGCTGCCATAACGATGGGGAGAATGTTGATTGGGATACCGTAGAAACTGGTTAACGTATCTGGCTGCGAGAGATCGTTGACCCAGAGGAAAGATTCGCCACGAAGCTCAACCGCGTAATCTAGCATACGGAAGAAACCAAAGAAGATAGGGATCTGGATAAACATCGGCAAGCAACCGCCAAGGGGGTTGATGCCGTATTTGCGGTAAATCCCCATCATCTCGGTATTGAGCTTGGTCGGATCGTCAGCGTATTTTTCCTTCAGCTCGGCCATTTTAGGCTGGAGCTTTGACATGCGTTTCATCGCACGTGTCGATTTCGCATGCAGCGGCCAGATAAGAATGCGGACGATGATGGTGAGGCAAATGATGGCAATGCCCCATGATTCAGTGGTGGAGAAATTATCAATGCCATCATGGAGCGTGTTGAGTAGCCAGTTGAGTGGTCGGGAGACGAATCCGAACCAGCCATATTGCATGATTTCGCCCCAACCTTTTCCTACTCCATCGGCATTATCGAGCTCACGCAGAGTGGTATTTGCTTTGGGACCGGTGTAGATTTTGTATTCAAGAACGACAGGCGAAGCGGGAGCTAGAGTCGTTTCTGGGAACACCATCGCTGCACGCACAGCGGGAAGAGATTGGCCATTTTTAGTTAGACGGACTTGTTTGGGCTTGCCCCACACTTGGGTTTTCTCCGCTTTTTTCGGACGAACGACCGTACTGAAGAACTGATCAGTCACACCTGCATAAGCGATGGAATTATCGCTTTCACTGGTGATGATGGAACGCTCAGATGAAAACCAGCCACCTTTGAATGCGGTGGCGTCTTCAAAATGCATTTCGTTACCTTCATACCAAAAGAATCCGGTATGAGTGGGACGCTCTTTTTCGTAAAGCGGAGCCGCGGAACCCAGGTAAAGCGAATATTCGGAAAGATCTAAATTCGCCTGAGTGGTGTTCTTAATCACCATAGCGAGATTAATAAAAAAGTTTTGTCCGGGAATTTTAGACTCTTCCAAGGAGTAAGTTTTTTTAACAATCAAACCAGAGGGCAGCTCCGCGATATATACGGCAGTTTTTCCGGGATTCGATTGATCTAACTTGTATGAAAAGGAGGTGTTATCGAGGTTTTGGTTAGAATCAAGAAAACCACCGATAGGACCGCCGCCGTGACGGTTGATAAGAACATTCTTGGTTTTATCATTAACCTCTTGATGCTTCTTGAATTCGGCATGTTTGATCCCTGCGCCGATGTTGGTCAGGGTGAAAATGACTTCCTCGTTCTCAAGAACAACAGTCTCCTCGTTAGTCGAAGGAGGTTGGGTTTCGACACTAAGTCCAGATGGCGCGTCTGCATCGGAAATGACTTCTTCTGTCATCGCGCTTTGCTTAACAGGCGTTGGCTGTTTCTTCGGCGCGAAATGAATGTTGAGGGCAATCAGAACCCCGCAAATGGCGAGAACTACCCAGGTTTTACGGTCGTACATGGAATTGAGAAAAATCTGTTGGTGATTGGAAAGTGGCGGGAGACCTCGCGCTGCTTAGGTGGTCAAAGGGTTCTGGTCAACCTCTACTCCTTCTCAGGGGAAAAGTTTCAGGCGCCTACATTGGTTCAGCCAATCGGCCTCTAGGTCGGCAAAACTGGCTTCTGAGGCTCCTGGGCGGGCGATGGTAACAAGGAAACGTTTGGGATCGGTGAACTTTTCGGAGTGAGCCTGAAGGCAGGCGCGGAGGCGACGGCGGATGCGATTTCGATCGTGGGCCTTCTTTGCGGCACGTTTGCTGGTGACAAATGCCGCGCGAATGGTGGGTAAGGCGGGATCTGCAAGGGTACTGACAATGACAAACCGGCCTGCTTTCGCTTGGCCGGTTTTTCTGATGCGGAGGAAATCTTCGCTTTGATTGATGCTTTGTTTTCTCGGGAAACGCATGGGATGGGTGTTCCGGAGAGGTAGGTTAAAATGGGCTCAGCGTGACTGAAGTCACGCAGTCCATTTATCTGCCGTGCTGCGTGATGTGACGCTTGAAGTGAAGCTCTGCGCCTTTAGGGATCAAGCGCTTACGACCCTTTTGGCGACGGCGTTTGATGATGTCGCGTCCAGCTTTGGTGGCCATACGGGCACGGAAACCGTGTTGTTGTTTACGGGTACGCTTGGTGGGATGGTAAGTGCGAAAGCTCATGGCTGAATCTTAGGTGAATGGTTAGCGCTTTTGAAGGCGCGGGGGCGGGACTTTAGGAATCTGGGTGCGCTTGTCAATGCGGCAGTGGGATCTTTTTTAAAAAATTTACGTCTTGTCGGTGAGGGGCGGGCTTGTTTGCCTGTAGGAACACAATGGCTGCCCCGCAAAATACGATCGCATTGGTCTATGATTACGACCAAACTCTGAGCCCTAAATACATGCAGGACGATGTGCTTTTCCCTAAATTTGGCATCGATCCGGGGCAGTTTTGGAAGAAATGCAACAGTTTGGTCAGCGACCATAAATGGGATGGCGAGCTGGCTTACATGAAGTGTTTGCTGGATTATTTGGGGATGGACCGGGTCACCAACCGGATGCTAACCGAGATGGGAGCTGGACTGACGTTTTTCCCAGGATTGCCGGAATTGTTTGAGGCCCTACCCAAAGCCGCTCTGAAACCAGAGCATGAAGCTGCCGGGATACGGATTGAGCACTACATCATTTCATCGGGTTTGAAGGCCTTGTTGGATGGCTCGCGCTTAAAACCGCATGTCAAAGAGATGTTCGGCTGCGAGTTCGGCGAGGACGCGGAAGGACGGATCAGCTTCCCCAAACGCGTCATTTCCCACACGACCAAAACCCAGTTTCTCTTCCGCATCAACAAAGGCATGCTGCGCTACGACCAAGACGTCAACGACCACATGCCCGCTGATCAACGGCCCATCCCATTTGAAAACATGGTCTACGTCGGCGACGGCCCAACTGACGTTCCGTGCTTCACCGTGGTGAACCGAAATGGAGGACATGGGATCGCGGTTTACAATCCGGATGACACGTCTGGAAAATCATTTCGCAAATGTTTCGATCTCTGCACGCATGCGGGGCGGGTCAAGCACATCGCTCCAGCCGACTACCGCGAGGGTTCACATCTGTGGTTGCTGATGAAGGAAATGGTCACAGAAATGGCGGATCGGATCCTGCGTAAGCGCATCGAAGAACGCGATAACGCCACCGTCGCAGCACCTACGTTTTAATAACATGTCACCTAAAAAGCATTTTCATTTCACAGGCATTTGCGGAACCGCAATGGGCGCGGTCGCAGCAGCCATGAAGCGCCGCGGTTTCGTCGTCACAGGAAGCGATACGAATGTGTATCCGCCCATGTCAGATTTTTTACGCGGTGAAGGGATTGAAATTTTCGAAGGCTATCGTGAGGAAAATATTCCAGCTGGAGCCGATGTGGTGGTGATTGGAAATGCGATCTCACGGGGTAATCCGGAAGCAGAAGCGGCACTGGATCGCAAGCTACTCTATCATTCGCTGCCCGAAGTGATGAAGGAGCATTTCCTTCGTGGAAAAAGAAATTTCGTAGTCAGTGGCACCCATGGAAAAACCACGACATCATCCATGCTCGCCTGGCTTTTCATGAGTGCAGGCAAAGAACCCGGGTTCATGATCGGCGGACTGCCGAAAAATCTCGGTTGCGGCGCACAGTTTCCCGATACAGAAATCAATGTGTTAGAAGGCGATGAATACGACACCGCGTTCTTCGACAAACGCTCCAAATTTCTCCACTACCTTCCGGAATGTGTCATCATCAATAACATCGAGTTCGACCATGCGGACATCTACGCATCGATCGATGAAATCAAGCTCACCTTCAAACGCCTGCTGAATATCGTGCCTCGCAACGGCATGGCTTTTGTGAACGGTGATGAACAAAATTGTTTGGACGTAAGCCAGAATGCTCCATGTCCAGTGACGACTGTTGGATTCGGCGAAAACAACGCTTTCCAAATCACCAATGTAAGCTACGACGAATCTAGTAGCTCATTTTCACTTGGCAAAGAATCTTATTCAGTTCCGATGACTGGCGAGTTCAACGTGCGTAACGCAGCGATGGCAGCCGCTGCCGCGAGATTCGCTGGATTGACCATGCAAGAAGTGCGCGATGGTTTACTGAGCTTCGAAGGCGTAGCTCGCAGACAAGAACTGAAAGGCGAAAAAAACGGAATCAAAGTGATCGATGATTTTGCTCACCACCCCACTGCCATCCGACTCGCCGTACAGAGCATCCGCCAGAAATATCCGGATTCAAGATTGTGGATCTTATTTGAACCGCGCTCCAACACCACGCGCCGAGCTGTATTTCAAACACCACTCGCGGAGGCGCTAGCACTCGCCGACTTCGCGGTCGTCGCAGCCATCCCGGATCTACACAAAATTCTGGAAAATGATCGACTCGATCCCATCAAACTCGCCGCCGACATCATCGCGCTTGGCGGAGTCAGCCATTATCTCGCCGACAATGCGGCCATCATCGCAGCGGTAAAAGCCGAGGCAAAAGCGGGTGATGTGGTTGCAGTCCTATCAAACGGCGGCTTTGGAGGAATTCACAAGCAACTGCTTGAGGAGCTCTAGCTCGGAACAAGTTTTCAACGCAAAGCCGCGAAGAACGCAAAGTTTTGGTTTTTTTAAATTCTTGATTATTCTCCCAAACTTAATCTCTTCCCTCCCTAATCTCCTCCCTCCCCTTTATTTTAAAGCTTACATTAGGAATGAATACCCGACGAGAACGCACCTCGAAGTTTGCTTTACAAATCCCGCGCCATCACGCAATTTTCGCGCCCCTGCAAGGAGAGGTGGTCGAGTGGTCTATGGCACCCGATTCGAAATCGGACGTGGGGTAATACTCACCGAGGGTTCGAATCCCTCCCTCTCCGCTCTCACCCCAACCCTGCGAGCAGGGTTGGGGTGAGAGCGTTTAAGGAAGGGTCGAGAACCCCTTGCCTACGGCAACAGGGTTTGACTGCCGGATTCGCGTTCGCGAATTTTCACTCTTCTCGCGCAGCGCAAACTGCAGGGACGGAGCGCTACGAAGTCAATCCCTCCCTCTTCGCTATTCTGGTCTTCATCTCAGGAATCTACGAATAGCAACCTGACGAGCTATATATAAATAATCCCCTCACCATCCTTAACTGAAATTTCAAATAGCATACCCATGTCATTTGAATTAGCCTGTAGGCATCAGCTATTCCATCGCGCAGCAAATCCTTCAACCGCTTTTAAAATGACTCCCCAAAAAACACCCATGCCTAGCATTGCGATATTTTGGATTATTTGGTTCGCGATCATGAACGGGCTTTTCATCATGCTTTTTGTTGCCGGGGGAGGAATTCCCAAAGGCACAAATCAAGGCGCGCCACCGATATGGATTTTGATTGTTTGCGCTTGCTTGGCCGTTGCATCGATCGCAATCCGTTTGCTGGTCATTCCAAAAATCAAACAGCTGGGTCAGTTACTGCCTGCGATGATCTTCGGATTAGCCTTAGCGGAAGCCGTTGGTATTTTAGCGATTTTTGCATTGGGAAAAGAATTTCCACAAACGCGCATGAGCTTGTTTCTAACATCCGCGTTCACCGTTTTGATTTACGCGCCGAGTTACTCCATCAACCTGATCAAGGGCGCGATGAATCCGAAGAGGTAGATAATATGAATGGAACGCGTGACTCCAGTCGCGCTCTTTGAAAATGCGCGAGTAGACTCACGCGGTCCATTTGGAATCTCACGTTCCATTTACTCTTTGTAGGCACTACTCCAACGCCATTCCTCAGGTGTATGACATAACCCTGCCTTTACTGGATTCATGCGGACGTAGCGCCGTGCGCGAACCAAATGCTCTTCATCTCTAATTACTCGATCAAAATAATCCGTAGCCCATAATCGTCCTGCATTACCTACGTGCAGATTGATTCTACGTGCGGTGTAATTTTTCCATGACCTAACAATATTTTCAAAACTATAACTCGCGCGCAGGTTAACTATAACATGCACATGGTTCGGCATCACACACCACTCGATCAGGTCGTAGCGCTCACCGTTGAAGTAGCAGATTGCTTCGGCGACTATCCTAGCGCATTCTTGATCACGCAACCAACAACGACCCACTCCCGCATCTTCGTAGGTTGCAATTTGTCGGCTTAGCTCCTCTGCTTGTTTTGGATCCGATTTTTCACTATAAAATTCCTTAAGCTTCTCGATCACATGTTTAGGAAGCGAATCTGCGAGACGAAAAGTGATTCCTGTAGCTCTACCGATGAGCTCGAGATGAGGCAAATAACCTCGATCATACCAGCCGCGCGCATTATATCTCATATGTTCATATGAACATATTTTACTGATATGGTCAATATAATTGGATCGCGCGACTGGAGTCACGCGGTCCATACCTATTCAATTCCCACTCGCATAAGCCTCCACGGAATCACAAGTGCAGACAAGGTTGCGATCGCCGTGGACGTTGTCGATCCGAGAGACAGTAGGCCAGAACTTGTGATTGCGGAGGTAAGGCAGCGGGAACGCGGCTTGCTCACGTGAGTATGGATGAGCCCAATCGTTTCCACACAAGACACCCATGGTATGTGGTGCGTTTTTAAGTGCGTTATCGTTGGCGTCCATTTTTCCATCGATGATTTCCTGGATTTCACCATGGATAGAAATCATTGCATCGCAAAAACGGTCGAGCTCGACTTTCGATTCAGACTCAGTTGGCTCGATCATCAAGGTTCCAGTCACTGGCCATGACATGGTCGGCGCGTGGAAACCGTAATCCATCAAACGTTTGGCGATATCCTCAACCGTAACACCGGATTGATCCGAGATCGGACGGCAGTCGATGATGCACTCATGCGCCACCAAACCGGTTTTGCCGGTGTAGAGAATCGGGAAATAATTTCCTAAGCGTTTTGCGACATAGTTTGCATTGAGAATGGCAATCTCGGTGGCGGTTTTAAGACCAGTGGCGCCCATCATCGCGATATACATCCATGAAATCGTATTGATTGATGCGCTGCCGTAAGGAGCAGAGCATACCGCGTGGGTCTTGTCCTTCATCTCAAAATGACCCGGAAGGAAGGGCACAAGTTGTTTCGCAACTCCGATGGGGCCGACACCTGGGCCGCCGCCACCGTGTGGGATGCAGAAGGTTTTGTGGAGGTTCAAATGGCAAACATCCGCGCCGATGAGGCCGGGTGAAGTCAGGCCGACTTGTGCATTCATGTTTGCGCCATCCATGTAAACTTGGCCGCCGGCATCGTGGATGATGGAAGTGATTTCGCGGATGGTTTCTTCGAACACACCGTGAGTGGATGGGTAGGTCACCATCAATGCGGAGAGATTGTCGCGATGCGTTTCGGTTTGAGAAATTAGATCCGCCATATCGATGTTGCCGCGTTCATCGCATTTCACGCCGACCACTTTCATCCCGCACATCACAGCGGAGGCAGGGTTGGTGCCGTGGGCGGAAACGGGAATCAAACAAATATCGCGATGACCTTCGCCGCGCGATTCGTGGTAACGGCGGATAGCTAACAGACCTGCATATTCGCCTTGTGAGCCAGCGTTCGGTTGAAGAGAAACGGCAGCGAAGCCCGTGATTTCCGCCAACCAGTTTTCTAACTGTGTCAGCATTTCGATGTAACCTGTCGTCTGCGATTTCGGAGCAAACGGATGAATCGAAGAAACTTCCGGCCAGCTGAGTGGAAGCATTTCCGAAGTCGCATTGAGCTTCATCGTGCAAGAGCCGAGTGCGATCATCGATTCGTTGAGCGCGAGATCTTTCGACTCCAGGCGCTTGATGTAGCGAAGCATTTCCGTTTCGGAATGATACGCATTGAACGCTGGTGCGGTGAGGAATTTCGAAGTGCGATCAAACTTTGCATCCCATGCTTTTCCAGTGATTCCATCAACGCGAGACACTTCGAACAAACGGCAAAGCGACCAGATGTCTTGAGATACAACCGTTTCATCGAGAGAAATTCCAATGTGTGAGTCATCGATCAAACGCAGGTTGAAACCGTGCTCGGGTGCAGCATCGACCCATGCGGAAGCCTTACTGGTTTTGACAATGATCGTATCAAAAAACGCACCGTCCTCGATCTCGTATCCGCCTGCAACTAAAGCCGCTTTGAGTTCTTGTGCTTGCGAATGAATTTTCCCAGCGATCCCTTTCAAGCCTTCTGGGCCGTGATAGACCGCATACATCGATGCCATGACTGCCAACAACACCTGAGCGGTGCAGATGTTAGAAGTCGCTTTATCGCGGCGAATATGTTGCTCGCGGGTTTGCAGGGAAAGTCGATAAGCGGGTTTGCCTTGAGCATCGATGGAAACGCCGATCAAGCGACCCGGCATTTTGCGTTTCAATGCGTCTTTGCAGGCCATGAACCCTGCATGCGGACCACCAAAGCCGAGTGGCACACCGAAGCGTTGCGAGGAACCAACACAGATGTCGGCTCCAAATTCGCCAGGGGATTTCAATAAAGTTAAAGCGAGCAGATCCGCCGCGCAAATGGTGACCGCGCCAGCGGCTTTGCATTTCTCAAAGAAGGAAGAGAAATCATCGATGCGTCCGCGGGTGTCGGGGTATTGGACGATTACGGCGAAGAGATTCTCAGCGGATGCGGGATCGAAACTTTGCCAATCGCCAACGATCACGTCCAATCCAAGCGGTTCGCAACGGGTTTGCACCACATCAATGGTTTGCAAGTGGCAACGATCGGAAATGAAAACGGTTTTGCCTTTTGGTTTTCCGGAAAGCGCAAGAGTGACGGCCTCAGCAGCGGCGGTGCCTTCATCTAACAGAGATGCGTTCGCAACATCGAGACCGGAGAGATCGGTGATCAAGGTTTGGAAATTCAGCAGCGCTTCCAAGCGACCTTGCGCGATTTCAGCTTGGTAAGGTGTGTAGGCGGTATACCAACCGGGATTTTCCAAAATGTTTCTCAAAATCACACCTGGAGTCAGCGTGCCATAGTAACCTTGACCGATGAAACTTTTCAGAACCTGATTCTGACTCATCCAAGCACGCAGCCAGGCTAGAGCCTCATTTTCAGAGAGCGCAGGAGGAAGATTCAACTCCCCTTCCATACGAATTCCAGCTGGCACAGCTTCGGAAATGAGTTCGTCGAGTGTGCCGTGACCGACTTGTTTGAGCATCTCGGATTTTTCAGATTCTGAAGGTCCGATGTGGCGGGCGAGGAAAGAAGAAGTGGCAGCCATGATTTCGCTAAAGCTCATGCAACAGGAATGCCAAGTCTGCAACCCAGAATCTCCATTTGGGGAAATTACATTCACTCAATCCCAGGAACTGGCGCATCTGGGAGAATGGGTTTCCCCTCCCAAATCGGGACGCCATCGCGGTATTCAAGGATCCTGTCCTTACTTTTCGGGGCATGCGGGGCTTGGTTTTTTGGGATCCATTTACTCAAGCGCTCAGTTTCCGCAGCGTGCTTGGGATTGCTGGCGAGATTATTGAACTCATTTGGGTCGTTTTCCAAGTCGTAGAGCTCTTTGGAGCCATCGACGTATTGGATGTAGCGCCAGCGTTTGTCGCGAACGGAATCGTTGCCGGGGTTGTGGTTGGTGATCGCCGGCCATTCGCGGGTGGTGGTCGCAACTTTTAATTGCGGAAGAAGCGAGTGGCCTTCGAGTTGTTTGGGCAGAGGCAGATTGGTGAGTTCACAGAGAGTCGGAAAAATATCTAACAGCTCAACTGGTTCCACGCATTTGACGCCTTTTGTGGAGCCTGGACCAGCGAACATCAGTGGCACGCGGGTAGATGGTTCCCAGAGAGTGTTTTTTCCAGTGATCAATTTTTCACCAAGGTGCCAACCATGATCCGACCACAGAACGATGATGGTGTTGCTGGCATGTGGGGATTTTTCCAAAGCATCCAACACTCTGCCCAACTGCGCATCCATGAAACTGATCGAAGCGAGGTATGATCTAATAAGATTTTTCCATTGGTTCTGTTCCTCCAAAAATTTCAGGCGCGGCTCGGGCAAATCCCAATGCAACCACCATGAAGCGCGCGGAGTATCGTCCCGGTCATCTCTGCAAATTTCAGGAAGTATCAACGTTTCCTCTGGATAAAGATCCATCCATTTCTGGGTCACGAAGCAAGGAACGTGGGGCAGTAAAAATCCTGCTGATAAGATGAATGGCTGATCCGCTGGCATCTTTTCAAGCTTCTCAATCGCCCAACTCGCGACTTTGTAGTCGTCCTTGTCTTCGTCATTGTGCGGAAAAGTCCCCCAGTCGACAGCTTTCATCGTACTTGGGGTGTTTACTAGTTTTTTAGGAGGATAAGGATTTCCTCCAGTTTGTGGTCCCACTCCATCCCAATCTGGACCGTTTGCTTTCCGCCCGTAGCTACCATGAAAAACCTTTCCCGCCATGTAGCTGCGGTAGCCATGCTCGCGAAAATGTTCCGGAAGTGTTTTCAAATCCGCAAGCTGCGGTGTTTCGCGTATAAACGGCGACAAGCCATAGATCCCAGTAGAGGTTGCGCGCTTTCCTGTTAGAACACTGGTACGTGAAGGATTGCATAAAACGCTTTGGCAATGCGCGTTGGTAAAGGTGACGCCCATTTTCGCGAGTCGGTCAAAATTCGGCGTCTTCGCTTGTGCGTGTCCACCCAATGGGCTCACCCAATCATTCAAATCATCGACGGCGATGAATAGAATGTTTGGACGTGTGGTTTGAGCCTCAGCTAAAAGCACGCCACCGAGCGAAATCATGGCTGCGAATAGGATTTTTCTCATGACAGCATCCAACATCTAACGATCCCTTACAACAAGCCCTTAATCCAACCGCAGGCTAAATTGCTCACCCTTTGGAAAAAGCTGATACGTAACTGGGCGTCAGGCCAAACTTGGCTATTTAGCAGGAGCCTGCCACGGCACGAGCTTAGCGGCAGCGAGGTGAGCGTCCATGGCATCTGTCATCTGCTTAAGGCGCTCAGGTTCTTTAGCCGAAAGGTTATTGGCTTCAAGAGTATCGGTTTTCAGATTGTATAATTCGACTGGGCTTGCGATGTCATCACGGATGATTTTCCAATCGCCGAGACGCATGGCTTGCTTGGTGGTTTTCTGAAGCCACATGTAATGCTCGGGACGATCGAAGGCAGGTTGCTTTCCTGTTAGAAGTTGCTGTTTGAAAGATTGACCTTCGAGCTTGGATTCGATGGGGACTTCACAGAGATCCGCAATGGTGGGCAGGATATCCATGGTCAAAGCTCGGAACTGGGTTTTTGCGGCTGGGATTTTTCCAGACCAACGAATCGAAGTTGGGACTTTGGTTCCACCATCGTAGAAATGCCCTTTACCATCGCGCAGGGGCCCGTTGTTTGCAGCGTGTTTCAAATCCCCGCCATTGTCTGAGGTGAAGACGACGATGGTTTTTTTATCCTGACCGGATTTTTCCAAAGCCGCGAGGACTTTGCCAATGCCATCATCCATGTGCTCGATCAACGCAACGAGTCCTGCGCGTTTGTCATCAATTCCTGGTTCGCGTTGTTTGACTTTTTCCAAGCATTCCGGTGGTGGCTGGATGGGATCGTGCGGTGCATTGTAGGCGAGAAATTGAAACCATGGTTTGCCTTCCTTAGCGCGACGCTCGATCGAAGCGATGGACCACTCGGTGAAAAGATCCGTGGCGTGGCCTGTGGGTTGGATTTTTTCCGCATTCAAGCGCATGAAGTTTTGGCCAGCGCGGGTGTGCTTCCAGTAATCATCCATCATGTCGCCGAGCCAACCGTGAAACTCATCGAAGCCACGCTGGTTGGGTAAGTTTTCCTCGGTTAATCCAAGGTGCCATTTGCCAATGAGTGAGGTGTAATAGCCATTCTTTTGAAACACATTGGTCAGCATGGTGCTGTTTGGATCGAGATGTCCCCAGTCGCCGTTTTTGTAATGACGGATCACTCCAGGCACGCCGACCAATTCTGGATAACGTCCACTGATGAGCGCGGCGCGAGTCGGCGAGCAAACGCAACTGTTCGCATGGAAATCATCGAAGCGCATGCTTTCCGACATAAGCTTGTCAAGATGCGGTGTCCGCATGTCTTTGGCTCCGTAACTTGAGAGATCGCCATATCCCAAATCATCCGCCATGATAATCAAAACATTTGGGCGGACTTTTTCGGCATGTCCAAGCATGATGGACAAAAGAAAAATGGAAAAGTAGATGATGTTTTTCATAAAGCGTTGTAATGCCGAGAGGAGAATAGGCTAAAGAGCTAAAGCTTGCCAGTGAGGCCGAAAAGTAAGAAATGAATACGAACATGAAGCGAATTAAAAATAACGTAGGTGAAATTTTTGGCGGTGCTTTGGTTGCTTGTCTTTTTCTGGGGGCAATGCCTGCCTACAGCCAGCAACAAGCCGCATTTCATCCGGAGTTTTACCCATTCCATAACGGCATGAGATTCAATTCTCCCGAAGAAGGAATGCGCCTCATCAAAGAACTGGGTTACCAAGGAGTTGGATCTGGAAAGCCGGGTGATCTTGCGGCATACATAGATGCCGCCAAAAAAGAACGGCTAAAAATTTACAGCGTCTATTTGGGAGGAAAGGTTAACGAAAGGGATTTCAGTTATGGCAAGGATGTTACCGATTCTATTGAACTACTAAAAGGGACTGAAGCATTGATAGAAATAAACCTTCAGCGCGGACCAAACTCAACTGACGAGCAGGCGATCGCCATGATGAAAGAAATCGGCGACAAGGCGAAAGCAGCGGGACTCAAAGTAGTGATTTATCCTCACGCGGACTGCCACGTCGAGCGGGTGGATCATGCATTTAAAATCGCAAAAGCCACTGGCTGCGACAACGTCGGGGTGGCATTTAACTTATGTCATTTCCTAAAAGTTCAGCCGAAGGATGATCTCGCTGCAACGCTCACCGCTGTAAAACCACTGCTCTGGAGCGTAAGTATTTCTGGAGCCGATTCGGACGGTAAGGATTGGAACACTTTGATTCGTCCTCTCGATGAAGGGACCTTCGATACTTCTGTTGTAATCAAACATCTGCGGGATATAGGCTTCAAAGGCGCGATCGGACTGCAATGCTTCAACATCCGCATCGACCCCAAAGAAAACCTCACTCGCTCTATACAGGCATGGAAGAAACATCTTGCGGCGAGTCAGGGGAAATAAAAAACGGCGACCCCTGTTAGGAGGTCGCCGTTGAATGAAGTTTTATAAATTACTTCTTAAGCAATTTAGTCATTGCCTCGCCCATGGCGACGCCGACATTGGTGTAGGTTTTGGCATTGCCACCGTAGTGACCGTTGCCGCTACCGCCCATAGAAATTGGGTTCGTGTAAACTGTTGAAACGCTGCCTTTGAATTGAGGATGCTTACCAGTTTCACCATCCACAGCCATGTGAGCTTGGTAAACGGTCAATGTGTTACCTGTGCTGTCTTTGGTTGCTTCTCCGAGTGTGCCTAACACAAACTTTGCATTTGGAGCATTGAAGTCTTTACGAAGAGCCGCGATCAGATTGATGAGATTCTTCTCATACTGAGCGGAGTGACTTGCATCACCACAGTCTTTTTCACCCTGCCACCAGAAGAAACCAGCAACTTCATATTTGGTGGCACCTGGATAATAGGTTCCGATTTCTGAGAGAACTTTTTTGGCGTTAGCGACATCGTCGTCATACTGTTTACCTGCATACCAACCAATTGGTGCAGGGGTAGTGCCTTTTTCCCATCTCGCCGGGGATTGCTTGTAACCTGCATAGACATAGGTTTTGCCGTCCTTGGGATCGACATATTCCCATGACTCGCTGCCGGGAGGCAATAAATCCCAACTCAAACCGCGGTTGCCGATCGAGCTTTTGAGGATCATGACTGGCTCTTCGATCGCATCGCCCAGTTTGTGTCCGATGCCGAGCTCGATACCAATCTTGTTGCCGCTGACGGTCAACCAATCGTTACGATAAACGTTACCGCTGTCGCCTTTTTGCATGATACCGACGTTGCGAACGTCTTTGCGCACCGTCCAAGCGCCGGCTTCGTCGACCAAGAAAGGATACATTTTGTCTTTTTTAACAGCACCTTCCAAGGTGTCGTCCTTGTCAGCTCCTGCGACCTTACCCATCTCAAGGGTGTTGGATTGGCCCATGATGATGAATACTTTCACGGGTTTACTGACGTCTGCCTCTTTGCTTTGTGCTACCAACGGATTAGCAAGTAATCCAAGCGCTGCAAGACCGAAGGCGGTTTGGTATAATAACGGATTTTTTAATTTCATATTTTTAATTTCATTTCATGCTTTTATTCTCAATTCTGAGAGTTTGGTAAAACCTAACCCAGTTTATACGGGTTATAAATAAGCGATATTTCTCTAAATTTTCGATATTTGCTCACAAATCTGGCCGGTTTTTCCGGGTGCGTTTGGAGGCTTGTTGATTTCTCCACTCGGCAATTTTTGCGTGATTTCCAGAAAGCAGAATTTCGGGGACTTTCATGTCCATGAAATCGATGGGGCGAGTATAACACGGTGCCTCCAGTAAATTTGGATCGGAAAAAGACTCTTCGACTGCCGACTGGGCATCGCCGAGCGCCCCTGGAATGAGGCGGATCACCGCATCGCATAACACGGCTGCAGCGATCGCGCCATTCGTCAAAACGTAGTCACCGATGGAAATTTCTTCGTCGATCAAGGATTCGATAATGCGGTGATCGATGCCTTCGTAGTGGCCACAGACGATGAGGAGGTGAGTTTCTTGAGAAAGCTCACGGACGCGAGCCTGCTTGAGCGGTATGCCCTGTGGAGTCATGAGTATGACGCGGGTGTTTGCCTTTTTCAGGGCAGTGATCGCCGCATGCAACGGCCCTGGCTGCAAGACCATACCGGGGCCACCGCCACATGGTGAGTCATCGACCCGCTTGTGTTTGTCCTCAGACCAGTCACGGAGATTGTGACCGAAAACCTCTACCAAACCCGCATCGCGTGCACGCTGGATGATGGAATCACTCAACGGTGTGAGAGCGATCTCAGGAAACAAAGTTAGGATGTCGATGCGCATGATCCGTTTCGCTATGATTCTACTTGGGTTTTTCTCCAATGTTCGAGGCGTTCTTTGATACGCATTTCCATGCCTTGGGTTCCAGGTTGGTAGTAAGTGCGACCTTCAGGAAGATACGCTTGAGGAATGTAAGCTCCTTCATAGTCGTGAGAATAAAGGTATTTCATCGCCTCCTCGGAAACGCCCGTCGTGCTAGTGAGTTTTTTCGACGTCGGAGTGCGAAGATGTGGAGGTACGGCAAGAGTGCGGCCGGATTCGACATCATGGATCGCAGCTCCGAGAGCGGCGTAGGCGGTGTTAGATTTTGGAGACGTGGCGAGATAGACCGTAGCGTGAGCGAGGGGGATACGACCTTCCGGCATTCCGACAAATTCAAGCGCATGATGGGCATCAAGTGCGACACGCAATGCGCCTGAGTCGGCGAGCCCGATGTCTTCCGAAGCGGCGATGACGAGTCGGCGTGAAATGAACCGCGGATCTTCACCGGCATGCAGCATTTTCGCCAACCAGTATAAAGCGGCATCGGGATCGGAGCCGCGGATGGATTTGATGAAAGCGGAAATCGTATCGTAATGTCCGTCATCACCGTAATGCACGGCCTTGCGTTGGATGGATTCCTCGGCATCGGCGAGAGTGATGTGCGCATCGCCACAAGTCGCGAGCTCAAGAGCGGTTAGAGCTTTACGGACATCGCCATCGGAAAGTTTCGCGAGGTGCTCGAGAGCCTCGGGATCAGCGGTGATGTTTTGCGTACCGAGTCCGCGCTCGGGATCGGCAAGCGCGCGATTGAGAAGATCTACGATGTTTGTAGTAGAAACGGGTTCGAGTTGGAAAATCTGTGAACGCGAGACCAGCGGTGAGTTTACGTAATAATAAGGATTGTGAGTCGTTGCTCCGATAAAACGCACCGTGCCGCGCTCAAGGTGTGGAAGTAGGACATCTTGTTGGGCTTTATTGAACCGATGGATTTCATCGATAAACAAAATGGTCGTATCGCCGCGCAGATCGCGGTGGATTTTTGCCTGATCGATCTTCGCGCGGATTTCAGCAACGTTGGATTCCACTCCGTTGAGCGACTCAAAGCGAGAGCCAGTAGTTTTCGCGATGACATTGGCGAGCGAGGTTTTTCCAGTTCCGGGGGGGCCGTAAAAAATCAAAGATGCGAAGCGATCCGATTCAATCGCGCGCCGCAGAAGTTTACCCTCCGCAAGGATGTGATCTTGTCCGAGGACTTCATCGAGCGTGCGCGGACGCATCCGCGCTGCGAGGGGTTCGCGGATTTCCGGCTTGTCGGCTTTTGCCTGAGGACTGTTGAAAAGATCGGTCACGCGGATGAAACTTTAAATTTTAAACTCTAAACTCCAAGGGAAGAAATCACTTCAGTTTCCGTAGTTTGATTTTACTCCAGTATTTACGATCCCGGGAATCGACGAACGCGCTTTTATAAGCAGCTACCTGCGCCGTGCTGGCAACGTTTTCACCAGCGATCAGCACTTCGTTCATGCTATCTTCCGTGCGAAGGGAGCGAATAGCTGGGAAATATTTTGCGAGATTCGCACGAGTCGCGATTTGTTTGGCACGGTGCCCGGGACCGATGACTAGATTTAACCCCAAGACCCCACCCGGCGCGAGAGACCGTTTTACAAGGCCCAACCAGCTTTCATCGCAATGCTCTGCCCGAAACACGTCGTCCTCACCCGCAAGATACAGATCATCGATGATTACATCGAATTTCCGCTTATTTGCCTTCATCCATGCATAGGCATCCGCAATAATGATTTCCGCCTTGGTGTCATCCAGGGCCATTTCGCGGCGTGCCAATTCAATCAACTCCGCATCGAGATCGATCCCCGTGAGGGCCACGTCAGGCAAGAGCTGACGCAGTGTTCGCAAAGCTGTGCCACCGGCAACTCCAAGCATCAGAATGGATTTAGGCTTCCCATCGGGCCTCAAAAGAGCTGCCGCAGCGATCAAATCCCATGCGAGTCCAGTCAGAAAACGTTTTTCATGAAACCATGCATGGATCGCACCGGTGCAACGGAACTCCGTCGCAACATCAGATTTCCATAGGGTGACAGTTTGAAAACGGGTTGGAAATTGTCCGATGCGACGCATGATCTAAACTTTCTATAAAGTCTTTCCTGAAATTCAGAGCTTAAAAAATTGGATTTTAATATGTCCAAAAACCTCGGTTGTGTTAGCAGAGGATATGAGTGATTGGTTTTACACAAAACATCGTCAGCAAGAAGGTCCTGTGAATTTGCAGATGCTGCAAATGATGATCCGCGAGGGTCAATTGGATCCAGCAACAGATTTAGCATGGAATACATCGATGTCAGATTGGCTTCCGATCGGCCAAATCCCTGAACTCCAAGTGCAAGTTTCACAGCAAATGCCTAGCCTCGAGTCTTCATCGCAGCCATTTGCCTATCCGCTTGGCACAGGGCCAATCCATGAAATCTCGCCAGGAAGTGAGCGGATCATGGCGACAGCCTGCTTGAAACGGGCATGGGATCTGACGATTCGCAACATCGGCCCTTTGCTACTGGCTACTTTGATCTTTTTGATAATTTACATTGCGACGGAATTTTCACTTAGCCTGCTCGACAAAGCCATGGAATGGCGGAACCCCAGCCAAGTTTTTGTCGATCAAATGGGAGTTACCGAAGATCAAAAGCTTATGTATCATAGCGTATTTAAAGACCAACTTAGCTTTCCAAGTGCGATCCTATCAATATTGATCAACGTCTTTTTGACACTCGGAGCGACAAGACTTGGGCTCAAATTGGTTTCTGGCGAGAAATTCGACATCGGAATGCTGTTTTCCGGAGGACCTTGGCTGTTCAAAGGCTTTATAGCCCATCTGCTCTACTGGATTATGGTGATCGTTGGGCTGATTTTCTTCATTTTCCCTGGAATCTACCTCGCGATCAGATTTGGGATGGTGCAGCCAGCAATCGTCGACAGGAATATGGGGGTCATTGAAGCCTTCAAATATAGTTCACGAATCACCCAAAATAACCGCGTGGAATTATTTCTGATACTCTTATTCACGATTGGCATCACGATCGCCGGATGCATCGCAATGATCGTCGGCCTATTATTTGCCTACCCACTGATATTTCTGATGTGGATTGTCGCCTACCGTTGGCTCCAATATGGAGGCCGAGCGATCTTGGATGATCCGATGACTGGAGCGCCCATGCTCGCCGGTCAGACGGAAAATTCCTAAAAAATCCCAGATCTAAAATTTCCAAACTGTGCTGGGAGCCTGCTTGACGAGAGGCTGAAGCCATTCATACTTGGCACAGCAACGCTTTGACCTGCAAAGTATCAATCCCTCAAACATTCCTTCCATCATGAAATTTCATCTTTTCTTCACCCTGCCACTGATTAGCTGCTTCGCTTTAGTTTCCTGCTTCCCGATTCCAAAGGATAAACCTAAAAAATCGAGTGAAGGCGCCAACGCGACCCTCACAACCGAAGATCAACAGGAGATTGAAAAACAACGGGAGTTACTCAGACAGCAAGAGTTGGAGAAACAAGCCGAGTTGACCCGCCAAGAAACGCCTCCGACCAACCAGACACAAAACACGGTTGTGGAGCCGCCAACTATCAAACCCAAAAGCGACTACCCTTTCGGCACCCCAGTTCCCGGCAAAGAAGGTTTCGTTTTCAGTCCTTACAATAACAAACTGTTAGATGTTCGCGGTATTGCCAGCGGCACATTGGTGCAAGATACCACCTATCCTCCTACAGAGAAAAAATATTTCCGCGTGCCATAACTCTTGGATTTGAACGGCATATGATAATGAATTTATAGCCGGGTCCATGCCCATGGATCCGGTTTTTTTATGAGCCAAAAATTTCAAAAAATTAGCATCCTTGGTGGCGGCCTACTTGGTGGGTCGATCGCTCTTGCTTTACAAGATTCAAGGGATGTGAAGCTTTGGTTTCGCAGAGTAGAGATGTTAGAAGGTGCTCGCCTTGCGGGATTTCGCGGAGTGACTTCGGATCTAACAGTCGCTGTTGCAAATTGCGATTTGCTGATTCTCGCTGTTCCTGTCGGCGCAATGCCAGCTTTACTATCGGCCGCAGTCGAAGCAGGTCTTCCATCCAGCTGTTTAATTACCGATGTCGGATCGGTCAAACAAACGCCACATCTACAACTCGCCGATATTCTCACTAAAAGCGGAAATGCCTTTATCGGAAGTCATCCGATGGCTGGGTCGGAAAAAAACGGCTTGATGGCTGCTAGAGCTGATCTCTTCCGAAATGCCGCGTGCTTGCTCACCAATGATTCCAACGCATCCGAGCAATTAGTTGAGGACTTAGAAAAGTTTTGGGCGGATCTGGGCTGCCGCACGCGTTGGTTCACAGCAGCCGAGCACGATCGCATTGTCGCTCGGATTAGTCATTTACCGCATATCACCGCGGCAGCTACAGCATTGAGCGCACTTGAGTCATGCGCTCCATACGGCGAGCTCTCGGGCGGTGGATTGAAAGACACGACCCGTGTCGCCTCAGGAAATCCCGATATGTGGGCGGAAATTTTGACAGAAAACCGCGATGCCGTGATAGCCGGAATACGGGATAACATCGCCCGACTTCATGAAATCCTTGCTTCACTAGAGTCGGGCGACCTAGAAGCAACTCGTCAATGGCTGGTTTCCGCGAAGCATCTCCGCGATGAACTAAAATAGATTCAACTTCCGATATGTCCTCATTACGCGTCAAATCCATCTCCTCGCTAAATGCTGAGTTCAGCGTTCCAGGTGACAAAAGTATTTCTCACCGTGCTGCGATTTTCGGCGGCCTTTCGAATGGGGTTTGTGAAATTTCCAATTTTTTGCCCAGTGAAGACTGCCTCAACACACTCAAAGCCATGCGTTCACTGGGCGCGCATTTCGATCTGTTGGAAGAACTCGATGGCTACGGCCCGATCAAACTGCGCATCCATGGAAAATCCATGCAACTCACCCCACCGGAATCCCCCATCGATTGTGGAAACTCCGGAACCGGAATGCGCTTATTGGCCGGATTGCTCGCTGGCCAGAAATTCACTTCGGAACTTTTCGGCGATGCTTCGTTATCATCCCGCCCCATGGGTCGCATCACCCTACCACTTGCAGAAATGGGCGCGAAACTTGAAACCCTTGGGGAAAAGCCGGGATGCGCGCCTCTAAGAATTCACGGGGCCGAACTTCATCCCATCGATTACGAAATGCCGATGGCATCCGCTCAGGTGAAGAGCGCGATACTTCTCGCCGGGCTTTTCGCTGAGGGTACAACTTCCGTCACCCAACCCTCTGTCACCCGCGATCACACCGAGCGCATGATGGCGGCGTTCAAACTATCCTGCATAACCGTCGAAAACAAAATTTCTGTGAGCGGCGGCCAAATGCCTGAGTCCTGCGACATCAAAGTTCCCGGCGACATTTCGTCAGCCGCCTTCTGGTTAGTCGCCGCCGCCGCTATGCCGGGTTCACGCTTGCTACTCAAAGACGTCGGCCTGAACCCGACGCGGACCGCAATTTTGAAAGTCCTTTCACGAATGGGCGCCCACCTAACAGAAACTTCTCACGCCTCCGATGGTGAACCGATCGGTAGCATCGAAATCCACGGCGCCGCCCTTAAAGGTACAACCTTGTTGCCTGAGGAAATTCCAAACCTGATCGATGAAATTCCCGTTATCGCCGTCGCCGCCGCACTTGCGTCGGGCGAAACCCACATCCGCGGCGCGCGCGAACTGCGCGTCAAAGAAACCGATCGTATCACCACCACGGTGGAGAGCCTGCGTAAAATGGGTGTCGATGTTGAAGAACTCGAAGATGGTATGATCATTCATGGCGGCAAGCCCCTGCACGCAGCGGAAATCGAATCCCACGGCGATCACCGTATCGCCATGGCGTTCTGTATTGCCGGACTTTTTGCCAAAGGCGAAACGATCGTGCGCGGGACCGATTGCATCAACACTTCCTATCCGGGTTTCTCCCATCACCTCGATGCGATTCTCCATGAGAAAACCAAGGCCGGAGATTTCACCCTTCCCATTGTTACCAAATGAGCTTTCACGCCATCGCCATCGACGGCCCGGCCGCTTCGGGAAAAAGCACCATGGCTCGTGCGATCGCCAGCCGGCTCGGAATCATCATGGTGAACTCAGGCGCAATGTATCGAGCGGTGACATGGAAAATTCTTTCCGAAGGTATCGACCCCAGAAACACTCCCGTCATTTTATCTTTGTTGAATGAAATTGAAATCACTTGCGGGGATGATGGCTTGATGTCGACAATTCTTATCGACGGCGTGAATCCCGAACCATATCTCCGTAACCCCGAGATCAACGACAATGTCTCTGCCGTTTCCGCCATTCCAGAAGTCCGCGAGAAACTGGTTACCCTGCAACGCGACTACCTGAACCGCACTCACGTGGTCATGGAAGGGCGTGATATCGGCTCGGTGGTATTTCCAGAAACTCCATTTAAAATTTACATCGATGCCGACCCTGAAGTCCGCAACCGCCGCCGCTCCGGTGACGGAGAGGAAGATTCGGTCGCAAAACGTGATGCGGCCGACAGCTCACGCAAAACTGCTCCTTTAAAAATTGCCGACGGTGCGACGGTGTTGGATACTTCCAAACTCACCATCGAAGAAGCGATCGAAACCGCAATCGACATTCTGCGCAAACAAGGTTTCCCCATGCCGCAGGTAGCGAACTTCGACGAAAGCGAAGAGCCGAAAAAAATGATGCGTTGGATCTATTGGTTTGGCTGGCTGCTTTTCGGTGCCGCATACCGCAGTTTTTTCGGCCTGCGAATCATCGGACAGGAAAACTTGATTCTCTCAGGTCCGGTATTAGTTGCATCCAATCATCAAAGCTACCTCGATCCTCCATTGATTGGAAATCTCTATCAAACGGAAATGGTTTTCTTCGCGCGCAAAACCCTTTTTACGGGTTTCGGGAAATGGCTTTACCCGCAATGGAATGCCATCCCCATCGATCAGGAGAAACCAGACATGAGCTCGATGAAAACCGTCATCCGCAATCTCAAAGAAGGCTGGCGGGTATTGGTTTTCCCCGAAGGCGCAAGAACCTTGGACGGCGAAATAGGGCCAGCTGCTCCTGGTATAGGCATGATCGCCGCGAAAGCCGGAGTTCCCATCCAGCCCGTCCGCATCTTCGGTGCCGACAAAGCCCTTCCCCGGGGATCCAGCAAAATGAGCTTTGCCAGAATCACCGTGAAAGTCGGCAAGCCCATAATCCTTTCCCCTGAGGAATTCAAGACATACTCAAACAAAGCTGGATACGAGAAACTAACAGATCGCATTATGGATGCGATCAAAGCGCTCTAATCGACTCTTCATAGAATAGTCTCGTCTAATTAGCCTAACTATACTTCCAAAAGTTCTGTTAGATTATTAATTAGACGAGTACGCTCATTCTTATTTCATCGTGGACGTGAGGGTATTATTGATACTTCCTATCAGCGATTCAATCGTTCCACTCCATATTCACCAAGAGGTATTAATATATCTCCATCCGCTGCCATTTCGACCAAGTCAGCAAAAATATTCCATGTCGGAAATTGCCAAGTAGTGATTTGATCAGTTCCTAAATTGGTTGCAAAGAATGAGTGGCTAGCTGATCCGATAATCGTTCCATTGATCGCCTTTAAAGAATATGGTACCCAGCCGATATCCACATTTTCCTCACTGTAGAATACTCCTTTGTCGCTCAATGAACTACGCAGCAGGGTATTGCCAGAGACTGTATAAACCCGCCTGCCATCGACCACACAAGGAGCGTAAGCGGGAATATTCAGCTTACTGACAAGGAAGGCATCCTGGCCATCTGAAGCACAGACCTGAAGTTCACCAATATCCTGACGAACGGTGAAACCAAGGAAACCATTGCCATCGAGTTCCGAGACAGCAATCAGCTCGCCAGGCAGATCCATAAGCGAGCGGATCACAGGATCTCCGGAGACTGGCACTTCGATCACTTGAGCCCACTGTTGAGTCTGGCTGTTTTGATACTTTTGCACGGTGCTCGAATTAAAGGTGTTAGAAACGCCCGCGACCAAGCGACCGTTGGCAGCTGCAGATGCGCCGCTGAGTCTCGATCCCTCGGGACCAAAATCGATTGATTTTCCCGCACTAGGAGCCGTTGGGTCACTCACATCAAGAACCAGCAACTGGGGTCTTGCATAGGAGACCCAGTAAGGATTGATCCTTGATGTCTTGGCCGTAGAGGCTGGCGCGGAAACATCGTCTCTATCGACCGCAACTGGCTGTAATAGTTGGGGCAAAATAGGCCTTCCATACCAGTATGAAAAACTGGGTTGCATGAGGATCGCTGGACGGTTCCCGTGCGGCCATAAAAAATGTTCTGAAAGCAGGACGCTTTCGGAATTACCCGTTGGTATGGTAACCGACCCAAGCAGAGCCATATTAGGTAGATTCGATACGTCGTAGATGTCGAGAATAAGGTTACTTGGTTCGCCCATTGACGCATAGGCCATACGATACCATGACCTATTGCTGGTATCCCGAATGACAAAAAAATGATTTTCACGTCGCTCGGCAATCTTCACCTGTCCCTCACCCAAATCAATCTCGGCGTAAATCAGTTCGGTATTGTCATTGGGTGAAATGCGGGCGGTGGCGCGATCACCGGAAAACCAATTTCCAGACTCGATCTGGATCAAGTGATTACCAACTTCGAGACAACGATCCACGGGCCAAGCGAGAGAAACCTCGGAAAAGATCGAGGGAGCATCGCGGTCGGTTATATCCGCGGCAATCAATTCTCTCTGTGAAATGGAAACAAGAGCATCGCCTACCATTTCGGAGCGCCTCGCCTCAAAGTCGTGCGAAATCACTCCCCTTGCCGTAAGAATGCCGTTTGCCGCGTCCAAATCCAGAAGTTGGATGCTCGATTTCCATTTGCCATCGGCAGGATCATTCGTCGAAATAGGAATCATCACAAGACCTACGTCGGGCAGGATCTTGATGGCTTTTTCATCCCACACCGCCTCGCTGTAAGAATAGGAATTGCCGAGGTTGAGCCTCTTCACCAGTCCGGGATTTGCGGGATCGGAGACATCGAATAGCGAAGCAGCGACGGTTCCAGATTCAAGACCGACCGAGAAGAGATAATTTCCAACTGGCTGGAGGAATGTCGAAAAGCCTGGGACTTCTAAATGTCCGGAAACCATTGGATTTGCTGGGTCCTTCAAATCCACTACCCACAGAGGATCGGTCTGAAGAAATGTCACCACATAGACCTTGTCGCCAGCAAACCTAGTAGCATAAAGGTTTTCGCCTTTTGCCAACTCAAGCTTGCCAAGTCTGATCTCCTCGATGACAGCCGGCCGAATCACATCGGGATCCCAAGCCCTGAAATTTTCCAATACGGATGAGGAGTTGGGACTCCAACGACCCTTGTGGGAAACCGTGGTGAGAACATTATTGCTCCAAGAAATGGCGAACTTGCTCGAGATCACTCCCTCGGTCATGATGGGTGGACCCATTAGCTCGAGTCCTGTAGGCTTGATTGCAAACAAACTCACCTCTGATTTGCCCCACTCGCCCTGGGGATGCGTGGAGACAGCAAGCCAGCCCGCTCCAGCTGCAATCAATGGATTGGCTCCGATAACGACTTTCTCGCCAGAAGCCATGGGAGCCTGATCTGCTCTCAAAATCCACTCACTGATGCGAGTCTCAGATGTCCATTCGCCTGTCGCCGATATAGGCGAGGCTTTCCATTGGGAGGTAACCAAAATCAGCCTATCGCCTACCAATCGGCTATCTGAAAGTCCGCCTGGAAGCTCCTGCTCGTGGGTCAGTTTCACAGCAACTCCGTCAAATATCACCTGTGAAATCCTAGTCCATTGCCCACCTTCTGGCGACCAGCCTTGTGTCAGCAAGACCAGCCTACGGCTACCATCGCTTTCAGGAATCACATATAAATCCTGACCGATCACCGGCATTCTGAGACTTGCGATGAGACGGGGATCGGCGGGAGCTGATAAATCGAGCACCTGTAAACCACGGAGCTGGTTGAAAAAATAAACCGTATTCCCATCAACTTTCCAAATGTCGGCCTCCTCTGGCACTTGCCCAGCATCCGCGGAGGGTGAACTGTCATCTGAGTCGGTAGCCTTCGTCATGGTAATCAAATCACCATTGATCATTCGCCCATCATCGCTTGATGCGACATCAATCGCATTGAAAGTATTTTCCCCCTTGTAAAATTTGGCGGGAAACTTGTTTCGAGGCAGCAATGGCTTATCCTCCAGCCACTTTCGGCCCATCACACGCCAGCGATCTTTCTTGGAGGATGACGGCAAGTTGAATGTCATCACCCCGGCCTTTGCATCGGCGGTTACAATACTTTTCCATCCCGAATCCCCTTGCAGCATCTCCACGCTGACGTTTGAATATCCTTTCGGGACTGTGACTGATATCTGTTGATTTTTCGACGATAGCTTGGATTTCAACTGAACTTTAGGGCCTAATTCCGCATGAATCGGCAGACTGCATGTGATTAAAATCACTAGCACATGGATCAAGTTTTTTATCGGCGAAAGCCGTGTTCCAAAGAAAGCGGTCATAACTAAGTTTGCTGGGGGATAGCTCATTGGTTGGGTGTGTGTTTGTTTATTCGTTTTTTTCCGCTATCTGGATTCACGTCGACACGAAAAAAACTTCAATTTGAAAAAGAGTCTTAAGCAAGTCTATTTCATACTTAAAATGCCAGATAACTTGGGACTTTGGTTTCAGTTTGTTGAAATACTAAACTTTGTCCCGGCGCTGGGTGTGGTTGCATCACGGAGTCTGCTTGGGATACTTGGGCGCACCATTTGTGCTTTGGGAAGAGCCTAGGCCGGCAATGCGCTGGATTTACATGCATCTGGCAACCGATCTTCCTGCATGACTCGCCATGAACCTTGGGTCATGGATACAAAGGATTTTATCTGGGCGAAGAAATCAATACACCGCTGGATCGTAGGAATCGTAAGCCTGATTTGAGTTGCTCGACTCGACAGGCTCAACAGTTCCAACGCCTTGATCCCGTGCGATGTAACCTGCGGCAGCTCCTGCCGCGCCAATCGCCAAGGGCACGCAAGAGCTCATCGCGTTTGCGATGATGAGGCCTATCAATAAGAACTTAAGAGCCGGGATTCTCATAAATGCAGGGCGGTTAAATGGATGAGTTTTAGTCCGTTTTTTTGATCGGATTGGATACACGATAACCTTCGCCATGCGCAATGTAACCAGCTGCCGCACCGGCAGCAAGCGGAAGGCACGATGACGCGCCAAGGATGGTTAAAGCGCACAAGGACATTAAAACCGCTTTATTGAAGACTGAATGTTTATTCATATTTACTTAACATGTATCAGAGCAACGTTTAACGACAATCAGTAATTAGCCCCCCAAAGCGGCTCTGACAGCGTCGGTAAGTTCATTGCTGTCGGGCTTGGTGCCGGATTCGAAGCGAGCCAGCGGTTTGCCGTCTTTACCAATCAAAATTTTACCGAAATTCCATTTCACATCACCAGGAAACGCCCCGTCTTTACCTGTGAGAGCGGCATAGAGCGGATGCTGCTTATCCCCTTTCACGTCGATTTTATTCATGATTGGAAAGGTTACGTTATAGGTCGTCGAACAGAATTTTTCGATCTCTTCGATCGTCCCGGGCTCCTGACCGCCGAAGTTGTTACAAGGAAACGCCAGGATGACCAAGCCTTTGTCTTTGTTGTCTTCGTATAGCTTTTGAAGGCCGGCGTATTGTTTGGTGTAGCCGCATTTGGAGGCCACATTCACTAACAACACGACTTTCCCTGAGTAGGCCGCAAGGTTGGTTTCCTTGCCATCAGCGGTTATGAACGGGATTTTCGAGATGTCTGCGGCGAAAGCGGAAGCGGTCAAAGCAATGGCTGGTATAAGGATTTTATGAAACATGCTTCAGCTTAGTTCGATTTATTCATTTATCAAGTGATCGAATTCAATCTTTGGCAATGCCGTTGAATTTCTCATCGATGTAACTCAGGACGAGGGATTCGACTGCTTCGTCCTCCAATCGTTCGACAACTTCGACCGAGAAACCGCGTGCGATGAGTTGGCGTGCGCGGACGGGATCGATGCCGCGAGCTTGTAGGTAGAAAATTTCTTCATCGGAAATCTGAGCGGAGGTGGAGCCATGAGAACATTTGACTTGGTCCGCATTAATTTCTAGGCCGGGCATCGAATTTGCCTCACAGTCATCGGTCATCAACAGGTTGCGACAGGTTTGATAGGCATCGGTGTGATGAGCCTTTTCATCCACGAAAATCAGACCGGAGAAAACCGTTTTGGAGTGACCATATAGAGTGTTTTTGTAGAGCAGATCGGAGTAAGCGCCTTCGGAGACGTGGTGTTGAAAGGTGCGTTGATCGTATTCTTGCTCGCGGGCGGGAATCGAAACGCTGAGCATGTCTGAATGCGCACCGGGACCTTCCAGGCGGGAGAGCGACTCGTTACGTGCCCATGCCGCGCCGGTGTTCAGTACAAATCCTTTCGCACGTGCGTCGCGAGCCGTGGAAGTTTCGTTGATCGAAATGATGCGACTCACTTCGTTGAGTGCTTGGATCGCGATGTAATCTAGCCTAGAGTTCTGGCCGGCACAGAGATCATTGAACGCTATGGCGAGGCCAGAGGTTTCGGTGTCAGCGGAATGGAAAATATCGACCACTCTGACTTTCGAGGACTTTCCGGTCACGATGAGCGTGTGGGGAAAAATCGTGACGCCACCCGAAATCCAATGATGCACTTCGATTGTGCCATCGATAATTTGATTTTCGGGCACGTGCACAAACACACCGTTTCTAACCGATGCTTCATGCAGTGCGGCATACTTCGCAGAACCAAGACGAGTCTCTTGCTTCATGAAATGCTGCTCAACGAGATCAGAATGTTTTTCAAACGCCTCCACGAGAGGAAGACAGATGATGGCATCCGCTAACGAAATTTTGGAGTGAATGAGTTCGTCATTGAGGAAAACGAATTTCGCGACTGGGTTTTCGATTCCGACCGAACGGGAAATCAAATCCGCAGGGTCGGCAGGCGCTGGAATTCCTGTTAGATTTTCAAAATTAAGCTGTTTGATGTTTGCAAAACGCCATGCTTCATCGCCCCGTTTCGGAGTGGGTATGGATTCATAGCGTTGCTGGGCAGCTTGTTGGCGGGCTTGGAGCCAAGTGGGAAAAGTGGTGGTGGAACTCATGAAGAATAATTTCAGCGTTTTTAGATTTTCAGCATTTACCCAACACTGCCTTCCATTTCGAGATCGATGAGGCGCTTCAATTCGACTGAGTATTCCATCGGAAACTCACGCACGAGATCGTTGATAAATCCGTTGACGGCGAGTGACATCGCCTGGCCTTCGTTGAGTCCGCGCTGTTGCATATAAAACAACATTTCCTCGGAAACTTGTGAAACCGAAGCTTCGTGCTGAGTCGCGTGGCGATTGCCTTTTACGGTAATCGCTGGATAGGTATCGGTGCGAGAATTGCTGTTGATGAGCAGTGCATCACATTCCGTATTGTTTTTGCAGCCTTTAAGATGTTTTGGAATGTGAACTTGGCCGCGATAGGTGGAGCGACCTTTGCCTACCGAGATTGATTTTGAAACGACGTTAGACGTGGTGTTGTTGGCAGCGTGAATCATTTTCGCACCGGTGTCCTGGTGTTGTCCGGTGTTGGCCAGAGCGATAGAAATGACTTCGCCGCGGGCGCGTTCGCCTTTCATGATCACTCCTGGATATTTCATCGTGAGGCGTGAGCCGATGTTGCAATCGATCCAGCGAACTTCCGCGTCTTCCATGGCCAAGCCCCGTTTGGTGACGAGGTTGAAAACATTCGATGACCAATTCTGCACCGTAACGTATTGAATTTTCGCGCCTTTAAGTGCAACCAATTCAACCACAGCGGAGTGCAAGGTTGCGGTTTCAAATTTCGGTGCGGTACAACCTTCCATATACATCACTTCAGAACCTTCGTCGGCGATGATGAGTGTGCGCTCAAATTGACCGAAAGATTCTGAGTTGATACGGAAATAGGCTTGGAGTGGTTGTTTCAACTTCACGCCTTTCGGAATGTAAATGAATGAACCGCCAGAGAACACCGCGCTGTTGAGAGCGGAGAATTTGTTATCGCCAGTCGGGATGACTTTTCCAAACCAAGGACGGAAAATTTCCTCGTGCTCTTTGAGACCTTCTGCAGAAGTCACGAAAATCACGCCTTGCTTGGTCAGCTCCTCTTTCATGTTAGAGTATGCCGCCTCGGAATCGTATTGCGCTTCAACGCCGGCGAGGAAGGCACGCTCTTGCTCGGGAATTCCCAAGCGCTCGAAGGTCTCTAAAATTTCCGCCGGTACTTCGTCCCATGTGCGTTTCGGTTTTTCACCATCCGAGAGATAGTAACGGATTTTATCAAAATGAATATTGTTCAAATCCTCCGTCGCCCAATTAGTGGGCATCGGTTTGCTCTCAAAAACCGCGAGGGCTTTGTGGCGAAATTCACGAACCCAATCGGGATCTTTTTTCACATCGCAGATGTAATCGACCGTTTTGGATGACAGCCCCCAGCCTGCATCGAATTTGTTGCGCTCGGGGAAAGTGAAGTCGCCCTTGGTGCGGTCAATATTGATCGCATCGTGCGTTTCCTCATCAAGGATTGCGGTGGCTGTTTCTTGGTATGACATGGATAAATTTTGAAAGGTTTGCTGAAACTCAGGTGTTTACGCGAGGGCCGGTTCTTTAAGGAAATCATAGCCCTTTTCTTCAAGCTCCAGGGCAAGTTCTGGGCCACCGGATTTGACGATACGACCTTCTGCCATAACATGGACGTGGTCGGGCTTGATGTAATCTAATAGACGTTGATAGTGAGTGATCAACAACATGCCGCGTTCCGGTGAACGCATTGCGTTGACACCTTTTGCGACGATTTTTAATGCATCAATGTCTAGACCGGAATCGGTTTCATCGAGGATACAATACTTAGGCGAGAGCATCATCATCTGAAGGATCTCGTTGCGCTTTTTCTCCCCACCAGAGAAACCTTCGTTTACTGCACGACCCGTGAATTTGCGATCCATTTCTAACAGATCCATTTTCTCGTAGAGCGATTTGTAATAAGCTACGGCATCGATTTCTTCGCCTTTTGGCAAACGTGCTTGAAGAGCAGCGCGAATGAAGTTCGCGTTTGATACACCTGGAACTTCATTTGGGTATTGGAAAGCGAGAAAAATACCGGCACGCGAGCGCTCATCGATAGACATCTCAGAAATATCAATTCCATCGAGTAGAACTTGGCCGGCAGTTGGAATGTAAGATTCGTGTCCAGCGATGACTTTCGAAAGTGTGGATTTTCCTGATCCGTTAGGTCCCATGATGGCATGGATTTCACCGGCAGGAATTTCAAGGTTCACACCTTTGAGAATCTCAGTTCCGTTTTCGAGGGTTGCGTGGAGGTTGTTGATTTTTAAGGACATAGCGGAAATATCTAGGGTTGTGCTTTTCACCGCAGAGGCGCAGAGGTCGCAAAGGATCGCAGAGCTGGGCTTACGGAATTTGAGGTTTAGAGTTTAAAATTTAAGGTTTTAGGCGAGTTGGCCGCGGAGGGTGATTTCGATATCTTTGATGACCGTATTGGGAGGAAGATCGAGAATGTCGGTGAGGTTGATGCCGGGCTTGAATTTCACGTCGTGAATCGTGCCTGTGGTTTCATCGTGAAAATGACCGTGCTCATCGAGGTTTGGGCAATAACGGGAAGGTTCGCGGTCGAAGTTGACTTGGCGGATAATTTTATGCTGCACCAAGGCCTCTAGGCAGTTGTACACCGTTGCCAGAGATACATTCGGTAGGGCTTCCTTGATCCGCATGAACACCTCGTTAGCAGTAGGATGGGTGCGCTCCCCCATCAGGAATCTGTAGACCTCTTGGCGTTGCCGGGTCATCCGGAGACCGTTAATCTCCTCAGGGATCATTGTTTCTCGATTTTGTATGCCTTGGGTTGTCATCGCGGCGGAAAATTAGAATGGTTCTTATTTTGATCAAGAACTATTCTAATTTAATTTTTGATTTTTTCACAAATGGAGTATTTCCCTACCGTTTCTGCATCAAAACGCCCAGAATGAGAAAGTTTTTTAAAAACACTCAAAAAATTCTTGCAAGCTAGGTCGATTCATGGTGGATTCCGCGCCCGCTCCAATAGCGGACAATCAACTTTTCCCTAAACGGCCATGGCCTACGCAGTAATCAAAACAGGCGGTAAACAATACCGCGTCCAAACAGGTGACAAGCTCGACGTCGAGAAACTCGAAGCGGCTGTCGATTCAGAAATCACATTCAGCGAAGTTTTGCTTCGTGGCGAAGGTGATAGCGTAACAATCGGCACCCCATTCATCGCAGGCGGCAGCGTCACAGCGAAGGTGATCGATCAATTCCGTGGTCCTAAAGGTGTCGCATTCAAATTCAAGCGCCGCAAAGGTTTCCACAAAACCAAAGGTTTTCGCCGCCACATGACCAAATTGGAGATCACCTCCATTGGCTAATCCATCAATTTCAACTAACCTACTCTCATGGCCCATAAAAAAGGACAAGGATCCGTCAAGAACGGACGTGACTCACGCAGCAATCGCCTCGGTGTGAAAAAATACGGCGGACAAGCCGTCATCGCTGGTAACATCATCATTCGCCAGCGTGGAACCAAAGTGCATCCAGGTGTGGGTGTTGGCTGCGGTAAAGACCACACCCTATTTGCTCTGACCGATGGTCAAGTGAAGTTCGACCGCGAAGGCAGCCGCGTCAACGTGATCGCTGCAAACTAAGTTTCGCACACAGTTAATTTCGAAAAACGCCTCAGGTCTTCCTGAGGCGTTTTTTTGTCGTTTTCAACCAGGGTGATTTTTTGGGCATTTTTTTGCTGAGAGGGAGGAGGTTTTGGAGAAGAGGAGTAAAATGAAAAAAGATATGATCTGCCCATTTAGTTCTCCTCCTTTGACTCCGCTTCGCTCCGTCCAAGCCATTACGGCTTCGCCAAAATTCACCTAGCTCGCTAATGCTCGCACTGCTTTCCGTATTCTCCTCCCTCCTTGTTAAAAATACCTGACTCATCCGAAACGCTCGCCAGCATTTAAACGCCGAACAACGCTTTCTGATCTAACTCATCAGACATCACCTCGAGTTTCCATTGTCTATCCACATTGAGACGCACGGTGGCGAGGTGTTTGTGATGCCATTGGTCGGGGGCGATCATAGAGAGCAATTTACGACCGCGCACCTCATAGAGATGATATGTCTGCCCAATGATGGGTTCAAAATTGATGTCGGCCTCGTAGATGAGTTTGTTCCAATTGAAATGGTCAATTGCCGCCAGATAGGTTTCACGGATCTCTGTCAGCTTCTGCTGAAGCTCTCTTTCCACTTCCGAAATACCTCGGGATTTGAACGAACTCAGATCGGTCGGCACTATCCTAGGACTCAAGGTTGAAACTGGGTAGGGCATGAATGCCTGTGAAACTTTTTCTGAAGACATGGTGGCGGGGTATATCTCGACGAGGATTGCGAAATCCACAAATAAAAAAACCGGACAACTCGAAAGTCGTCCGGTTTGGAATATGAAAAAGCAGGATGATCAATCCGTCTTAGGCTTAACAATGGTTGGGGTTGTTGTGCCCCAGAATTTAGCTTCCAGGAAGTCCTTACCTGCGATGATAGCTGGACCACTTTCTGCACCTGAAGCAGGACGGATCTTTAAGGTGGCTGCACTGTTATCAATCTTATAGGCAACCGCAACACCCTTGAATGGATTGACATCGAAATCATCTCCACCCTCTACAAGAGGGGTTACGAGAATAATACGAGATGCGTTTCCAGAGGTGCTATAGGCTTCGGTGCCATTCATGACATAGCCAAAACCATTTTCGCCTGCAGCAAGTGCTTCTGTAGCACTTGAAATATCACCATCAGGATTTCTCATACCTGCGGCTTTTACTTTAAAAATCTCCTCAGATTTAACGATACCTGTCTGAAATAATTGCAAAAAGTAAGAATTAGAATCAGAAGCTGAGGACGGGGCCTTTATCTCAGCATCGGGATATGCATCGTCAACTTCAGCAGCAGTATCTGAATCTGGGTAGGAGCCGTAATCACTATCGAACTCAAACAGAGCGAGGCCGACCTGCTTGGAGTTCGAAATAGCTTCTGCTTTATGAGCCTTACTAATTTGACCCATGATCATAGGAGCTGATAGAGCCGCCAAGGAGGCGATGATCACGATAACGACTAGAAGCTCCACCAGAGTGAAGCCACGTTTGCGATTTGTATTTATTTTCATGGTTTTATTGGATTTGTTTATATGGTGGGCAATTGCCCGATTATGTTTATTCATCAGAAGAATATAATCAACTGATAATCTAAGAGGCTATAAAACGCTGATGGCGTTGCAAGCTATTTTTAAACTCCAGCCCGAGGCTTTAATCTCTATGGATTAAGCGATTAGTCAGTTCCTACCTCAAGTTTCCGGAGGGTCGCCAATTCGTTATGCGTAATGGGGTAGGGACCAGAAAACTCGACTTTTTGTGCCGAATTTGGCATACTTCGACAGGCAAAGGCTTGGCGATTTTTCGGATAATATAGGATGAAGTAGCTATCCCCCGCATTCTTAGTTTCTGCGTAATATCTAGGTAGCCCCTGTTGCTGGATAAACGCTGCCAAATCGGGATGCCTGATGGATAGAGCCTGAAGCCTTTCATATCCAAAAGTAACGGGATTTTTCGCCACCAACATGATATGATCATTCGCTGCACCTGCTGTTTGATAAAGATAGCCACTATTTCCTAGTGATCCACAGCAACTCAGCCCGGCGAGCATAGCGCAATTAAGCGCAAGGGAAAAAAGAGGGAAGCGTGGCATGATTTAACGATTCGAAATTGGATTGGAATTTCTATCTACCTGAATCAGTTCGTTAATTTTTCGGATATTTGGTCGGACTCCCTCAGAATCTATGAATATCGCTGTTTCTAGAGGAATAAGAAATTCTACCGCAGAATTAATACCGATCAAATTACCATAAGCGTCGATGACCGGTCCGCCGCTATCTCCCGGCTCTAATCGGATATCCATCTTAAAAAAGCGGCTACGAGTCATCCAACTCTCAGCAGCCAGACCTGTTCGCAGAATACCTATAGATGATTTTGTACCCGTTGCCATTCCTCCATGAATGACCGGAAGCCCCTGTGAAATACGCTGAGCCGGTGATGACCAACGATAATAGTAGGGGGTTTTCACAGGAATATGTAAGAGAGCGAGATCATCTTTGGCGGAGCGCCATACAACTCTGGCCTTAGAAGTCGTGATTTTACCACCGTTAGCATAGATGATGAAAACATTTTTATCAGATACACCGACCAAAACATGATCGGCTGTTAGAAAATATCCATCGTCACTAATAGGAGCGGCAGATCCGCCGTCCGCATCTTTCGGAGCATCTTCAATCATAAATTGCTGATTCGTCCAACTACTGATATCTTTACGCCCAGTAAGCACAACAGCAGAGACCCTCTCCCTAACAATTTGACGCGTGGTTTTATCTGGAGCCTGATAACTTGCTGGAATAGGAGCTGTAACTGAGCAAGCCGCGGATAAGACAGCCAAAAAAGCCACAGTTACTTTTTGATAAATATTATCCATCGGCCTAATCAGAGCATAAGTCGACACTCACGTCACATAAGTTTTCAAAAATCACTGCATATTGCATCCAGAGCCTTGCGAAATGGAGCTGCTAGAGGCAGTTGATTGAATCGATCCGGCTCAACCCATGAATCTCCTGGCATCAAGATGAGAGACTGATTCGCGACACTGATAAAAACTTTGAGGCAGACGCGATAACGTGTGATCGCATAAGTTGCTGCATAGATCTCCTCCAAGTCCTCGCAATCCTTGCGGCTCCTGAGCGGAAATTTCCATAAGCCATTACGACGGTTCCCAGATTCCTGATGAAGCAAAACTCGACCTGATGGATCGCGTTTAAAAATGGCATACTCCTCGACACTGGTGATTGCTACCGAAGGTTTTTTAATCGGAAGTTTCTCGGGTTCGGTGCACTGGCAATACGAAGCGACAGGACACATCTCGCAAGCTGGACGACCGGGTCGGCATATCGTCTGTCCTAATTCCATCATCGCGTGATGGTGAATTCCCGGGCTTGTTGGATCACACAAGGCCAGAGCCCATTCACGATGTTTTCGAATCACTGCCTGCTCATCAATGGGCGACGCATCTGCCATCATCCGCGATAATACCCGCGATACATTACCATCGACCAAACCCGATGGGGTTCCGAAAGCAAACGCCATTAAAGCCGCTGCGGTGTAGGGACCTATGCCTGGTAAATCGAGCAAAACCGCTTCGTCTTCCGGAAATCTTCCATCATGTTTTTCTAAAACCGCTCTAGCAGTTTCCCTAAGCATGCGAGCTCTGCGATAGTATCCCAAACCCTCCCATGCTTTCAGTAAACTCTCATCATCCGCTTTCGCCAAGCTCTCTATATCCGGAAATTTTTCTAAAAACCTCGTGTAGTAACCTTTCCCAAGAACCGTTGCGATCTGCGTCTGCTGGAGCATCATTTCCGAAACTAGAATCGGGTATGGCTCACAGGTTCTTCGCCACGGGTAATCTTTCCCCACCCGCAAAAACCAATCCGCAAGCGCTTTGCGAAACTTCGTTTTCGCGGCGAGCGCAGATATTTTAAAGCGCGGCTTAGATCTGTCCATCAGCGTTTCTTACGAAGACGTTTTCCTGTAAGTCGCGTGGCAATCAAATTGGGGCAGCGTCCGTTCAACCTGAGTTGCTCGCAGTTCGCCTCGATTTTGATCGATTGACGCACGGTCTTAAATCCCAAGCTCCGACTCACGGAATCCGTCTGAATATCGACGTTGTCGTCTTCAAATTCGACCACTTTCCCACAATCGATGCAGACCAAGTGATTGTGCGATGGCTTGTTTAGGAAATTTGGATCATAGGTCACTTGGTTTTCGCCTAGATCGATTTGTCTCAAAAGATCGGCCTCCACCAACAGCCCGAGTGTCCGGTAAACGGTGGCGCGTGAGGTTTCGGAATCCACTTTACGCACCCGCTCAAACAGTTCCTCCGCCGTGAAATGCTCATCCCGCGAAAAAACGACGCTGACAATTTGTTCACGCTGAGTCGTCCTGCGTAACCCTTTGCGGCGAATGAACTCATCCAACCTCTGCCTGATTTCAGCCTCCATGAAGGCAATTCTTAACCTCTGGTCCTGAAATGTAAACCCTGCGGATAAGCTCCAAGCCTGATTCTGACATTGCTTATAGCGGTGCCACACCCCATGATCCCACTAGGAAAATTTCTGGGCATTTTACATGAATAACCAAAGCGCCACCCCGTCCAACCCTGAGCAAGATCCTGCCGAAACGCTAAGTATGGGTGAAAACGATCCAAATGAAGACCTTCGATGGGTCAGTCTTGCGCAACAAGGTGACATGAATGCCTTCAACCAACTTGTTATACGCCACCAAGGAAAAATCTACGCAATGATACGGAATATGGTCAGAAACGAAGCGGATGCTTGGGATTTATCTCAGGACGTCTTCATCAAAGCATGGAGAGCCCTGCCGAGCTTCGAGTCTCGCTCCCGCTTTTCCACATGGCTGTTCCGGATCTCCCACAACGTCGTGTATGATTGGATGCGCAAACGCAAAATCGAAAGTTCCGGCGAATTGAATGACGAAATCTTTGATCGAGACAGCATAGATCTCTCCGCTAGAACCGCCCCAGCCCTCATCGAATCCCCGGATGAGGCGCTCAGCAACTCGGAACTCCGCATCAAAATCAGCGCGGCTTTGGAAAAAATCAGCCCAGAGCATCGCGAGATCGTCATCCTCAAAGATGTTCAAGGCCTATCTTACAAAGAAATCGCCGACGTGATGGAATGCTCACTCGGCACCGTCATGAGCCGACTTTTTTACGCCCGTCAGAAACTCCAAACCCTACTTAAAGATGAATACGAATCCCGATGAAACCAAACTGGCTTTGTGGCTGGATGATGAACTCACCGGCTCCGAACTCGCTGAGATGAACGCTTGGGCTACTGCTCATCCAGAACATCTCAAAGCTCATCTTGAGCTACGTCAATTCCGAGAAACTCTCGCGCAAAACATCCCTGCCAGCGAAGAACCTCCCTACCCTGATTTTTTTCTATCCCGAATCAATCAAGGCATTCGTGAAATGGAACTTTCCTCCACTCAAACCACAAAAATCAGACAAAGCTCGACTTGGAGAGCTTGGCTTATGCCCCTCGCTGCCTGCGCCGGCATGGTGCTTTCCTTTGCAATTGGCAGACAAAGCGGCGCAAAACCACAGCCCATCGCAATCGAGAAACCTACCGAAACTCTTATCGCTCCCTTGGTTTACGCCCCCGAAGATGGTGTGCATGCCGAATGGGTACCAGCCGCCAAAAACAAGGCGACGGTCATTTTATTAAAAGGCGTCACCGCCATCCCCGACTCCACTGATTTTTCTGAAACCGTCTACCTTCCAACGCCAAAGGAATCCGATAACACCGCATCCTTGGAGTCAGAATCCGCTAAACAACCGGTCCAATGATTTCGAAACGATCATTCCTCTACCGCCTATGCCTCGTTGTACTCCTCGCGATCTCGACAACGATTACACACGCACAAACTGATCCTGCTGGAGCAGAAATAGGAACTATCAATGTCACCGTTTACTATGCAACCAACGGCGACCCCACCGCAGCAGGACAACGCGCCGAAAAAGTTTCCGAGAAAACAAAAACCAAACTCAGTGCCGCAAAGAGTCTGCAATTCAAGCACTATCGATACTTAGCTTCCGAATCCAAAGCCGTTTTCAAATCATACGAAAATTGGTCTCAGCCTCTCAAACCTTCTGACGAAGTTCTCGTCCGATTCGAAACGCGTTTAGCACCAACCAAAAACGAAATACCCTTGAGTATCGACCTCTGGCTGAGTCGGAAAAAAGTCCTCAAATCCGATGTTACAATCAAAAGCGGGCAACCTCTCTATATCCTAGGCCCAGAATGGCGTGGCGGGCGATTGATCATCGCGGTCGAGCTTATATCCCAGAAGTCATAGTTTCATAATTTACGTCATGAAATCATTCGCATTTATTTTTTTTGCCCTAACAACCTTCTTGCATGCTGGGAGTGTGAAATTTGAAAAGGACCTTTACGAAGCTCACGCTGGAATCAAAGAGGAAGTAGTCACTCGCGAGTTCAAATTTACCAACACCAGTGAAAAGACCATCAAAATCCGCGACGCAGATGCTGGATGCACCTGTGTTGCTGTGGAATTTTTAGGACGCAAAACCACCTACGCAACCGGTGAGTCGGGCGTCATGCGCGTCGCTTTTAAAGTCGAAAACGCACAAGGCACGGTTGATAAAACAGTGCTTGTTTGGCTTGAAGGTGATCCAGATGAAAAACCCTCCTCACAAGTTACCTTTCGCATCCAAATCCCAACCGCAATTACCTTGGAACCAAAAACCCTCAGTTGGGATCTCAATTCCAAACCCGAACCCAAATCCATACGTGTCAAAATCGATTACGAAAAACCGGTTCGCATCAAAAAAATTTCCGTAAGTAACGAAAACTACACTTCGGAAATCATCCCTGTCGAAGAAGGCAAAGCTTACGACGTCCGCATCACTCCCATAAGCACCGCCACCCCAGGGCTTTGCTTGATCGGAATCGAATCCGATATCGATATCGATAAATATCAGAGACAACAAGGATTCGCCAGAATTGTCAGTCCGGCAAAATAACCATGAAGTCCGTTTTTCAAATCGCAATTCTACTCGCGATCTCAGCTTCCGCCGCCAGCATCAGTTGGTTCGCAAGAGATAAAAATCCCAAGCCCGCTCCCGTCACGATTTGCGATCCCGCCACCATCAAAGCGGACGAAATTTGTTTCGATCAAGTCCCAGAAAACACACTCTGGATTGATGCCCGCACGCGAAGCGAATGGCAGAAAAATGGTTATCCAAATTCCATCTTGTGGAACCTCGACCCCAGCGAAGATACCAACAAGATGGAGGCCGATGCGTTTTCAAAAATCGCTGAAAGCAAATTGGTTGTCGTTTACTGCACTAGCCAAGCCTGTGACACCAGCCGACAGATTGCTAAGAAAATCCAGAAGCTTGAGCTCGGCATTAAAGTCAAGGTTCTACAAGGCGGACATCCTTCAATACGGTTGAAGAATTAGAAAGTCACCTCGATACCACCAAAGATCATCCGTGGCGTGTTTGCACGCGGACCTTCAGGAATACGACTGACTATTTCCCTCTCGTCAAACACGTTCAACACACCAGCCAACAACTTGAAGTTGTCGTTAACCTGATAATTGGCTGTTAGATCAAACAAGAGCAACGCGGGAATTTTTCCGTCACGAATCGAAGGAGTCAGATTTGCATCGTCGTTAAATCCGGAACCCCAGGTCGATCCCATGTAACTCGCATCCAAGCGAACCTCACATTTTTCACCAGAAACTCCAATTCCAGCAGCAATTTTCCATTCAGGTATATAGGGAATTTCATTACCGTCGCGCGCACCGGCATAAACGCCGTCACCACCGCCAGCCACCAAATTTCCACCTGTGAATTCCGCGACGGTGTAGGTTGCGCTCACATACATCGGCAAACCGAAAGCAAGTCCGTGCTCCACACCCGGATCGTATTGCATAATGCTCTCCAAGCCGTAGACTTGGGCTTCACCGGCATTCTGACTGGTGTTGGTGAATCCAAATCCCGCATCGGTGGAAATCAACTGGCTAAAATCTGTTAGGAATCCGATAATCTCGGCATTGAAACTATCTTTACGGTATCTGTAACCCAACTCAAAACCTAGGCTCTCTTCATTCTCTGTTCCTGTAACCAGATACGATTCTGGACCAGGAGCCGCAACTCCCTGATAGATTCCAGAAAATAGCGTATTGTGATCCGATAACTCATAGCTCGATCCGATACCTGCCGTGAACAGGTTTTCATTTCCAGAAAACTGAGTGCCCGAAGAATTCGTGAAATCCATATCCAACCACTCATATCTAACGCCCGGACGAAGCGTCAGCTTGCCGATTTTGATTTCGTCTTCGACAAACACCGCCGTCGCGAAGGTTTCGCTGATTCCGTTGAAGGTCAAAGCACCCGGCACACCAGGAGTGAAATCTCCTACTCCATCCGCGATATAGGTGGAACGCAACCTGTTGGCATCCTGCCTGTCGTAATGAAACCTGATACCCGCCGCCAAATCATGAGTGATCTCACCTGTCTCGAATTTAAAATTCGCTTGGTTCTGCCAGCCATAACCCTCGTGATCACGAAGGTTATTCGTGGTGCGTATCGTACCCGGAGCGGTTCCATTCAAAACATTAACTAGACCCGGATTTAATAACGCCTGATGCAACGCAGTTCCGTTCACCTGATCCAACTTATCCCACTCGCGACTGAATTGATTGTAATAAACCGCCGATTCCAAACGCAGTGCATCGCTCGGCTCAGCAATCCATTTCGCGTAGGTTCTCCAATGCTCGGAAGTGAATTGATCAAATTGTGTCGCTGCGTATCGACGATCCGGATTTGCCGCGAGATCCGCTTCGGTAAGTCCCGTGTAACTCTCGCTCGAATCCATATCCGAGTAACCCACTTTGAATTCGATGCGCTGCTTGAGCGCCGTATTCGGCTCCCAAAACATTTTCAACATCGGCTCAACCAAATCAAATCCTGTATCTTGATTGCTGCCATCAACCTTACGGAAGCCATCGCTGGTCTGCCCATGCATTTCTAACAAGTATCCAATTTTTCCCGCTTCGGTTTCTTTCGTATCACCAAACCACGTATGGTTGAAAAAGGTGTTGTCGGTGCCGTAGGTTGTGCGTGAGTAAAATTTCTGCTCATCTGGAATTTCCGTCGAAAGATAATTGATCACTCCACCCGTCGTGTGCGGACCGTAACGAACCTGACTGGAACCTTTTAAAACCTCGATCCCCGACATCCGCGCTGGCTTCGGCGAGTAATAGGCCGCCGGCGCAGAGTATGGCGATGGTGCGGTCAAAATCCCGTCCTCCATAACCGTCAGTTTCTCGCTCCGCGTGCCATCCGCTCCGCGCAACGAAATGTTAGGGAAATTTCCATACCCATCCTCATCCCGAACATACACTCCCGGAACTTTAGCTAAAATTTTACCAATATCGGTATGCCCACCCTCACTGATCTCTTTCGCCCCCACAAACGCTCCCGATCCAAGCAACTTGAACAACTCCTCTTCGCTACCCACCACTTTCAACGGCTCCAAAGTCTGCAACGCATCCTGCGCCATTACCATATTCCCCATCGCCATCCCAGCCATCGTCACTCCACCCATCCATCTGCCGATTTTCCCCTTCGTTTTGCTCCGTTTCATATTCGTTTCTATTTTTAATGAGACTCAGTCTCATTTGTGTGGGGATGTGTTCCCATGATTTGAGGGTCGGAGTCAAAGGAAAAAATGAGGAATTTCGTGGAAAGGAACCGCGATTTCCAATCGCGACTGGAACCGAAGCGTAGGTCCTTGATCCTAAAAAGAGAAAGGAACCACAGATAAACGCAGATGGACGCAGATAATGAATGAGTCAAGCAGTCCAATGGTCTCATTCAATAGATGAGATATTAATCATCGTAAGTCTCTAAAAATTAACACTCATCTGTGTCCATCTGCGGTTCCTTTTCCTTTATAGGATATTATTTCCCTCACGAGTTAGCGATTAAAAATCGCGGTTCCTTTCTAGTCTGCGAGTTCAGGGTCACAAGGCTTCAAAAGCAGACCATTTGGAATTTCTGTGATGGCAAATGAGTCTCCCACCGAAACATTGAGTTTTTCCATTAGCTCCTCGGACAAAAGGATACCTTCAGAATCACCGATAGAAACCATTTCAACTGTGTAGGTCATTGCTTTGCAGTATGCCAAAAGCCCAGACGTCTAGAAGGACTCAATCACATCATCGAAAGCACTGTCTCCACGATCCGTTTTGGGTTCGGGAGTTGCTCGTTTTCGATGTGTGGGGAGTAGATCGCTGGAGCGTCGATGGTGCAAACGCGTTTGATCGGCCCGTCGAGTTCATCGAAGGCGTGTTCTTGAATGAGGTGGGAAACCATGGCGGAAACGCCGCCAAAAGGTTTCGACTCATCCACCAAAACCACACGGTGGGTTTTGGCGACCGTGGTGAGGATGGCATCGACATCGAGAGGACGGATCGAGCGTAGGTCGAGGACTTCGGCGTTGATGCCGTGTTCGGCTTGGAGAGTTTCAGCAGCAGCCAAGCAGTGAATGACCGAACGACCGTGAGCGATGAGGGAAATATCTGTGCCTGCGCGTTTGATATCGGCTTTACCGAGAGGGATCACGAAATCGCCATCGGCCGGGTCCGGCACTTCGCCGACATTTCCGTAGAGCAAGGTGTTCTCCATGAAATAGACGGGATCGTTATCGCGGATCGCGGCTTTAATCAGGCCTTTGGCATCGGCTGGAGTGGCTGGCGAGCAGACTTTCAAACCGGGAAACGCAGCAAACAAACCTTCGGGGATATGCGAGTGAGTGGCACCGACGTTGGTGCCGCCGTTCGCAGGACCACGGACCACGATGGGGCAGTGGCAAAGACCACCGGACATGTAGCGCACGCAAGCGGCGTTGTTGACGAGCTGATCGAAAGCAACCGAGTGGAAGGACCAGAACATCAACTCCATCACAGGACGCACACCAAGCATCGATGCGCCGATTCCCATACCGATGAAACCTGCTTCGGAAATCGGGGTGTCAACGATGCGTTTGTCGCCCCATTTATCCCAGAGACCTTCGGTGACTTTATAAGCGCCATTGTATTGGGCTACTTCTTCGCCCATCAGGACGACGTTTTCATCGCGGGCAAGTTCTTCATCGAGTCCTTCACGGAGAGCCTGACGGTAAGTGAGTGTGCGCATGTTAGAAAAGAGATTAGAGATAAAGAAATTGGATATTGGATGAGAAGAAATCAGGCGAAGAAGTGATGGCCGATTTTTGACGCCTCAGTTTGGTTGTCGGTCTCCCAGTAAACATCAGTTGAGATGTCTGGAATGGTTGGAGCTGGGGATTCTTCCGCAAACTGCACGGCAGCGGCTACCTCTGCTTTGGCATCTTTGTTAATTTGATCTATCAGCTCGTCATTGAGGATTCCTTCCTCGATGAGCTTGTTGCGGAAAACGCTGATAGGATCGTGGCTTTTCTTATATTCCTCGATCTCCTCGGGTGTACGGTAGCCACCCTTGTGTTTAGAGTCAGCGACGGAGTGGCCGTAGTAGCGATAGGTATCGATCTCAAGAACCGTAGGCTTTTGCTGTTTATGTGCACGTTCGATAGCAATTTGGGTTTTCGCGCGTACTTCGTAAATATCAGAGCCATTAATGACATCCCATTCGATGGCGTAAGCTTCGGCGCGTTGGGCGAGGCATCCGGTATATGATGAGGAACGTTTTTGAGAGGTGCCCATGGAGTAACCGTTGTTTTCAATTACGTAAATCACAGGAATTTCGAAGAGAGCGGCAATGTTCAGCGACTCATGGAAAGCACCTTGGTTAACTGCACCATCACCAAGGAAGCAAAGGCAGCAGCCTTCTTTGCCGAGATATTTAAGCCCATAAGCGAGGCCAAGTCCGAGTGGAGTCTGGCCAGCAACGATACCGTGACCACCCCAGAAATTTTTATCCGGAGCAAAGAAGTGCATCGAACCCCCTTTGCCTTTTGAACAACCTGTCTGCTTACCAAAAAGCTCGGCCATACATTCGTTCATGTTCATACCAGAAGCGAGCGCATGAGCATGGCAGCGGTATGCGGTGATATTGTGGTCGTTTTCGCCACAGAGGGAAAGCGTGCCAACGGCGACAGATTCTTGCCCGATGTAAAGGTGCAGGAAGCCTCCGATTTTTCCGCCCTGATAATATTGCAAGCCGGTCTGCTCAAAGCGACGAATGCGAACCATCTGACTGTAGAGTTCAATTTTTCTCTCTGGAGTAAGGGACTGGTTGATGGGCGAGTTGGCGAAGTTCAGAGCGGACATGTGGAGAGTTCAGTTGGTGAAATCGGTTGCTGCGTAAAGGTAGCGGGGACGGGCGGCAAGTTTTATCTCGCTTGAGCGGTGGCTGGCTCAGGAGAAAAACTCGGAAGCGCGAGACGTGCCGAAAGGAAAATGACGGTGAAGATCAGATTTGCACTAACCATGTTTCTCAAGAAAACCCATGAAGGCATTGGGCTGCCAGGCGCGCCGGTCCAAAGCGATTGGATCGCACCTTCAAAGGTTTTTGCATAGGTCGGGCTGCCGATCCATGCGGCAAGATTGGTGATGAGATGGAAAATCAAGGCCGCAACTACGGCACCAACGAGAGTGGTCGCGATGTGTTTTGGTGCCAGCGATTTCCCAAAGAAGAAAACCACTCCAAAAGCCACTGCAGTGGTGATGAATTCCGATGGCTCTAGAAAATGCAGATTTCCTGTGATGATCGCATTCACTGGATAAGTCACCAGCCAGGCAGCGATAGGAATCGCCCAACCCCGCCAGTCTTTCGCCATGATCGCACCGCAGAAGAAAAGCGCGGCGAGCGGTTGGAAATTTGGGAAAGATTCCGGATACGCACTGCCGATGCAGCGAAATACGACCACCAATAAGGTGAACAATGCCAGAGGCAGGTAGCGGTTCATGCGGGAAACTAGTCAGCTGGCAGCCTCGGGGGCGAGACGAAATTTCTACGGATTGAAATTTCCTTCCAGAAGTTCCCCAGAACCACAAAATGTGGCGATTTACAGATACCCACCCACATCTTGCGGTAGCTTTGAAAGATTTCTGGATTTCTCGTGACTGAAAGCTTGCCAAGACAAGGCGAAAAAAGAAACTCATCCCAAGACATAGCAATGTTGCCCCACTTATGAAGTTCAGTATCTCCAAAGAAGTATTCCTGGAAGGTTTGCAAAAAGTTCAGCACGTGGTGAGTTCACGGACCACCCTGCCCATTCTTTCCAACGTTCTACTCGTCGCAAAAGGCGGTCGTTTGATTTTTACGACGACCGATCTTGACGTAGGTATCACCGGCTCAGTTGAGGCAAGCATCGATAAAGAAGGCGCCACCACACTTCCAGCGAAACGTCTTGTTAGCATCGTGCGCGAACTTCCTTCCAGCGAAGTCGAAGTCACGGTCGATTCAAAAAACTACGCAACGATCAAAAGCGGTCCATCCACTTTCAAAATCATCGGTCTCAGCGATTCCGAGTTTCCTCCACTTCCTAACTTCGAAGGCGCAAAGACTTTCAAAATTCCACAAGTGGAATTGAAGAACGGCTTGAAGAAAACTTCATTCGCCATCTCCACCGACGAGACACGCTACGTGCTCAACGGTATCTTCGCTTCTTTCCGCGGTGGCAAACTGGCCTTGGTTGCAACAGACGGCCGCCGTCTTGCCATGGCCGATATGGATCTTGAATTCCCTGCTTCACACGAAACCGATGTGATCATCCCGTCCAAAGCGGTTCAGGAAATTCAGCGTCTGTTAGGTGATTCAGGTGAAGTCGAAGTCAAACTCAGCGACAGCCAAATTTCCTTCACGGTTGGTGATACCTTACTCGCAAGCAAACTCATCGAAGGCAACTACCCGAACTACCGCCAAGTCATTCCTGGTGACAGCAATGAGCGCGTGGTCATTTCCCGCGAACAACTCCTCGAAACCGTCCGCCGCGTTTCTCTTCTCTCTTCCGATAAATCAAATTCCGTGAAATTGATTTTCTCGGAAAACCAAATCGAAGTTTCCGCAAACTCACCCGATGTCGGTGAAGCTCAAGAAACCCTCGAAGTCAGCTACACAGGACCAGACATGCAAATCGCTTTCAATCCTGAGTTCCTGCAAGCTCCGCTTCGCGCGCTCGACACCGATAACATCTATCTCGATCTCATCGATGAAATGAGCCCGGGTGTCATCCGCATCGAAGGTTCTTTCCTCTACGTCCTCATGCCAATGCGCGTGACCAACTAATCCTACGACCATGGGAAGAGCGTTTGAGTGCAGACGGCGGGCAAAAGAGTCGCGGTGGGCGACGATGTCGAAAATTTTCCCTAAGCTCGCGAAGTCGATCACGCTTGCCGCGAAAAACGGCGGGCCAGATCCGGAATCCAACGCGCCACTGCGTGTAGCGATCCAAAATGCGAAAGCTGCAAACCTTTCCAAAGATAACATCGAAAACGCGATCAAACGCGCCGCAGGCAAAGACGCATCCGAAATCACAGAAGTATACTACGAAGCCAAAGGCCCGCACGGCTCGTTGTTTGTCATCGAATGCGCAACCGATAACACGAACCGCTCAGTCGGAAATCTCAAAGTCATCCTCGGAAAAAACGGCGGAGAGATCGCTCCCAGCGGTTCATTGAATTTCATGTTCGAACGCAAAACGGTCATCGAGTTCCCCGTCCCCGCTGATAGAGATCTCGAAGAGTTAGAACTCGAACTCATCGATGCAGGACTCGAAGAACTCACCGTCGAAGAAGGCGTCGTCACCCTTTTCGGCGCATATACCTCTTTTGCAAGTTTGACCTCCGCTCTCGAAGCCCAAGGAATCCACGCTACCAAATCCGGCCTCCAACGCGTCCCCACCCAACCCATCGAACTCACGGAAGCACAGATGGTCGACGTCGAAAACCTGTTAGATAAAATCGAAGACGACGACGACGTCCAAGCGGTTTATACGAATCTAGGGTAAGTAGGCTAGGTGGCTTTAATAAAAGCGCCGAGCTAAGGAGAAGGGACATTCCTGTCCCTTATTTTTAATCAAGTCACCGCAGGCTTTGGACCACTGCCGTGATTCGCAGCTCCAGCGCAAAAAAGGGTCTGTCCCTATCGCCATTCTAGCTGCGCCACCTTCCCTCTATCGCTCACCTCCATAATTGAATACTTGAAGGGCTTAGATTAGGGTATAGATTCTATACCTAGATGGAGTTCGAGTTTGACCCGCAGAAAAGCAAGTTGAACAAAGCCATGCACGACATTGACTTTAAGCAGGCGCAAGCGCTGTGGAATGACCCGGACGGCATCGGATTTCCCGCAAAATCAGAAGATGAAGACCGTTTCGCCCTTCTGGCGATGCTTAAAGGAAAATTGTGGGTCGCATTTTATGCGTATCGGGATGATAAGATACGGATCATTTCGACCCGCAGAGCCAGAACCAACGAAAGGAATTTATATGAAAGCTAAGGACTTAGATAAAATTTTCGATGATGGGGAAATCGACATCAATGACTATTTGGATCTCACGAAAGCGTTCCGGCCCGGCCAGGAACAAAAACGGGTCAATGTGGATTTCCCTGTGTGGATGATTGATCGTCTTGATCGTGAGGCTGGTCGTCTTGGTGTACCTAGGCAGTCCCTCATCAAGGTCTGGATTGGAGAGCATCTCGAACGTGACAAGACCAAACAAACCAAAAAGAAAGCTAATAAGGCAAGATAGGCAGCGCATGCGGCGCCGCTAACTTTTGACATACTACAGAAAAATCCATTGATGCGACGCCTGAGTAGAAAGACAATTTTAGTCGTCGCACTCTATCAGATAGTCCCGCTGTTCCTGATCGCAGCTTGGATTATGCCTACATTCTTCGAGTTATTTGGAGTCGATTGGAATGATACAACCTGGCGTAGTTACGCAGCCTGTATCGGGGCATGGATCATCATGGAGGTGCCACTCGGTATCTGGCTCATCGTTAAGAAAATAAAAGATAAGAAGAAATCGTGAATGCACGATTCACTCCCCCCTACTCCGGCCATCCGCGATGTATTTCTCTAACCGTTCTTTCATTTTCTCTGCAACTTCTGAGTTCCCTTTGATCACGTCGGATTTCTCTGAAGGATCTTTTGCGAGATCGAACAATTCGAACTTTTGATTTTTGCCGCCGGAGCTAACCAGCTTCCATGAACCGGCACGATAACCAAACTTTCCAGAGCCATTGTCTTGTTGGATCAAATGCTCACGGCCTTTGGCGTCTGGTTTTCCCAACAGAACATCAGACAGATCGAAGCTATCGAGAAACTCACCCTCTGGCAGAAGTGTTCCGGTAAGCGCAGCGAAGCTCGCTGCGATATCGATGGTGCAGACCACTTCATCGGAAACGCCGGGTCGGATTTTGCCTTTCCAACTGGCAATAAACGGTGTGCGCGTGCCGCCTTCGTAAACACTGTATTTGCCTCCACGCAACGGACCACTCGGTTTGTGATCGCCGAGTTTTTCAACCGCCCCATCTTTGTAACCGTCATCCAGCACCGGACCGTTATCGGAGCAAAGGATCACCAGGGTGTTTTCCGCAATCTTGAGCCGGTCCAGGGTTTTCATGATTTCGCACACACACCAATCGAACTGCAGGATGGAATCGCCTCTGAATCCCAGTCCGCTCTTTCCTTGGAAACGTTCATGCGGCATGCGTGGCACGTGAATGTCGTGTGCAGCGAAAAATAAAAAGAACGGCTTGTCCTGATGGGCTTCGATCCACGCATTTGATTTTTCAATCCACTTGTCTGCGAGATCTTCATCTCGGAAGCGTGCTGCATGTCCGCCCGTGTAGAAACCAATCCGACTGATTCCGTTGTGAATCGTTCCGTTGTGGCCGTGTGACCAATCCATTTTGAGCGTATCGCGATGGCTGACTCCTGTCGGATGATCTTTCGCTGGAATTTTATCGCCAACCCATAACGGATCTTTGGGATCCAAGCCCAGCACGCGATGATTTTCCACATACACTTGCGGCACGCGGTCGTTGGTTGTCGGCAACAGAAAGGCATGATCGAAACCGATTTCAAGTGGCCCGGGTTTGATTTCTCCGTTCCAATCCGGACCCGCTTCTCCGCCAAGGCCTAGATGCCATTTCCCTATCACGGCAGTGTGATATCCGGCTTTCTTGGCTAGGTCGGGAAGCGTGTTCGTTTCTGGGTCAATCGTCAGCTTACCATTCGGAGGCGCGATGCCTGTTCCTTTTTTTCGAAATGCGTAGGTGCCTGTTAGTAAGGAATAACGTGTCGGTGTGCAGGTAGAGGCAGAGCAATATCCACTGGTGAAACGGAGTCCTTCTGCGGCCAAGCGATCGATGTTCGGAGTTTTCAATGCTGTCGCGCCATAGCATGACGTATCTCCGTAACCGAGGTCGTCCGCCATGATCACAATCACATTGGGTTTATCAGCCGCATGGAGAGTTGCGGGAAGCACGAACGCGCCGAACAAACTCAGCGCTGGGAAAATTTTGGATAAAGAGTGCACGTGAGCGTGGATGAGTTACTTATCAAAATAGCAGGAAGTGATGACGTAGATTTTATATCCAGGTAACATCAATTTATTCATGGGGTAATAATCTGTTTTTGCATCTTCCAGATCTGCATTGAAAAATAATTGCGAGCTCGTGGGAAAATCGAAGTGAAAATCACCGTTGCTGTTGAAACCATCGATCAGTGCCCAACGAGATGGATCGTTTGTTGTTTTATCCTCATAAGCAAAGATCATCAGAGCTGGGCGACTCTTTGCTAGGTCAGCTTTAATAAGTTCAGATACTTGCTCAACACTTGCTTCATTCAACTCCGTTATAGCTGGCTTGCTTCTCACACCCGTCAAATCACGGATCCCGCTGAGTAATTTTTTCGGCACCTTCTCTTCATGCAGTTTAGTTTCAAGCGTCTGGGTCAACAATCGATAAAACATCCCATCAACCTGCTCTAAGCGCGCCAGAGGGTGGTCCATTTGAGGATTCCAGTTGAGCTGATTGAAATCGACCGTGGACTTCTCCTGATCTTTTTTAGATAGCGCTGGAATCTTTTCGGGACGGTAATAAGCAACGAGCTTAGCCATCGTGCAGATCGGGCTGTAATTTATAACTCCCGTAGATGAAGTGACGCTGAAATTTTCGGCAAGATACTTGTTGTTAGAAAATACATCTGTCAAAAGCGGCTTGATCTCAGTTGGGGCGGATTTCCCATCGGTCGTCTTGATCGTTTTTTCTTCATCGCTATATCGGACGCCAAGTCCATTTGTTGCAAACGCCCGGATAAAATACGTTGTGTTTGGCGTTAAATTAATTGCGTGCCCTTGATAACATTCACGGTGGGCGAGAATGTAAGTATCGCTTTTAACCGTCGGGTTTTTTGAAGTCCCCCAACAAAATCCATAAATCGTCTTGAGCGGCTCACCGCGGAACTTGATCGTGCAATCCATGGTCATGCTGGTGGATTGGACATTGGAAATTTCATCCAAACGAATCTGCGGAAGCATCGATTCCGTATAGGCACTGCCCGTAACGGGCTTGTGATCGATCGTCAGCTCAAACGTCAGAGTGCCGTTTTTTTCTTCGATGTTTTTGAAATACACCCCGCCATCAATTAAGTTAGGAAGCCGCGATGAAGGTTCGGTCTTCATGTTGAATTCGGTGCGGCCATGCTTTTTCCCAAACAGGCATTTTTCAGTATCGCCCAGACCTCGAAAAAAGGGATCGTTGGGTCGGTATACATAAGTGTAATCGGGTGATCCGAGATAATTGGTTAGACCTAGGTTCACGACCGAGATCAGCATTCCTTCATGCGTGGGACCAACGCCCACCGAGGCGTTTTCTTGGTGAATGTATTCCACATGATACATGTAATGCGGATGATTACTGGGAATGAGATATCCGAGCGCTTCTTTCCCCGTCGGCTTGATATGCCTTGGATGCAGGGTGTATGTGCCTGAAGTTTTGATCGTAGGATGATTTTCCTCTTTGATGTATGCGTGGTGGTAAAAGCGACTAAAAGCATTCGCCGTTGGCCCGTAGGCGAGCAGGCTTGCGCTACCGCCTATCCCATCATTGAAGCGCCCGACCCGATAAACATCTGGCGCACCGAGGCAGTGCCCGAGTTCGTGAGCCAACACACCGCCGGCAAAATCATTGATCTGCATTTTTGAGTTCGGCCATGCCGGCTCGCCCCATTTGCAGACAGGCACATACATCGCCCATAGTTCGCTGCTATGAATGATAGGTGCGCCTTGCTCTATAAGCTTTTTACCTTCGCGGCTCTTGTCTTGCTCATTCACATATCCCGGATAGATTTTAAAAAGCTCTTTTGTGGCTTCATCTGAAGGAGTCTCGGCGCGCTTGGTGATGTAATTGTAGCAGATAAAACGTGGTTTTGTTCCTCGGTAGGTTTTGGCCGCAAAACGCAGAGCATTCTGATTCATTTTTTCCACACGCTTTCCGCCTTCTTCCGCGTCTTTCCAACCGATGGGATTTTCGAATGGTTCGAATTCGCAATAGTAACCGTAAAAGTTAGGATCTTCGTAATGCGTATTTTCGTCAGGCATGATGGCTAATTTCGGCCATGCGATATCGTTGCTGTAGATCTTGAAATACTCCTCCTGATATACGGCGTGAGGATATTCTGATGCCTTGCCTCCTCCTGTTGGATCGGACTCAAGGTTTGTATCCGTCACACGTTGTAAATCATTCATTGCGGAGACGGTATCCTCCGGGAACACCGTATCTTTGAACGTGATATTGATCACACCTACGACGAATTCACCAGTGACGATCGGGGTCTTGGCTGGTTCAAATCTCGGAACCGGAGCGGCTTTTGGAACTTTGTCTTTTATCGGCGGATGTCCGAAAGAAACATGTGAAGCGCTGATTAATACCACCAACGCGCTCATGCAGAGCTTGAGAGAGAATGTCTGAGGGATGGGGTTTTTCATTGGAACGATTGAATTGCCACTCAGCGACTACACAAAAAATCACCCAGTGGAAATGAATATTGAAGGGACCTATACGAGTTCAGCCAGATTACTGGAGCTTACTGCAGCTATGCGGTGGACTGAGCTTGGCTAAATGAAGAATTTCAAACCACGAATTACACAAATTTAAGAAATGAATGACTTCTCTTGCTCTGATTAAGAATTTCTTTCGTAAAAATGTTGCCACAGAATACCGACAGCTACTGCTAGAAAAAATAATATACCCACACTTAAACTAATCACAGGCGTCCAACCAATTGTGAAATGCACTAATCCAGCAGCTATCGCTACCACAACAATCGGAAGACAAAATCGCCAACCTTTTGCGTCTAAAATTAAGTTCATTACCACCTCAAACATTTATTTTGGCATTCCCTTAACTGAAGTGAGTAATTAATATTATTAAGCACTCAATCAAGCCACCACAAACCCAGCGGCTTGCTCCGAGCTGAGCTCGATGCACTGCCAAGGTAAACCGTGGACGTTGAGGTCGGCCATGAAGGTGTCAGGATCGTGTTGTTCCATGTTCCAGACGCCAGGTTTATTCCAGCCGCCTTCTAACATTTGTTTCGCGCCTATCATCGCAGGAACTCCGGTGGTGTAGGAAATCGCTTGGGAGCCAACTTCAGCGAAGCAGGCCTCGTGATCGCAGATGTTGTAAACGTAGATCGCTTTCGGTTTGCCGCCTTTGATTCCGGTGATGACGTTGCCAATGCAGGTTTTGCCTTTGGTGGTTTCGCCAAGATCACCGGGGTTTGGAAGCACGGCTTTGAGGAATTGCAGCGGGACGATTTTCTGACCTTGGTATTCAACCTCGTCGATGCGGGTCATGCCGACGTTTTGGAGGACTTCCAAATGTTTCAGGTAGTTCTGAGAAAACGACATCCAGAACTGCGCACGTTTGATCGTCGGGATGTGTTTAACAAGAGACTCAAGCTCCTCGTGATACATGCGGTAAATTTCGTAGGTGCCAACTTGTTGTGGGCACGTGAACGGCTGATGTTTCGACATCGGTGCGGTCTCGACAAACTTTCCATCTTCCCAATGACGGCACTCCGCAGTGACTTCGCGGATGTTGATTTCCGGATTGAAGTTCGTCGCAAACGCGCGGCCGTGATCTCCGCCGTTCACATCGATGATGTCGAGCGTGTGGATTTCATCGAAATGATGTTTCAGCGCCCATGCGGTGAACACATTGGTCACACCCGGATCGAAGCCGGAGCCCAGCAAGGCGGAGAGGCCAGCTTTCTCAAATTTTTCCTGATACGCCCATTGCCAGGAGTATTCGAATTTCGCGACATCGAGCGGTTCGTAGTTCGCGGTGTCGAGGTAGTCGATACCGGCTTTCAAACAGGCATCCATCAGGTTGAGGTCTTGGTAAGGAAGCGCAACGTTGATGAGCAGGACCGCGCCGGTTTTTTTGATGAGCGCGGCGGTTTCATCGGAGTTGTCCGCATCAACTTTTGCGGTGGCGATGGTTTTGCCGGTGCGCTGTTTGACGGATGCGGCGATCGCATCGCATTTGGAAACCGTGCGGGACGCGAGGGTTATTTCGCCGAAAGTTTCCGGAAGCATCGCGCATTTGTGAGCGACCACGCTGCCGACTCCGCCGGCGCCGATGATGAGAATATTTTTCATTTCAATAATGGGTAAAGTTTTAGATCAGAACGATGCGCCGTATCGAGAGCTAGCGAAGGCGAATTGGCAAGTATTTCAAAGTGGCGATTTAGGAAGGGTTGAACCTAGAATCGACATTCAGGGTTACGTTTTTTCACCGCAGAGGCGCAGAGGCCGCAGAGGGACGCAGAGAGAGAGATTTATGTTTTTGTTAAACTTTATGCGGTTTCCATTTCACCAGTTGAACAAATCCGTCCTCACTCCCATTCACAACTAGCGCTCTGCGCTCCTTTGCGACCTCTGCGCCTCCGCGGTGAAAATTTCCATATGGGTAAGGCGTTCCCCAATTCATCCTGGCATCAGATCGATGCCGAATTTCCTCAGAATAATCACCGTGAGCCAGAAAAACACGGTGGTGAGCACGCAGTTGACCGCGAGGGCGCTCCAAAATGACCAACCGTGGCGCAGCATCCACGGCAAAATGAGAAACATCGGGAGGGTCGGCAGGACAAACCAGAAAGTCCCCTCGGCGTGGCCGGCTATTTTTGAGGTCGATTGCCCTCCCTGCCACATCCAGATCATTGCCAACAAAGACGTCAGCGGCAGGGCGATCAGCAGGGCGGAAAGCTTGTCGCTAAAAAGCTGCACTTTATTGACCATCAGGATAATGACCGCTGTGAGCAGGACTTTGACGACGTCGAAGAGCTTGAATGACAGGATTTCGGACCAAGGTAGGTTGGACATGCCCAAATCTTCCGCTGCTTTCAGGAACCATCAATATAAAATGCGCGAAAGTTGACCGAACGCCGCTTTTCGCTAAAGTTCCGCCATGAAAGCTGCTGAACTCGCCGAAAAAATCCTCGATGCCATGCTCGGTCACCTCGGAATCATTGCGAAAATCGAGATTCAAGACACCGAAGAAGGCCCATGCTTGCAAATTTTCTCCTCGGAAAAAGACGCGATCATTGGCGACCACGGGGATAGGCTCGATGACATCCAATACCTCGTAAACCGCATCCTGCGCCGCCAAATGCCAGATGCCGAACGCGTGAAAGTGGATTGCGAACATTTCCGCACGATGCAGGAAGATCAGCTCAATCAGGAAATCCGCGATCTGATCGATTTGGTGAAAACCCAAGGCAAAACCTACCGCGTCCGTCCGCTCAACGCCTACTATCGCCGCTTGGCATACAATGTGATTGCAGCCGATGAAGCCGTTGCCGCCTCTTCACCTCCGGGTGATGATCGCCTCAAGCGGATTTCGATTTCTCTTAAAACCAAGTAGCCATGAAACATTTCTTCTTCGATTGCGGCCCGCGCGATGCCACGATATCTCTCGGTTTACTGATCCTAAGAGTTGGAATTGGTTTGTTGATGCTTTTCGGCCACGGCATTTCCAAGCTCCAAGGCTTCGCAGAGAAATCCAAAGGGTTTCCCGTGCCTGATTTCTTCCCGCTGAAATACATGTCATCCCCTGTTAGCTTGGGCGCGACCATTTTTGCGGAAGTCGGTTGTGCCGCTCTGTTGGTTCTCGGTCTTGCAACTCGTCCAGCCGCTTTCGTTCTCGCGTTTACCATGACGGTCGCAGCTTTCAACATTCATGCAGCAGGCCCGTTGTTCATGAGTGGCGGCGCTGGCGCTAAAGAACCTGCCATCCTGTTTCTTCTCCCTTGCCTCGCTCTGTTGCTCAGCGGCGCTGGTTCCCTATCTGCCGACGCAATGATTCTCAAAGAACGCCGCAGAAGCTGGTAACATTTCACCCACGACATTTTGGAAACCCACCACCTAGTCATGCCCGGAGACTTGAACCATTATGGTTCTTTGTTCGGTGGACGCATGCTCGCCTGGGTCGACGAAGCCGCATGGGTCGCTGCTTCCACCGAGTTTCCTCATTGCCAGTTCGTCACCATCGCTATGGATAAAGTCGAATTCCGCCAAGGTGTTGGCGATGGCACGATACTGAAAATCAACTGCTCGCTCGCGAGAAAAGGAAATTCATCCGTCACTTATCAAGTCGTCGTGACCGATGCAAAAAACGCTCCTGAAATTCCTGTTTTCCAAACCAATGTCACTTTTGTTTCGGTGAACGATCAGGGTGAGAAACGAGCCATCTGATTTCTCAAGATGCTTCACACGCTCGATATCGTCCTTCCGCTTGAGAGTTCTGAACAAGATGACGCTCGCAAGCTTGCCGCTGCAAAAATGTTAGGAATTGATTCCTCACGAGTGCGTGGGATCCGTTTGCGCAAACATTCCATCGATGCGCGCCAGCGTCAGGTGAAAGTGCAGCTTCGCATAGAAGTCGCAGTGGATGAGGATTTACCAGATGAGCCGAAACCGGTTTGGTCTGCCCCTGCCCTTTCCGCCGATGCCAAAAAAATCCTGATCATCGGCGCGGGACCAGCCGGATTATTTGCAGCCTTGCGTTGTTTGGAGCTCGGACAAAAGCCGATCGTGTTAGAACGCGGCAAAGACGCCTCCGCCCGCCGCTTCGATCTCGCACCGATCTTGCGCGAAGGCCGGGTGATCGAAGATTCCAATTACTGCTTCGGCGAAGGCGGCGCAGGAACATTTTCCGATGGCAAGCTCTACACCCGCGCCACCAAACGCGGTCCGGTGGCTGAAGTCTATCGCGTATTAGTTGCTCACGGGGCTCCTGAAAAAATCCTCACCGACGCGCATCCACACATCGGCTCGAACCTTTTGCCAAACGTCGTCAAAGCGATGCGCCAATCCATCATCGACCACGGCGGCGAAGTGTTTTTCCAAGCAAAGGTGAACGATCTGCTGATCTCACAAGGAAAAATCCACGGCGTCACCACGGTCGATGGACGCGAGTTTCTCGGCGATGCCACGATTCTCGCCACGGGTCACTCCGCTCGTGACATCTATCAACTCTTGGCGCAAAAAGGCATTTTGATGGAGCACAAACCGTTTGCGATCGGTTTTCGGATCGAACACACCCAACCGTTCATCGACCGCCAGCAATACCATATCCCCGAAGGTCAACCGCGCCCAGATTTGTTGCCTGCCGCGCGTTACCGACTCGCCACCAAGATCGAAGACCGCGGCGTGCATTCTTTCTGCATGTGCCCAGGTGGTTGGATCGTTCCGGCGGCGACCGCTGATGAACAAGTCGTCGTCAACGGCATGTCGCTTTCTCGTCGCGATTCTCCTTTCGCAAACTCCGGCTTAGTCACCACCATCGAACCTGAAGATGTCGCCCACCTCATTCCGCAACACGGCATTTTGGCAGGCATCGCTTTTCAGGAAAACATCGAGCACTCGGCAAAAAACGCAGGAGGAAACCAAAAGCTCGGACAGGTCGCGCCTGCGCAACGTGCTGCGGATTATCTCATTGGAAAAATTTCATCTGATCTACCAGAAACATCGTACTTCCCTGGAATTAACTCTGCCCCTCTTCACGAACTTCTCGCGAAACCCATCACGCGCCGCATTCGCCAAGGATTGAAACTTTTTAATCGTCAGATCAAAAACTACGCTTCATCCGAGGCGTTGTTGTTAGGTTTTGAAACCCGAACCTCGTCCCCTCTGCGCATCCCACGTGATCCAGAAACTCTTGTGCATCCAGAAATCTCCGGACTCTTTCCCTGCGGAGAAGGCGCCGGCTACGCAGGAGGAATCGTCTCCGCCGCACTAGACGGAATGAAAGTCGCTGAAGCTACGGCTGCACCTCATTAGCCCTCTATAATCATAGAATGAACCACGGATTACACGGAATGCACGGATGGGATAACGAATACTAACGGGTTTCAGTATTGGCTTAGACCTTATAAAAATGGAGTCAATACACACAGAAAAGATAACTTCAAATTTATTTGCGGCAGCACCACTCCGTGAAATCCGTGTAATCCGTGGTTAAAAAAATCGGAACTTATTTAGCTCACTTGCCCTTATCTAGCTCGACTTTGTAGTCACCGATCGCCCACTGAGTTCCAGCTAGGTAATGACGCAGCACTTCAGGATGCCAGAACATATCGTGGTTATGGCCGATCGAGCAGTAGAAGACCCGCCCTTTGCCCCAGTTTCTTGCCCACGCGACACCGTAGTCATTGTCCTTGCGTTTCATGCCTTTGACTTGGGCGGATTTCTCCGGATCCAAGCGCAGCAACATGTGCACTTTGGATGAATCGTAGGGAGCTTTATACTGATAGATCTCTTCTTTAAAATCCAAACGCTGGCCGTTGAACATCGCTGCAAGCGGATGTTTTTCCTGACCTGGCTCAACATAGATATTCACCTGTGAACCCGCAGTCCATGGATGCCCATCGAAATAGCCGTTGATCATTTCACCATACTCAGGCCATTCGTAAAACGTATCGGTCGCTGCGTGGATCCCGACGAAACCGCCGCCACCTTTGACATACGCCATCAGATTTTCTTTGAGCTGAAGCTCGTATGTTTTCGCGGCTTCTTTTTCCTCAGGAGACATTTTCGACAACTCTTCTTTGAATGGCGAAAACGGATTCTGCGTGGTGCTGAGGAAGCAGATCGCATCGAACTGGCTGATCTTGTCCTTCTCAAAATTCGATAGATCATCGCTAATCACTGCCTCGTACGCGCCGGTTTTCTTTCCCATTTCTAACAGTGCCAATTTTCCCGTCGCGATGGATTGATGGCGGAATCCATTGGTTCGCGAAAACACTAGCAGCTTACGTGACTTTGCAGGTTTCGCATAAGGCTCAGCGGGAATCGATGCAGCGATTTTTTCAACCGCGCCAGCAGGAGTTTGTTCAGTTGCAGGATTATAAGCCACAACCAGTGAGGCGACAAGGGCGACGGCGCAGGAGGGAATAAGAGCTTTCATATCGATTAACGTTTCAAAGAGCTTCTGCAACAAACCACCACTTGCCGATAAAAAAATTATGCGGAACACTATCACTAACCCATCCTGACCCAATATGAGCTTTTTAAAGCCACTCCCAGACTATCCACTTGCTGGATCGCTCATTATACGGGTAGTAATACGAACCTAAATTTTCATGACTTCCCACACTGCCGTCCTCGACTCCGCCCAGGCGAGCAAACTACGCAAAATCCTTGAAGAGCAGGGATTCGAGTTTGTTGATAAGGAATACACGATTTTTGCTGCGAAGAAGGGTAAGCTGAACGTCAGTGTTTACGAAAAAGGCCCGAAGGTTCTGATTCAGGGAAAGGATACGGAAGATTTCATCCGCTTCACCCTTGAGCCGCTGGTGCTTGGTGAGGCAAAATTGGGTTATGAGGAAATCACCGATCCCGAACATTTCGCCCCACACTTCGGGATCGATGAAAGCGGCAAGGGCGATTTCTTCGGGCCGCTCGTTATCGCCGGAGTTTACACGAATGCGGAAATCACCCGCAGCCTAATCAAGGCAGGCATCATGGATTCGAAACGCATCACCACACCCGCGAAAATCCGCCAACTTGCTGCGATCATCAAGGCGACGCCGGGAATCGAGTTCGATGTGATCGCGTTGCGTCCAGAAAAATACAATGAGCTCTATGCATCGTTCAAAAATCTCAACCGCATGCTGGCATGGGGGCATGCCACAGTGATTGAAGAACTTGTCAAAAAGAAACCCGACTGCCCACGTGCGCTTTCTGATCAATTTGCCAAGGCCGAGGTTTTACAGAGAGCATTGAAACAAAAAAACATCACTCTCACCCTCGATCAACGCACCAAAGGTGAGTCCGACACTGCCGTCGCCGCTGCATCGATTCTGGCACGCGAGCGCTTCATCGATTGGATGGATGGAGCGACAAAGAAAGCCGGCTTTAAAATCCCTCTCGGAGCTTCAGCAGCAGTCGTGGAAGCTGGAAAAACTCTCGTCAAAACTCACGGAGCGGATGCTTTAAGTAAATTTGCAAAACTGCATTTCAAAACCACCCAGCAAATCACGGGTGATCTATTTTAGAAAATTTGAATAACTCATGATGGGAATCGCTAAGTGATCTGCCGCTTTTTTGAGTTCTTTATCGATTTTTGTCACCAGAATGAAATCGATAGGCAAAGGCTTGGAGCGATCAATCTCCTCGAGCTCCCGAGGGTGCCTACCAGCAATGAACTCCCACTCGAAGTCGGCGTGAATGAATTCATCTTCAAGCGTTGGCTTCGGCTCGTTAATGCCCAACCAAAAAACCGCACGGTGTGCCTTTTTGCCAGTTATTCCATCTTTGATTAACCATTTTAAGGGCGTAATACGCCTTTTAACATATAGCTTCCATCGTTCTTGCAACCAGAACACATCCAATGGAGAAACTTTCATCGCCGCCTCTAACGCCTGCATACAATTTGCAGAATCGTAGGGCTTCTCAACTTTATGATAACGCACACTCCATTTTCCAGGAGCTATCGTGCGCAAAGATAGCGCTAGCACTTCGCACTTACTCCTTCTAACCAATAAACTCGGCAGCGGACTTACCCTTGTCAATCGCCCAAAAAAACTAACAACTTCCCCTTGCATGCCTACACGTTGATCCGCCAAAATTCCAATTATCCCATTGTCTCTCAAAAATCCTCCAACCTGATGCAAACTATCTCGTTTGGAAAATGAATGCGTCCCGTTTGTTTCTCTCAAATTTAAGACTCGGTCATTTAAAATGAGGTTATTAAGCGGACGGTAGAAAGCGCCGATTTTGCTACCTTTTGGAAAAAGACGATTCATTCGCGCTAACAACTCCCAGTTCCCCATGTGCGCAGCTAGTAGCACGACTCCACGACCTTGCGCGAAAGCCTCTTCTAACAGTTCTGGATTTTCAACCACTAGTAAATCCTCAATTTTTCCGCCTTCTGATTTAACCGAAATCGATGTGCTCAGTAAATTTGCCACCGTGCGGATGAATGAAGCTCGCGCCATCTTTTCAGCTTCTTCAAAGTCAAGCGGCGCATAGGCGATTCTTAAATTTCTTAAAATAATCGCACGGCGCGCCTTCATCAGTGGCCAGATGAGCTTACCGAGGGCTTCGCCAAAAAGAAATACATCACCTGCTGAAAGAAAACTGATCAAAAAAGCCACGAACGAGTGTCCGAAAGCCTCAACTCGCCAGCTCAGTCTTTTTCCAAAACCCGCAACCATCTATTCCAATTCCTCTCTCCTACCAAGCGTGATCGCCAAGCCAATCGATCCAACGAAAATGAAATAGCAGGCTAGAAGCTCGAGATAACTTTTACAAATTCTAGGAACCTCTGGCGCAAAAGCATCTCCCATAGAGGCTTCCCAAAACTGTGGGGCGCCGATAACGCGGTTAAAGACATAGATAATTAATAACGCTGCGCCGATAAACCCCGCACCCGCATGCTGCCCCATCGTTGAGAAAAATTTCAACATGACGTATCGATGCCGCGCTACCGTGATGAGAGACAAAAAGATCAGTAGCCCGACCACCCAAGCATCAGGAAACGGCCATTTCATAATTCCCGAAATGAAATCCTCAAGTTCGCCAACCAATGCCGCAGCCAAACCAAATGCCAATACGCGGCATACGCAGCGTCGGTGACCGGAATGTGCCATTGCGCCGAACATGATAGCCGTCGATGTAGCAAGGAAAGCGGCTTGTAGAAGCTCAACCGTGCCACGCTCAAGCGGCACACCCGGCTTATTCGGCAACCATGCGGGCAGTAAAATCGCTGCCGAGCCCGCGCAAATCAGCACCCCGCGAAGGAGGGTTTTTTTCCATGAACCTGGATTGGATTTGCGGCTTGGAGTCATAGACACCCCTTTGCCTAAATCGTTTTACCCCTCCTTTGCAAGACGGATGAGTCGAAACCTTGTTCATTCCCTGAGCTTGCGATACCCGCTTTTGCCGCTATCCTCTCCCCAACGTGAAAACGCTTTTTGAAAAAATTTACGATGGGGAAATCCCTGCAGACATCGTTCACCGCGATGAGATCTGTTGTGCCTTCAGAGATATTTCCCCCCAAGCACCCACGCACATTCTTGTCACCCCCCGCAAAGCCATCCCTCGAATCGGGGAGGCAACTCCTGCTGATCAGGAAATTCTCGGGCATCTTTTGCTTACTGCAGGAAAAATTGCTCGGGATCTTGGTTTGGCTGAAACAGGCTTCCGCACCGTGATCAACCACGGTCCTCATGGTGGCGAGACCGTCCCCCACCTGCACGTCCATCTTCTCGGCGGTAGACAACTCACATGGCCTCCAGGCTAAATTATGATCACCGCCCGATTCTTCCATCTCTTCACCGGCATTTGTGCTACCGCTGTATCTTGCCATCCCCAACCCTCGAAACCCAAAGTTGAACGCGTTGTCATGGTGCATGGAATTTTCGAAGATGGAAAAGCATACGATTCATTAAAGCTGCGTTTGGAGTATCACGGCATCGAATGTTATGTGCCAAAACTCAAACCAGCCGACGGCAGAGGCGGATTGGAAAATCTCGCGCAAGGATTACAACGCGACATCGAAAATGAATTTGGTGCTGATAAGTCGTTCGGTATCATCGCATTCAGCATGGGCGGCTTGGTTTCTCGTTATTATCTCCAAGAACTCGGCGGTGCGAACCGCTGTGAAACGTTCATAACCATTTCCACTCCTCATCACGGCACAAAAGTCGCACATGCCTATCCAACCAAAGGCACTCAGCAAATGCGGCCAGGCAGTGAGTTTCTTCAAAAACTCCAAGCATCCGAAGATAATTTAAAAAACATTCCCATCGTCTCTTATCGTACCCCTTTCGATCTGATTATCGTTCCAACTGATTCGTCCGTTTGGGATCGCGCGGAAAATCTCAAATACAACGTCTCCCTCCACCCTCTCATGCTTCACAGTAAACCCGTGCTCGATGATATCGAGAAACGTCTCGTTCACTAAATTCTAACAAAAATTATGAAATTATATCATTCTATCATCGCTATCGCCATCGCCCTATCTGCATGCGCACCAGGTAATCCTCAAATTGGCGTAACTAGCCAAAGTCTAACAGAAAATCAAAAGACCGCGATCGGTAAAAAAATCTGGCAAAACGAATCTGGCGGAAAAATTGACGGGCTCACTGCATGGAATGCGGGCGAAGAATTTCCCTCACTGGGTATCGGACACTTCATTTGGTATCCAGCGGGATTTGAAGGAAAATTCAAAGAGAGCTGGCCAGATTTCATTGCCTACGCAAACAGCAAAGGCGCTAAACCGCCAACTATTGCTAAAGTTGCCGATTCGCCATGGAGCTCCCGTGCTGAGTTCCTCAAAGATTTCAGATCACCCGAAATGGTTGGTTTGCGTAACTGGCTGGCTGCCACGGTGAATCTGCAAACCGATTTCATCATCGAGCGTTCACGCGGAGCATTCCCAACGGTTCTCGCTGCTGCTCCTCCCACCGAGCGCTCAAAAATTCAGGCAAACTACCACAAAGTCGCCTCAACTCCAAATGGCACTTATGCTTTGATCGATTACGTAAACTTCAAAGGCGAAGGCACGAGTCAGACCGAAAAATACAAACGCCAAGGCTGGGGATTACTGCAAGTTCTAGGCGGCATGGAAGAGGTCAACTCTGGCCCCGCGGCAGCAAAAGAATTTGCCGCATCCGCAAAACGCATCCTGTCACGCCGTATCGAAAACTCACCACCGGAACGTGGCGAAAACCGCTGGCGCGAAGGATGGCACAACCGCTGCGATACTTATGCGCGTCCGCTTTGAATGGTGAATAGTGAAGAGTGAATGATGAAAAGTTAGAATATCACTCTTCCTTTCAACTAGTCCAAACCCTAGATTGATGATTATCGATCAACGATTATTGATTTATTTCACTTTTCACTCTTCAAAATTCACTCTTCAAAAATGATACCTGCCCGTAAAATCATGTATGAGGTTTCGACTAGCCTCAGGCAGTATCTTTATCGATTTGATCGACTACGAGATGTTCCGAATATCTATCCGGACTTGGTACGATTCACGGGCGCAATACCTTACGAAGACACCCGTGGCCATGAAACGCTTTGGTTGACCGTGATGTATCCACCTGAAGTCATCGATGATTTACGCCGTGGACTGATCCGGATCTACAGCGAATTGAAAATCGGTCGCGATGCTGCAGCACAGGAGCATGAGCACCTCATGGTGGATAGGATCGACTATGGAGATTTCGGAAACTCCAAGCCGTTTCGCATCCGTGTAACTAACCTTTTCAATGACAACTCTGATTATTTCTACGTCAAACAAGCGGATGCGTCGCGAATCTATGGATTGGAGCTAGAGCATATTCTTTCGCCAAACCGGATCAACTACATCATCAATGGAAACACACTCATCGAAGAACACATCGCTGGGGTTCCAGGCGATATGTTCATGCGGGATTATTTGAGCAATCCCGCGCTCAACAAAGTACGTATCGCCAAAGAGTTCACCAAATTTACCGAGCGCTCGTTCATTCGCTTGTTAGGCGACATGCGTAGCGTCAACTATGTGGTGGATATCACACCAGACTTCGAAGAAGTGCAATATCGCGTCCGCCCTATTGATTTCGATCAGCAATCCTACGAAGGAAACGGCAACATTTATTTGGCGTTTCGTTTTAATTCTAACCGACCCGTCACCCGCCTCGCCTTCGAGGTATTGAATCGGAAATCCATCGATCAATACGTCAACGAAGAGCACGCGCAGATGGCGAGAAGAGCAAAAGTAGAATCAACCCGCCTGCGAACCCTGCTGGGGATCATGCGTCGCGATACCATTGCACCCGATGCTCATGTTCGGAGGTTGGCGCTGGATCTCAATCGCATGCACGGAACCTCGGATTTTAGCGATTGCGCTTCAATGGGCGAACTGACTGCCGAACATATTTCCTTGATGTTGGGAGTGTAACTGGGGATTCTAACCCCAGTCCGTTCTTGGGGAATCCTACCCCAAGCATTCATTTGTTTGCTTGGACATTACGCTACCACTCCAGATCTAGTGAACTTGACCATTTGCGAATTTCCCATTTCCGCGCTATGTCTTTGTCATGAGCAAACGAGTGGTGATCTATGGTGCGAGCGGTTTTATCGGAAAAGGTCTCGCAAGTTTGCTGAGCTCTGAGGACTGGGAAGTCATTGGAGTAAGTCGTAAAGGCTCTGGAAAAATCGACGGAGTGTCTTCATGGACCACACCGGAAAAGGTCGATCTCGCAGGTTGTGAGGCGGTGATCAATTTATCTGGCGAACCCGTCAACCAGCGTTGGACTGAAAAGAAGAAGCGCACATTTCATGACAGCCGCATCGGCGTCACCAATCGAATCGTTGAGAAAATTTCCAATCTCACCCCAGAGTTCCGACCTAAAATTTTCATCAACGCCTCAGCGGTCGGCTATTACGGTGGATGCGGTGATGAGATTTTGGATGAACGAGCCTCACTCGGAAAAGGCTATCTCGCCGAACTTTGTGGTGAATGGGAAAAAGCTGCTCTCCAAGCGGTACCATTAGGAATCCGCGTCTTACAATTCCGTATCGGTGTGGTGCTTGGCAGAGGTGGCATGGCTTTCGAAAAATTACTTACCGTTTTCAAATTAGGAATCGGAGGTCGTTTAGGAAATGGCAAACAATGGACCCCATGGATTCACGTGGATGATTTACGACGCGCCATCATGTTTGCCCTCCATCATCCAGAACTCCACGGCGCCATCAACGGCACCGCACCACATCCAGAAACCAATGCCGCACTCACTCAAAAATTCGCCAAAGCCGTGGGCCGATGGGTGTTTTTTCCAATTCCAGGCTTTATTTTGAAACTCGTATTCGGCGGGTTCGGCGGAGCGTTATTAGAAGGCCAACGCGCCATTCCGAAGCAATTGCTCGATGCAGGGTTTGAGTTTCGGTTCAATTCGCTAGAGGAGGCACTAGAGGATTTAGTGACCACTAGATCCTAACATGAAGACATATCTCCAAATACTAATTGCCTTATCAGCACTCCTTTTAGGAACTGCCAACGCAGAATCGAAATACACCAAGGATCAGGTAATTGCACTTGGACGAGTTGTTCTCGCGTCAGATGTGAACAAAGAATACAAACCCTATTTTTGGGACACCGAACCTGAATATGATGATAAGACTAAATCATGGTCATACCATTCAAATGTTGGAGTCACCCCTGGCGGAGCCATCCACATATTTGAGATAAGGGAAGCCGACTGCTTTTATCGACTCGGTTGGATTTCCAGCCAACGCGCATCCTCTGGCTTTGATAAATTTCGCATTCAAGCTTCAGTTAGAGGTAAGCTAATGGATCTCCGAAAGGCCTACGAAAAGCCCTAAGCAAGAATAGGGATGAGTGCCTGACAACTGATAGTTAGCCTCGGTGGAATGAAATGAAGAATTTTAACCGCAAGGATCACAAAGAACTCAAAGAGTAGAATTGAACCCATTTTTGTGATCTCTGCGATCTTTGCGGTTAATTTCTCTGTGTTGATGAATGATAGGTTTTGCCCATCTGCCATACTTTCTGGGAAACGGTCGGGTTTATAAGCCAATTTCTCGAATCGACTGATTTTTCTCTTTGCAACGCCGCTGGGCTGGGCTAAGCGTGTCGCCCGCCTATAACGGTGGTCGTAGCTCAGTTGGTAGAGCCCCGGATTGTGATTCCGGTTGTCGCGGGTTCGAGTCCCGTCGATCACCCCACTTTTTTCTTCGCTTTCGGAGCTGTTTCCGAGTTCGAAGAAAGGGGTGATTTAACCGTCATTTTCTGAATGCAACCGCTGGAAAGCCGCATCCAATACAAGTTCCGCAACTCGCTACTCTTAGCCGAGGCGTTAACGCACCCAAGCTTGGCTTACGAGTCACAGCGCCCGCATTTTGATAACCAACGCCTGGAGTTTCTTGGCGATGCGGTCCTCCAGCTAGCCGTGACCGAGGCGCTTTTCAAATTGTTCCCCGATGCCTCCGAGGGTCATCTCACCAAACTTCGCTCACGGGTGGTTTCCCGCAAAGCATTGGCGCGTTTCGCAACAGCCATCGAACTCGGCGAATACGTCTTGCTCGGAAAAGGCGAGGAATCGACCGGAGGCAGGCGTAGGCTTTCCACTTTGGCCGATGCCTTCGAATCTTTGATCGGCGCGGTCTATATAGATACTGGGTTGGAATCCGCCAAAGAACTCATTTTGCGGCTCTTTGCCACTGAGATCAAAGGCATGGTCGACAGCCCAGATGAGCGTAACCCGAAAGGTGAGCTCCAAGAATCCCTGCAAGCCATTCATCCGGTAGCGCCAGTTTATCGCATCGTCAGCGAAAGCGGGCCAGATCATCGCCGCGTGTTCCAAGCCGAGGTCACATGGCAAAACAAACTGCTCGCGACCGGCAAAGGCAAAAGCAAAAAAGAAGCCGAAGCCCGAGCTGCGGCTGAGGCATTGCGACTGCGGAGTTGGGAAAATATAGTTTAGGGTTGCGAGTTCGCCGTGAGTGCGGTTGTTTTCTCTCGCTGTCAGGGGCCGTGGAGGTTTGGCAAGCGAACCCCGCCAGGCCTTAATCGGAGCAACGGTAGTTTGTCCATGCTTGCCGCGGTTCCCTGGCGGCACTTTTTTTAGCCCTCTTGGAGCGCCGCGCCTCCGACCGGCTGGTTTTACCGTGAAAGCCAACCGACCTTTTCCCTTCCTTACAATTCTTGTCCTAGCTGTGACAAGAATTGTAAAAGCGGAATTTCGATTGCGACTGATGTTTGATTTAAAAGCCAAGTTCATGATTGATCTGGATCATCCTTGCTTTGACATCTGATACCAAATCACCAGCCTTCCCTCATGAATCGGAGATCTTTTGTCAAACAGTCCGCACTGATTGGAATGGGTATGATGGCTGGCGGTAAATCCATGGCTGCCGAAACCGCATCCACGCGCGAGATCGCGATGTTTACCAAGTCTCTCGAAAAACTGTCGTTCGATGAACTCGCAGCCGCGATTGCTCCGCTTGGTGTCGCGGGCTTGGAAGCACCGTTACGCAAGGGCGGTCACATTGAGCCTGCGCAGATGGTCGATCGACTTCCCGCGTTTGTCGAAGCTCTTGCGAAAAAGAATCTCAGCGTGCTGATCATGGCATCGAGCATTGATCAGGTTGATAAAGAAGGCCTGGCTGAAAAGCAGTTACGCGCAGCCGCCAAAGCGGGCATCAAACGCTACCGCCTCCAACATCTCAAATACGATCTCTCCAAACCTCTCAAACCCCAGATCGCAAATTTCAAAGCCCAGCTCAAAGATCTTGCCGAGCTTAACAAGGCCATCGGCATCCAGGGACTCTATCAAAATCACCGAGGCAACAATTACGTCGGTGGACCGATCTGGGACATGGTCGGAATGTTAGAGGAAATCGATGTCAAGCATCTCGGCATGGCCTTTGATTTCGCCCACGCCAGTGTCGAAGGCGCGAACGCATGGGAAATGAATTTTCACCACGCACAACCACACATCGGCGCGGTGTTTTTCAAAGACTACAAACTCGTCGGCAAAAAATGGGAAGCCTGCCCCATCGGCGAAGGCGTCGTAAATCCACTCTCAGGCAAACTCGTTTCAAAACTTTCTAACAACATTCCCATCTCGATTCATATCGAATATGTGAATGGTGATGACATCGCCACCAAAATGGTAGAAGCGACGAAAAACGACCTCGCGACGGTGAAGAAGTGGTTGGGGTGAGAGCATCAAATTCGCTTCGATTTATTTTTACTATGAATATAGTAGAAAATCGCACCGATAAGCACAATCACAGCCAGCGCGGTCGAGCCTATCTTTATCCAAGGAATAGGGAGAGGCATGATGAATGATTGGCTTAGGGGATCGCGAAAGGCGGTGGCTGTGGGTGTTCTCCAGATGAGGGTTTTGCCGGAGTTTTCGATTGAATGGGCATTATGAGACGAAGCTGCTTTGGGGAGATGGATGATCGTGACCAACTTGTGATCTTTGAGTTGTTCATTCGGAATGAAGACGGAGCCGGGAATGGTTTTTGTAAGATCAATCTGCCGATGGAAATTCAGTTTCCTTTCTTGAATTTCCGCTTTGAATTTACCTAACAAATCATCCGCAGCATCAGGGAGTTTTTGAAATGCTGGACTGGAGATCGAATCTTTCAGATCGAACGCATTCTCGAAGGTCATCGTGAGATCAATTTTTAGCTGATCTTGCAGAAAAGATGTCTCAAGCGCATAACTGGTGAATGCTGGAGTAGATTCAAAATAATTTATGATCATGGATCGAATCTCTTTCTCACCACCATTTGCGACAACCGCGCTCATAGGTAGCGAAAGTTGCACCCGCGCTTTACCAGAGGCATCTGCGTTGATCCAGACTTCCTCATGGGAATCCAGACAAGAGGAAACGAGCAAAGTGACGAGGCAGGCGATGAGAAGTCGAATCATGAAAGTTTGGGAGCGGCTCAGCTCCGCGCGGCAGTGTTCGCCAAATCCACATCGCCTGCAAACAAAGCTTCGAGATTCGGCAAATCTGCGGCACTGTGCGCGGGTTGAGAGGCGATGATTTTTCCTTGATGTAATACAAACGCCCCCGGCATCTGCAAGCCATCGCCCGCGAGGTGACCTACGCCACAACCTTTGAAAATCGCAATCGCACCGCGCCACCAAACTTGCGGGCCGAAGAGTTCGAGAAACCCACCTTTGCCCAAACCGAACGCACGGTAGAGCTCGCAGCGAGGATCGGCGATCCTGACAACATCAGAATTCTGCCCGAGGTAGTCGATTTCCTGACCCGACTGCAACATGTGGACCAACACCAAAGTCGCGTTGTGTTGTTTCGCTTGTAGTTCCAAATCCTGCAAACCGCGTAAGATCTGACGAGTGAATGTACAACCAAAATGCCGCAGGAAAACCAAAACCAAGGGCCTCTCCATTGATGCCTCGGCTAATTTCCTGCCATCGGAAAGCTGATAAATCATGGAGGCCTCCTCGATGGAGTAGGGTTGGTTTCGAGAAGCGGGAATCCCGGTATGCGCGCGCAGCGCAGCCCATAGAATCAACCCAAAAAACGGCAGCCAAACGATGTCATTCACCACGAGAACAAGCAACGCGATGATGGGAAGCTCGTCATTAAAAACCGCGGCGACGATCGTAATCATCACGACGATGGATTCGATAAAACTCAAGAGCACAATCGGCCAATGCTGGATGGGATTTTTCGAAGCGATGATCAGGCCAAGCCCAAGAATCGCCGAGATCACACCGAACATCTGCCACAGCAAAGGCTGGCCGGGAGCCGTGCAATCGAACCAAGCTAAGGCCTGTGATGGACACAAAATCGCCCAAAGTGCAAAGACCAGATGATACAAGCCGCTGGTAACGAGCACCATACGCATCCAGTTTCTGGAGCTGCACTTGCCACCATCGCATTGGAAATTCATGTTGTAGAATAGAAATAAAATGAAATCCCGCAACCGAAGATTTTACGAGATATTCCAAGAGAATGAGAGCTAACCAAGAAAAACACCAAATCCATAAAATAAGAGGATTTAATTATCCCAGTAACCTGATCCCTTCCTTTATTTAGCGGTTAAAATTTCTTCGTTACTTATCGGAGTAAAACCTCACTTGAACCCAGAATTTCTCCCAGACCACCGCCGCCCTAGTATTGAGGGTAAAATCATGAGACGAAATCTCCGAAATTTCGCGAGAAGTAGACGAAAAATCCGTGATCCAATCAAAAAGTTGCACTCTAGGCTAAGCTCAACTATCATCTTCTACTTTGCATACAGGCGGCAGCGAAAAATGACCAGCGACCCAGACCATTTCAATCAAGCTCTACACGACAAAGTGCTTCATTGTGAATTATTCACGACCTATCAGCATGCATTTCGCAGTGCCACCGGTCTACCACTTCGTTTCCTGAGGATGAATACTGAAATCGATCCTGCCTGTGGAGACGACTCAAACGGAAGTGCTTTCTGCAAAAAACTCAATCTCTGCAAAAGCGCGTGCAAGGCATGCATCGATGTGAATCAACGTCTCAATGCGGAAGCGAAGATCAACGGACCAACCAGCTGCCATTGTTTTTCTGGGATGTCCACCACCGCAGTGCCAGTGAATTGCAACGGTTCTCCCATTGGTATCCTCCGCACGGGTCAGATTTTTCACAAAATTCCAAGTTCCAGCAATTTCGCACAAGTTTCCAAAACCCTGCGTCGCCAAGGCCTGACGAAAAAAGACGTCGATGCGTTAAAAGAAGCTTATTTCCAAACTCAAGTCGTCAATCCAGAGCGCTACCAGAGCATGGTCACGCTGCTTTCGACCTTCGCTTCCCAGCTAGGACGGCACGCGGAAAAAATTGCGATCATCAGCGATCACAGCGAGCCTGCAGCCGTGGCACGGGCGCGTAAGTTCATCGATGAAACCTTGGCGGATCCACTGCCTCTTACCTTAGTCGCAAGACAAGCAGGCCTGAGCGAATCGCACTTCTGCCGCGTTTTCAAAGAAGCCACGGGCCTGACTCTAACCGATTATATTAATCGCCGTCGCATCGAATGGGCTAAAAAAGAACTTCTGAAACCCGAAGCACGTGTTTCTGAAATTGCCTTCAACATCGGTTACCAATCACTCTCCCAATTCAATCGCAGTTTTGCACGTTTTACCGGAAACTCGCCCACGAATTTTCGTCGTGAAGAACTCGCAAAAGCTGGCTCGGTATAGAGTATCGCTGAATAAAGATGATCTGGATTTAATCGCTAATCAAAGAAAGCTTATTATTTATCCGCGACGCAGCTTGTCCGCTTTCAACATGCCGCACCCAGCCGCGACATCAATCCCTCGGCGCTGACGGAACGTACAGGGAATACCAGATTTACGAATAATCTTTTGAAACTCAGATCCGGCTTCGCTGGCTGCACCCGCGAAGCCGTTAGTTGGATTGAGTGGAATGATATTCACATGGCTGTCGAGGCCTTGCAAAAGCGCTACCAATCTCTTCGCGGTTTCTGGCGAATCATTTTTTCCCGCGATCAAGGTCCATTCAAAAAAGATTCTTTTCCCTGTGGTTTCACAATAGCTTCTGCAGGCGGCTATCAGGCTTTCCAGATTCCACTTCTTACTGGTTGGAACAAGAGCGGAACGCTCTTCTTCGGTCGATCCATGCAGACTGACGGCCAGGCGATAAGGTCGGTTTTCCTCAGCCATTCTTAAAATGTTAGGAACCAGGCCAACCGTGCTTATCGCAATTCTTGAGGGACCGATGGATGCGCCACGAACATCGGAAACGATATCCATCGCTTTCATCACGGCGTCGTAATTATGCAGAGGCTCACCCATGCCCATAAGGACGATGTTGCGAAGGCGCCGATGCGGATGACTTTGCGATAGCATCCTACGGACGTGACGCACTTGAGCGACAATTTCACCAACTGTTAAATGCCTAACGAAACCCATTTGACCGGTTGCGCAAAATACACAACCCATCGCGCAGCCCGCTTGCGAACTCAAGCAGGCGGTGAAACGTCCATCGTAACCCATGAGTACCGTCTCGATGACCTGGCCATCATTTAGACGAAGAAGATACTTTCGCGTCAGTCCGTCACCACTGTGGATTTCCTCATCCTGTTTGAGGGAATCGATAAAATACGGCTTGCCTTCTCCAACATGCGCTTCCACCCATTTTTTCAAAGGCGGCGAGAAATCAATTTCTGTAAATTTCGATACATGATCACGATGCACCGCGCGCCAGAGTGCTTTCGTATGATGTTTCAATACTCCAGCATCAAAGAGCGCAGTTTCGAGCTCAGAAAATGTTAGACCAAGTAGAGATTGCGAATTGGATATCACGGCTCAATTGGAACAGCTCTCGGAGCCTCTACAGGGATTTCTTCTTCAATGGGTTTGGCACGAGGTGGGACTGGCTCTGCGCGTGGAGGCTCAGGCTCCTCAACAGGAATCGCTTTCAAATTTGGCTTCACCAAAACAGCTTTTGGTGGCTCAGGTTCGATGATGACAGGCTCCGCTTTGGGTGTTTTGATTCCACCTGTTGGCGGCGGCGATTTGCGCATGCGGATTTCGACTCGACGGTTCGGCGCTTGAATATCTGCATTTCCCGAAGTGATGAGCGGCTGGGTTTTTCCGAGACCACGCGTGAAAATCCGCTCTGGATCCATACGCATGGATTTTACTAAATAGTTTTTTACTGCCTCTGCACGACGTTCGGATAATTTAAAATTCATTTCATCCGATCCGATCAAATCCGTGTGTCCCTCAATCCAACAATACAAGGTCGGATTCTTATCGATGAGCAATCCAAGTTTCATCAACCCGACTTTTGCACTCTCACGCAACTCCGCGCGATTGAACTCGAACAACAAATCACTTGGTAAAAGCGTTTTTTTGTTGAGCAGCAAATTCGAAGGGAGATCTAACAAATTATCAAGCGATTCAACACCATCGAGTTTCCCTCGGTCGACCAATCCATTGTTGCCTTTTTTGATCAGTTCATCGGTGAAATTTGCCATTTCGCCATCATCTACTTTGACCGATCCTGGATCGACAATGATTTGTCCAACAGCGGCAGGCTTAAGCTCCGTGGTCATTCTGCCTAGTTCTGGAAGATTTGCCTCGAGATCAAATTTGGATGAAATCTCATTGACCGTTTCAGCAACCTCGCCGCTAGCGAGCGGGTTGGACATTTTCAGCGCGTATTCCGGATCAATCACCGTGGTCGCAATATCGATCTCAACGTCCTTGGGCAGTAATTCCAATAAATCGACCTCATCCAACAAGGCAGCGGAATCATTCGGGGGCGTGATCACATTTTCGGTAGGGGGCGGGGATTCTTCGAAAGGCTTAATCTCAACGCGTCGGATATCTATGGGCGCCGTGGTCAAATCCTCTGATTTCATGAAGCCAAAGGCGATTTTCACCCTATCGAGGGAAAAAAACAGCACCACGTGTAGCAGCAAGGAAACGACCATAGCTACGGCCGCCCAGCGCCCAAGATGATCGGGGCCAGGGAGTCGGTAACTTTCGGCGTCGCGCGCATCGCTCCAACGAAACTCTTGTTCCATAATCGTCATTTTACCCCATTAGAACGCGCTGGCAATGACGGAAATATCTACTTATTTTCTCCACGGCATTAAAAGTGCTTATCTCTTCCCAACCTCTGAATTATTATGCCTGCAAAGAAATCGACCCCCAAGATAGTAGCTACTAAAGCTTCAGCCGCCACTACTACGAAAAAAGCCCCAGCTAAGAAAGCCGCAAAAAAGACTGCCAAGAAGGTTGCCAAGAAGGCTGCGGTTAAAAAGACCGCTACAAAAAAGCCAGTAGCCAAGGTATCTCCTGAAAATTACGAGACTATTGCCCATGCTGCTTATTTGAACTATCGCCGTCGCATGGATTTAGGACTGCCAGGTGATCACGACTCGGATTGGCTCGAAGCCGTAAAATCAATCAGTGGCAAGTGAATCCAATCCATTTTAAATTGAGGCTAGGATAGGAAAATTCGGGCCTTATTCATTTAACGATTGTCATCCTGACGAGTTTATCGATAGTTAAGTTATCTTGATTAAAAGCGTAGTCACAGGCCGCCTTTTGATGGCGCAGCCGGGATCTTTTCTGATTCCAATGGTTCTTCCTCGTTTGAAGCCGACAACACACGCAATGACTTTGAAGTTTTTCCTGTCGTTAATAACTCCACCCATGATCTGAAACCCCATGAACCCTTCTACCAAGGCCATGCAACCCGCCCTGTTTGATCAAACTAACGCCGCAGCTCCTGCAAAAAGCACACGCAAGCCCCGCCGCAACACTAACAAAGCCGTAGAAGAATTCGGGCTTAAAGCTCCTTCTCAAATGGGGAAAAATTATGTGCTCGATACCAACGTATTACTTCATGATCCGGGTTGCTTGGAGCGCTTTAAAGAAAATCATATTTGTATTCTCGTCGATGTTCTCGCAGAGCTCGATAAATTCAAAAGCGAGCAATCTGAGCGTGGAGCAAATGCCCGCCGAGTTCATAGACGATTGACAGAAATTTTTTCTACGGCAGCCATAGTAACCAGTGGAGTCGCCACTCAGGGCGGAGGCACGATCCGTTTGGTGATTTATGATCCGATCAGCTGCCCAGATAACTCCGAGCAGCTCAAACAGTTCTATAGAATTTTCCCGGATCGGGAACGTGTTGATCACCGCATCCTCGCTGCCTGTTTTCTTTTACAGCAGTATAACCCTGATGGGCAAGTTGCTTTGGTCACCAAAGACATCAACCTACAGCTAAAAGCTCGCGCGGTTAGCATCGAGTGCCAAGATTATCTTAATGACAAAGTCGATGCACGTGAGGTTTCTAACTACGAGGTGCGTCGCGTGGAAGTGGATACATCCGAGCTACATCGTTTTGCCAGCAGTGGTGAACTTGCATTGCAGGAAGAAAGATACGAAGGTGTTTCAATCAATGAATACGTGCTGCTTTGCAGCGGCGAAAAACAAACGATCCCAGCGCGCTTGCAGTTTGATGGAAAATTTGTGCGGTTAAATATTCCCGAGGTTTTGAAAATCCCTGATGGTCAAACCTTGAAGCCATTGAATCTCGGTCAGCGTTGTTTGATCGATGCGTTACTCAATCCAGATATTTCTTTGGTAACTTGTTACGGTCATGCGGGAACAGGTAAAACCTTGGTTGCTGTTGCCGCAGGTTTACATGAAATGTTTAATCGTAAATACAACGGCATCACCGTTAGCCGTCCAGTGGTTTCGATGGGAGATCAGTTAGGTTTCTTGCCGGGATCGCTCGATGAGAAAATGCGTCCATGGTTACAGCCTATTCATGATGCGTTAGATCTATTGATGCGTCCCAACGTTCCGCTTGGTCCGAAACGCAAACAGCAGAAGCCTGCTACAAACGGTCTTGCAGCGAAGAAGCCTTACGAAATTTTGATGGAACAAGGCATCTTGGAAATCGAAGCGCTCTGCTACATTCGCGGTCGCTCGATTCCTAACCGATTCTTCATCTTGGACGAAGCTCAGCAACTTACCCCGCAGGAGGCGAAAACCATCGTCACGCGTATGTCGCGGGATTCGAAGTTGGTAATGGTCGGAGATCCGGCACAGATCGACAATCCATACGTCGACAGCCGCAGCAACGGCCTTGTCTATACCCGCAACCGCCTCAAAGGGCAGCCGTTCACCGCACACGTCGCACTCAATCGCGGCGAGCGCTCAGAACTAGCTGAGGCTGGTGCACAACTCATGTAAGGGCCATGCGTTTCCCAACACTCATCACTGCGGCACTTGCGCCGTGGCTGTATACCGTCACCTATGGTGCCGAGGAGATGGCTTTACCTGCGAAGAATCTGATTCTGGATTTGGATGCAGCCAAGGGTGTTGAACTCGCGGATGGTGAACATGTGGTGGCGTGGCGCAGTCAGGCACCCATCAAACCTGAATTGGTTTTCGTGCCGCAAGACAAAGGCCGCAAAGAGGCCGGGAGCGGCAGGCCGACCCTTAGGAAATCCGCTACGGAAATCAAAGAGCTGCCTTCGCTGGTTTTTCGCCAACAAGAGCTGGTTTGCAAAGACGAGGATTTCTTCGACGGTTTAACAAAGGGCAAAGGTCATACATGGATCGCCGTGATTGCCGTTTATCCTCAAAGGGTTGGAGTCAAAGATGTGAATTCATTTTTTGGAAATTTGCGCAATGGTGGAAAATACGAAGGCGTATGGGGATGCGTAAACGATGACAACACAGTTTGGTGGGGAGCTAGAAACGGAAAGACTTTTGGTCGTTTTGATCAAAACAATCCTCAAGTGCTTGGGCCGTTGTTAGAACAAGGTAAATTCCATATCATCGCTGGACGTATGACCGCAGGGACTGAAACCGCGACACTTAGTTTACACATCGGTTCAGAAAAAGCCGTCGCCAGCAAAGAATTCCCTGTCGATCCAACAGCGAATCCATCGCTCATGGCAATAGGCCAAGAGCGGGACGCCATTGAACATCCTGGCAAGGAATCCTTTGATGGTGAAATCGCTCGCTTCCTGATTTGGGAGCGGCCTTTAGATGATGCAGAACTTGCGAAAGCGATGCAGGTTTTGAATAAAACCTATCTCAACGCCGCAAACGACTGAGATCTGAAAGGAATTGTGATTTAAATCGCGATCTCGTAAGCAAAATATCTAGCTCTAACAAAATCGTTGCAGGCGCGATTACAAATCGCGGTTCCTTTCAGCGCAACCTCGGATTGAGAGCGATTTGCGCAAGATCGGCTAGAAGGTTGGCACCTACAATCAAGAATCCATAGAATAAGACGAGACCTTGGATCAAAAAGAATTCGCGGTCCGTAACTGCGTTAACAAAGTGCTGACCCATGCCTGGAACTTGGAAAATCGTTTCGATCACGAATGAACCAGAGATCATTCCTGCAAATGCTGGACTGACGAATGCCACGGCTGGAATCAAGCCACCACGCAAGGCATGGCGTATAATGATTTTATATTCTGGGACGCCTTTGGCTTTTGCTGTTCTGATGTAATCCTGGCTCAGTACATCTAACATCCCACCGCGCGACAACCTCGCGAGATACGCGGCATTGATCATCCCGAGAGTGACAGCGGGAAGAATCCAATCGGTTGGCGAGCTCCAGCCAGCGACATTGATTGCTTGAATCTGCAAACTACCAACAGCGAGTGACGGCCCGATCACAAAACTTGGAAGGCAGATACCGAGCATTGCGAATGAGAGGCAGGCAAAATCGGTAGGTGTATTCTTTTTCACTGCAGCAATCACACCGGTAGGAATACCGACCATCATCGCAATGACCATGGATGCCATGCCGAGCGCCAAGGATACAGGAAATGAATCCCTGATGATTTCATAAACTTTGACCCCATCTTTTTTAAACATGATGCCTAGATCTTGATGAATGATTAAGTTTTTTAAATATCGCCCATATTGTACATGCACAGGCTTATCAAATCCCGTGTAGGCATTCATTTCATCCAATATATGTTTTGGGATGGCCTTTTCGGATGTGTAAGGACTTCCGGGCATAGCACGCACGAGAAAGAACGTTATAGTAATGAGCACGAAAAGCGTCAACAAGCCTTGGAAAAATCGAGATATGAGAAGTTTGAACATGGCCTTGTTAGTCTTTGTTTGGTTGAACGAGGCTTACGTTGGTGTAGGGATGGCAATCCAGAAGCACCGGATCCCAACCTTTGACGGATGGATGGATCAAATAATTTTTAGAACGCCACGCAACTGGAGCCATTGGGGCATCATTCAAAAGTATTTCTTCAGCTTTTCTGAGCAGAGCATAGCGCTCAGTTGGATCTGATACTTGTAATGCCAAATTGATCTGTTTCAAAAATTCTTGGCTTTCCCAGCCTGTGTTATTGTTGCCATTTCCCGGAGTCCACATTTCCAAGAATGTAAGCGGATCGATGTAGTCACCAATCCAACCGCCCGAACATAAATCAAAATCCAAAGATTGCATGGCGACGAGATAAGCAGTCCATTCTTTGTTTTCGATTTCGATTTCCACTCCTAAATGATCACGAAACATCGCTTGTGTGGCTGCGCCTATGGTTGCAGCGGCTTCACGAGAAGAAACTAACATTTTAAGTCTGGGAAATCCTTTACCATCTGGAAAGCCCGCATCGGCTAAAAGTTTTCTGGCCTCTTCAGGATCAAATTTTACAAGACGCGGAGGCTGGTAACCATCAGTTGGCGGTGTGAGTCCGTAGGTGGGTTTATAGCCGCTGTAGATATTGTCACAAAGCGCAGCGCGATCCAACGCCATGCTAAGGGCGCGGCGCACTCTAACATCATTCATGGGTTTTCTTTTGTTATTAAACCGAAGAATATCCGTTCCAAAATAAGGCTCTTGGCGCAAGACCTCGGGATTTTCTTTCTTCATCATGTCCACAACCTCTTTTGGTGCGGAGTAAGTCACATGCATCTGCCCATCGCGAAACATACGTGCCTCGGTAAATGGATTGGAAACCGGTATGAAACGTATGCCTTTGAGCGAAACATTTTTTGCATCCCAGTAATACGGATTTCTTTCTACCTCGATGTGGTCATTGCGTCGAAATGATTTGAGCATGAAAGGACCATTGCTGACATGGTTTTCGACTTTCGACCATGGATTGCCTATCATTCCAATTTTCCCGTGCTTCAGCACGACGTGTTTAGGAACGGGATTCCACGTATAATGTTTCAGGACTTCTTTGAAATACGGCGTGGGTCCGCGGAGTTTGATTTTGAAATTTTCTTTATCGATGATTTGAATCCCAACCGTTGAGAAGTCTTTGGTTTCACCCTTATTGAAAGCTTCTGCGCCTTCTACGAAATAGAGCATCTCTGCGTATTTCGCAGCGAGATCAGGAGTGAGAATGCGCTCATAGGCGAACGCATAATCTTCCGATGTAACAGGCTGCCCATCCGACCACTTGGCATCCGGACGCAGTTTCACAGACCATACGGTATAGGTTTCATCAGGAGTGAGTTCCAATGCCGAGCCAGGTGGTGCAGTGAGGTCTTCGGAAGGATGAAACTGAACCAAGCCCTCAAATAGCGCCCGCATCACGTTGCTATCTAAAACGCCTGTAACGACCTGAGGATCGAGGCTTTTGGGATCGCTCGAATTCCCCATGATCAAGATTCCTTCACGGGTCGCTTGATCGACCTGGCTTTCCTTTTGGCAGGAAACCATGCAAAGACACAGGGCTGAAATAGTCAGTAGTCGGAACATCTCTGCAGAAAGCATGCAATAAATGCACCGACATGTCAGAATAATTTTATATATCTGAAAATTATTCTGAAATCCGGAATCGATGAGACATCCCCCAGCTTACTCCTTTATTGCCTCTGGATCTTCCTTGGCTTTGAAGTCCATCAGCTTCTTATATTCACTGGGCATTTCTTTAATGTGGGTGAAATACCCATGATACAATCTAGCCAATGCCGCAGCCTCCAATAATTTGTTGTAACCCGGTGAGCCTTTCTTTTCATCCTCGGTTCCCCAGAGTGTGATCGCTTCCTGAACGGCTGGATTTTTGTGATAGAGTCCGAGCACAGCGAGAGCCGATTTGGAAGCGAGGCCCTCAGAGGTAGCGGCGTCTGCGGTCATTGCCAAGTTGTAGGCTTCTATGGCTTCATCGTGACGATTGAGTTTTTCCAAAGCCAATCCTTTACAGTAATAAACTTGGACGAGCTGTGAATCGGGCATTTTTTGTTTCTCACGCTCAGTGGCGACAAGAAGCACACGATCCCAGCTTTCTGATTTTACTGCATCCCAGAGCACATACAGCTCCAATTGACGCAGTTGGAATTCACGAGTGAGTTGGGCCTTGGGAAAGGTTGCCAAAGCTTCGGTGAGGCTTTTCAAATCTCCAAGTTGTCTGAGGCACTCGAGTTCCTGAAATGCCGCCAAAACATGGTAATTGCCAGGCAGGTTGGCTACAGCTTTGGTTTGATCTTTGTATTTCTTGAATTGCGCTTTTGCGTCTTCATACTTACCAGCCTCATAAAGATCCATCGCCGCAATGTATTCAGCCGGCTCCATGAAAAAGATGAGCTCAAAATCTTTAATTAAATTAACCGCCGTTGTTTCGGAGTCGACTGGTTCACGGTACTCGATTTGAGTTGTATTGGCGTTAACAACAGCTCCCACGAATGGCTTAGCATCTTCTCCCTTGGGAACGAATGCGGCTTTAATCATGAAGGGTGCTTTCTCTTTCTCCTGCGCGAAGGCGTTAAGAACGAGTGCGGGAATAAGTGCTACGAGAATAAATGGTTTCATTAGTTTAATGAGTTAGAAATGGTAAATTGGTGCAGATTACTTGGTATTATTGACCTGCTGCTTCTTTCTCTTTTTTGATTTGTTCCATCGATTTCACAGCTGGGTCCGCAACGTATTTTTCGGTGAGCTTTTCAACCTTATCCCACAACGCGCGTTCCTCCGGAGGCAGCTTGTCTTTGAAGCGACCTGTTAGTTCGATATAACGGTAACCACCCTCATAAGCGCCTTGGCGGTCTGAAGGCACTCCCGGGCCAGCGGCAGGATTATTGCGTCTATATGCAAGTTCCATCCAAGTATGAATGGCAGGTGCGGAAATTTTAATATTGCCCATGTAGGTAGACCAAACTTTGACATACATCTGAAGTGCATCCTCGGTCATGTTGCGTTTCTCAAAGCTTTGCGCGAGTATGTATCCGATCTCGGCGCTGTATTTAGTGAAGCCGTGAGCAGGGCCAGCGGCTTCGTCACGATTGAGATATTCATTAGCGCGTTTGGCCACAGCTTCATATTCACCTTTTGCCATGAAGACCTGAACGATGCGATATAGAGAAAACTCACGTTGACCCTTATCATCCGAATCGGCAAGAACGCGTTCGAAATCTTCGATGGACTTGGCGAGTTGATCTGGCTGAGGAGATTTTCCGTAAACGTCAGCACGACCTAACAGAGCGTCGAATTGATATGACTTATCCGTGCGTCCGAGCGCCTCGTTATAATATGGAAGGGATTCCAAAGGAGCTGCGGTCTTAGTGCGGAGGTAGTCACCCAGTTTGACCAAGATGAAATTGGAGAGCTCTTTAACATCGAACTCGGTTTTAAGATTTTGGAACAAGACTTGAATCATCGCGTTCAAATCACGTTTCTCTTTATCTTCTTTCGCTTTGTTAACGAGGCCCTCAAAGACGCCGATCACGGCAATCCGCAGAAGGGCGCGTGCGACTTTGTCTTGGACATCAACACCAGGGAAATTGAAGTAATGCTCCTTGAGTTCTTCTGGTGTGTGGCTTTTGAGATAAGCCTCGGTGTATGAGTTGATGGCTTCTTCCAATCCGTAGGCTTCTTCCTGCAGTTTCGCCATTTCAGAGATGATTCCTTGGAGTCGTTTGAGACCCTCTTCACCTCGACCCACCCCGACCATCGCCGGCAATTGTCCAACGGCGGTTTGCGCACGGTAAGGAGAGCCCTCAGAATATTTTGCCCAATACTTATCTGCGTAGGCGACAGCTGTCGGGAAACGGGTTGTCGAATCTTCATCACTCTTGTCACTGGAGAGAAGTGCAGTGAGGAAATAGAGAGCGTCACCAGTAATCGTGTCAATCCCACCAGCTTCGGCTTTTTCAAGGCATAATTTATAGCTTGCGATGGCATCTTCAATTTTACCCTGACCTTCAAGCACGTTGCCTTTGAGGTTAAGTGCTCGGATAGTGCTTTCGTTATCCGGGAAATCTTTAATCAAGCGCTCGACTTTTTCCAAAGTCGCTTCCATTTCGTCCTCAGAGTAATGCGTGTTGGCGCGATCTAACAATGCGAGCGGAATGTAGCTTTGATCAGCATTCGTTTTGTATTTCTCCAAGAATGCATCAAGAAGCTTGGCAGCGTCTTTCCACAATTGGCGACGATAAACGTTGGATGCTTGAAAGTAACTTGATTGCATCGCAAAGGTGCTCTCTGGATAAGAAGTGATGTGCTTATCCAAATGAGGGCCTGCGGCTTCGTATTGCCCGGTGTAGAAGTAAGATCCACCGAGAACAAACAACGCGAGGTCGTGTTCTTGGGATGGGACTTTTAACTTCTCTTTGCTGATGAGATCAGAAGCAATCAAAATACAGTCATTATATGCCCCACTGAAAAACAGGGAGGACAACATGAGTTTCATGATGTCTGGCTTGCGCTTAGATTCTGGGTAGGTTTTGAGAAAGATGTCGCCGTATAGTTGGACCTTATCAAGTTTACCGAGTAGCGACGCGGTGCGTATCAGGTTAAAAAGATTGTCCTCACGCTTTTCGGATCTGGAATATGAAGTTTCCAATTGATAGTAAGCGGCATAGGCGCCTGGCACATAGCCTTTGTCTTCATAAATGTAAGCGATGGCTGCCAGCTTGATCATTTCGAGGGATTTGGTGCTCGAAAGTTCTGTTTTCAATGCTGCCATGTCTGTCTCCATTTGCGCACGGACAAGCTTGGAAGAACCGTCTCCGAGTGCGGGCATTTTACCCAAGCTTTTAATCTTGGCATTGAGGTCATCGATAGCTACTTCGGTAGGAGGTATGAACCGATACAGAGCCAAGGCAGTCTTCACCTTTTCAGCGGCAATCGCATCACCAGCGAGCTTCATGAAGACTTTGGAGAATCGTTGCATTTCGTAAGGCTCAATGGAAAGCACGCCTTTGTTTTTCTCGAGAAAATCAAGAAGTGCTTGATCGCTTTCTTCTTTAAGCGAGACGGAAACCAAAACTTGGAAGGCCGATACGATAGATGTGTTAGGCGTTCCGAATGCGGCTTTATTTTTGATAGCGATTTCCAAATGCTCGTTGCCTTTAGCAATATTACCCGTGTTGTAGTAGCAGATCGCAAGGTTGATATGGAATAGGCCCTGAGGATACCTATCTCTCGGAGAGCGCTCATTAATGAACTTCAACCATTGTTCAATGGCGACATCGTATTTTTCTGCACCCATCGCTGCTTCGCCCCATTTTAACAACGCCATCTTGTTGAAGTTGTTACCATCCTTCTCAGGAGAGTTTGGGAAATCTTTATAGCACGACTCGAAAGACTTCATCGCATCAGCAAATTTATTTAGCTGCAATTCGCAGATGCCTTTGCGGTAATGAATCGTGCCAAATTGAGGACCCCATAGATCGAGCGCATCTTTGGGATTTGAGCCGTGCTTTTCGATGGCTTGTGCGCCAAAAGCGAGTCCTTGCTCCCATTTTCTCTCGTCCATCGCTTTGATAGAATTTTCAACGAGCGTAGCAAGCTCCTGTGCGGGGAGGGCTATCACAGTGGTTAGCAGCAATGTAGTGGTTAGAATAAATTTTTTCATGGCTGTTTGATGTAGAATTTTGAAGTTTTTGGCGGGGGTTGGGCTTATCAAAAATGAAACGCCGAAAGCCTGCCCTTGCAAGAGGTAACGGCTGGCGGCGTTAAATATTTAGTTCTAATTTTTTATGCGGTGAATCACTCGATTAGATCTGTAAATGTGACCGATGTAATTCCGGCTAAAGCGAGAGCATTGAGCACATCAATGACGCGCTGTTGGACAGTACCTGGATCCACCCAAACTTGCACAAGGGGATTGTTTCCTGCGCTTTTTGCTGCTGCGGAGTAGAGCTGGAGTTGTTGATTGAGAAGTGGCATCTCACGCACTGAGCCGTCTGAATCTAGTGGCTGCTGAGCATCACCCGTACCACTGAACACTGCACCATTGGCATCAACCTTAATGAACATCGGATCAATTTTAGGTTGTTCGCTACTAGGTGGCGAGTTAGCGGGAAGCGCCATACCCAAATCCTGCTCACGGGGTGTGATGGTCGAAGTAACGATAAAGTAAATGAGGAGAAGGAAGCAGACGTCGATGAGTGATGAAATATCGAGTTCTGGTGATCCTTCTTGCTCAACGTTTGATTTCTTGTGACGTGCCATGGGAAGTTATACTTGGATTTAAGCTGTAGTTAAAAAGAGTTCGCTTATTTCAGTCCGCGGTGGGTTTCATACACAGCAAAAACAACCTCAGTCACACCTGCATCCGCTGCTGCGCTGATGGCGGTGCGAGAATACTTGAACATGGTGGCTTGGTCGCCCCTAAGGTGTAATTTTGGTTTGAGACCTTCGGAGTCGATTTTCTCCTTATACTTTTTAACCATGTCGGTAATCTCTTCTTTGCCTGGCAGGATAACAAATTGTTCGTTGGTGTATGTGCCATCTTCGCGGACATTGATCACAATACGACCACGACCATCTTGCTGTCTTTTTGAGTTTTTAGCGATCGGAGGCTTAACCTTTGGATCAGTTTGAACAATGATGGCTGTGGCGTTAACGATGAAGAAGATGAGGAGCAGGAAAACCATGTCGATCATGGGCGACATGTCGATCTTTGCCTCTTCTTCATCCAAGCCAGTGTATGCTTTTTTAGCCATGGTATAGGGTCTTTCGCGAGTTTAACGGGTGCCTGCCCACACAACAAAGGGGCAAGCACCTTGATTCATTAGCTTAAACGGCGATGCCTTCAGGAATCTTGGCATAAAGAGTGTCTGCGTTGACCGTTGCGATCGCCGCGTTGAGCATTTCTTCTGCAGCATGAACGGATTCGGAGACTAACTGATTGTATTTATTTTTGTAGTAAACGAAACTGACGATGGCGGGAATCGCGTTAATCAGTCCCCAGAGGGTGGTAAGAAGAGCGACCGAAATGTCACCCGCAAGTGCTGATGGGTCTGCGCCGCCGGAAGTTTGGAGAGTGGCGAACGCGCTCACCATACCCATAACGGTTCCGAGTAGTCCAAGCATCGGAGATGCCTGGGCGCAGAGAGAAATGTAGTTAACCCACTGCAGAGCTTTGCGTGCTTCGTTGTTCGTGAAATCGGCAATTGCATCTTCGACTTGGTCACGACCCAGGTTTTCTGGCTGAGTCGCATCGATATTAGGAAATGCGTAAGCAACCAAGCGACCTAGGTAAGAGGGATGGGTTGCTGCAAGTTCGATAGCAGAGCGGACGCGGCAATTCACCATGTGATCCATCAATGCCATATGAAGATCGGAAGGAGTGAACTTTGCTTTGGTCATATTCATGGCGTTATAAACAACGAGCGCGATGTAAGCGACAACGGCAGCACCGATGAAAAGCATCGTTGGACCACCATCGAGTACCCAGCGAGTAAGGAATGATTTTTTTAACGCGGCCGGTGCAGCAGCATCTTGCGCGAAGATTTGCGGTGCGCTAAGCAATACAAAGAGGAGGATAGTGAATGCGCTTACGCGTGGGCGGTGTTTAAGTTTATTAATCATGATTGCTTAAATTTTGCTTTAAATAGGTTGGCAGTTTGGAAAATTAACAAGACTCGGCAAGGAAGATTTTATAAAAAATGACAAAGTTTGAAAGAAATGGATTTACCACTTTTTAAAGCTTCCTTTGAAGTTCGGGTTTTGAGTGAACGAACGCGCTTGGGTATTCTTTAGGAAAAAATTAATTTCTTTGCTAAGTCGATCGACTAATTCGGGTTGTTTCGCAGAAAGGTCGTTAGATTCTCCGGGATCTACCTCTAGGTCGAAAAGCTCGTTTCGTGCCGGCCAAGCCCAGCGGATGAGCTTCCATTTACCATCGCGAATGGCTGAGCCCGGGGATCCACCTTGGTTGCCCCAATGGGGGTAATGCCAGAACATCTTGCGCGCAGAGGCTTGGGCAGCGGGGTTTTCGAGATACTTCAGGAAAGAATTACCGTCTTTGTGAGCATCTGGGAGAAGGTCGAGACCGGTTGCGGCTAGGATGGTGGGGAAATAATCCGTGGTGTAAATGGGCTCGGCGCAGTTGCTACCGCCGCAGCCAGCTTTGGGATGCCGCACGATCACAGGGACGCGGATGCCACCCTCGTATAGCCAGCCTTTCCCGGCTCGATAAGGTAGATTGGAGGTCGGCGAGCCTTCAGAGGTGGAGAGTCCGCCGTTGTCGGAAGTGAAAATGACTAGGGTGTTATCGGCGAGACCTTGTGCTTCCAGCGTATCAAGCACATGACCGATGGCGGAGTCCATGGACTCGATCATCGAGGCATAAACCGCATGCGATTGGGTGGTGCGGTTCTGGCGGGGCGATTCGGGCGAAAAGCTGTCTTTGAGTCCCAATTTCTCGCGTTTCGCCTCGTATTTCTTTACCAAGTCGACTGGCGCCATCAATGGGGTGTGGACGGCGTAGAAGGAGAGATAGGCAAAAAAGGGTTTGTCTTTGTTGGCTTTGATGAAGTTCGCCGTGTCACGACCTAAACGCTCGGTAAGATACTCTCCATCCGGCCCGTCTTTGATTTTGGGATTACCGTAAGGCGAGAAATATTTTTTTCCTGTGTAGGGTCCGCCCCCTTGGTTGCCAGCGATATTGATATCAAAACCGTGATCTTCGGGGAAATAGCCCTCAGGTCCTAGATGCCACTTGCCCGCGAAAAGGGTCGCGTAGCCGTGTTTTTTGAGCGCATCAGCCAAAGTCACCGTGCCTTTGGGTAGGTGTCCAAGATATGGAGCGGGCAAAAGAGGGTATTTTTCGCGATCATTTTTTTTCTTATTCGAATTTATGAAATCGCGAACCGGATCGTAGTCTCTGGGGATTTCTTCGAAAAATTCGTTGGGAGCACCAAAATAATCAGTGTTATGGGTCCGAGCCGGCGATTGCCCACTCAACATCGCGGAGCGGGTTGGTGAACAGACTGGACAACTCGAGTAACCGTTCGTGAAATTCACCGCTGTTTTGGCGAATTTCGCAAGGTTGGGGGTTTCATAAAACGCATTCGAACCATCGAGGTTCATGTCTTTCACTCCGTAATCATCGGCGATGATCACCACCACATTTCGAACCTTCTCAGCGGATGGGGCGAACGTGATCAGCGCTACAGAAAAAAGCAAAATTCTCATTCATCTAAGAATGGCGATTCAGGCTGGCTTGTCAAACTGGCAGAGTCAGGAGAAACACCGCGCCGCTGTGCCCATCCGTTCGGCTGCTACAACTCAGCTTACCGCCCATGGAGCGTACGAGGCGATTAGATAACGCAAGACCCAGACCAACGCCAGGTTTGGTCTCCGCCGCCTGCTTGGCAGATTTATGAAACGGACGGAAAATCTTTTTGCACTCAGCTTGGGAAATGCCCGGACCGTAGTCGGAAACTTTAATTTGCAGGACGTTCGATTTGGCAACCATCTCGATGCAAACGATTGGAGGTTCCGAGCCTGCGGCATATTTCGCGGCGTTATCGATGAGATTGAACAAAATGTGCTCAAGCGCGTTCGAATCGATCGAGCAACGGAACGGACTCTCAATTTTCATTTCCAACTTTAAATGCGCGGAAGTCAACCGCGCTTCGAAACGCTCGCGCATCGATTCTAACAATTCACCGATGTCGTGTTCTGAAACCGAACTGCGCGCGCTACCGCGTTCGATTTGTGAAAACGCGAGAACGTTCTCCACGAGGTGAGAGAGGCGATCCGCCTCACGGGACAGAGTGCGAAGGTAGGCGGGGCGTTTCTCCGCGCTGACCGCATCGCTTTGCAAAATATCCGAATAGAGCCGAAACGTTGTTAGAGGAGTCCTCAGCTCGTGCGTGACAGCGGAAACAAAAGAGGCTCGACGCTCGCTGAGTTTCATTACATTGGTGATCAGGAAAAACGCGGTGACCACCGCGATGAGCGCGGCGAACCAACCCGCGAGAAGCGAATTCATGATGCTTTTTGGAATGGATTCGGGTGTTAGATTTATGTTTCCTGGAATCAATTTCAACGGAAACGAAGCGAGCACAAATGAATCATCCGCGCCTTCTATCGGGCGGCACAATTTGGCGTTTGGCAGATACAATTTCGCCTCGTCGAGCAGGAGTTTCTCAAGCGCCACTTGATCAACCATGATTCCTTGGGCAAAAGATGTTAGAGTCATCCCCCTGCGAATCAGCAGCAGGGAATCCATGAACCACAAGGGCTTGAACTCCGAGAGCGGATTGTTGACCTCAAGGCTCGATGGAATCGCCTTGGCATCATTCAAAGCATCTTCTTCCACAGCATTCCCATAGGAGCTTTGGATATTCTTGGTCATCAACTTATCCCGACTCGCCTTCTCGTTAAGGTTTGACCATGTTTGAGCCTGTTCATCTTTATTTCCTCGGTATTTCGATTGGGACAACTGGATCATTTGCTGAACTTCCTCCGGACTGATCTGGTCTTCTTTTTTTAGACTAACGACATCATTAATCGAAGTATCTTTATCCGCCACTATAGTTGGTAACAAAGCAGCACATGTCAGAAGCTGCTGCTCACTACCCCAACCTTTGATCGCCGCTCCATCTGGAGTCTCGAAGCGTGCCGTCGCTGGCAGGGTTCGATCTAATTTTGTTAGAAAATGCTCTCGTGGAATGGAGTTTTCTTCTAACAACAAAGAAGTTCCCAGTGTATCCATGCGCCAAAGAACCAATCTTACCCGCTCTTGTTCCTCTGCTCGAATTTCCGCATGCGCTCGGTTTTGCTCGGTTTGGATCACGCTACGCGTCAGCCAAAGCATGGCGCCGATCACCAAGCATGCGCATAAGGTGAAGGCAAACCAAACAAGGGTCGTGGATTGTAGGCGTGTCCAGTTCATTTAAGTGTCCGTGGCTTTGATGAAACGATAGCCTTTGCCACGTTCGGTGACAAGGCGTGGCGCAAGTTCGCTTCCGAGTTTTGAACGCAAGTTCGCCATGTGCATGTCGATCGTGCGGGTTTCGATTTTATCCGGATCCAGATTCCAGACATGGCGGAGAATTTCGTTGCGCGTGAGAATGCGGCCGTTGGCTTCAATAAGATAACGCAACAAACAGCTCTCCCTATCGCTGAGCTCGGTGATAGTTCCGTTGGGAAATTTAATTTTATTTTCTGTTAGGTCGATCTCCGTGCCGTCATATGAGAAGTTCACGGATGGAGCGGAGCGCTCGTGGGTGCGGCGCAACACTGCATCGACGCGGGCTAGCAGTTCTTTCATGCTGAACGGTTTGACGACGTAATCATCCGCGCCACCGACGAGGCCTTTGACGCGATCTTGTTCCTCACCGCGAGCGGAGAGCATGATCACCGCCTGACCTGGGCGGGCTTTTTTCAAAGCAGCAAGGATTTCAAATCCGGAAGGACCCGGCATGACAATGTCCAACAAAAGCAGCCGGTAATTCGATCTCAGCGCCATTTCCATGCCCACGTGGCCGTCCGGAGCCTGTAAAGTACGATATCCACCGTATTCCAAGGTATCAACAATTCCCGTGCGGACGGCGGAATCGTCCTCGATGACAAGAATGGTGGGAGAGTCGATCATGATTTAAAATAAGCACGGACGTTGACACTTCACTTCACCATAATGTGAGGACGTTAGATAGGAATAAAACACCGGAGAAATAAAAGAATTTGAACCACAATGGTAGCGCAGCGCACATGGACGAACTGCCTACTAGAAAATATTTCGTCAAATGGACACGGATAAACACGGATGAATGATGAGATTGGGGGCTTATATGATAGTCATGCTCTAGAAAACAATGACTACATAATCCATCTTATCCGTGTTCATCTGCGTTCATTTGCCGAAAAGTTTTAGAATAGTTAGTCCGGCCATCTCCGCTGCGCTCCGATTGTGGTTCTTTTCATGATTTACTAAGCTTAGTTTTTGAAGTTATATCCAGCTTTCGAGGCTTGGGCTCGTGTCGCTTCGATCATGGCTTGATCGAGAGACTTATCGCCAGAGTCCGCTTGCTTTTTCAACGCATCGGCGATGTGTGCTTCGCGTTCCTTGCTAAGAGTTTGGATTTCTTTCTGTATCTGCTCACGCTTGGCAGTGGCATCGGCAACCAATTTGTTAAGTTCCTGTACAGTCTTGCCGCGCAGATGTTCCGGAAGCTCTTCGTTTTTCAATTTGGTGATATCAACTTTCTTATCTTTCACCGCATCGCAAAGATCCCAGCCAGCATTTGAATAGTTTTGACTGGATTTGGTGATAGCGCGATCGACATGTGCTCCCTTTTCGTTGTTCGCGATTGCATCTGCATCGGCCATCTTTTGCATTTCAGCAGCCTGATCACGTTGAGCTCCCCAACCGATATAGGTTTCGTTTAACTTCGAACTAAGTTCAACGATGCGCTTGTCTTGTGGTGCATCGATGTGAGCGACAACCTTGTCTTGGTCGATCACAAGAAAATCTCCGCCACCGAGAGCCGCACCCTCATGCCACGCGCCGTTGATGCCATCTTGGCGATTTCCGCAGTGAATCGTGTTGATGATGATTCCCTTAGCTAGGGCTTCTTTGGAAACCGAACGCGCATCGACTCGGCCCTGAGTGAAAGGCTCGTTGCCCGCGATAAAGATCGCTTGGTAGGTTTTCTTGTTATCGTCCCATGCGAGATCGCCAAGCGCGCGCTGCATGACAGCGCCGCAATACTCCTCACCGCCATTGGTTTTCAGGGCGAAAAGTTTTCCGCTCAATTCGTCAAGGTTACGGCTCATCGGACTGACCATACGTATCCAATCGTTTCCAACGGCATTGCTATTGTTTCCGTATTCGTAGAGAGCAACCTCAACAAACGGCTTCTGGCCGTCACGTTCGGCATCGATGAACGTATTGACGACTTTCCATAATTGGGTTTTCGCCTGATCGATCAGTCCGTCCATGCTGCTGGAGGTATCCAAGAGCAAAGCGATTTGGATTTTATTTTGGCCATCGACTACAGGTTTCGCTGGAGCATCGACAGTTGGTTTGTCTTCAGGTAGATATATGGTTTTTGCATGTGCTGGCATCTGACTGGTGACGATGGCGACAAGAGTCGTTGCAAGCGCTAGGGCATGTGTAGGAGTTGTTTTCATAACACTCTCTTTTTAGCCCCGACTCAGAAGTCTGTCCGTAAAGACTGTGTAAAGAATACAGCGAGGGATATCGAAGACTCGCGCAAAGAAAGATGAGGTTTTCGTGGTTTATCTTTTGATTTTTGTGAGTTTCACGTCTTATTTCCTGCGATGAAATTTCTCAATCCAGCAAGGTTCTTGGTGCTTTTCACTCCGCTGTGTTCGTTCATGATTTCAGGCATGTTAAATGCCGATGAAAAAGCTAAGCAAACATTCCGCACGGCGTTGATTTATGATGATGTGTTTCTCGAACACGATACAGGCCCAGGATTTCCGGAACATCCGGATCGGCTGCGGCGTTTGACAAAACATCTCAAGGAAAACGAGATCTCCAAGCGATTGATGTGGGTGAAGCCAGATGAAAAAATAGATCCATTGCCGTGGATACATGAGATGCATGACAAAAAATACGTGGCGGAGCTGAAGCGGGCTTGTGAAGCCGGCGAAAAACGCATGCACGACAGCGGCGACACGCCGATTTCAAAAAGCACCTACGAAGCAGCGACGCGCGCGGTGGCTGGGGCGTTGACGGCTGTGGATCTGGTGATGGAGAAAAAAGTGACAAATGCCTTTGCAGCACTGCGGCCGCCGGGACATCACGCGATGCCGGATCGGGCGAAAGGGTTTTGCTTTTTTGGAAACGCCGCGATCGCTGCGCGTTACGCGCAGAAACATCACAAACTCAAACGCGTGATGGTCGTGGATTGGGATGTGCATCACGGCGATGGCACTCAAGAGATGTTTCTCGAAGATCCCAGCGTGTTCTTTTTCTCCGTGCATCAATACCCACTGTATCCGGGACCGAGCGGCTCACCGGACATTAAAGGCAAAGGCGCGGGCGAAGGTTTCAATCTAAACGTGCCGCTCCAAGCCGGCAGCGGTGATGCCGCGGTGATCAAGGCTTTTGAAAACGATCTGGCGAGGGAATTTCGGAAATTCAAACCCGAACTGCTGATTATTTCCGCAGGCTTCGACGCACACAAAGACGATCCTTTAGGCGCACTCGGTTGGTCGAGCGAGGTATACGCCAAACTAACAGAAATCGCGCGTGGACTCTGCCGCGAACAAGGACACGAACGCATCGTTTCCCTGTTGGAAGGCGGATACAGCGAAGGCGGAATCACCGAAGGCGTGAGGCGGCACGTTGAGGCGCTTGAGGTGAAGAAATAAAACCACGGAAAGCACGGAATGCCGAATGAATATTAATGAGCTTCAGATATGGCGAAGCCGTGTTGGCATGGACGTAATAAAATGGAGTCAATTCACGGAATCAGCGCTAGCGCACTCAGCTTATTCATCATGTGCGCTTTCTATCTCACGAATCAGTGAGGATCATTTCACTGTGGTGCGCGTAAGCGACACTCTGTGTATTCCGTGCTTTCCGTGGTCGATCATTCATCATGCGTGAATGATGAGTTGATTGAAATCACCCTACCGCAACAAATTCCAAGCAGTCACCAAGGCTTTCAATCCCGCCATTTCAATCGATGGGTCCACGCCTGCGCCCCAGAGGATGCGACCGTCTTCGTGTTGGAGTTGAACGTAGGCAGCTGCGCTGGCATCCGATCCACCGCGCACAGCGTGGGATCGATAGTCGGTGACTTTGAAATCTTTCAAACCGACTTTTTCCAATGCATGCACGAAGGCGTTGATCGGGCCATTGCCATCGCCTTCGATTTTTTGAGTTTTGCCATCAAGTGAAATCGTTGCGTTGCAATGCACATTGCCGCCGCCTTGTTGGTGGATCAGCTCGTATTCCACCACGCTGAGATGGTTTTCCTGATTCACGAAGTGATCGAAAAACGCATCGCGGATTTCATCGACCGTGAGTTCGCGGCCGTGTTGGTCGGCGAGATCGTAAATGTACTTTCCTACGATAGGGTGCATCGACTTGGGCAGATCAAAACCGTGTTCGCGATCTAACACATAAGCGACTCCACCTTTTCCGGATTGGGAATTGATGCGGATGATCGCTTCATAGGATCGGCCGATGTCTTGAGGATCGATGGTCAGATAAGGCACGCCCCATACGAGATCGGCGTTGTCTTTTATTTCTTTCTCGCGGCGGTCGAGGCCTTTTTTGATCGCGTCTTGGTGTGAACCGGAGAAGGCGGTGAAAACCAGTTCGCCGACATAAGGATGGCGTTCAGGGATAGCAAGGCGGGTGAATTTTTCGTATTTCAAACGGATATCTGTTAGACCTGAAAAATCGAGGCCCGTAGGAATTCCGTGGCTGTTCATGTTCAGGGCAACTGTGACGATATCGAGATTACCGGTGCGTTCGCCGTTTCCGAAAAGTGTGCCCTCCACTCGATCCGCGCCTGCCATCAAGCCAAGCTCGGTCGCTGCGACGCCAGTGCCACGGTCGTTGTGCGTGTGAAGGGAAATGATGATGGAATCGCGCTTGTGGAGATTTCTGCCCATCCACTCAATCATGTCTGCGTGAATGTTAGGGGTTGTCCACTGCACGGTGTCCGGCAGATTGATGATCATCTTTTTCTGCGGAGTCGGCTGCCAGACATCGATCACCGCGTTGCAAACTTCCGCCGCGTAATCGAGTTCCGTATCGGAAAAGGATTCCGGAGAATATTGCAATACCACTTCGGTTTGCGGAATGGTGGGCACGAGTTCCTTTACCAACTTCGCACCATCGATCGCGATTTGTTTGATCGATTCGCGTGAGGCATCGCCAAAAGTCACGCGCCGCTGCAGCGGCGAGGTGGAGTTGTAAATGTGAACGATGACACGCTTCGCGCCGGCGATCGCTTCGAAGCTGCGGCGGATGAGCTGCTCGCGCGTCTGCACCAAAATCTGAATCGTCACGTCATCTGGGATGCGGTTTTCCTCAATCAAGCGACGGCAGAAATTGAATTCCGTATCGGCGGCAGACGGGAAACCGATTTCGATTTCCTTGAAGCCGATCGCTACCAGGAGATCGAAAAATTCCAGTTTCTCCTCGATCGACATCGGCTGAGGTAACGCCTGGTTGCCGTCCCGGAGATCGACCGAACACCAGATCGGTGCACGGGTGATCACCTGATCCGGCCAGGTGCGGTCGGGCAGAGAAACCGCCGGAAATGGGCGGTATTTGGAAAGGCTGTTCGGCTTCATGACATGGGCCACCACAAGCGGCGGGGCGACAGGTTAGTCAAAAGTCTGGTGATGGTGCAAGGCTTGGTTGATGAAGAGGATATCTCGCGCAAAGGCGCCAAGACGCAAAGGAATAGGAGATTTTCTAGAAATCTTAGCTTATTTCCGCCACAGCCAGCGCATGGCATCTGGGAAAATGGCGCCCATGTGTTTGCCGTTATGGCCGTGTTTCCCCCAGACGTATTTGTAATCGTAAGCTTTGAATTTCAGAGCCGCCTCCATCTGCATATTGCCCAGTGGCCAGTTGCCGTGTTCGTTATCTAGATCATTTATCCCCTCTTCAAAAAATCCACGTATCGGCTTTTTCTCGGTTTTCCGTATCATACCGGGATAGGCGTCTCCGCCGCGGATATTTGTGAAAGAACCAATGGATGAAACCACTTTTCTGAACTGATCCGGCCTCTGCCAGGCTACGGTCCACGCACAAATGCCACCTGAGCTCGCGCCACAGATCGCGCGCATTTCAGGATCGCTTGTGAGTTTGTATTGTTTCTCGACAAGAGGAAGAATCTCATCGATGAGAAAGGTCGCGTAGTCCGAGGACAGGGTATCGTATTCAAAACTGCGGTTGTTTTTCTTCCATGCAGACTCTGGCGGAACCTCGCCCTTATGTCCGGGGTCGATAAAAATCCCTATCACTGGCGGCATCTGTTTAGCGGCAATGAGATTATCGAAAACCGTAGGCACTCTGTAGTCCCCCTTTGGATTCACATAGGCATGCCCGTCTTGGAAAACCATCACTGCGGTCGGCTGGGTTGCATCGTGATTCGCTGGGATATACAGGTAGATCTGACGCGATGTGCCGGCAAATACCTTTGAATCTTTAAAGATGAAATTCGTTACTTTCCCTTTTGGAACATCGGGTTTCTCCAAGGAATCGGGGCCTAATTTCGGTTCTGGCTGCTCTGGCAAAGTGAGTTTCGGCGAGCTTTCCTGAGCGCAAACAGCACCTGCAATCATAAACAAACAAGTAAGGATGGGTTTCAACATAGAAACTAAACACTACGAACCTTGTCGAATCTTTCAATTCAGCATATGAAATTTCCAGCAATGCCTGCCGACTACCACACGCACACGCCTCTCTGCAAACACGCCACCGGAACTCCGGAGGAATATGTAGCAGCTGCGATCGCGGCTGGCTTGAGTGAATATGGCATTTCGGATCACGCACCTTGCCGACCCGAACCATTCGATGATTGGCGGATGTTAGAAAGCGAGCTGCCGGAATATTTCGAATGGATAGCCCGTGCCAAGCAAGCAGCTGGAAATCAAATCATCATCCGCTCAGGGATGGAATGCGATTGGTTGAAAGGCTACGAGAGCTTCATCGAAGAACTCGCGGGAAAATCGGATTGGGACTACTTGATCGGTTCAGTGCATTACCTCGGCGATTGGGATTTCGACAATCCAATCTGGTTAGGAAAATGGGCGGAGATCGATGTTGAAGACGCTTGGAAAACCTATTGGAAAACTTATGCCGAAATGGCGGAGAGCGGATTGTTCGATATCCTCGCGCATCCGGATTTGATCAAAAAATTTTCCTACGCACCCGCGGGCGATCTGGATCGGTTTTACGATCCCGTCATCGAGGCGATCGCCGCCAACGGTTCGGTCATCGAGCTCAACACCGCTGGCCTCCACAAACCGTGCGCGGAGGCTTACCCTGCCCCGCGTTTCCTTGAGCTGGCGGCCTCAGCGGGGATTGGCCTGGTCATTTCCTCAGACGCCCACGCGCCAAATGAGGTCGCCAGAGATTTCCAAAAAGCCCGTGAACTCGCCAAAGCCGCCGGCTACCGCGAGACCCAGCTTTTTAACAAGAGAAAACGTACCGGAGAGCCGTGTCTCTGACCGGCTTCTTCGTCAACCTAAGCCGGCCGGAGGTGCGGCTCCCCAGTAATCCCTCCAATATCCTTGAGGTTTAAAGTTTAAAATTTAGAGTTTCACCAGATGAAAGCTTACCAAGACCTATTGAGCGATGTTTTAGAAAACGGCGAGGAGCGCGGCGACCGCACCGGCACTGGCACACTCTCGGTTTTTGGCAGGCAGGCACGCTACGATCTACGCGAAGGTTTTCCCTGCGTCACCACCAAGAAACTTCATCTCCGTTCCATCATTCATGAGTTGCTGTGGTTTCTCAAAGGTGAAACCAACATCGCTTATCTCAAAGAAAACAACGTCACGATCTGGGACGAATGGGCAGATGCCGAAGGCGAGCTCGGTCCCGTTTACGGAAAACAATGGCGTTCATGGCAAGCCGACGGCGGACGCACCATCGATCAGATCGCGTTGCTCATCGATGGCCTGAAAGGAAACCCTCAATCACGTCGCCACATCGTCTCCGCATGGAACGTTGGCGACCTGAATCGCATGGCTCTCCCTCCTTGCCACTTGTTGTTTCAATTCTACGTTCACGAACCCAAAGACGGCGGCAAGCCAGGCCTCTCCTGCCAACTCTATCAACGCAGCGCGGATCTTTTTCTCGGTGTGCCTTTCAACATCGCTTCTTACGCGCTCTTCACTCACATGATCGCCCAAGTCTGCGATTACGAGGCACGCGACTTCGTCCACACCTTTGGCGATCTCCATCTCTATCAGAATCACCTCGACCAAGCCCGCCTCCAACTCACCCGCGAGCCGCGTCCCCTTCCCTCCCTGAAACTCAACCCAAATGTGAAATCCATCTTCGACTTCACCTTCGATGACATTTCGTTAGAAAACTACGATCCCCATCCCACCATCAAAGCACCTATTGCTGTTTAAAAATGATTAACCGCAAAGAGCACAGAGAGCACAAAGAGAAGAAAAATTTCAAATGATTGAAGCGCTAAAGCACACACTCCACTTTCTTTGTGCTCTTTGCGATCTTTGCGGTTAAACTCTTCCTCCTAACAAATAACTTTTAACTAGTAACTCATTCAATGCTAACCGCCGTTGTCGCCATGGATCCGAATCGCCTAATTGGTCGCGATGGTACTTTGCCATGGCATTTACCTGAGGATCTCGCGTTCTTCAAAAAAACCACCCTCGGCCATCCAGTCCTAATGGGCAGAAAAACCTTTGAATCCATCGGTCGCCCTCTCCCCAAGCGCCGCAACATCGTCCTCACCCGCGATCACGATTGGAAACACGACGGCGTCGATATCATCCACAGCCCCTCTGAAATCCCCAAAACTGATGAGAAAATTTTTATCATCGGCGGCGCCGAAATCTACCGCGCCCTAAGCAACCAAATCGACGAATGGCTGGTTAGCCACGTACACGAAACCTACGAAGGCAACACCCACCTCGCCCCGTTTGAGGCCGATTTCCCAAACGTCGAAATCGTCGAAGCCCACGAAACCTTTACCGTAAAGCGGTATTGGAGAGCCGCGCCTCCGGCCGGCTGAGGAATCCAAGAAGCCGGTCAAAGACACGGCTCTCCAGCATTTATTTCACAACACCGTCTTGACGCATCGTCCTTCCTATGGTTCAAAGCGCTTCGACCAATTTGATTTCAACGGAACGATGGCTGAGTGGTCGAAAGCACTCCCTTGCTAAGGGAACGTAGGGGTGACTCTACCGAGGGTTCAAATCCCTCTCGTTCCGCCATTCAAAAAGCTCCCATTCGGGAGCTTTTTTACTGTCGGAACATGAGGGCCGAGAACCCCTTGAGCCAAAGGCGAAACGGGGTTTGAACGCCACGAGAGCTGTAGCGAGCAAATCATTCCTTCCAGAATCAGAAGGAGGATTCTGTACTCCGCCTGGACGGAGTGAAACGGAGTCACTGCCGATTTTTGCGATCTCGCAAAACCTTCATCACATCCGCGTAGCGCATTCCGCAGGGACGGAGCGGAATGCAATGGAGCGTAGTCAATCCCTCTCGTTCCGCGCCATTGACGTATCGCAAACCCAGTTCCATCTTCCCCGCGTCATCATCATGCTCCTCATCAAAATCGCATTGGCTTTATTTATCATCTTCTGGCTTCTGTTGGGTGCGTGGATGTTCATTAAGTATGAACGACTATTCGGCTATCATCCCGATGATCCTGCCGAGACACCCGGTGCTCGCACACTCAACCTCACACAGATATGGTCATGCTGGTTTGGGATTTTGGTAATTATGGGATATTTCTTATTTAGATAAGATAGAAAGAACCTCATCACTTCCCAAACAACTCCGGATATTTCTTCCTGATCAACTCCTGATCCTTATCTAACAATTCATTCAAACGCTTCGGCTGATCTTGTGGTCGAGTGCCTTTTTGGTTGATGCGGTTCATGAGGCTCCAGTTGCGTGATTTTTTACCATCTTCAGGATCAGCGGGCTCTTGAGCGGGTTCGTCATAACGAGTGAAATCGATGACTTGTTCTTCACTGTTTGCTTTCCAATCTCTAAGCAATGCGAGACGGAAATCTTTATTCATGAACCAACGGATTTCTTTATCGGCTTCGGAGGCCCGTATGCCGCAGCCGCGGTGAACAAATTGGTAATTGATAGCATCGTTGTTTTTATAATGCGCGCGCCACAGTTCACCGAACTCGCCTTGGGTGATGAGTTTCGCATCTGGCCAACGTTTGCGTATGCCTGTGAGCCATTGCTCCAATCCTTCCATCCCGTTGCGTCCGCCGTAGCCGTAGATTTTCCGACCTTCAACCAAACACATTTCCCAGCCACTCGTCACCCAAGCAAACCCATTGCGTTTGAATCCATCATCAAAATGCGAACTGGTGGCAGCGAACATCGCTTCCAAGCCGCGCTCCGTGCCCATATCTAACAAGGTTTCGATAGGCCCAACTCCTTGTCGGCTGCGCCATCTCTCGTCGTTCACTTTTTTAGAACCCGCAATTCTCGCTGCTAAAAAATCTACTGTCCAACCATCGAGATTCACGCAATCGATCAAATCCTTTTCGTTCTGGGCTGGTTTACAAAAATGTTCACGCGATGGATAGTATGGATAACAGATAGAGCCCTCGCCATCACCGTTATCCACCGCATACTGGCTCCAGATGTTTCCTTGGCAAACGTGGATGCCTTCTACTTCGGCTAGGTATTTTAGATTATCCGCAGATAAAAACCCTGCCACGACGCTTTTGGGTCTATATCCCCCACCTACGATTTCAGAAACCCGTTTCAATCCTTCATGCAAATCGCGATTCACCTGTTCGCGACTATTATACATGTTAGAAAAATATGCGCCCGGGATGAAAGTGATCTCATCGCCAAATTTTTTCTTATAAGTGACGACTAATTCTCTGAGTTCTCGATAACTTTGGCGCTCATCATGCAAAGCCAACCAGCTAAAAGCCCACGTGATTTTCGCGCCAGGCCATGCTTTATCGATGGTTTCTCTGAAAAACCGCGCCTCTGCTGGTGTGTGAATTTCTGATTCATCCGGCCCGTGTGAAGTAGCTCGCGTGACTTCAATTTGTTTGACTCTGACAATCGTATTGAAGGTTAAAAATCGTCCACCCATGAGCTCGCTCTTGGGACTTTTGGTCTCTTCCGCAAAACTCTTGCCAAATAGCACGATGGCAAGAGTCGCCATGCACAAGCGCCTAATTGGAGAAAAAAATCGCTTCATCGTCCTGATCTATAAGCGGTCGAAATTATTACTACTTGCCCATCTTCAAAAATACCTCCGCATAACGTTTTCCAAGAGCACGATAATCAGCCGAGTCGTAGTGCAGTTGCTTTTTCCCAAGATCAGCAGAACTAACAAGCGCAGCGTTTGATGTTTTTTTTGCGGTTTCAGCCAGTGCAACATTCACAGCATCGTGATTGCCATGGCCCGGGATGATTTCTCCGATCAACACGGGAACATTTTCCGCGCCGAGCTCTTTGCGTAATTGGGTGATCATCGTCTCAAAGCGTGCGGGATAGGTCGCAATCAATTCGGGTTTCGCATCGGATTCACCTTGATGCCAGAGAATACCTGCGAGCTTACCTTGTTTCAGGGCTTCCTTCGCACGCGTGATGGCTGTCGTGTAAAGTGGTTTACCAGGTTGCCATTGATCGAGGGATGAGCCACCCATCGCACAAGGAATAAGGCCGATACTGGATTTGGGATCGGCTTTAGAAATATCTCGCGCGAACTCCGAGCAAAGCCCCACACCTGCAGCACCTTTATCGAAATGCACGGGATCTTTGGCCACAACCCATTTCAGGTCTTTGGTGAGCATGAAAATGTTAGGGCTTTCAATTTTATCCTGCTCTTCAACTTTTCCACGTCCTGCCATGTTAGATTGGCCGATGAGAAGAAAAAGCTTCATGTCTTTTGGCGCTTCTTGTGCGAAGGCAGAAGCTCCTACGATCAGAGAAACCATGGCGGCGATCAAAAATTTACAGGTCATGGGTTCACCCTAAGCTTTGTTTGTTAAAGCGGGCAAGCTCGGACAAGGGAAATTAACTGAAACATAATCATGAAGAACCATCCATTTTGTTTTCATAGGCTCTTTTCTGCTTTTTGATTGCCTTTCGGTCAACTTAGGATTGATTCATTTGATTTCAATTATGGACAATTCAGATGAAACTGATGGCAACATTGAGACTCAGCCTCAACGACTAAACGGAGTTCTTGGTAACTTTATTTTCATGAGCCGTTGGCTTCAAGCCCCTCTCTATTTAGGGCTTATCATTGCACAAGCGGTTTATGTGTTCCATTTCCTCGTTGAGCTTTGGCATTTGGTTCAAAAAACCACGAAGATTACTGAGACAGAAATCATGCTTACTGTACTTGGGCTTATCGATGTGGTGATGATCGCGAATTTGCTCATCATGGTCATCGTCGGCGGTTACGAAACGTTTGTTTCTAGGCTTCACCTCAATAAACACCCGGACCAACCCGAATGGTTATCTCACGTAAATGCTGGCATTCTCAAAGTGAAGCTCGCCACCGCTTTAATCGGAATTTCCTCCATTCACTTGCTCAAAACATTCATCGAAGCGGATCGGATCTCGGAAAAAGTATTGATGTGGCAGGTCATCATCCACATGACCTTCGTGATTTCAGCATTGCTCCTCGCATACATCGACCGCCTGACATCTACTGCTGTTCAACCTAAGCGGCACTAAAGATGATTATCAATCTGGTGATGTAACCGATGCTTTTTTGTGTTTCAATTTCGCACGGATGATCTCGATGACCATAGGTAGAATTGAAATGCCGATAATGCCGAAAATGACCAATTCGAAATTGTTTTTCACTATAGGAAGATCTCCAAAGATATAACCTGCTGGCAGTAATGTCCCCACCCATAGGCATGCTCCTGATACATTGTAGAACATGAATTTTTTATAATCCATCGATCCCGAACCCGCAACGAAGGGAGCAAAGGTGCGGACGATGGGAACGAAACGCGCGATGATGATCGCCTTTCCTCCATAGCGTGCGTAAAATTCTGAAGTTTTATCAAGATGGCTTTGTTTAATGATTCTCGGGAATTTTTCGATCGCCCAACCGCTGAATTTATTGCCTATCCAGTAATTCACTGTATCTCCAAGAATGGCTGCGATTAACATAATGATTCCGGCAACCCAGACATTGATGCCAGAGTTTGGATCTGCGGAAATTGCTCCAACAGCAAACAACAAAGAATCCCCTGGTAGGAACGGCGTCACGACCAAGCCCGTCTCGCAAAAAACGATCAGGAACAACAAACCATAAACTAGCGCGCCATAATTGCTCGTGAATGAATTCAGGTGATCCTGTATATGCAGCAAAAGATCGAGTAAGTCTCTAAGGGTTTGGATCATAAAAAAATTCGTTTTTAAGAATGAGAATTCTCCTCATCCTCAGCACCGACGATCATCGAGGTAATCACTCCAGTGGCAAGGATAGCGATAATCACTACGAGAACCGTTAAATTAAACGAATCGCCCAGCCATATTTTAATCCATTTGGCAGCGAGCATTTTGATTCCAACCAATACCAATATGAGCGAAAGCGCGGGCTTAAGATAACGGAATTTGCTAATCAAACCAGCCAGTGCAAAGTATAACGAACGAAGGCCTAAGATCGCAAAGACATTACTGGTGAAAACAAGAAACGGATCAGCCGTGATGGCGAATACCGCAGGAATGGAGTCAACTGCGAAAATAAGATCGGTCACTTCCACAAGAATAAGCGCGACAGCGAGCGGAGTGAGCAACCATTTGCCAGCAGGTGAGGCCTCAACGATGGGATCGGGTTTTGATTCAACGCCTGGCTCCGAAGCTTCGCGTGACCATTCACTGCCTGCTCTCACCATAAAATGCTGGCCATGGAAATCTCGAGTGATCGGAAAAATTTTACGTATCCAACGCACCACTGGATTGTTTTCCGGATGTTCTTCTTTTTCCTCCATAACCAGCATTTTGATACCTGTGAAAATCAAAAACGCTCCGAATACATAGAGGATGGGATGAAAGACCTGCACCAGCATGGAACCGAGCCCGATCATCGTGCCGCGCATCACCAAGGCTCCAAGAATCCCCCAGAACAACACGCGGTGTTGATAACGAGCTGGCACCGCAAGTGAGCTAAACACCATAGCGATGACGAAGATGTTATCCACGCTTAGCGATTTTTCTACCACGTAAGCTGTTAGATATTTGGTCGCTGCCAGTTTTCCGGTGTTTACCAGTTTATCGACCGCATCGACAGAGTTCCCGAGGCCAAACCAATGGAGGTCATAAGCAAAATAAACCAGAATGGAAAACGACAAGCCGAGCGAGATCCAAACTGCTGACCAACCAAGCGATTCTTTGAATCCTACAATGTGGGATTTCCTATGAAACACACCCAGATCGAGTGCCAACATGACGAATACGAAACCGATAAATATAACCCATGCCCAAATCATGCGCGGTTTATGGCTGAACTCTTCCGGTATGGCTATTGAAAATTAACCTTTCCAACCGCACTGCCTAGCAGTAGGGATTTCCCCGCATGGATGTAGCGAGCAAGTCTGGCGATAACGCCACCGGGCTGAAAATTTGCCATCTGGTGCTTCATCCTCTATTGATGCTCAGTGCTGCACTTTGTCTTCTCAGCCTAGTCGGCTGGACTGGAGTGATAACGGGCTGGCAGCATTGGCTGACTTTGGTGACGGGTTTGGTTTTCGCTTTTGAACGCACTTGGTTGATGTGGAGAGAAAAATCTCGCGGCAAAGAAAGGCGGCGTTTGATGCTTCATGAAATCATAGCCGTGTTGGTTTTTATCGTCTCGGCCAGCTTAATAATACGCAAATTTTCAGGAGGAGATTATCTTTGGACGAGCTGGCACGTGTTTATCCAGGTGGGTGTTATATTTTCCGGGATCGCATCGATCATCCACCACCAAACCCGCCTTACTGCTCGAGCGTTTCATCCAGGTATGGTGTTGATCGGATCATTTTTCGCCATCATTGTGATTGGGACCTTGTTGTTAAAAATGCCTCGCTGCGTATTACCGGGGGAATCGTGTTCATGGTTGGACGCGGCGTTCACAAGCACTAGCGCGGTATGTGTAACGGGATTGTCCGTACAGAACACCGCGTTATTTTTCAGTCAAACCGGACAAGTGGTTATCTTGATCCTCATCCAAATCGGCGGACTCGGCATCATGACACTGACGTTTTTTGCAGCCGTTGTGCTGTTCGAAGGGCTTTCTCTACATGACCGTTTGTTGTTAGGTAGAATGATTTCTGAAAACAGGCTATCGCGGATTGGAAAGACTCTAACATTTATTGTGCTGTTCACTTTCATCTTTGAGGCTATTGGGGCAGTAGTCCTCTATGCCGGAATGGATGCAAGCATGCCTTGGCGTGAGCGCGCTTTCCATTCCGCCTTCCATGCAGTCTCGGCTTTCTGCAATGCCGGATTTTCAACCTTTCCAGATAACCTAGCTAGTAGCGAATTGAGATCAAACATGACTTGGCAGGTCATGATCATGATCCTGATTGTTTGCGGGGGCCTCGGCTCAATGGTGGTCGAGGATATTTGCGATTGGGGTATGTCACATTATCGCAGGTTTACTGGGAAAGAACAAATTCGCCATCGACTCCGCATCCATACACGCATCGTGCTAGTAGCGACGTGCGTGCTGGTGTTTGGTGGTGGCTTGGTCATTTTAGCAACCGAGTTTGCATTCTGGAATGGCCCCGAAAACGGCGGCAAATTCCTTACCGCGATGTTTCACTCTGTCACAGCAAGAACCGCTGGTTTCAATACGGTTTCCATGAGCGCGATCGGACCTATGACTATCAACGTCCTCATGATTCTCATGATCATCGGCGGTTCGCCAGGCGGCACCGCAGGTGGCATTCGCACAACCGTGGTTGCACTTGGACTCGGTCATCTCTGGAGTCAGTTGCGAATGAGTAAACGCGGCCTGATTGCCTTCAATCGAACCATCCCTGCCGAGTCAGGAGGCCGGGCCTTGGGCTTGATCTTACTCGCTGGAATTTGGCTTATCGGAAATTTCATGCTGTTCCAATATTTTGAAAGTGATAGCGGCATTTCGGATTCTCGGCTTCTTTTCGAGCTGATCAGCGCTTTCGCTACCGTTGGACTTTCGATCGATCTAACATCTCTACTTTCAGACGGAGGAAAAACACTATTGATCGTAAATATGTTCGTAGGAAGGATAGGTTTACTGACCGTCATGGTGACAATGATTCCGCGTGACACCCGCCCTTTTTCAGGAAAACCCCACGAAGATATTCTCCTCAATTAACCTCTGAAACATTATGAGATTCTGTATTATAGGCCTTGGAACTTTCGGCACCCACCTCTCTCGTCAACTCAGCCGTGAAGGACATGAGATTGTTGCCGTAGACAACAATCCCGCACACATCAACCAACTGAAAGACGAAATCGAATTTCTCATTCAGGCGGACTGCACGGATATAAATGCGTTCCATGAGATTCCCATCGATGCCTGCGATGCAGTGATCCTTGCGATCGGTGAGAACTTCGAAGCCTCGCTTTCGATTGCCTCCAATGTCCAACAACTCGGCGCGAAAAAAATCATCAGTCGCATTATTAATCCGCTGCATGGACGTTTACTGAAACTTTTAAAAATCGATGATCTCCTTATCCCCGAGGCAATGGCCGCAGCATGGCTCGCACGTTCACTCAAATCTCCCGATCTGCTCAACACCCTGGATCTGGGCAGCGGATATGAGATCGCTCAGATCGTCACGCCACCACGCATGGTAGGGCTCACTCTCCAAATCGTTTCATTGCGCGATCAATACGAACTCAACCTCATCACCATTGGAAAAAGCCGTGGAACTTCAACCACAGCATCAAGCCAAACCGCGATTCAAAAAGTGTTAGGCATCCCGCAGCCCAACCGCAGTTTCGAGGCGGATGACATTCTCGTCCTTTTCGGAAAAGGACAAGACGTCAGACGGCTGATGCGTGAATATGGCGAGTGATTAAAACTCGCAATGACCCGGCGCAGCCTTGGCGAAGTAGGGCTGGCCTGAAATGAGAAAAATTCGGCGAAGCGCATTCCGCAGGGACGTAACGCAGCGGAGTCAACGCCATAGCCGCTGTAGCGGCGTAATCAAGACGGCACCGCCGCATTCCGCTTGGTGGTGCACCGCACCACAATCCCTCTCGTTCCGCTAATACGAGGTCATTTGATTACTTCATAAGAAAAATAAAAACGACCAGATTAGATTTTTACGTGTATGAGATATATATGAGTAAAAACATAACTAACACGGACATTAAATCGGCGATTTTATCCAATATTATCGACCAAAAAGAGATATTTAGAATATCACCAGAAATCAGACCTAATTACCCAAGGTATATAGAAATCGTCTATAAAGACGGTAGCAAAAGCGCATTTTACCTTTTGAAAAAACACAACCAATTTATGCGAGAATGGAAAAAGTTCTGTAAATGGTTTAGGGCGGATGCCAGCCGAAATGACTAAATAAGTAGTTCAAAGGCGGTTTTGAGACAGGGGCGTGAACTTAAAGGGGAGAAATCCGTCCAACTAGTTCTCGGGTGGTTCCGACTCGAATTGATGCGATTTAACCATTTTGATAGCCGCATCAATCTTCATCTGTGAATAATGCTGTTTTAGTTTCTCTTTATCAGGATCAGGAATACATGGATCACTTAAAACATTTTGAACTTTCTTGGATAGCTTCCAATTCTTGAATCTAATTATTAATTCTTCTTCTATTAATCCTCTTCCATGTTTCCACATTGCTACCTGAGCCCAAACAAACAGTGGTGGAACGGCCGCAATGAAAGCAGCAAATTTTTTATTCTCAACCCAATCTCCAGGGAGAGCTACGACGACCAAAAAAGAGATTAATGCAGTACTAAAGCTCGACTTTGTTACATGGTCGGAATCTTTCATTCGGACTCCTCTCCCCATTGCTTTTTAAGCGACTGAATATGCTTATGTTTGCTTTTTAATTTCGATGTATATTCATTTATCTGATCAAGTTGATATTTCTGATCATCTTGGATTAAATCGAGAAAATTTAGAATGTCCGGAACGCTAGCGCCATGTTTAATATTTGCCTGCCCTTTCAAAAGAGAAATAGAAAATGACTTTTCAAGAGGTAGATAAGCACCATTAACAAATCGCGTTTTTACGTATTCGGTAAAATGGTCAATGTCTTTCCTAATTCTTTCCAAATTAGTCTGTAATACCGTATAATCAGCAATCAGCTTATCGAAATCGATCAGAGCATCTCTGATTTTCTTTCTTTGTCGTTTATTTCTCGGGTTATCAGACATGCTTTTAAGTTAAAGGACTCAGATTTAACTATATGCAGACAGTATTGATTTTATATATCAGCTTTCAAGAATGATTTGTGCATAATTCCTGACCATTAAGCGATATTGGTAAGCCGCAGTTCTAACTACGAAAACTACGCATCCCCCCTCAAATGGTGCCTTTTCGACTTCAAACATCTATTCCACCTAGCCGGACACTCCTCCACTTTCTTGGACGTTTATCTCTTTTCTTGTCAGAAAAGACTATCCTAACCATTCGCCGCTCGTCGAAGCTGCGCCATTCTCTCTAAACCTCCCCCAACAAAATGCATTGGTCACGCAGCCTTAATTGCGCTAGGCACATACATTCTCATCGAAACCATGCCCGCCCCAGATTCCGTCATCAAGCTTTGTGAAACCTTTTCGGACCACCGTGAGCACTTTCGTTCGGGCAATTACAATGAGTTCCAGCTCCGCAAACAGTTCCTTGATCCTTTGTTTGAGGCGCTCGGTTGGGACATGGCGAACTCTCAGGGACTCGCGCCCCAATATCGCGATGTGATTCATGAAGATGCGATTAAGATCGGTCCACACGTCAAGGCGCCAGACTACGCGTTCACCTTGCACGGTCAGCGAAAATTCTTTCTCGAAGCCAAAAAGCCGTCGGTGAATATCAAAGCGGATATTGCACCTGCCTATCAACTCAGGCGCTACGCATGGTCGGCCAAGCTTCCGCTTTCGATTCTATCGGACTTTGAGGAATTCGCCATCTACGACACCCGCATCAAACCCGCGCCGGGCGATGCTTCATCAAAAGCCCGCACTTTTTACTGCACTTACGATCAATACGCTGAGAAGTGGGACGAGATCGCTGCGATTTTTTCCCGTGATGCCATTCTCAAAGGCTCGTTCGACAAATACGCTGATTCCGCGAAGAAGAAAAAAGGCACCGCCGAGGTGGACACCGCGTTTCTCGAAGAGATCGAACGCTGGCGCGAGTTGTTGGCACGCAACTTTGCCCTGCGTAATCCCACGCTTAGCGCTCGTGATCTCAACTTCGCCGTTCAAAAAACCATCGACCGCCTTGTCTTTCTCCGCATCTGTGAAGATCGCGGCACCGAGGATTACGGCAGACTCCGTGTTGTAGCCAATGGCACACAAACTTACCCGCGCCTGCTGGAGCTCTTCCGCGCAGCCGATGCTCGTTACAACTCCGGACTCTTCCATTTCTCCAAAGAAAAAAGCCAAGCCGAAGAACCTGATACACTCACGCCGAATCTCGCGCTCGATGACAAAACGCTTAAAGATATCATCGCCCATCTTTATTACCCAGAGAGTCCTTACGAGTTTTCTGTTCTACCCGCCGATATCCTTGGCTCCGTCTATGAACGCTTTCTCGGCAAAACCATCCGCCTGACCGATGGTCACCAAGCGAAGATCGAAGAGAAGCCGGAGGTTCGTAAAGCCGGAGGCGTTTATTACACGCCGTCCTACATCGTGGATTACATTGTGCAGAACACCCTGGGCAAACTCCTGACACCCGTAGCGGCGATCACTGGTCGCCGTTCTTCCGATCCCTCTGACGATACTGCGGCGACCGATGATCGCCGCCACATCTCTCTTCCCGATGCCGCCAAGCTCAAAGTCGTCGATCCAGCATGCGGTTCCGGCTCCTTCCTGATCGTTGCTTATCAATTTCTGTTAGACTGGCATCGCGACCGCTATGCCGAGAGTCCAGATAAATGGAGCAAGGGCAAAACCGCTACGCTCTATCAGGCAAAGGGCGGCGAATGGCGACTCACCACCGCTGAGAAAAAACGCATTCTTCTCAATAACATTCACGGTGTTGACATCGACGCCGCCGCCGTGGAGGTCACCAAGCTTTCTCTGCTTCTCAAAGTTCTTGAGGGCGAAACCGCGGAGATTGCTCAGCGCGATTTCCTCAAGGAGCGAGAACGCATCCTGCCTGATCTTGCTAACAACATCAAATGCGGCAACTCGTTGATCGGGTCGGATTTCTACGATCAACCAGAAATGGATTTGTTAGACGACGAGGCAAGATACCGCGTCAATGTCTTCGATTGGAAAGCTGGCTTTCCAGAGGTCTTTAAGCAGGGCGGGTTTGACTGCGTAATCGGAAATCCACCTTACGGAGCAGAACTAACAGACATGGAGAAGAAGTATTTCAAAGCTTCATTTAAAACACAGAATTATAAGTTCGATACGTATGTATTTTTTATTGAGCATGCACTTAAAATTTTAAATCAGGATGGAGCAATCAGCTTCATTACCCCGGAAGTTTGGACACGGTTGGAATCGAGCCAATCGCTACGCGAGCTACTTGAATCCAGCACAAATTTCCTACAATTACGGATGTTTGGCGAAAACGTTTTTGCGGACGCTATCGTTAATACTTGTGTATTTGTAGCTTGTAAATCAGGAGCCATTAACTGCATCTCAATTGAAACAGAAACAGGTAATTGGACGATTCCCTATGAGGAGTGGCGACAGTCTCCAAGTTTGGTTATAAATTACAAGGTGCCCCCACTTGCACAAAACATGATTTCTAAGATTAAATCTACGTGCATCGGATTTGGTGAGTATTTCGACGTGATTCAAGGACTGACAGCCTATGATAAATACAAAGGGCAATCTCAAGAAATTATCAAAACACGAGGATACCACTCACTTGAGAAAAAAGATGAAAATCACGGTAAATGGTTAGAAGGAAAAGACGTCTCAAGATATTATGTGGGATGGAGTGGTGAGTGGCTCAATTATGGTCCTTGGCTTGGTGCACCAAGGGAGCCAAAATATTTCACAGGCAAACGATTGCTTGTCAGAGAGGTTCCCGGAAAAGGAAAGCGTGTACAAGCAACAATTGTTTACGAGAACTCATATTACGGACACAGCATCACCCCTTGCTTAATGAAATTATCAAACTGCCAGTCCTATGAGTATTTCTTGGGGGTTATAAACTCGAAGTTGTTAAGCTGGTATGGCGGGCTGATTCTCCCCAATTTTGGCAAAGACGTATTTCCAAAACTTAATCCACAAGACGTAAGGAGCCTTCCTATTCGTCCCATCGACTTCACCAACCCCGCCGACGTCGAGAAGCACGACCGCATGGTTTCCCTTGTAGACAAAATGCTCACGCTCGTTCCCAAGCGCCGTGCCGAAGCCAACCCGCAGGCCGCCGCGCAACTCGATGCCCAAATTTCCGCCACCGACCGCCAGATTGACCGCCTCGTCTATGAACTCTACGGTCTAACCGAAGAGGAAATCGCTTTGGTGGAAGGTGCGTAATCAAACCTATCTCTTATGGCTTTCACAACAGAGCAGACTACATCTATTGAGGCCGCGATGGCAGATTTTCTCGCAAAACACCGTCCACCTGAAGAAATCCGCAAGAAGGTGGATCTGGCTTGGAGAATCGAAAGGCATAGCGTTTTAATTTTTCATATTAGGCCTTTGTGGCGGGAGCAGAGCCAAAAAATAGAAGATTCGGTAGCGAAGGCGACTTACAACTCGAAGACAAACCGGTGGAAAATTTATTGGAGGCGAGCAGATCAAAAATGGCACGCTTATCCACCTTACCCAGAAGCGGTGTTTTTCGATGAGTTCCTAACGGTTGTGGACGAGGATGAAAACTGCTGCTTCTGGGGTTGAGAACCACACTAAGTTTCTTCTGAATACCCCTTGGCAGGGGCTTGACAGCTGTGGTAGCTTTCTACCACACAAACGAAAGGCACCCATGTTCAACGAAACTGTCAAATCTCTTCGCCTTCAAAAGCGCCTCACACTCAGGGACTTCTGCTCCCAAGCCGGACTAGATCCAAGCAATTGGAGCAAGGTCGAGCGCGGGGTGAACCCGCCTCCGGGCGATGTCGGTCTTCTGGAGCGCTTGGCCGATTTTTTCGGCCTCGCCGGAGCCGCGAAACTCGCCTTCATTGACGAGGCGGCTCTCCAGCGGCGCGAAATTCCGGCCGATGTGGCGGAAAACGTCATTCTGCAAAAGGCGCTGCCAGCGTTCTTCCGCGCTGCTAGAGGGCACGAGCTCAGCGAACAGGAACTTCAAAACCTGGCTGCAGACATCCGCAAGCTCCACACCCCTGACGCGGAATAAGGCCGATCATGGAACACGTTTGGAGCAAAATCGACGAGTTGAGGGCAGAATTCGAACTGTTACAGGTGGATCGGACGCCCATCGATGTCTTCACGTTCCTCGAAGTGGATCTCCGTCTTGACCCAATCCCATTTGATGATCTTGTGGCAAAATACCGGGTGGAAGCTGCCATCAAAGCGGATTTCAGCGGTATCTATCTTGATGCTGAGCAATATGCCCTGATGGAGAAGGGGCCTGAATGGAAACTAAACCGTCTCCGCTTCACGGTAGCGCATGAGCTGGCTCATTATTTCCTCCATCAGGATCTCCCGCAGGCAGCTCATTTCGCCAGCCTCCCGGATTTTGCCAAGTGGACGACGAACTATGGGGGTCGTAAATACACAGCCGAGCAGGAAGCCAATGAGTTTGCCGGGCGTTTACTAGTTCCAGAGACGAGGCTGGGTGAATTGTTCGATGAATTTGCCGGTCCGGTCGAACGCTTAGTGCCTAACTTCATGGAAAGCGGTCAACTCCGAGATAAGTTTTCGCAGACAGTGGCGCCCCGTTTCGGAGTAAACGCACAGGTCGTCGCAATTCGTCTCGACCGTGATGGTATTTGGCCGGCGGCTTGACTAAGGCCACCATGAAAGAGAAAGCCCCCGAGGCAATTGTCCTCGAGGGCTTATGAAATCGTGACCCCAGGAACCGAGGATCCCACCCATACGGGCTGCCACTCATGAGAGCGACCTCTACATTTCCTGCGCTTGCCAAGAGAAATCTCCTACGGATACGAAACCTGGTCAAACATGATTTTTGCAAGTGTGCGATACGTATCGATTGCATCAAGTTTAGTTCAGTCTAGCCATTTAAAATGGCAAGAGCCGCCAGAAGGCGGCTCTGCGCTCGGCTATTAACCGAGGGGATGATGAAAAATTCTACTCGTGAATATTTTCTCCGCAAAGAAAATATTTGCGCACGTCAGTCTCACAGTAATTCCACCTCAAAACTCGCAATGTCCCGGTGTTCTCGGGAAGGGAATCACATCACGGATGTTAGAGATGCCGGTGACGAACATCAGCAAGCGCTCAAAACCTAAACCGAAACCCGCGTGTGGGACGGTTCCGTATTTTCTGAGGTCGGCGTACCAAGCGTAGGATTCAGGATCGATGTTGTGATGTTTGAAGTTTTCTAAAAGCACATCGTAACGCTCTTCGCGTTGAGATCCGCCGATGATTTCTCCGATGCCTGGCACAAGCAGATCCATCGCGGTAACAGTTTTGCCGTCTTCGTTGAGGCGCATGTAGAAAGGTTTGATTTCTTTCGGGTAGTTGAAAACCGTGGTCGGTTGTTTAAAATATTCCTCCGTCAACCAACGCTCATGCTCGGATTGAAGGTTGAGTCCGTATTTCACGGGATATTGAAATTCTTTTCCTGAATTTTCTAACAACTTAACTGCATCGGTATAGGTGATACGCTGGAAAGGCTTTTCGACAACATGCTCGAGCCGTGCGCGCAGGCCTTTATCGATGAATTTCTCAAAAATGGATAGATCAGGATCTGCGAGCGCTTCGCTAACGAGGTATTTGATCATCGCCTCAGCACAATCCATGTCACCGGCGAGATCGCAAAAAGCCATCTCTGGCTCCACCATCCAGAACTCGGCTGCGTGGCGTGAGGTGTTAGAATTTTCCGCTCGGAAGGTTGGGCCGAAGGTGTAAATATTAGAAAGCGCACAGGCAAACGTTTCGCCCTCAAGCTGACCCGATACGGTGAGGTAAGCGCGTTTCGCGAAGAAATCCTCGGCGTCTTTGGAAATTTTATCATCCGGCAAAGTGGTCACTCGGAACATCTCGCCAGCGCCCTCGCAATCGCTCGCAGTGATAATTGGCGTATGGACGTAAACGAAATCGCGCTCTTGGAAAAAGCGATGGATCGCATACGCCATGCGGGAGCGAATACGAAACGCAGCCCCAAACAAATTCGTGCGCGGACGAAGATGGGCAATGGAGCGTAAGAATTCCTGTGAATGGCCTTTTTTCTGTAGCGGATAATCTTCCGGCACCTCGCCGACCAATCGAATCTCCGTCGCCTGCATTTCCCAATCCTGGCCTTGTGCAGGCGAAGCGATTAGTTTTCCAGAAACGTTCACCGACGCACCGGTCGCCATTTTAAAAATGTCCTCGCAACCCGGAATACCCGCATCTGCAATGATCTGAAGATTTCCTAAACAAGAGCCATCATTAAGCTCAATGAATGAAAAGCCTTTCGAATCGCGTCGGGTACGAACCCAGCCCGCTACCACTATAGAATCTGTAGGTTCAGTTCGGGCGAGAACGTGTTTGATAAGCGTGCGCATGCGCAAACTCTAAGTTTCAAGTTTCAAAATTCAACTACCAAGGAAGAAGACATAGAAAATTTAACTTATGAATCGAGAAGATTAACCACGGATTACACGGAATTCACGGATTGGGTGCTGTCGCGCTGATCATTGGAGCCAAGAATAATCTCAATTTGAAACACGCTTAATACCTAGGCTTGAAAATTTAAAGTTCAGCAGGAGCGCAGTTTTAAGGCCCGTAATATTTAGATATCCTAGCATTTGCGCGATGTGGGTATCATTGAATCCAGTTACAACTTTAGGATCGACAATGATTTTACCTTCCACAACAAGATCCGGAATGAGTGTTCCAATGTGTTGTTCTTCATAATAAACAGGATACTGCCTTTGCTGATCACACGAGAGTCCTTGCTTACTTAACTCGATGATGAGTGCTCGTTCATATAGTTTCTCATCAAGTCCAGGTTTAAGTGCAAACAGCACCCTATGAGCCGCGCCAATAATTTTCTCCGTGAGTGACTCTTCAATCATGATCTGTTAGAAGAATTATCATTCTAGATTTTTGCAAACTTATAATTAAAAATATCCAACAGCGTCCATATAGAGAAAAAACATTCACTCACACGAGCGCAAGCTCCCAATCCGTGAATTCCGTGTAATCCGTGGTTAGATTTTACTCAATCCACATCGACGCAAGACCCAGCACCGCGCAGGCACCGAGGATTGCGGGAAACGAGATTTTGAAGCGCCACATGGCAAGGAAAGCAACGATGGCGGTGGCGGCGACGAAATAATCAAAATGATTCTCATGAACTCCAAGCGCCGCTTCACTGAATTTCACTCCGAGATTGAGGATCACACCGACAACCGCTGCGGTGATGGCAGTTAGGGCTGCGCCGATGCGTGGTAGATCTCGTAGGCCTTCGACGTGAGGGGCACCGAGAAATACGAACAAGAAACACGGCACAAACGTCACCCACGTGGTGATGATAGCGCCGAGGCTAGCAGCGACTAGCGGACTGAGATCGCCGGGATTTTGCCAACCACCGACGAAGCCAACGAATTGCAACACGATAATGAGCGGCCCGGGTGTCGTTTCAGCAAGTGCAAGCCCGCTCATCATTTGCGGATGGCTGAGCCACTGATAGTTTTCGACCGCTTGTTGGGCGACATAAGGCAAAACCGCATACGCTCCGCCGAAAGTCACCAAAGCCGCTTTGCTGAAAAACATGCCTTGGGCTACGGGTGTGCTTTGCCAACCGAGCCAAACGCCAAGCGCAAGAATTGGCAACGACCACAAAGGCACACATACGAGAGCGATGATCAAACTCCTTGCCCATGTGGCTTTCTGTGAGGGCGGAAGTTTTAAGAAACCTTCTTCGCTTTTATCATGCGCAGAACCGTGACCTTTGCTCGCAGGAAATTGTTTCGGGAAAAATCGATGCCCTAACAGACCAAAGATCGCAGCTCCGAAGACGATGATGATGAATGAGATATTGAAAAAATAGATCCCTATAAACGAAAGAGCAGCAATTCCCCACAGCGATCCGCTGCGTAGAGTTTTTCCGCCGATGCGCATGACTGCCGAGAGAATGACCGCGATGACCGCAGGCAGGAGTCCGTAGAAGATGGCTTTCAAAAACGGCAAATCACCGCCTGCCATGTAGAGCCAGCTCAACGCGAAAAGGATCAAGGCGGAGGGCAGGACAAACAGCACCCCCGCCGCCAGCCCCCCTTTCCAACCATGCAGCCGCCAACCGAGATAGGTCGCGAGTTGCTGCGCCTCCGGCCCGGGCAAAAGCATGCAGAAATTCAACGCATGCAGAAAATGGCTTTCGGAAATCCATTTTTTCTTCTCCACCAAATCCCGATGCATGATGGCAATCTGCCCTGCTGGCCCACCGAAACTGATCAACCCAAGCTTGAACCAATAAGCGATCGCTTCGCGAAGTGTCGGCATCGATGGGTCCATGCAGGGATCTTGGTTTCCAAGCGTGAGTGAGTCGAGAAACTCTTTTGATCGACACTGAAATGTTAATCCTTAAAACTCCGTTTCAATCATGATGAAACTTTTCCCCTGTCTCGCCGCGTTGCTGTTGATCTGCAACCTCCACGCTGCCCCCGAAAAGCGTAACGTGCTCATCCTCTTTGCTGATGACTGGCGCTTCGATACCCTTGGTGCCGCGGGAAATCCCATTGTGAAAACGCCCAACCTCGATGCCTTGGCGAAAGACGGCGTTCGTTTCACTCACAACTGCGTAACGACTTCGATCTGCAGCATCAGTCGCGCTACGCTTTTGAGCGGCCAATGGATGTCACGCCATGGAGCAACCGATTTCAAAGAATTGAGAAAACCCTGGGGTGACACCTATCCGGGAATCATGCGAGCCAAGGGTTACCACACAGGACATGTAGGAAAATGGCATAATGGCAAATTTTCCAAGGATGATTTCGACTTTGGTCGTGCTTACTTCGGCAAACATTGGATCAAAAACAAGGACGGCACGAAGATTCATGTCACCCAAAAAAACGAAAAAGACGCGATGGAGTTTTTAAAAACCCGCCCAGCTGACAAACCCTTCGTCTTAACCTTGGCATTTTTTGCAACTCATGCGGAAGACCGTAACCCTCTGCAATATCTACCACAGGAAAAAAGCCTATCGCTCTATCAGAATGTGACTATTCCAGTTCCTGCAAATGCAACTGAAGCGTCCTTTCGGAAACTGCCTTTTTTCCTGCAGGGCAAAAACAATGAAAGCCGGAACCGCTGGAAATGGCGCTTTGACACGCCGGAAAAATTTCAAACCATGATGAAAAATTATTTCCGCCTCGCCAGCGAAGTGGATGAAACGTGCGGGAATCTGATTGCCGAACTCAAGCGCCAGGGGATTTACGAAAACACTCTGATTATTTTCACGACGGATAACGGCTATTTTCACGCTGAACACGGTCTTGCGGACAAATGGTACCCGCATCAAGAGAGCATTCGGGTGCCCCTTATCATTCGAGATCCACGCATGACAGCGACCAAACGCGGCTCGACCAACGACGATTTCACTCTCAACACTGATCTCGCGCCAACCATCCTCCGCTTCGCGGGTATAGACCCGCCAAATGTCATGCAAGGTCGGGACATATCCGAACTCTATCTCGGCAAAAGCATCACCGATTGGCGCACCGAATTTTTTTACGAGCACCCATCCATACGAAGCGAGGATCCGACGATTGAAAGCAAAGATTTCATCCCCGCTTCCGAGGCCTTGGTGAGAAAAGATTGGAAATATTTCTACTGGCCGGATCATGATTACGAGCAGTTGTTCCACATCGCGGAAGATCCATTCGAACAAACTGATCTGGCGAAAGATCCCAAACATGCGGAGAAACTCGCTGAGATGCGGAAACGCTTCAACGAAGTGAAAGAGGCGGCGAAGTAGCTGTTTTCATATGGACCGCGCGAGTCCACTCGCGCTTGTCAATAATGCGCGACTGGAGTCACGCGGTCCAAATCGATATTTTTAAGGGACAGGAATGTCCCTTCTCCTCAGTTTCCCAACAACCTCTTCAGCCTGTTCTTCACGCTGACTTTTCCGACAGCGGAGAGCCGATCCACGAAGAGGATGCCGTTGAGGTGATCGATCTCGTGTTGCAGGGCTCTTGATAACAAACCATCGGTTTCGATGATTAGAGTTGTGCCGTCGAGTTGTTCGAGGGTGGCTTTGACTGCGGCGGGTCGGCGGACTTCGTAGCGTATGCCTTCGATGCTCAGGCAACCTTCAAAATCGATATCCTTTTCCTGACCGAACTCGAGTTTCGGATTGATGAAAACCAGTGGCATGATTTCCGCGAGCTCTGTATGTTTTCCGTTCACTTTGAGGAAGGAAATGCATTCCGGATCGTGCGAGACATCGATCACCGCGAGCTGCAGATCTACCCCAACTTGCGGTGCGGCGAGGCCGACGCCATTGGCATCGACCATGGTTTCTAACATGTTTTTTGCGAGTTCTTGGATCGAGGCATCGACCTGTGCGACAGGACGGCACTGTATGCGCAGAACGGGATCACCGTATTGGACGATGGGCAGAATCACGTGAGAAAAAATTAGGTGGGCTGCTCACCGCGCGCCATGACGACTTTGCCAGTGCGGACGGTTTCGATGATTTCATACTGGGAGAACATGGCGATGGCGGCGTCAACTTTCGGGCTGTCGCCATTGATCATGACCACCATCGAGGTCGGAGTGAGATCGACGGTTTTGCCGCCGAAATGCTCGGTGATCTGCAGGGCTGCGGAGCGCTCATCGCTGGAGCAAAGAATTTTGATCAGGATCATTTCCTTGGTCACGGAGTCCATGCTGGTGTGTTCGAAGCAATGAATGACATCGATGAGTTTACCGACCTGTTTGATGATCTGATCGAGTCCTGCAGGATCGCCGGAGATACCAATCGTCATCCGTGAAAACGAAGGATTGCGGCCTTGGGAAACGACGAGAGAGTCGATGTTGAAACCACGGCGCGAGAAGACTTGGCAAATGCGCATTAGCACACCTGGCTGATTGTTCACAAGGATGGAAAGAGTGTGACCGGAACCGCTGGAATTTATTGCGACGGGAGTGTCTGTGGTGGTGATGGTTTTCATCTCAAAGTTTGCTAGTTGAAAGTTGGAAGTTTGAAGGAATGAGCCTGTTTCGTGCGTTTGCGGTCTCAGTGGCAGTCCAGAGATCACTGAAAACTGAACACCGAAAACCAGCAAACTCAGATTTTTACGTCGAACCGACTGGTTTTGCCATGCGGGTTTTCGGCGCTTCGACGATCATGTCCTCGAGGGCGGCTCCCGCTGGGATCATCGGGAAAACGTTGTCGGTTTTCACGCATTCCGCATGGATGAGGATGGGGCCGTCGTTATAGGCGAGGGCTTTTTCCAACTGCTTGGTAACATCTGCTGGGCGCTTGATGTAGACGGAGGGAATCCCGTATGCAGCAGCGAGTTTGCAGAAATCTGGATTTCCTACCAAGTCCACACCGGATGTGCGGTCTTCATAGAATAACTCCTGCCACTGACGCACCATGCCGAGGTAGTGGTTGTTGAGAACCACAATCTTGATCGGAAGTTTATGAATCGCGGCGGTGGCGAGTTCGAACAAGGTCATTTGGAAACCACCGTCGCCCGAGATGGATATAACGGTTTTCTTTGGATGCGCGAGCTGTGCGCCAATCGCTGCTGGGAAACCGAAGCCCATCGTTCCTGCTCCACCGGAGGAGAGCCAATGATAGGACTCGTGGTTTTTGTAAAACTGTGCTGCCCACATCTGATGTTGGCCAACGTCGGTAGAAACGATCGCGTTACCTTCGGTGAGCTCATAGAGTTCGTCGATAACCTGCTGCATGCGCAAACCGCCTTGCTTTTTGTAGCTCAATGGGAATTTCTTTTTGTAACCATTGAGTTTCTCATTCCACTCGGGATGTTTTACTTTGGAAATTTTTTCGTTAATCTCTGTTAGAGCCGCTTTAGCATCTCCAACGATCATCACATCTGGCTTGATCATTTTGCCTTCCTCAGCGGGATCGATATCAATGTGAATAATTTTTGCGTCTTTGCAGAATTTGGAAGGTTGCCCGATGATGCGGTCATCGAAACGTGAGCCAACGTTGATAAGCAGGTCGCACTCGATCATCGCTTTGTTTGCATAGGCCGTGCCGTGCATGCCAAGCATGCCAAGCGAAAGCGGATGATTTTCCGGGAAAACTCCCTTGCCAAGAAGCGTGCTGGTGACCGGGCAATCGAGGGTTTCCGCAAGATACATGAGCTCCTTGTCCGCACGAGCGATCATGCAACCCTGACCCGCGAGGATCACGGGACGCTTGGCACTTGCGATGAGATCTGCAGCAGCTTTTACGGATTTCTTGCAGATATTGAAATCGCTCGAAGGATCGTAACCAGGAAGATTGAAAGTTGGATTCATCTCTCCGCTGAAAGGTCCTTGCGAAATGTCTTTCGGAACATCAATGAGAACGGGGCCCGGACGTCCCGTAGTAGAAATATGATATGCCTCACGAGCAATGCGAGGAAGCGAGTTGGTGTCTTTCACCAACCAGTTGTGTTTCACCACAGGAATCGTGATGCCGAAAATATCGGCTTCTTGGAAGGCATCTTTACCGAGCATCCATGTCACGGTCTGACCGCAGATCACGATCATCGGGACTGAATCCATCATCGCTGTCATCAAACCGGTCACGGTATTCCCCGCACCTGGTCCGGAAGTCACTAACACCGCCGCAGGCTTTCCGGTCGCACGAGCATAGCCGTCTGCCATGTGCACCGCACCTTGCTCGTGACGGACAAGAATGAACTTCATCTTGGTCTTGACCGTTTCAAGGGCATCGAAGATGGGAATCGCCGCACCGCCGGAATATCCGAAGATGTATTCGATACCGAGATCATCGAGCGTTTTGATGAGGGCTTGCGCTCCGTCGATTTGTTGTTTACTCATAAAATTGGAAATGGAAGGAGAAGTTGCATCATTTTGAGCGACTACACAACCGAAAATTGAAGAATTTTTCATAACTTGGGTAAATTTGGGTTCATTTACTCACTAAAAATGCCATTTTGGGGAGAAAATACGAGTTTTTGAGGTGGGTGCCGACCTGAAATTTGGAAATTAGGTCTCGCGCAAAGCCGCAAAGCCGCAAAGTTTAATAAAAAATAAGGTATTTCTGATGCCGCCAATTCCATTCTTCTTAGCGTCTAGGCGCCTTTGCGCGAGCCCCCCATATTTGTCTGCATTCATCCGAATTGCGTTCCTCGCTTTCCTGAGTTACCTCATGCGCAGATGATACAATTTTCACTCTTTAACATCCCAGTCCGTGTCCTGCCATGGTTTTGGCTCACTCTGGCATTCATTGGTGGCGTGTTGCGAGCCGACACAAGATCAGAGATATTCGAACTGCTCCTGTTCATGCTGGCTGGATTCATCTCCATCCTTGTCCACGAACTCGGCCATGCCCTGACCGCAAAACATTTCGGCAAACGGGTTGAGATCGTGCTGCAAGCGTTTGGTGGATATGCGGCATACAGCGGAGGCGGACGTCTCAGCCGATTTCAGAGTTTCCTCATCATCGCCGCTGGTCCAGCCATTCAGATTTTACTCGGTGTGGCAGCACTGATTCTGGTCATCCAAGTGGAAGGATTGAGTCCTTACGGAAAATATTTTTTCGTGAAACTATGTCAGGTCAGCATCATCTGGGCGGTTTTAAATCTCATCCCCGTGCTGCCGATGGATGGTGGTAGAATTTTGGAAACCCTACTCGGCCCGCAACGCCTTCGCCTCACTCTGCAAATTTCCATCGCAGTCGCGGTGATCATTGTGATCCTCTCTCTTGTATACAATATCGGCATGCTTCTCCCGCTTCTCCCCATTTTCATGGGGCTCATGGCTTACGAAAATTACAAATCGCTCAAGTCGATTTCTTGGATGTGAAATCTATCGCGCGATTAATGGGTGCTTCTCATTCATAAATACGATCTCCTTCCATGCTTTGGCGCTAAGTAAGCCACGGTGATGAAAAAATAGAATCTGCGCAACGCGACGGAACACTGGATTACGGAGAGCGATGTCATACGTGAAATTCGGCGGAACGAAATGATCCATGGACCAACGCATCATGCCTTTGAAATGATAGTTCGGTATCATATCGAGAATATTTGCGGCAGGATGATCCAGTCTTCCCTTCAAATGCTCACTGATCGCATGACCCGCCTGCAATCCAATTTCTATCGAAGGGTAAATGCCTCCAGCGGTCAGAGGTGAAACCATGCCCGCCGAATCACCAAGCAACATCACTTGATCCGCATGCCATTTTCTAACAACTCCACCACATGGAATCAATCCGCCACGTCGACCAATCACCTTCGCTTTGCTGAAATCAAACCACTTGTGCATTTTTGCCTCAAACTTAGCGAGGTTGGGCTTGTGTGGCTGACGCACCGCGATCCCAACCTGCTGAACCCCTACCCCAGGAACGATCCAACCAATGTAACCCGGAGCGAGTTCGGAATCTAAAAACACGTGGAGACGATCCGGATCCAATCCTTCGATTCCCTCATATTCTGCCTCCACTCCCATCAAAAATTGTTGGTTCGAACTAAGGCCGAATCGTTTCGCGACAGAAGAGCGAGCACCATCACAACCGACAACAAAGCGCGCTTGCACACCTGCTTCAGGCATCTGGATTTTTCCATTTTTCTGATAGAATTCAGAAACATTCTGCGACAAACGAATATCCGCCCAAGCCCATTCCGCTTGCCGACCCAGCCAACGCATCATCTCCGGTGTATCCGTCGCAACAAATGAATAACCCGGCGAACATAGGTCGATGGAGTTTCCATTTGGTGAATACAAGCGCACTCCTCCTATGCTTTTACCTAAGTGTTGCGGCAGGTTTAAAAGGTCTGCGGCTTCTTTGACTAAAATTCCTGTGGTGCGAATGTTGCTCCCTAAATCGGCTTTCCTCTCCAGCACCACAGTTCTCATTCCTTGGCTGGCCGCTTTTCTTGCACATGCCAAACCTGCAAATCCCCCTCCAATAATCGCAACGTCATATTCTTTCATGCCGACATCTCAGCATCCAAATGTGAAGCGTTGATGAAGTTTGAGTGAAAGTTCGATGAATCCGAGATCCGAAATTCGATTCGAAAATTAGTGCTCTTTACCACAGAGGCACGGAGAACACAGAGGTTTAGGAAAGTAATGTGAAACACATTATGATGTTTCTCAGTGATCTCTGTGTTCTCTGTGTCTCTGTGGTCAATTTTGCTAGAACCTATCTTAACCTTTGGTTATCGGGATTTTTTCCTACGCGGCAATAGCGGGTAGATGAGCTGTCCTAGATAGCTTTTAGGGAAAGGCTCAGCAAGACCGAGTTCAGCGGGTTCATGTCCGGGATGGCGATAGGTTCCAAACATGATATCCATGAGAGGGGAAAGGTTTGCGTAATTTCCTGCAAAGCGTTCTTTGGCGTGATGCCAGTGATGAAGTTCCGGCGCACCGATCAACATTCGCAACGGACCGAGCGGAAGGCGCACGTTGGAGTGAATGTAAATCGCCCAGATTCCACGAAATGCGGTGAAGCCTGCGAGAGTCGCAAGATCGAAACCTAACAGAAATGCCGGTAGATTAATTAACCCGACTGTGTAAATCGTATCCAGCGGATGCTCGCGATGCGCCGCCAACCAATCGAGATGTTCCGCACTGTGATGCACCGCATGGAAGCGCCAGAGAAACGGCACCCGGTGCTGAATACGATGTCCCCAATAGATGAAGAAATCACTGATCAAAATCACTTCGAACGCTTGCAACCACCATGGCTGCGCGCCAACCATAGCTCGAAAATCAGACGGCATGAACTGGCTCAACCATGTTCCACCCCACGCCAATGCGCCGAACACCAACCCGCCCCAAAGCAAGTACTGACCGAGGAAAAAACATAGATCCGTCAACCATGCCGGACGGAAGATTCGTTGCTGCACGTTTGCCGGAAAACATTTTTCAAGCGGCGAAAAGATGATGAATAAAATCAACAAACTCAGCAACGGAGCCGCGAAAAAATAGAGAGCGTCTTTGATCATTTCTCAGGCTCCACCGGTTTTACAAAATCAGATACTCCGCGCTCAATAATTTTCTCAACGTCTTTTGGCTCCAACAAACGATTTGGATTTTTGCTTGAAGGAATGAGATTTAGTTCTGGTAGGTTTTTCGGTTCATCTCCCTCAATGATTTCCTTAACATCCTCCGGTTTCAAAATAGCATCGATGGATTTCGATGATGGCATGAGTTTACGCGACTTCTCATGCTTAAACTCTTCCTTCTTCTGGTCTTCTAACATTTCACGGATTTTTTTATCGCTCATGATTCTCCCTGACTTGGAAGTGCTCATCATCATGTCTCGCATTCTGGATACTTCTTCTTCGGTGACCTTGAACTCACCCTCGTCACTCTCTACAATTTCAGAAATATCGTCAGGCCCAATGATTCCTGCTGACTTGGAAGACGGTGCGAGAATATTGGCATCGAGCGTATCTTCCGACTCAACATTTAAAAACACCTGACCTATGATCTTCGACTTACTCGAGCCCTGCATCTCTGCAGCGCTAATTGCATCTCTCCCATCTCCTTCTGCCGGCTTCTTATTGCGAGCTGCATACCAGACCAATACCGAAGCCGCGGAAATAGACACCAGCAAGACCAGAACTTTGAGAGCTTTCATCCTCCCAAGTTAACCAAAATATGAATGGCATACAATCGATCTTTTCGATCGAAAGATCAGCTATTTACGCAAATCACGCAGTATATTCTCCTTATCACGCCCCCTGATGATTTTTTGCTTATGATGTTCTCTATCAGCGTCATGCTCTTTCTCCATCTCTTTCACAAGCCCAGCGTAATTCTTATCGCTGAGGTTTTCGCCAATGTTGGCCTCACCTTTTTTACAAACCACCTTCCACTGCTCCAAAGTCTCTTCAAAGGTGCGGTTTTTCCATCTAGCCTTGTTTAAAATGATTTTGCCCAAATCCACCGTGAGCCTTTCATTCGGCTTCATCGCAGGTAATTTTATGGATTTGAGCTCTTCGACAACCATTCTCTCCGCTTCATTTCTGGCACGATTGATGATCACCTGACCCGTGAGCTCTGCCCCTTCAAGAGCTTCATTGGTAACGTTTTTGATCTCCACCCGCAGAGTGACTTCCTTATCACTGGCTTCCGATTGGAAGCCTCTGTCACGACTGGCATCCAAGGTTTGACGTTTTACCGTAAGCGAAACCGAAGGCTTCGTTGCCTCTTCGGCAAAAACCCCTGCAATCAGCGCAAAAAACACAACGAAACTTAAAAAGTGAGTTTTCATGATTTATTTACAACCCTACCTAAATAAGAAAGTTGTGGAGAAAGTTCGAATCGTTTCCTGTCCAATAAATCACATTTAAAAAATCCGCCGAGAGAATTGATCAAACGCAGAGGTAATATCCAAGCGATTGATCGCCAAAAAAAGCCAACCACCATGAAACACCTCCATACACCGCCTACGGGTCTCTGCCTAATCATACTACTCACTGGGATCTTGATGACTTCCCTGACAAGTCTGGCACCTGCCCAAGAATCGACCCCGTCCAGCAAGCTGAAAACGCATGCCATTTTTGCAAGCAACATGGTCTTACAACGCAACAAGCCCATCTTGATCTGGGGTTGGGCCAAATCCGGCGCGAAAGTCACGGTGCAGTTGGGCAAAGACAAGGCAGATGCCAAGGCCGCGGGCGACAAAGGCCGTTGGGAAGTTAGCTTCCCTGCACGTGAGGCTAGCGCGGAACCTCAAAATCTGATCGTTACCACCGGAGATGAAAAAGTGGAAATGTCTAATATCGTCGTCGGCGATGTTTGGGTAATGTCTGGCCAGAGCAATATGGCTTTCTCGCTAAAAGGCGTGCAGGAGGAGGATATCGAATCCGCCCAATCCAATCTTCCATTGCTGCGTTTCTTTTCGATTTCTCCCAACGAACAATCCGGTCCTCAGGATGACATTCCTGCGGAAAAAATCGATACCCAGGGATGGGCTGTTTCAAATCCGGAATCCTCACTCAACTTTTCCGCCATCGGTTATGTGTTCGGCTCCAGACTTCAGCGCTCGTTAGGCATTCCCATCGGTGTGATCAAAAACTCCCGCGGTGGAGCCTCGATCGAGGCCATCGTTCCCAGCCACAAGTTTGATCAACATCCGCTCACCAAACGCTATGCCGAATTCATGAAACAAAAGATCGCAGAATTCGATAAGGAGGCCACTTCTTTACAAGTCTGGAACAACCAACTCGCGAGAGCAAAGGCCAAAAAACTACCAGAAAAAGATTGGCCGAAAAAACCCGTGAACGGCGACAATCTAACATCTTGGAACATTCCCGGAATGAGTGCCAGCGACATGGGCAGTATTCATCACGGCATGTTCGGCGTGTTCAAAGGCTACAACATCAAAGGCGTGCTTTTTCACCAAGGTTTCAACAACACCCTCAGTGGCAACTGTCGTCCAAAACGCTATCGTGCGCTGATGAAACTGATGGTCGAAGGTTGGCGCGAGGATTTCAACGACCCCGCCCTTCCGGTCGGTGTGATCAGCGGCTGCGGCGGCGATGATTCTCAGAACGCAGAGAACTTCGAAATCAAAGCGTTGGGTGGATCTCCTTACATCTACGAGGCACAACGTTTGGGATTGGCCGATGTCGGCGACCCGAAACACACCGCCTTTCTCCCCGCGTATGACATCCAAATCCCCGGCCTGCATCCCGCAAAAAAATGCGAGCACGGCGAACGCGCCGCGCGTTGGGCTCTCAATCAAATCTATGAAGCAAAAGTCGATTGGGAAAGCGCCAAGCTCCTCTCCGCCCAGCCACAAGGCGACATGATGGTATTGAAATTCGATAAATCTGTCATGCCCGACGACTGGTCGCCCCTCATCGAAGGTTTTTCCATCGCGGGTGAAGACGGGAAATTTCACATGGCTCACGCACGTTTCCCTCTACTCAAAGACAAGAAGCACGGAAGCAACGCAAAATCCAGCGACACCACCACGATCCGTGTGTGGAGTCCTTTGGTGAAAGAGCCCAAAGCCGTGCGTTACGCCTGGGCCGTATGTCCTTTGGGCAACCTAAAAGTCAGCGGCAAACCCTGGCTTCCGCTACAAAGTTTCCGAACCGACAACTGGGACTACCCGGAAAGCGAAGACCCCGCGATCATCGCAGAGGCAGGCGGTAAACAGTCGACAACCGATGCAGCCGCTTTCATCGAGGAACGCAGAAAAAAAGAAGCCGACGTCGCCAAAGATACCATCGAAAGGCTTAAAAATCTAACAGTTCCTGTCGAGCAAGCAGCAAAATAAACAACCCATCATGAGCTTGATCTCACCTCAAGCCTGTACCACTTCCATTCACTAGCATGAAACCAAAACGCGACATCGAGAAAATCTACTCCAATGACGAATTCGTCGCTAAGCTGCGCCGCTTAGCAGACTGCATCGAATCCGGCGAGCAGTTTGAAATCCAGATCGCAGGAGAACGCATCTACACGCCAGTGCGCGCCGTCTACAGCATCGAACACGAACGCGAAGGCGGCTCACATGAAATCGAGTTTCAGATTCGTTGGGAGGATTGAGTTAAGCCCGCCCAACTGAATTCGACCCTTTCAAGGTATTGCCAGCAGAGTAATCGATCACTAGCTTAGCACGAATGAAGGGCAAATCGAAATACGAGCGCACTCAGGTCAAACCCGCCACAGAGCAAGGTGGCGGGGTGGTTGCTTTGTTGGTGTTTATATCTGGTTTCTCAGGTTTGATTTACCAAGTGCTGTGGATGAAACAGCTAGGCTTGTTGTTTGGTAGCACCTCTCATGCAGCGGCAGCGACACTTGCCGCATTTTTCGCCGGGCTGGGCGCTGGCAGTTGGTGGTGGGGAAAACGCGTTACTAAAGTCGAGCGCCCCATGCGCTTATACGCATGGTTGGAATTCGGGATCGCCTTTTCCGCGCTCACCTATTTTGTCGTCCTGAAAATTTTTCACGCGATCTATCCATCCCTCTACGAATCGATTTCCGGAACACCTTGGCTGATTGTGGTGAAATTCGCGCTAGCGCTGCTGTTGATTTTTCCAGCTGCCTTTTTCATGGGCGGCACAGTTCCCGCCATCGGCCAAGCGGCGGTTCGACAACCCGAACACCTCGGTCGCACGGGAGCCCTGCTTTATGGACTCAATACTTTAGGCGCCGCGCTGGGCGTTGCGTTTGCTGCCTTTGTGCTGATTCCTTCCCTGGGCTTCACGAAAACCTATCTGATTTCGCTCGCTCTCTCCTTAGGGGTCGGAGCCGTGGCTTGGCGCTTGAAATTACCTGATGCACCAACGCCAGTCGCCAGATCAAAATCTAACAATAATCCAGGGATCGTGATTCCTTTCAGCGAGCGCTGCGCGATCATAGGATTAAGCTTTTTCTCAGGGTTTGTAATCCTCGCACTGGAAGTTGTATGGACGAGGATCTTCGCACAAGTGCATGAAAATTCAGTTTATTCGTATGCGATCATTCTGATCGTCGTGCTTGTTGGTCTCGCTATCGGCTCCATGATTAGCTCATTGGTTTCACGTTTTGTTAGAAATTCTTGGGCGGCTCTTGGCGTGATGACATTGATTGGCGGCGCTCTGTTAGTGATCGGTCCATCGCTGCTGATGCATGTCACTGAGGGACTGACTCCTGTGAGTTCGTGGGAGCCATGGAACGAGTATGTGAGCGGGCTTTTCCATACAGGATTCCGTGGCGTGGGTTTTGTGGTGATTGCGATGGGAACGGTTTTTCCTTTCCTCATGAAACTCGCCGAGCGCGGAGAAGCGGCGCCGGGTTGGAAGTTGGGACAGTTGCTAGCCATCAACACCGCCGGCGCGATTGTAGGTGCGCTGCTCTGCGGTTTTGTGATGCTGCCAGTTTTCGGAATGTGGAAAACCTTGCAGATTCTAACAGCAATTTATTTGGTAGTCGGTCTGCTACTACCGATGGGCTGGGGCAGATTGGGAATCATCGTGCGGGTGATAAGCGTGGGATGTTTACTATTGGCTTTCACAGCACTTAATCCGCTGGGGTATCCCGTGGCTGGTGGTGTAGCGGGCACGGAAAACGACAAGGTTTTACAAGCTTGGGAGGAAAGCGACGGAACCGTGACCGTGATCGAGAGGCCCGATGGCCATCGCGTGATTAAAGTCAACAGCAGCTATGGGCTGGGATCGACCGCAGTTTATTTGGAACAAACCCATCAAGCACGGATTCCCTTACTTCTTTTTCCTGAAACCGAGAGCATTTGTTTCATCGGTCTTGGCACAGGAATTTCCGCGGGTGCGGCGCTTGATGACAGCTTCCCAAATGTGAAACGTGTACTGACTTGCGAGCTCATACCCGCTGTGGTCGAGGCATCGGAGAAATGGATTCCTAAGGAAATGACCGGCGGCTTGTTCAGCGATCCGCGTTCCGCGGTCCTGATCGAGGACGGCAGACATTTCCTGCAGGCATCCAGCGAAAAGTTCGACATGATCAATGCCGACCTCTTTCTACCCTATCAACGCGGCGCGGGAAGTCTTTACAGTCTCGATCATTATCGTGTGGCCGCCTCACGGCTGAATGAAGACGGGGTTTTTGTGCAATGGCTACCGATGTATCAACTCACCGAATTTGAGTTCGGCGTCATCGCCAGAACCATGATGGAAGCTTTTGGCGAGGTCACCATGTGGCGCAACAATTTCCAACCCGGTCAAGAAAAGGTCGCTCTTATCGGACGACTAAAATCATCGCCATTCACCGTGCTGGCATCGGGCAAACAAGAGGCAATGGCCGCCGCCGATGGCCTCACTTGGCAAGAAGCCAGCCCCGTGATGTTTACGGTCGCCCCGGAAACCATGCCGTTTCTCTACGCGGGAAATCTAACAAAATCGAAAAAACTTTTCAGTAGCTACCCTATCAACACTGATGACCAACCGGTCATCGAATACCAAACTCCAAAGACATTCCGTAAAGTCGCCCTAAACGACAAAGTCATCTGGTGTGTCGGCCCACACCTGACGGCATGGATTGATCGCTTGTTAGAAAAATGCCCGCCTGAAACAGACCCCATCTGGATAGGACACCCAGAATCCAGCCAACACTTAATCAGGGCAGGAGCGTCATTTCACCACTCCTTGGTCAGTAAGGCCATGGGTGACTACACAGTGGCCGAAAAAGAATGGGAAATCTTTCTAAAAGAGCGGCAAGCCGGGGCGAGGTGATATGGTTATTATCTCTCTGAAAATCCGCTCCGAATGCATCAAGCCAGAAATAGCTTTTTTGGAATAAGCCGCATAAACCAGATCATAGAATCAATTTTCATGGCAAAGCCACAAGGCCAGCACACCGCGGATCACCTGTAGGCCGAATTTGATTACCATCCCGACTACAGCCAATTTGGCGTGCGCGCTCCTTGATAAAGGCAAATAGCAAAAAAATTTAAACTATGCTGTTACTTTTTATGACAGCTTTTGGATAACAGAGACGATCATTTTCTCAGCTCTAGGCCATCTAATATTGGGAAATGATTGATATAACAATTCAAACCTCGAGTATTGCCCTTCTTGGTGCGAGTATTACAGACAGGAATCTGACCAAATCTCGAATTTCTTCTGGGTCGGGTTATTTAATTATCTCCTTCAATCCATTGCCAGCTTTCACCATATACATCCATCCATGAGCCGCTCCTTATCATTGTATCTATTGCTACCCATTTTAGCGACATCTACAGTTAGGGCTGAAGAACGCACGCTGACAGCTGAGCAAATGGAAGCGCTCTCACATGAGGGCGACCTTACCGAGGACCAGGGGCTGGAACGCCCGAAAAACTTACCCGACCTCACCAAAGGAGGCGTGATGCCACAGGGTAAGGGAGCCCCTTCTTTGTGGATTTACGGACCTACTGGAATAGGAGGACAAGTTACAGGTAAACAATTTCAAGGCGACCAGATCTTGGTCAGTAAGATTTACAAAGGTTCACCTGCCGAAGGCAAATTCATGCGCGGCGATGTGATCATCGGTATGAATGGAAAAAAATTCGTCGCGGGCAGTCATTTGGCCATGTTCATCGGCAAAGCGATCATGGAAGCCGAAAAAGAAGAAAACGGCGGAAAGATTAGCTTTCTCGTTTGGCGCGATCGGAATTACAGCGCGAGAAACGCAACAACCGATATCACCTCAATTGATGTCGATAAATTATTCTCCGAGGTGGAAAACGACAATTCCCTCTACGATTGGAAACCTGAGGAAGAACGAACCAAGGAAGTTAAGAAGGTCGCTTTCGATAAGTTTCCTATCGATCCGGTCATGCTTGAAATCGATCTGAAGATACGGACTTTGCCCGCCTACTCGGATACCGCTCCTTACGATTGCGCAAAAACCAAGCAGATTCTTGAAGAAGCTTGGAAAGTGTTAGAACAAAAATTTGTTGTCGATCCCAAGAACCCGAAGAACACCGGTAAGGGCGGCGGCATAGAGGCGCTTGCGCTGGTGGCTTCCGGCAAACCAGAGCACCGCAAGCTCATTCATGAATGGGTGCGCGGTCCTCATAGCGCATGGAAACCACCAACGGAGCCCATCGGTGAAATGTTTAAGCCAGGTTACAAGGGGGGCGCAGGCTATCTGAGTTGGCACAAGGGATTCGTCGGACTAGACAGCGCGCTCTATTACGATGCCACTGGGGACGACTACGTGCTACCTGCATTGAAAAAACATGCGGTCGAGGTCGCCATGGGCCAGAGTTGGCTCGGCAGTTGGGGCCATACCTTCGCCTTTCCGTCGTTCAATGGCGGCAAGCTACACCAGATGAACCCTGGTTACGGAGCGCTGAACGCCGCAGGCAACCGCTGTTTTTTCCTTATCGCTCTGGCTCAAAAGCTTGGTATCAAAGATCCTGAAATCGATGCCGCAGTCGAGCGCGCACGCGGCTTCTTCGGTTCATACACCGATCAAGGCTGTATTCCCTATGGAGACCACGGCGCTGCCGGGTCCGATGATAGCAATGGCAAAAACACAGGCGTTGCGTTTGCCATGAAACTGTTAGGCGATAATTATAAAGCAAAATATTTCGCCATGATGTCGAGCCACAGCGCGTTCACTCGCCGCGGCGGTCACGGTCACGACTACACCGGCGAGTGGTCGGCCTGGGCCGCCACCCTCTGCGGCCCAGAGGTGCGCATCGCCAACGAACGCAACCTGCGCTGGTATCGCACGCTGTGCCGAATGCACGACGGCAGTTTCGTCTACAACTCTCCAAGCGGCTACGGATTACTGCGCGACCCCACAGCCACCGAGGTGCTGCATCAATCAGTGATCTTCGGCCAGACGCTGATCACTGGCAAGGATGCTGATAAAAACCTTTACCCGAACGAACGCGAGATGAAGCAGTTGATGCTCAGCGGGCGGGGTCAGTTCAACGATCCAGTGCTCTTCGAAAAAGTCGGCAAACCCTGGCACGAGCGGCCCACGGATGAGGTCATCGACCTGCTAGATATCTTTTATCCAAAGGCCCGTGAAAACATCGCCAAGGAAATCGGCAAGCGCTACTTGGCGGGGGAAAAGGATATCGTTCCAAAACTCGTGGCGCTGCTCGACCGCCCAGAGCCACGCTTCCGCGAAGGTGCTTTGCGGGCTTTGCAGGCATGCGGAGATGAAGTGGTTCTCGGCGCGCTGTCCGCTGTCATCAAGCGGATCGAGGATTCCGAAGATTTTGTACGCATCATGGCGATCCGAGTGATTTCGAAGACCTCGACCGACAAAGATGCCCAACTGGCCATGCTGCGAGCCACGGTCAAGGAACCCGAGGCAATCGCTCCGAACAGCGTCCGCAACGTCACGCCATCGCCGCTGTTCGAAAAAGACCATCCTCTGGCTATCTCGCCCTTTGATGCGGGTTTCGATCCAAAACTCGTTGAGCAAGCCTTGGAGGCCATCATTCTAACAGATCCGGGCGGCGCCAGCTTTCTAGGCTCGCGCGCCAAGGTGTGGACAGAGGATACGGTCGTGCGTCTCGCCGGCCCACTCACTTACATCGCCGAGGAGGAACAGATCGCCGATCAGATGTTCGGTGCGAGGTCTGCTGTCGCGCAAGCGTTGTTAGGTAAGTTCGGCTATCACGAGGCTGCCGAGTCGACCGCTCATCGCCTGACAAAAAAATCAGAGCTTTCTCGGCACATCAGACCCCACGTCAGATACAAAGATTCATTGATCGATCCCATATCCATTAATAAAAATCCAGCAGCATTTAAAAATTTCGCAGAACAATTCAAAATCCTCCTCACTGATAATCCAAACGATTCCATAACCATCAATGATGGACGCACAGGGTGGAAACCCATGACGTTCGAATTTATTGAATTGTTAGATAAAATTGAATCTTCGAAAAGTGAAGGGGAGGTGTCTAGGATCGGTGACGAGGTCGCTACGCGCTTCCGCAACGAACTCGGCAAACTCGGCGATGACGACTTACGTATCGAGGCCTGCCGCGCGGAGCTCGCGGACCCGAAACGAAAAAACACCTTTCGAAAGATCGCAGCCATGGAATCCCTCGTCAGCATGCTCGGAGCCAAGGCCTTACCCGATCTAGCACCTTATCTCGGTCAGGAATACTGGCGTTTGCGCGATCCCAGCCGGCAGCTTGCAAGCAATCTTGTGAAGTCCGGTGGCGCTGATGCTCTAATCGATATTATCAAGAACACCACAGATCCTGAAACGAAAGCCGGCATCCTTTCCGTAATCGCCGTTAGCGGAAAAAAATCCGGCCTCGCGCAAGCTCGATCGCACCTCAAAGATGATTCCCCTATCGTTCGAGTCGCAGCGTTCGAAGCGCTCATACTCTTAGGTGGAGAAAGCACGCTCTCGGAGGCACTAAGTTATTTCGCCACCTTACGTGAACGCGAGGAATTAGCGGCTTGCGAAGAAGCCTTGTTATTGGTTTCCACAGAATCCAAATCCGCAGTAGCAGTTAGAGATGGGTTGATTAAACTCCTACCAACCGCAGACCCCGCGGCAAAAGCAGCAGCATACCACGTTCTCGGCCGCCTAGGCGATGCCAAGAGCCTCTCCACTCTCAGCAAAGCAGCAGAAACAAACAGTGCCACAGAACTCAAAGATATCGTGTTGGCTCTATCCTACTCGATGAGTCGTGAAGCCGACCAGATCTTACTGAAAATTGCAGGCAATGGGAAAAAGCAGGCTGAAATCGTTGGTGCCCAATCGGTGCGCCGCATGGTGCTCGGTCCAAAAGGCTTTGGCGACCTCACCGATGCCGAGCGAATGGATTTTGCGGAGCCAATGCTCAAGTTGGAAATGGATGGCAACCTGATCAAATACCTCGGCAACATCCGCGATGCGCGTGCCTTGCGCGCCCTAATGAATTGCCTCGAGCGCGGCTACACCGATGCTGCCGAAAGCCTGGTGCGAAACGCCGAAAAAATGGAAAACCTCACAGAGGAAGAAACCAAAGTGGCTCTGGATGCCATCAGGAATGTCATCGAATATATCGAAGTGACCCATCTCCGCGGTGGAGTGAAGGCAAACATGAGCTACCAATACCCCATCTGGAAGTCGCTCCAAGCCCGTGCCGGACAAGTCATACTCAAGCTTCACCAACCAGAAAAAACTCCTATCAAAGGATTTACTCCACTCCAAATCGATCGCTGAGATCGCTCCGGTGGGAATGCCGGTTTTTCTGGCTAATACACGGCAACAGCTCTGTGTGTGAAATGGAATCCGCTGGAAGGTTTCAGATTTTAGGAGCCAATATAGCAGAATTTCCAATTCCGCCTGATCCGAATAAGAAGACTCTTACATAATCACAAAAACTCTGCTCATCGAGTGTCCTGTTTTTTGGAGTCAGGCCAACGTGAATGTCGATGCTATCTAACAACGGACCGCTGATGCGTTTGCGATAGTTTTCAATTTGTCTAACAGAACAACGGCACATGCGCGCACCAATTTCCCCAGAATTTCCCCAGTAGCCGCAAGGGTGCGGATTCCATTTTCGGTGACACCAGCATGAAACTAGAAAAGCCATATTTTCCAAGGGATTTAGCGACTATCGACCGCTTGCCAGATGGTACCAAACGCTGCAGAATTTGCAAAGAAGTCAAAATCTTCGCTGAATTCCGCATGATCATCAGCAAAGGCAAATCATGGCCGAACTACGCCTGTATCCCCTGCTCAAGAGATCTCTGGCGGAAAGCATAAATGAATCCAGTAGAAGTGTGGATCACGCTGTCAACTGACTCCGGGGCTTGGTAGGACGCATACTTTAAGTAGGCAGAAAACGTAATTCAGGCTCCGTAAGCCGAACGGTCGAAAATTTACACACGACAAATCAGCTAAATTACGATAAAGTCCCTATATGACAAACATTGCACATCAAACGGTAGTCGGTGAAAACGGCAAACCCGCAGCTGCGCTTATCCCTTGGGAAGTGTTCGTTGAGTTGCAGGAGCTGATCAGCGAACAACAACCGAACGAAACCACACGTGCTGCCATGAACGAAGCCACCGAAAGCTTGCCACGCTTTGGCTCAGTTGCGGATTTGATGGCCGACCTCAACGCCTAAAATGCGCGAAATCATTTACAAAAAGCAGTTTAAGAAGGACTTTCAGGCCATCGCAAAGACAGGGCGCAATCTCGAACGGTTCTCCGAAGCTGTCACCATGCTCCAGCAGGGCGCAAGCTTGCCCGCCCACTTCCGCGATCATTCGTTGATTGGAAACTTGAAGAGCTATAGGGAATGTCACCTAGCGGGGGATTTGCTGCTCATTTACCAAACCACCGATACGGAGATGATCCTTATCAGGATGGGCAACCATTCCGAGCTTTTCGGGTGAACCGCCCAAAATTGCTTTCTTTTCAGCGGATCCGCACGCTAAGTAATATTTCAGAAAAGCGCCGTTGGGCCGTCTTTCTAAGGCAAACTGTAGACACTATGACGCATGTCCAAATTAAGAAAACATCATTGCTGTTTCTATCGTTTATTTTAGCAAGTTGTGTTGCGACTTCAAAACCGTTGGATACTCATTCCAGTAAACCTGCGGTTGAGAGAGAAAGTATTCCCTCCGTCTCGTATAGTCGTGATTATCCTCGATCAAAGATAAAAGAAGCGGATGATTTCACTCAACCGGATTAGGTTTGTAAGAGTCCACTATCCGGAACAGATTGAAAATAGAGGTTATAAGGAAAGTGGAAACTACCTAACTCTCACTCGAACAACTGCCGATCCAGAGAGCGAAATTGAATCGCCTCTAACACTTCGTTACTTGTGATGTCGGGTTTACCTGCTAAGTCGGCCAAGGTTCTAGCAACTTTCAAAATCCGATCATGAGCACGGGCTGAAAAGTTCATCTGCTCCATCGCATGTTCAAGGTAGCCTTTGCCATCGGCGTCGAGCTTGCAGTGATCGCGGACTTGTTTCGCGCCCATCGCAGCGTTGGTCGTGAGCTTGGTCGTCTTCAAACGGGCGACTTGGATGTTGCGCGCAGCGGCGACCCTTTCTCTGATCACCGCCGATGACTCACCGGTGTTCGTATCCGAAGTAAGCTCGCGGAAATTAACCAAAGGAACTTCGACGTGAATGTCGATGCGATCTAACAACGGCCCGCTGATGCGTTTGCGATAGTTTTCAATTTGTCTAACAGAACAACGGCACATGCGCGCGCCAATTTCCCCAGAATTTCCCCAGTAGCCACAAGGACACGGATTCATCGCCGCCACCAGCATGAAGCGCGCGGGAAAAGTCAACGATCCGGCGGCCCGAGAAATTGTCACGTGCGAATCCTCCAAAGGCTGGCGCATCACCTCCAAGGTGGATCGGCGGAATTCGGGGAGCTCATCGAGAAACAACACGCCGTGGTGGGCTAGGGAAACTTCTCCGGGGCCGGGGTTTGAGCCACCACCTAATAAGCCTGCATCGGAAATCGTGTGATGCGGAGCGCGAAAAGGTCGGGTTGTTAGAAAGCCTTTTTGATGATCGAGCGTGCCGGCGATAGAATGGATCTTGGTGGTTTCGATCGCATCGTCCTCAGTCATTTCTGGCATGATGGTGGGGATGCGTTTCGCGAGCATGGATTTCCCGGTTCCCGGAGGGCCGACCATAAGTAAATTATGGCCGCCTGCTGCAGCGACTTCTAAAGCGCGTTTGACGTGGTGTTGGCCTTTGACCTCGTTGAAATCGACGTGGTAGCTACGATGACTTTCGAAAAAAGCGCGTCGATCTAACACAAATGGTGCGATCTTTTTTTCGCCGCTTATGAATTCCCATGCTTGGCGGAGATTGCGCACGGCGATGATGCTGATGCCTTCGATGACGGCGGCTTCGGCGGCGTTGGCTTCTGGGACGATGAGAAATTTCCTACCACAGGCACGGGCTTTGAGAGCGATGGATAGCACGCCTTTCACCGGACGCACCGCGCCATCGAGCCCGAGTTCTCCGACCACGCAGAAGTGATGGGTTTCGATAGGCTCCGTGCCGCTGGCGCCTATCATCGCTAGTGCGATGGGTAAATCGAACGACGGGCCTTCTTTTTTGAGGTCGGCTGGGGCGAGGTTGACGGTTTTGATCCCGAGGCTGAGTTTGAGGGCCGAGGATGTGATGGCGGAAGTGACGCGTTGCGAGCTTTCGCGCACAGCGGCATCTGGTAATCCGACAATGATCACCCCGGGGGTTTCTGAGCCACGAGCGCAGACTTCGACTTCGACCTCGAAGGCATCCACGCCGCGTAAGGCAGCTGAGTAGAATTTAGTAATCATTTGAACACTACGAACTCAAGCGAGCTAGTTTTTCAATGGCAAGCAAGAAAGTTGCTTTTTGGCAAGTCGTTCTGTTAGTAAATCAAACTTATGAAAGCCCTAAGCTTGCCGCTCACTCTCATGCTGTCGATGACAGCCTCCCTATTTTGCTTATCCACGGCCCAAGCCAAAGAGTCCAACGCGGAGATGCTGGAGCAACTGCATTCTGAAATCACCGCGAAGCTGCCGACCATCGATGATGCGTCGCGTAAAAGCATCGTCGACGCCAAGGACGCGAAAGCCAGGGTGGAGGCGGTTAGAAAAATTTCGGTATTGGATACATTTCTGACC
>Ga0315909_10000031_pt1 | contig 182542 bp, 172 predicted proteins | sample LakEriMetagenome_11_FD_203527 | JGI IMG/M metagenome (GOLD analysis project Ga0315909, IMG submission 203527) | Freshwater fungal communities from buoy surface, Lake Erie, Ohio, United States - Buoy 2 MA125 | ecosystem: Environmental > Aquatic > Freshwater > Lake | place: USA: Lake Erie, Ohio... | reverse complement strand
AACGAAAATTCCTTGGATGAGTTGCCAAGCGGCGACTTTGGTTAGTTTGTAGCGGGATTTTTCATAAAATCCGAACCTTTCTAAAACGATAGGAGTGAATGGCACGGTGATGTATAAAACCCATGAGATATCCATGAGATTTATTTGCTCGATTGGCGGGCGGTTGAGCAATAAGCGGATCGGATCCCTTAATAAATTAGCTACCCAAAAGCATAACCAAACCAGCATGGCATCTGCGATGAGGTAAAATTGGATTGTAAAAGAATCTTTGCGAGAGGTGGCCATGTAATTGCACAGAAACTGGAAAAGACAGACTAGGTCTGTAAAAATCGGGTAATTAAAGATATATCTACAGTCCCCTATACTCTGCCGCAAGGCGTTTTGCGGTGGCGATGGTATTTCGGTGGAGTTTTGCGGTGAACTCGGGTTGGCGGTTGTAGCCACCGCCATAGAGAATGGCAATCGGGATGCGGTTTTTAATCATCGCCCTAAGCAAAACCTCATCGCGGCGTTGGATTTCTTTCAGGGAGAGGTGCATTTGGCCAAAACGGTCATTTCGGTGATTATCCGCGCCGGAAATCCAAATAACCAGGTCCGGGGTGAATTTTTCGAGAGAATCCGCGAGGGTTTGGAACAGTGCTTGGAGATACATTTCACCCTCCACATAGCGCACCGTCTCAACATCCAGCGAGGAGCTGACTTTGCGGGTGGGATAATTTTTTCCAACATGGATCGAATAGGTGAATACTCTTGGATCATCACCAAGCAGTGAGGCGGTGCCATTGCCTTGGTGGGCATCGGTATCAACCACCATGATTTTGATGTTGGGTTGTTTGTCCTGTAGATCGCGAATCGCAATCGCGATGTCGTTAAAAACGCAGTAACCCTCGCCGTGTTCACGGAAGGCATGATGAGTTCCACCAGCGAGACAGACGCCAACGCCCTCCACTAGCGCAGCTTCGCAGGCAAGACGTGTGGCTTCGACCTCTGTTGCTGAGCGTGAAAAGAGATTCGGTGAGGCGGGAAGTCCGAGCACAAGTTGTTCTTTTCTATCCAAGGCTGCAGACTGGATTTTCTCAATGTAAGTTCGATCGTGTACCCTCAGAATGCGGTGAAAATCGGTAGGCTGCACCTCGATGATTTCCTCAGGTCGCAAGATCCTTTCGCTCAGTAGCATCTCTTTAGATACCCGGAACTTATCCATGGGAAACGGATGCCCGTTCGGAAGTTCGAGCTCGAGTGCTTTAGAGTAAAAACAACGCATCGAGGAGAAGCCTAGGCGCTGGACATAAGACGGCAAGACACAAGTCTTTGAAGAATGAATCCATGGCCGGATATTATTATAAAACTTCCATCCAAGCGGTTGAATCCCTAATTATACTTAATATGATTCAAATACAGGACGTTCATGTTCGGGAAATGATCCGTTTGATTGCCCCGAGCGCGCTCAAGGCGGAGTTACCTATATCCTCTGAGGTAAGCGATTTGGTGCAAGCCAGTCGGGCACGTGTCACCCAGATTCTCCAGTATCAGGATCCTCGCATGCTCGTCGTGGTTGGGCCGTGTTCGATCCATGATGTCGACAGTGCGCTTGAATACGCAGAGCGCCTGAATGCGCTTCGTGAAAAAGTCGCAGATCAGATGGAAATTGTCATGCGTGTGTATTTTGAGAAGCCACGTACAACGGTCGGCTGGAAAGGATTGATCAATGATCCGCATCTGGATGACACACAGGATATCGAATATGGCCTGCGTCTTGCTCGCCAACTGTTACTTGATATCGCGGACATGGGGATTCCTGCGGCAACCGAGTTTCTTGATCCTATCGTTCCTCAATACATTTCCGACTTAGTGACCTGGGCGGCGATTGGTGCCCGTACCACTGAGTCGCAGACACATCGCGAAATGGCTAGTGGCCTCTCGATGCCTGTCGGTTTCAAAAACGGTACGGATGGAGGTCTTCAGGTTGCGGTTGATGCCATGCTGTCCGCGAAATCACCTCATAGTTTTCTTGGAATTGATCAGGATGGGTGCACGAGTATTGTGAGAACCACTGGCAATACCGTTGGCCATGTTGTCTTGCGCGGCGGCCGCGCGCTCACGAATTACGACTCGGACAGCATCGACCAAGCGGAAGCTGTGCTACAAAAGGCGAGTCTTCCGACTGGATTAATGGTGGATTGCAGTCACGCGAATTCAGGTAAGATTCCAGCACGGCAGGAGGATGTATGGCGCAGTATCATACAACAGCGTGTCGAAGGGAAACAATGCCTGATCGGTGTAATGATTGAGAGTTTCTTAAAGGAGGGCTATCAGCCATTCCCTAATCTTAATGGCGAGCTCGCTCACGGTGTGTCCATTACAGATGCTTGTATATCATGGGAAACCACCGAGCGCATGTTGCTCGAAGGGCATGAGTTATTGAGGAAGGGTTGAGCTGATCCCCGTCATCATTACCAATTCCAAAAGTTGACGTAGGTCTTTGGCTGTCTAAAGTGGCGGCGTGTTTCAGATCGTTTTCAATGAAATCAGTGCGGCGGAGATTTCCGCTTTGGGGACTTTAGAGCAACTTGAGTTGTTGGAGGAATTCCATGTGACCGAACAGGATCTTAATGGTTCGGGGAGTGATCGGTTTGGTAAAATCGCACGCGACGGACATGTGATGTATCGTTTCCGTGCAAAGGATTACCGATTCTATTTCGAGGTCAAAGATGGCTCGATCATCGTTCATCGGGTTCTACACAAAGGCACTTTGTCCGATTTCCTATTCCGTTCCAAAATGCCACTTGCAGAGGACGAGGCTTTGGCAAACTCGAAGCATTTCTGGAAATTGATCGACGAAGGTCGAAATGCGCGGAGGGTTTGACTGGCGGTTGCGTTGTTCAGGATTGTGGCGGCGGATTGTATCCGCAAAGCCTAACAATTAAAAATGAAAATTAGGCATGGCGGATGCAATTTGACGGATAGGTTAGACTTTCCAGTCCCTCCATCTCCGCTGCGCTGCGATTGCCGCCACGTTACCGAATCACCTTCTTATTCGAAGGAGTGATATGAGGCGGTGCGAGATAGATAGGCTGAGGGGGCTGAGCGACCCATAGCGCACGAATTTGTGGTGATGCATTTTGCCAAGCCTGCCAAATCCCCTTGGCGGACGGTTGTTCTATCGCGACGGGATACGAGCGAATCGACTCCATCGAAAAGCAGGTTGAATTTGTATCGAGGGCAACTTGAAAACCGATCGTATCTGTTAGACTTGGACCTTCGATGAGGTTGCCTTCATTGATTTTTGCGATCCAGTAAGAGCCTCGACGCGCATCGCCAACCGCGATGCAGGGTTTTCCTGAGAGGGCGGTTTCGGTGCCGAGAATGGATGGGATAGAGATGGTTTTGCAGTTGGAAATTAAAGCGGCTCCCTGTGCGGCGGCGATCCCGACGCGTGTGCCGCTATAGCTTCCTGGGCCACTACCGACGAGGACAGCATCAAAATGCCGAGATCCGTATTCCTCGACGATTTCCGAGAGAGGTCCGAACAATAGGGCATTGTGGCGTCTATCGCTGGTGAAACTTTTTTCGATCACGATCCGTCCGTCGACCGCCAGCGCGAGCGATGCGGTATCGGTAGATGTTTCGAGAATCAGGATGGCAGACACAGCTGCAGGCTAGCCGGAAATTGGATTTATGGTAGATGAAATTCTTTTCTGTCCTTCATAGTTTACTTTTCCTCGATAACCCTTTCCATTCGCGCCCGTTAATCCCTCGTCGAGCTTGCTCTTAATAGGAATTGAACCGCGGATGAACACAGATGGACGCAGATTGTAAGAGTCACGGATTTAAAACTCTTTCTTTATCAGTGTTCATCAGCGTTCATCAGTGGTTTTGTTTCCTTTTGAGGTTTAGAGTTTAAAATTTAAAGTTTCCATCCCGTGTCCACACTCCTTTCAGCGAACGAAATCCGCTTATCCTACTCCTACCAGAATCTTCTCGACGGGGTGACCTTGGCGGTTGCTTCTGGGGAAAAGGTTGGCTTGGTCGGGCGAAATGGCTGCGGGAAAACGTCTTTGCTCAAAATTCTGACTGGTGAGCAAAAGGCCGATTCCGGAGATCTCTCTCTGCGGCGGGGAATTCGCACCGGATATTTACCCCAGGAGTTCGAACTCGATCCTGAACTCTCAGTGCACGAAAATATCGCTGCAGGTGCTGCGGATATTGTCGAGGCACTGCGGCGTTACGAAAACGGCGATGGCACAGAAACGGAGCTCCAAGGATTTCTAGAACTGCTCGACCATACCGATGGCTGGAATCTCGATTCACGTATCGTTTCCCTTTCCAACGCGCTCGGCACGCCAGATCTCGATGCGCCGACGGGCCCTCTATCCGGTGGAGAAAAACGTCGGGTCGCGCTTTGTCGGGCACTTGCGTGTCAGCCAGATCTACTTCTGTTAGATGAGCCGACCAACCATCTGGATGCAGAATCCATTCGTTGGCTGGAGGATGTGCTGAAAAGCTTCGCTGGTGCGGTGATCTTCGTGACTCACGATCGCTATTTCCTTGATGTCATCGCCACCCGAATCATCGAGATCGATAACGGTCGTGCTTATTCTCACGCAGGAAACTACACGGCGTATCTTGAAAGCAAGGCCATCCGCCAACAGATCGCCGAACAATCCGAGCGCCGGCGTCAGCGATTTCTTCGCACCGAGCTCGAATGGGTGCGCGCTGGTGTGAAAGCCCGCGGCACCAAGCAACGCACGCGACTCGATGCGTTTTATGAAATCGAGGGCATGGAAGCACCACCGGAAGAGCGCGAGATGGATCTGCTTTTACCGCCTGCTGCGGATTTGGGAAATGTCGTGATCGAGCTTGAACAAGCGGGCGTGAACGTCGGCACGGAAAAACTTCCGCGTTGGTTGTTTCGCCATCTCGATCTTTCGATCCGTCCCGGAACCTGCACGGGGATCGTCGGAAAAAACGGGGTCGGCAAAACCACGTTGCTTAAACTTTGCCTCAATCAGCTCGATCCCACCGAAGGCACGGCGGTTCTTGGGAAGCGTGTGAAGGTGAATTATATCGACCAATCCAGAATGCAACTCGATGGCACGGGATCTCTGTTGGATGAAATTTCTGATGGTAATGAGAAAGTCCAGTTTGGAAATGAAACCCTCGGGGCTCGGGCATACTTACGCAGGTTTCTTTTCAATAACGAACGCATCAACGAACGCGTCGATCTTCTATCTGGTGGTGAGCGCGCGCGCCTGATGTTGGCGAAAGTTTTGAAAACTGGCGGCAATCTCATTATTCTCGACGAGCCGACCAACGATCTCGATCTACCTTCGCTGCGGATGTTAGAAGAAGCGCTTTCAAGTTTCGGTGGCAGCATTCTCTGCGTTTCGCACGATCGGTATTTCCTCGATCGGATTTGCGATCAGATCATCGCCTTTGAAGACGATGGCATCCACGTCACACCAGGCAACTACTCGTATTATTTGGAAAAGCGCCAGCAACGGGAGGCGGCACAGAAAGCTCAAGCCCAAGCATTCAAAGCCCTGCAACCACAGAAACCGGCTGGACGGATGGATCGTCAGCGCAAGCTTTCCCAAAAAGAACGCGCTGAGTTGGAGACGATAGAAGATAAAATTTTCGCCGCAGAGGATGAGGTTTCGACCATTGAATCACGCATCAACGATCCCGAATTTCAGGTGATTCATTACGAAAAAATTCCCGCTGAGATGGAAAAACTGGAAGCTGCTCGTGCGGCGACTTTGTTACTCTATGCGCGCTGGGATGAGTTGCAGGCAATAGCGGATGCCGAAGCTAACTAAAGAACCTCGGGTCTATCCACCAATTGACCAAACGTTTCCTCCAGTTTGCGCAGGGTTTCAGGGTCGGTAATTTTTTGGTGGTCTTGGGTGGTGATGTAAAGCGTGTCCATCGCAACACCTTTTTCGGTACAGATGCGTGCGTGCGCGGTGTTGAGATTGGCTTGGTTGATCGTGTGGAATAAATCGTGTAGAAGCCCGATGCGATCGAGGGCTTGAAGTTCGACCGTGGTGCAGGTCGGGTGTAGATCGTTGGAGACGTGAGCACGGACGGGAATGGAGACACCGGTTTCGGTGCGTGGTTTGAGGAAATTAATTTTTCGTTTTAGGTAATCCTCGGGCTCGTATTTGTCCGCTTCGAAAATGGTGGTGAGGGTGTGGATGAACCGGTTGCGTGTGGCGATGTTGGAAATTGGTTCGAAATTTGTGGTACAGACGCGGAACATATTGAGCACGATGTTATCGGTGCGGGTGAAGAGGTCTGCGGAGAGAATGTTGATTTGTTCAGATGCTAGGGCGCAGCAGAGTTTTTCTAACAAAAGTGTACGGTCGCGAGAAGCGAGGATTAGAGTGGAGTAGCCTTTATCTGGGTGGTCAGTCCATTTCACACAATATGGGTGAGAGGATTTGCCTTCTTCTTCGGCAATAAGGAAGTGCCTGACGGTGCGGACCTGAGTTTTGATCTCAGCCGCCTCGCGGTAGGCAAATGCAGCCGCGGGGGTGCGGTCGAAGTGCTGACGTATGTCTTCTTGATAGTCGTCACGCATCATGGAAATGACTTCGTCGCGGAGTTGGATGCGGTTGGCATCGAGCTTACGATGGAATTTTTCGCGTCCCTCTGTGAGAAAGGCATGCGTGGCGGTATGAAGCTGTAGCATGAGAGAGGATTTCCATCCATTCCATGCATCGGGTGCGGTGCCGCTTGTGTCGCAATAAGTGAAAAGCAACATCGCATCGAGATATTCCGCGTTTTTCATGATCCCTGCAAACTCTGCAACGACCTCCGGATCCTCTAGATTTTTCGTGGTGGCGAAGCGCCAGAAAGTGAGATGATTATCAACTAAAAACATGATCAAAGCACGTCGAGGACCTTTGATTTGCATGCGAGAACAAAGCTTGATCGCAAGCATGGCAGAACCATCGATGTGCTCGCGGACGTTTTCGGAGCGTCCGGTATCGTGTAAGATGAGAGCGATATAGAGCGCGTAGGGATCGACGATTTCGAGAAAGAATTTTCTGAAAAGCGCGAGTCTAGGATCGGTGGTGTCGATGAGTTTATCGAGTTCATCGATGCAACGCAGGGTGTGTTCGTCTGCGGTGTAGCGGTGGAAAAATTCGTGTTGCACCAGGCAGTCTAGCGCGCCGAATTCCGGAAGGTAGCGACCCAGAAAGCCGATGCGGTGCATTTGGCGCAGGACGCGTGCGACCTGACCTTTGCGTTCGAGGATGGCTTGGAAGGTTTCTCGGTTGGCTTTGAGATAGCGGAAGGGTTTGTCGATGTCTTCCCAATGGCTAGCGACGAGGCGGCGCATCTGTGGCGAGAGCCGGAGATTACGGAGTTGGGTGTGCTGGAACAACCGCATCATGCGGTGAGGGTCGTCTTTAAAAATGTCCTGATTGGCGGGGTAGATACGGCCATCTCTGGCGATAAAGCCATCGAACTCCTCGCGTTTTTTTCTACGGAAAGTAAGGAATGAAGTTAGGCCGCTATCTGCGATGGTTTCCTTTTGGATCTGGAATGTTTCCATGATCGAGTTGGTATGATTGTAGAGGTGGCGGGTGTGGCGGTAATAGTCCCGCATGAATGATTCAGTTCGGCGCAGGATGCTGCGTTCTGGGTAATCGAAAGCGGTGGCAACGATGCCCTGGAGTTGGAGTGTTAGAATGTCGGTGGCTTTTCCGGTATGGTAGTGAAGTTCATTTCGGACGCGCATCAGAAAATCATAGGCTTCTTCGATTTCCTTGAGAGTGTTGGAGGTGATGATGCGATCTTCGGAGAGTTTTTTTAGATCGCTGCTGCCGGTTTTGATGCGAGCGATCCAGAGAATATTTTGAAAATCGCGAAGGCCACCGCAGGATTCCTTGACGTTGGGTTCTTGGAGGAAAACGGTGTAAGAACTTTTCTTGTGACGTGAACGAAGGTCTTGGCTACGAGTTTCAAAAAAGGCGTCTTGTTTCTTACGTATGCAGTTTTTTTCGAATGCGATGAGAAACTCTTTATATAAATCGGAATCTCCCGAAATGAGGCGGGTGTCTAAGAGAGAGGTGAAGTTTTGTTGATCGGCTTTTGCTTGTTCAATGCACTCAGCGATAGAGCGACATGCGTGGCCGACTTTAAAGCCCATATCCCAGAGAGGATAGAGGACTTGTTGGATAATTTCTTGGACGTTTTTTGGGAGTTTATTAGAAGCGCGTGCAACTAAAAATAAGATATCGATGTCCGAACCTGGGTTCAGTGTGCCGCGTCCATATCCGCCAGTGGCGACGAGGGCTAGAGGTGAGGTTTTGGTTTCTTGGGAGTTGAGGGTGGCTTGGAGAATGGTTGTGAGAATGGTATCAATCAATTGGGCTCGAGCCTCGCAAACTTCCACTCCGCCTGCCCCTTCACGGTGTAATTCGAGAATTTTTTTTTGCTCGTTCTCCATATACCTCTGGTAAAGAGCTGTGCGCTCAGAAGGAGAAAGTTGTCCTTCGATCGCTGGTTTGAGGGAAATGGATGAGGTGTCGTCGGACATCTAAAGAATAGTGAAGAGTGAAGAGTGAAGAGTGGTGAAAGCAGAGCGAGTGTTAACGAGCAATGAGAATTTAGGCGAAGCCGTGATGGCTTGAAGGGAGCGTGGCGGAGTTAATAATGGATAGTAAAGTTAGATCCGTCTGATCCGTCTGATTTGACCGATCTGTCTGATTTTGTCTAGAGTGCCAAGCTAACCTTACCGATGCTCGAAGCTGATTCAAGTTGTCGGTGGGCGGCTTGGAGGGATTTGGCAGTAAGGAGTTCGGTTGCGGTGAGGTTGAGTTTGGGAAAGGTTCCAGCGTCGCAGCGTTTGGCGATTTCTTGGAGGATTTCACCTTGGCGTTTCATATCGGGTGTCTGAAAGCGGGAGCGGGTAGGCATGTATTCCCAGACGATGCGCGGGGATTTGAGTCGGAAAGGATTACCGATGTGGATGGGATTTTGGGTTTCGACGATGAGTCCGAGCGCGCCGAGAGGAGCTAGGAGATCGGCGGTTTGTTCCCAGTAAAGTTCGGTATCGTGCAAGTTGGCGATGAGGGGGAAATGTTTGAAACCTAGCGATTCGATTTGTGGACGAAGTGGATCACGATGGTTGACTACATAATCAGCACCGAGTTTTTGGCACCAGGTGCGGGTTGTGTCTCGTGAAGCGGTTGCGATCACGGTGAGACCTGCGGATTTCGCGAGAGGAATGAGTGCGGAACCGACACCGCCTGCACCGTTGATGATGAGAATTTCTGTGCCGTAAGGAATTTGCCCATCCGTCATGCGTTCGAACAAGAGTTCCCATGCGGTTAGTGCAACAAGAGGAATGGCTGCGGCTTCGGTGAAGGTAAAGCTCTCGGGTTTCTTTGCAACGAGTGCGGCTTGCACGGTATGAAATTCAGCATTCGATCCCGCGCGAGTGACGTCTCCAGAGTAGTAGACTTCATCGCCTATGGAAAATTTTTTCACGTCCGAACCCAGAGCCTCGACCACGCCTGCTGCATCGAAACCAAGTATACGTGGTGTTGTTAGATTTTTCTGTCCTAAAGATTTACGGACTTTGGTATCGACAGGATTAAGAGAGACCGCACGAACTCGAACGAGGATTTCATCCGCAGCGGGTTGTGGGACGGGAGTTTGAAATTCGACGATGGAATCGATCGAAGAATTGAGCGCGCCAAAAGCTTTCATGGTGTGATAGGTGTGAGGTTTAGAAAACGCATACCGTAAGTGATGATGAAAGGTAGAGAAAAGATTGAGACTGCCGTGGTAGCGATGACGATTTGTACGGCGACAGCGGGTCGGCCTCCATAGATTTTTGCGAGTAGGATAGGCACCATAGCAGCGGGCATGGCGGCTTGCACGACGAGGACTTGCTTGAGCTCGACAGGCATGGGGATAAATTTTGCACTGGCGATGATGATGATTGGGACTAGAAGCATACGAACCAAGATGGAACCGAGAATGATTTTCCATGAAGGTTTTTCCGTTCCAACGAGATCCATCATAGCTGCTCCAGTCATCACTAAAGCAATAGGGAAGGCTCCGATTCCTATTATGGAAATCACACTACGAAATGAACCAGTGACTTGGTCATCAACTCGTAACATCACGAGGATTAAGCCAATAATAACTGCAATAATAGGGCCGTTGATCATGCGTTTCCATTTTATCATGCGATCTCCGCTTAAAAGCATCACACCAAACGACCAGATCGCGATTTCAACTCCGATGTTGTGAACAAAAAGCACCGCTAGAGCTGAACCGCTCCATAAGATCTGCACGACAGGAACCGCTGTGTAGCCATAGTTCTGGCAACCTGCTGCGAGAGCAAAGGTGCGCATGCCGTTGCCGTGTTCGAGACCGATGGCTTTTCCGACGAGATATCCGACAAGTATACCTGCAATGATAAGCGCAAAGCCAAGGCCTATTCCGATGCCAAGGGTGTAGTAATTTCTTAAAATTTCAGCACCCAGCATGCGATCGAGAATGAAACAAGGTGCCATCACCCAGAAGATGATGCGCAAGATCCATGAGTCGTAACTCGGTTTCAGGATTCCAACTTTACGCAACACCGCACCGCCGATAATCAGGGCATAAACCGGTAAGACCGAGAGAAGGATGGTGGTTGGCGTGATCAAGCTGTAAAGAGACGAAAGACATTGAGACAGAAGACACAAGATGCAAGAGAATAGCCTCTTGGTAATGGTTTGGGGGTTGCGCTTGCGGGAAAATCGATGAAAGTGAGCGCGCGTTATGATGAATGTTGAGCAAATCAAGGAGGTTTTGAAGCAGGTGAAGTATCCAGGGTTTTCTCGGGATATTGTTTCATTTGGTTTAGTGAAAGCAGTGGAGATCGATGGCGCGGATGTGCGGGTGAAAATCGAGGTCGCGACACGTGATGCGAAAGTGCCTGAGCAAATTTTCAAAGACGTGCATGCGGTGTTGGGTGGAGTGGCTGGGATTGGCAGTATCAAAGTGGATGTGGAAGTCAAAGACGCGCCGGAGGCGGCTGCAGGTGCGGTGGGGAAAAGTTCTATCCCAGGAGTCAAACGCATCATCGCAGTGGCATCAGGAAAGGGCGGGGTAGGGAAATCCACGGTCTCCGCGAATATCGCGGTGGCGCTCTCCAAGCGTGGTTTGAAAGTCGGGCTTTGCGATTGTGATCTCTACGGGCCATCGGTCGCGCAGATGTTTGGCACCACGGAACGCCCGAATGCGAACGAGCAGGATGAAATTATTCCCATCGAGGCGCACGGATTAAAACTCATGTCGATGGGATTTTTGTTAGAAGACAAATCCCCAGTCATCGTCCGCGGTCCAATGGCGACGCGATACACTCAGCAATTTTTGCGACAAGTCGCGTGGGGTGAGTTGGATGTGTTGGTATTGGATTTACCTCCGGGCACTGGCGATATTCAACTCACCATCGTACAAACCGTGTCTGTGGATGGCGCAGTGATTGTGACAACTCCGCAAGAAGTCGCGCTCATCGACGCGCGCAAAGCGGTGGCGATGTTTGCAAAAGTAAATATTCCGATTCTTGGTCTGATCGAAAATATGGCTTGGTTCGAGGGCGATGACGGGAAACGCTACTACCTCTTCGGCGAAGAAGGCGGGGTCCGTGAGGCGAAGGATATGAATGTTCCTCTGCTCGCACAAATTCCCATCGATATCCCGACTGGCCGAGGCGGAGATGACGGGATGCCAATTGCCCTGACTGATCCTGCGAAGAGCAAGGTTTCGGCTGCTTTCCATCAGATGGTGGCGGGGTTGGCGGTCTAAAGTGCCAAGTCAACAGTGATCAGTGGAAGAGTGAACAGACTATTTCACCAAAGCACTTTAAGACCGTATTCTGGCGCGGACCAATGTGAGTCATTGGTTATAGCAACGAGTTTTTCAGCGTGGCATTGGCTGATGAGCAAGCGATCAAAAGGGTCACTATGCGCGCGTGGTAGCTTGTAAACTCCGGCGGCATGGCGGTAGTTAATGTTTAATATCGTGAAGCCGCTACTTTCCAGTTTTTGTTCCAACCCAGATTCTAACAGATCTGGAGCTTTGATTTTCCCGATGCCAGCTTTGATCGCAATTTCCCAAATGCTGACGGTACTGACGAAAACCTCATTACTTGGATCTTCGATGGCGATGGAGGCGGTTTCAGAGAGCTCCGCATCATCGCGAAGAAACCAGAGCAAGGTGCAAGTATCGAGCAGCAGTCTCATTGGTATTCTGTGAAGTCGTTTAGCGGTTCATTGAAATCGGGAGGAACCGGTCCAAATGCCTTTTTCATCATTCCGCGTTTACGTTGCGGAACTGATGTGGGGCACGGGCGAAGCTCAGCCATACGTTGACCGTTACGAGTGATCACAAAAATTTCACCCGCAGCGGCCTCACGCAGGATTTCGGAGAATTTGGATTTGGCCTCATAGGAAGCGATCGTTTTCATGGAAATATAGTAAACAAACCGGTCTGACCGGTCAACTTGTAATTTTAGTCTCCTTACTAAATCATTAGTTTACTCTCCCTCAGATGGCGTGAGGAGTTGAATCCAATTTTTCTTATCCGTGGTGACGCAGGGGATGGAGCCTTTGGTGAGTTTGCTGGTTTTTGCATCCCAGACGAATTCGCATTTGAGTTCGTTGTAATTCGGATTGCTTGGAATGGGTTTGGATTCAACCCATCCAGCTAACAATTTATCATCTTCTGATTCTGTGACGACTTTGAGTTCAAGTGGGCGCTCTGGGCTGCTGCCTGTACTACGAATCAAACACCAGATCGTGGCAGCTAGAACCTGTTCTTTGGTATAGGGGCTGTATGCGGGTGGTTTCCATGCATTGAGTCGCAGGGTGACTGGCGCGACGAGGATTTGGCTTGAGTCTGAGATTTCCATAGAAATGCCGAAGACCGCGGCTAAATTTTGATCCAGCTCGGATCCGTTTTTCCATTTCATCCCTCCTTGTGGCGATGGTCGGGATTCGACGATTTTATAATGAATTCCGTAATCGTAATTACTCATCACGCCGACTCGGCCAAGAGGGATTCTGGTGGGGTCTGAGTGGGAGACGAGATTCACCGGTTGTTCGACCGTTGAGATTCCGACAGAGGTGGCCAAACACGGGACGCAGCCAAAATGCAGACTAAGGGCAATAAGGTAAACAGGATGGGGGAATTTCATGATTAAGAATGAGTATCCATTAGCTAGGGGGCTGCAACTTTAATGAGCGCTATGAGGTCATCTTAAAACGGAAAGTGCGCGATCCTACTACGCCGAGGCTACGAAGGACAGACTGGAGTCATGCGGTCCAGCGGGTAGGCTACTTTGGTGTTGCGTGGAGGGGTGGGATGGCTAATTTGGCTGCACTATGATCGTTTCACCGAAAATTCGCGGCTTTATCTGCACCACGGCGCATCCTGAGGGATGTGCAAAACACGTCGAAGAGCAGATTGCGGTCGTGAAAAAAAGAGGCCTGATTTCAAATGGCCCGAAGAAAGTTTTAGTGATCGGTTCATCGACGGGTTACGGCTTATCTTCACGGATCGCTGCGGCTTTTGGAGCGAATGCCGCGACGATTGGCGTGTTTTTCGAAAGACCTGGCTCCGAGGATAAGACTGCGACTGCGGGTTGGTATAACACGGTGGCATTTGAGCGCCAGGCACATGATGCCGGTTTGTATGCGCGCTCATTCAACGGCGATGCGTTTTCGGATGAAGTGAAACAAGAGGTGATCGCGGCAGTGAAAGAAGATCTCGGTCAGGTGGATTTGGTGATCTACAGCTTGGCATCACCGCGTCGCACCGATCCGAAGACCGGCGAGGTTTATAAATCCGTTTTGAAACCGATCGGTGAGGTTTACACCAACAAGACTTTGAATACCGGCACAGGATCGGTTGATGAAGTGACCATCGAACCAGCAGAAGGCGATGACATTGAGCAAACGGTGAAAGTCATGGGCGGCGAGGACTGGGAAATGTGGATGGATGCCTTGCTTGCAGCTGGCGTGCTTTCAGAGGAAGTTCAAACAGTTTCCTATTCTTACATCGGACCCGAGGTCACTTGGCCGATTTATAAAAACGGTACCATCGGCAAAGCGAAAGAAGATCTCGAAAAAGTTCAGCGTTCGTTAGATGCGAAGTTGGCAAAAATTTCCGGAAAAGCATGGGTCTCGGTCAACAAAGCCTTGGTTACCCAAGCGAGCTCGGCGATCCCAGTTGTGCCGCTTTACATCTCGCTTCTCTACAAAGCAATGAAAGCCGCAGGCAACCACGAGGACACCATCGAGCAGATGGATCGTTTGCTGCGCGAGCGACTTTACAATGGAAACCCACAACCCGATGAAGCGGGCAGAATCCGCGTCGATGACTGGGAAATGTCTCCTGAGATTCAAGAGTTGGTCGGGAAACGTTGGACGGAAGTGAATACCGAAAACCTCAACCAACTCGCAGACTTCGAAGGTTATCAATCGAGCTTCCTTCGCTTGTTCGGCTTCGGTCTGGAAGGCGTGGATTACACGAAGGACAGTGACATCGCGGTCTGTGTTCCATCGCTTGCCTGAGGTTCCTTAGGCTGGAGCAATCTCAGCGCGATATCGCGTGCATGAAGTTCAGTTTGCCAGCTGTATTCTTCGCGGTTAAGTCTACAACTGGGCGGTCGAGAGAGATTGGTACTGGGTCCATCATGGATTTTCAGTTGCCATGATGAAACTTTTGGCAAGAGTGTGCCGCATGATCAGCATTGAAGTTGTTGGGAGTGTGGTTTCCAAATGGGGTGAAGGCCCGATTTGGTGGGAGGGGGCTTTGTATTATGTGGATATCGAGGGGAAGAAAGTTCATTGTTATCATCCGGAGACGGGAGCCGAGCAAAGCTGGGATGTGGGGCGTCGGGTGGGGACGGTGGTGCCGCGCTCGAGAGGTGGGTTGGTGATTGCGGGGGATGATGGATTTCTTTTTTTGGATACGAAAACGGGTGAGTTGGTGCCGATCTGTGATCCTGAACCTGAAAAAACGGACAATAGGTTCAACGATGGCAAGTGTTCGCCAGATGGCAGGTTTTTTGCAGGGACGATCAGCCTAGTGAAAAAGGCGGGGGATGCTCGCTTGTATCGACTCGATCCGGATTTGAGTTTGCATGAGGCGTTTGGTCCGGTGACGAATTCTAACGGAATCGTTTGGTCGGAAGATGGTAAGATGGTTTATTACATCGATACCCCGCGTAAAGAGGTTTTGGCGTTCGATTATTCAGATGGAAATCTGGAAAACCCGCGTTCTGTGGTTTCCACTTCGCATTATGAATCCTCACCAGATGGAATGGCGATTGATGCGGATGGGAATTTATGGATCGCGTTTTGCCACGGGGCTTGCGTGACTTGTTTCGATCCGCGCACGGGCGAGGAGTTGCGGAAAATCGATCTACCTTGTTTGGAAACAACCGCATGTGCTTTTGGTGGACCAGATCTAACAGAATTGTATATAACCACTGGCATTCATAAAACCGAAGTGGAAGAGCATGCGGGTCGGTTGCTGAAAATAAGTGGTTTGGGTGTGCGGGGATTATCTGCGCATGCGTTTCTTGGATAATCATGAGAATCATCCTTGCATCCGGTTCACCGAGGCGTCGCGAATTGCTTGCGGCGGCGGGTTTAGAATTTGAGGTGATCCCTTCGCCAGCGGAGGAGATTCATGATGGGTCGATGGGAATGGCCGATCTTTGTCAGGAAAATGCCCGACTCAAAGCATCTGCGGTGGCGATTCAGCATCGCGATGCGGTAGTGATTGGCGCGGATACTTTGGTGTTTCTTGATGGCGAGCCTTTGGGAAAACCCAAAGACATGGCTGAGGCGGAAAGCATGCTGCGTCGGTTATCTGGAAAGACGAATCAGGTCTGCACGGGAGTCTGTATCATGGGTCCGGGCGAGAAATCGACCTCGTTACATGTGGTGACGGATGTTTTTTTCCGAGAACTCGATGACGAAACCTTGTTTACTTATTTGGTAAAGACTCAACCGCTGGATAAGGCTGGTGCGTATGGGATTCAGGATTGCGGGGAAATGATTATTGAGAGGATAGAGGGGGCATATGACAACGTGATGGGCTTGCCCGTTGAGCACGTTTTGCAGGCATTGGAGTTGAGGAGGGCGGACATTCCTGTCCGCTGAGGCCATGTAAGTGGACAGGAATGTCCACTCTCCTTATTTCACTTGCGCCGGAATCGGGTTGCCCATTGCGGGAAGATAGTCGAATAATCACCGCATGTCTCTGCCACGGCGATATCCGCTAATTTTTAATCCGAGAGCCCGAAGCCAAAAGGGCGCACGGACGCGGCAGTTTATCATGCAACACGCAAATCGGTTCGCGATGTATGCGACCAACACGGGACAGGAAGCCACGGAGTTGGCGAAACGTTTCGCGCTCGATGGTGAACCGGTGGTCGTAGCGGCTGGTGGCGATGGCACATTGAACGCAGTGATCTCTGGTCTTGCTGGAAGTAGAACCGCCTTGGGTGTGATGCCGGCGGGGACGATGAATGTGTTTGCGCGTGAACTTGGGATTCCGTCGAACAGTTTGGTTAAAGCTTTGGAAGTGATCGATCAAGGATTGATACGCGAAATCGATTTATTTTCCGCAAACGATGCTCCTTTCGTGCAAATGGCTGGCGTGGGTTTTGATGCGATGGTGATTGAAGAGACCAAGTGGGAGACGAAAAAATTGTTAGGTCCGCTGGCTTATCTTTTGTCCGCGGTGAAAGTTTTGGGTGAAAAGCCACCGATGATGGAAGTAATTACTAAGGATGGTCGCCGTGAAAAAGGCGTGGCGGTGCTTTGCGGTAACGGATCGCTTTACGGGGGGCAATTCAAGTTGTTCAGGAACGCCAGTAACCTAGATTCCATGCTCGATGTGATTGTTTTCAAAGAATCTGGCTATCGGCTGGTGATCGACGCCCTACATGGCATTGCGCAGGGTGGGATTGATCTCGCGGCGTCGACGACTTATTTCCAAACCGAAGAGCTCACCGTGAAATCAGACCGATCCGTGCCAGTGGAAATCGATGGTGAGTTGTTAGGCCGGTTTGAGGAAGTTCGGTTTCGTCAGGCTTCCACACGACTTCGCGTGTTAGCGCCTGAACATCCGTGTGCGACTCCGTTTACCGATGCGGTGAAGTCACTCTTGCAATGGCCGCCGCAAGGCTATGAAACTCCTGCGATTGAAATCAGGTGACAGAGAAAGTGAAATTAAAATGGAAGGTATGGCTCAAGCGTTTTTTACTGACGGGCTTGGGATTTTTTTTGTTAGGAATTGTTTTGCTTGCATATGCTTATTACTCTGCGAGCTGGGCTTCCCGTGGGAAACTTTTTGATGATGTGTCCAAACTTCCCGCTGCAAAAGTGGGCTTGGTGTTTGGAACATCCGATCGCTACAAAGGAAGAGAGAATAAATATTTTCGTTATCGGATCGATGCTGCGGTGGAGGTTTGGAATTCAGGGAAAGTAGAGACCTTGATTGTTTCAGGAGATAATCGCGAAGAAGATTACAACGAGCCAAAAAAAATGAAGGTTGCCTTGATCAAAGAGGGGGTTCCTGAGGATAGAATCGTTTGTGATTATGCGGGCTTGAGGACCTTGGATTCCGTGGTGCGTGCGAAAAAGATTTTCGGGGCCAAGAAGATTCTTGTCATCAGTCAGCAGTTTCAAAATGAGCGAGCCATCTATCTCGCCCAGGCAAACGAAATGGAAGCTTACGGCTTGAACGCGCAGGATGTGGATTTTAAAGCAGGTTTTAAAACTCAATTCCGCGAGATCGGTGCACGGGTGAAGATGTGGTTGGATGTGAACTATTTAGATACGAAACCGACGCATCTCGGAGATAAGGTGCCGTTGCCGGAGTAGGGAGCGTAGAGCGTAGAGCTTGGAGCTTGGAGCTTGGAGCGAAGAGATTGGAGCGAAGAGCTTGGAGCGAAGAGCTTGGAGCTTGGAGCGAAGAGCAGAGAGAAGAGTCATATTCTTTCTCCAAGATCTGCGCTCCCCGCTCTAAGCTCTCTACACTTGCGCAAATCCCGCGATGCGTTTACATGGTTCACGCTGTTTTTCAGTCAACCCCACACCTACCATGTCCGAATTTTTGACCGTCTCCCGTGAAGCTCACGATTCCCTTGTCATTGCCGCCTATAAATCACGTGGTTTCACAGAAGAAGAAGCGGTGCTTGGAACCAAACTCGCTGCTGAGGCTGCGCGTCACGGGATTCGTACTCACCATGCGCTCAAAGCCTTGCACCTCGATCATTTATTCGGCTCTGCGATCGGTGGCTGCGTGCCAGGTGCGGAAATCGAAATTTTACCATCCCGTTTTCCGGCTTCTGAAATTTGGAACGCGAACAAAAAGCTTGGTCAAGCCGTAGCCTACCGTGCGATCGATCGTGCGATCGAACTTGCGGATCAATACGGCATCGCCCAGATCGCCGTGGACAATTCCTTCCATTATCTCTGGGGCGGTGGCTACGTGATGGAAGCTGCGGAGCGCGGCTATTTTGCATACACCAACTGCACTTCCACACTCGCGGAAGTGGTTCCGTTCGGTGGAAAATTTCCGACCCTTGGCACGAACCCACATTCATGGGGGATTCCTTCACAAGAAGCCAACGGCTTTCCCATCGTGATGGACTGGGCGACATCGACCGTGGCGATGGGTCGCGTGCAAGCCCTCAAACGCGAAGGTAAACAACTGCCTCCGGGCGCGGCTGTGGATAAGAACGGTCAACCCACTCTCGATCCTCATGAGGTCGCAGCTTTGTTGCCCTTCGGTGGACACAAAGGTTACGGGATGTCGTTGTTGAACGAAATTTTTGGCGGTCTGATCGGTGGGTCGATTCCTACCATTCGCGGGCGGGAAGTTTCCGATAAGACAGAAAAAACCACCACGGTGTTTTATTTCCACGTGATTCACCCCGATGCGCTTTCCGGTAGAAACTTTGCGAAAGGTCGCAGCCAAATCGAAAACCTCAAAGCAGTGTTAGACGATATCCTCGGTCACGGTAACGATAAAGCCATGCTCCCAGGTGAACTTGAAGCCAATGCACGTAAAGCATCCGATGCCGCAGGCGGCTTACATTTCACTGCAGCTGAAATCGCCGAGTTCAACGAACTCGCCCGCGAACTCGGCGTGGCGGAGTTGGTTGGGAAGTGAGGATTTAAATAAGGAGAGTGGGACATTCCTGTCCACTTTTCTGATTTAACTGGGCGGACAGGAATGTCCGACCTCCTTATCAATCGTTCGAGCGACCTTGGTAAGTGCCGTCTTCGGTTTTGACGAGGATGCGTTCGCCTTGGTCGATGAAGAGCGGGACGTTGACGTTCAGGCCAGTTTGCATGGTGGCCGGTTTGTAAACGTTGTTAGCGGAATCGCCTTTCACGCCTTCGGAAGATTCGGCAACGGTCATCACCATGGTGAGTGGAAGCTCGATGCTTACCACGAGACCATCAGCAATCATCAGTGTGTAGAGCTGACCTTCGATGAGGTAGTTTTTCACGCTTTCGATGAGATCCGCGTAAACGACCATGTCATCATAGGTTTCAGGATGAAGGAAGTGATAGCCCTCGGTGTCTTTGTAGGAATATTCATGAGCGATCTTTTCGAGGTGAACACCTTCCAGAGAATCATTTGAAGTCAGACGGAGGTTGGAAACTTTCTTGGAGGCGACACTACGGATCGACATCTGGACATACGAAGCCATCCGGGGAGGAGTTTTGAGTTCGTGCTCGATCACGAGGCAGACTTCGTTGTTGTGACGGACGGCATGTCCTTTGCGGAGGTTGATTACGTTGACGCTGGCCATAATTGTGTGGGCTTTCGGTAAGGGGTTGGACGGAGCTTGGCAAGGGATTTCCAAGTGGCGGCGGATTTCATCCGCCATGCCGATCTATAGTTTATGGGTTTTGGGAGGGGAGATTGGAGGCTTTTTCTGTAGGTAAATCAAAAATCAACAATCGGAAATCATCAATCGTCAATTAATTCTAGAAAGGGTGCGGTTTGGTTATTCGCTTTGATTGACTCCGCTGCGCTCTGTCCAAGCAGTCAGGACTTCGTCGTATTATTGAAGTTCGCTAATGCTCACAAGGCATTGACGATTGATGATTGTTGATATGTGATTTTTGATTTGGAAGATATTGGCGATTCTAGGGGACGGATTGTCTGCGTTTCTCGGGATTAATGGTCAAAAGTGAATTTTTGAGAAAAAACTGATAATGCCCTTGCGATGGGAGGGGGTTTGGGTGCTTATTCGCAGCGAGCGAACGTATGAGTATTTCCACAGAATATGAGTCCCCCGACACCCTAGGCAAAGCAGCCAAAGCGGTCGAATCCTACCATGAGCAAACTGACGATTTGGTTGGTGAGCGAATGGTTCTGAACATGGGGCCTTCCCATCCTGCCACTCACGGAGTGCTGCGGCTGATTTTAGAACTCGATGGCGAAGTCATTCATTCGGCAGATCCAGATGTGGGTTTCCTTCATCGGGGTGATGAAAAGATTGCCGAGAACATGCATTACAACCAGTTCGTGCCCTACACGGATCGTTTGGACTACCTTGCTCCTCTTGCTAACAATGTAGCGTATGCCTGTGCGGTTGAGAAATTGATGGGCTGGGAACTTCCACCACGCGGTCAGGCACTGCGGGTGCTGTGCTGTGAATTAGCACGTATCTCCGCTCACATGCTTGGAGTCGGCGTCTGTGCAATGGATGTCGGCGCGATGACGGTTTTCCTCTACACCTTCACCGAACGCGAAAAAGTTTATAACCTTTGTGAGCAGCTCACCGGTGCGCGTTTCACGACTTCCTACACACGGGTCGGTGGACAAGTGCGCGATATGCCTCCGGGCTTCGATGCGGCTGTTAGAACCTTCCTCTCCGAATGTGAAGTGACGATAGGTGAAATTTCAAAGCTGCTCGATAATAATAAAATTTTCCGCGACCGCATGGTCGACATCGGCGTGATCACTCGTGAATCGGCGATCTCCTTCGGCATGACTGGACCGAACTTGCGTGCTTCTGGCGTGGATAGAGATCTTCGTAAAAACAGCCCGTATCTTGGCTACGAGAAATATGATTTTGATATTCCGATTGCCGAGGAAGGCGACTGCTATGCGCGTTACCTGATCCGGATGGAAGAGATGCGTCAGTCGATCCGTATATGCCGTCAGGTGCTGGACACCATGCCGGAAGGTCCGGTGAACGTCGCGGACTCGAAAGGATTGCTGCCTAACAAAGAGCGGGTGATGATGTCGATGGAGGAGTTGATTCATCATTTCATTATCGCAACTCAAGGTATCAACGCACCCGAGGGTGAAGTTTATTTTGCTGCGGAGAACCCCAAAGGTGAGCTTGGATTTTACATTCATTCCAAAGGCGGTGGTGTGCCTAACCGCCTGAAAATCCGTAGCCCCTCGTATTGTAACCTTTCTATCGTTTCCAAATTGTTACCAGGTCACATGGTGTCCGATATTCCTGCGATTCTTGGTTCGTTGGATTTTGTGATGGGCGAGTGCGATAGATAACATATCCATGACCTAATATTCTTATCCCATAAAATGAAAACATCATTCGTAATACTTGCATCCATAGCGCTTGCGCTTCCGTCTCACGCAGCATTCGCAAAATGGACGAATAAGGAGGGTAAAACGGTAGAGATGGAATTGGTTGAAGTGACAGCAGAAGGAGATGAAACCGTGGGTGTGTTTGTCATGCGCAACGGTCGTAAAGTCACTCTTAAGAAAACTATGTTCAGCGAAGAAAGCGCTAAGCAGTTCGACGCCATGACTCCGAAAACCAGTGTGTTTAATGAGGTACTGGAGGGAAATATGGTCATACTCGATGGCGATAAATTCAAGGATCACAAACTTGTGAAAAAGCCGAAGAAATTTTATATTTTCTATTATACTGCGTCTTGGTGTGGCCCGTGCAAGGCGTTCACTCCGCAGCTTGCCGATTTTTACAACAAGAACAAAAATGAAAATTTCGAATTGGTGTTGATCAGTTCAGATCGTGATCAGAAATCCATGGAAAGCTACGCGGCGAAAAACAAAATGCCATGGCCACAATTGAAATTCGCTAAAATCGGAACTTTTAGTGGTAAATTCAACCACGGCGTCAATGGTATCCCATCCGTAATTGTTTGTGATCTTGAGGGCAAAATCGTTACGAATGACGGACGAGATCTAAATGCTCTGGAACAACTTGTTAAATAATCTATGACAGCCGCATCTTCTGTTAGTCACGATACCCCTGTGAGTCAGTATTTTCCGCCTTTCGCCAGCAGTCCTCAACTGGAGGCGGAAGCCGATGAGCGTATTTCGCATTACAGCGAGAGCAAGCGTTCAGCGGTGTTGCCATTGTTGCATATCATTCAGCATAAATTCGGCTTCATCTCTTCAGACGCGATCGATTGGGTGGCTGCGAAGTTAGATCTTGAGCCGATCAAGGTGCTTGAAGTGGTAACCTTCTATCCAGGTTTCCGTCAGTATGCTCCGGGTAAATATCACATCCGTGTTTGCCGCACTTTATCCTGCGCGTTGGGCGGAAGTGCGGAGTTGATGGATGATCTTTGCAAAGAGTTCGGCATCGATCGCACAGCCGCTGATTCACATCATCATCCGATCAGTGTTTCCCCTTGCGGAAAATATTCCGTCGAGTTCGCGGAGTGTCTGGCATCCTGCGGAACCGCTCCGGTTTGCTTGGTGAACGATGATTTTTACGAGGCAGTCGATGTCGCGAAGATCAAGGGTGCTGTTGCAGAATAGTTTCTGCAATGATCCCAGCGGCAGTGATCAGCACGATGCTGCCGAATATTTTTTGAATCATGCGTTGTGGCAGGTGATTTGCGACGCGCTTTCCAAGAAGCGTTCCGATTACTGCAATCGCTGCGAAAATCAGGGTGAGTTGTGCGTTTTTTGATATGGCGGACTGATGCGCCAAACTGCCGAGTGTTGAGCTGGCTGCGATCACGGCCAGCGAGGTTCCGGTCGCCATGGCAATGGGAAGTCGAGCGAAGCGGATCAAGGCGGGCATGAGGATGAAACCACCACCAACGCCGAGGAATCCAGTGATCATACCTGTTCCGGCACCTGCGAGGATGCAGCGAGCGGGTTTACATTCCGGTAGGGGTAGGATCAGCGATGTCGTTTTGAAAATCATTCGAAATCCCACGATGATCATCAGCAAGGTGAAAAAGACCATCAGAAGTTTTTCATCAACAACATGCGTGAACTTTGCGCCGATAGCGGCTCCGACCATACCGGCACCGCCGAACATCAGCGCGGCTTTCAAATGGATTTCATTACACTTCCAACGTTGGACCGCGCCGACCGCTGCAGCGATGGCGACGATGCATAAGCTGACACCAACCGCATCGGTGGGGGGTAGGCCGACGAGATAAACCAACACAGGAACCGTCAGGATGCTGCCTCCAGCACCTGTTAGACCAAGGGAAATTCCGATGGTGATGATTCCTGCGATGGCGAATGGATTCATTCGAGGAGGTTTTTTGGGATATCGCCAAAAGCTCCATCGACATAGACGACTTCGTGACCTTGTTTGGCGAGGAAGCCGCTTGCCATCGCCGCGCGAAGTCCGCTGCCGCAATGAATGAACAGGGGAGATGCGTTTGGAATGATTGAGTTCGGCGAAGCCAGACGGGTGTGCGCGATATTAGTAGCTGATTTCACATGAGCCGCCGCGAATTCAGCTTTGCTCCGCACATCTAGCACTTTGGCATTGAGTTGCTGGGCAAGAAGTTGATCGAGTTCGTTGGTGGTGATGCGCGGAATGGATTCCGTGGCTGAATCCAACGCCAAAGCTTCATCAACCGGCATCCATGCGGCAACCTGATCTAAGCCGATGCGGATGAGTTCGCGCACGGCGGGTTCGACATCCGTTTCGCGCTCAACTAACAGAAGTATGGAATCTGCTTCATCAACGTAAGATCCGGCGACTGTGGAAAAATGACCACCTGTCGCAGGGGTGAATAACGCGCCTTTGATATGAGTCTTCATGAACTCGATACGATTTTTCCTGAGATCGAGAATCGTGTGGTTGGGTTGGGATATCCATGTGGCGAGTTCGTTTTGGCTGATGCGTTTGGGTTTCGGAAGTTCACCATTCGCTAACAGTTTTGGTCCTTGGCGATTGTCGCGTTTCATTCGCGCGAAATAGAGTGGGGGTTCTGGCTGACCAGAGAGGATGGTTTTTACAAAATCCGTTTCATTTCCGCTCAGAGCTTGGCTGAAAGCGGCGTTGTGTCGGCGCTCGTAATCCATGACGCCGGTGGGGACCGCACCAAGGGATTTTCCACAGGCGCTACCGGCACCGTGTGCGGGCAAGATTTGGAGAAAGCCGGGTAGTGATTGGGTGTTGCGCAGGCTTTCATAAAGTTTGTGGGCGGAAGGTTCCATGTTGCCGATTTGTCCGGCGGCGCTTTCCAAGAGATCGGGTCTGCCGACATCGCCAACGAAGAGGAAGTCTCCGCTTAGCAAGGCAATCGGGACATCGGCTCCGCCGCCTTGATCGGTGACAAGAAAGCTCATGTGCTCAGGTGTGTGTCCCGGTGTTAGTAGCGCTTGTAGCCTGATGTTACCGATAGAGAAAAAATCGCCATCTTTGAGCAGGGTGGTGTTCTTGAGGTTTTTCGCCCATTCAAACTGCCAGTCGGCTCCGCCTTCGCTGGAGAAATATCCATGCACTGCCTGATGCTCCACCAACTCGCGTGATCCGCTCAAATAGTCTGCGTGGATGTGGGTATCGGCTACGGCGGTGATACGGAAACCATTTTCACTGGCGATGGTTAGATAGCGGTCGATGTCGCGTTCGGGATCGATCACAATGGCTTCGCCAGTGCGCTGACAACCGATGAGGTAAGCGTTTTGGGCGAGAGCGGGGTCGGTAATTTGCCTTAAAAACATAATTTCAAAAGGTAGGAAATTTCACAGTTTGCAGCTGCTTGCTTGGGTTAATCTGCGTTGGTTCCATGGTGCGCGGGCGATGAGTAAGCCCATCCCGCACCAATCTGTGATGCCAGCGAATATCAGGCCTGCGCCGACAAAGGCTGATAGTCCGTAAAAGGCAGGATTCACCCATGTTCCCAGAGCGACACCCGTGAGCACCATGAAACCCGCTGCGATTCTGACTTGGCGTTCAAGTGACATCGCCGCTTTGCCGCGCACGACCGGAAGTCCTGCTTGTTCCCATGCGCCGACACCGCCCTCTAACACTTCATAAAGTTTACAACCTGCTGTCTGAAGTTGTTGTTGGGCTTTGGTCGCGCGATTGCCGGAGCGGCAGACGATGACGCGTTCTATGCCATCGTTTTTCAAACGTTCCGCATCCAGTTTATCCAAAGGCATGAGCTCGGATCCTGCGATGTGAATTTCGTCGAACTCGAGCGGGGTGCGGACATCGAGAATTTTTACCTGACCTTGTTCGAGTTTGTCTTGGAGTTGTTGGGGATTAATTTTCATATATAGATATATAACTATGTAATTATACTTGCGCAACAGAAAGTTTCAGCTATTTTTTCTGCATGAAACTTCATTCAAAGGATTTGGAGAGGGTTGCCGCGTTTTTTAAGGCGTTTTCAGAACCGACCCGGCTCGCCTTGCTGCAAGAGTTGAAAGAAGCCCCGCTGAGTGTGGGGGAGTTGGTGGAGATTTTACCTTGTACGCAGGCGAATATTTCCAAGCAGCTACAGGTGCTACATCAGGCAGGAATTTTATCGCGTGAGAAATCCGGCACGAGCGTGGTCTATGCGATCTGTGAGCCGATGGTGATGGATCTGTGTAAGCTGGCTTGCGAGAAATTGAATCGGGAGCCGAAGAGGAAGCCTTTGGTGTTTTGAGTTTAGAAAATGAGGGCAGGAATGTCCCTCTTCCTCAGTGTTGTTAGCGGGCTTGAAGAACGAGAAAATTGCGAACTTGGCGGTTCATGAGGCTTTTTTGTTCCAGTGAGCCTCCCGAGATTTCTGATGAGACAAAAAGATCAGTGGATCGTCCACCATCGAGGTTGAGGGCGTGGGAGATTTTCCAGCCAGCGGGGGATTGGGAAGAGAGTGTGGTGCTGAGATCGGCGAGGCTGCATGGTGAGGCGATGCCTATCCACCAGCGGTGTCCGCCATCGTGGAGAAGAACAGAACGCATAGCGACTTTGCTTGGATCGAGTCCGGAGATGGGTTGGTGGTTTTCGATAAGCAAGGGACCAGCTTGGAGCAGTTCTTTGGAATTAGAAACAGCACTTGATTGAGTTCGTCTGGAGATGGAGGTAATGCCTGATGGATCGATGCGATAGATTCCAGATCCAAGAGATGAGCTGGAATTCCAAGAGCCTGAATATTTTCTGTTAGAAATAACCAATCCGAGTGGTTCGCCTTCAGGTGTGAAAAATCCTGCGTTGATGGCGAGCAGGGCTTGTTGTTTGGTGGCGCAATCGCGTGCTGAGAGATATTGAGTTCCGGGGCCGTTGGCTTGATCGATGGGTTTTAGGGTATGCGATCTGGAATCGAAAGCCACGCCTTGAAATTGGATGTTAGAAAGGGTTTTGCTAGCCACTGCAGGAGCGGAAATAGGATGGGTAGTAATCGCGTGTGGGATGGCTTCTGGTTGGGTAACGGGTTCGGCAATCTTTGGAAACGAGGGTTGGTGGTTTGGAATAGATGCCTGCGGAATGGGTGTGCAGGAGATCGCGCATGCAAAGATGAGGCAAGTGAGCCAGAAAGTGGACGCGGTATGCATGGGGTGAGAAGATTGAATGATGAAGAGTGAAGAGTGAAGAGTGAAGAGTGAAGAGTGAAGAGTGAAATTATAGATCAAAAATCAAAACTCAACAATCATCAATCGTCATTCGATTTATTAAGCGACGCGGCTTGGTTATTCGGATTGATTATTCCGCTGCGCTCCGTCCAAGCGGTGAGGAACTTCGTCGTATTATTGAAGTTCACTAATGCTCACAAGGCATTGACGATTGATGATTTCCAATTGTTGATTTTTGAATGAAGAGAAGACGAGTTACTCACAGAGAGAGTTTGCGTTTGTGGGGTTTGGGTGTCATGTTGTGGGCATGACGGGTATAAATCTACCTAAAAAATGTGGCGTGATGGTATTGCCGGACTGCACCTTGTTTCCGCATGGTGGGTTGCCGTTGTATATTTTCGAGCAGCGGTATCGACAGATGTTGGATAAGGCTCTGGAAGGGGATTGTGTGTTTGCGGTGGCGCGTATGTCAGAACCGCATTCGGCGAGTGTTGGAACCGTGGGATTGGTGCGGGCGTCGATGGAGAGAGATGATGGGACTTCCGAGCTTTTGCTACACGGTGTGATTCGGGTGAGGTTTACTGAATGGTTGGACGACGAGGCGTATCCGACGGCATTGATTGAGCCTTTGTTTGGCCAACCGCTGGATAAAATTCAGAATTTGGCGGCGATGGCGGCGTTGAAAGGGGCGGTGGAGGATTGTTTGTCTGGGTTACCGGGGGAGGTTTGGGATGGGGTTTCGAACCTATTGAACCAAGCAGATGAGGCGGGGTTGATGGCAGATCTGGTGTCACAGCAGCTGATTCAGGATCCAGATAAGCGGCAGTTGCTGTTGGAGACGGTTCCAGTGGGTGAGCGGGTGGCGTTGCTGTGTGGATTTCTCGAAAAACTGAAATTTGGCACCTGAATCGGGTATTTTCTAGGTTGCTAGTTAGGTGTTTCAGTCGCTAACCTAAAGGAACGATGATACTGGCATTGTTGGATGGATCCGAATTAATTGAAAAAGGTGGACCTCTCATTTGGGTTCAACTCGCATTGGCTTTCTTCGGCGCGATTTTTATCGTGGAGAGATTGTTTTATTTTCATCGAGCGAGGATCAATGTGAGTTCCTTGTTGGTTGGGCTTGGGGTGCATATCAAACGCAGGGCGTTCGCTGAGGCGTTGCACGAAGCGGCACGGGCACCGGGTCCAGTAGGACGGGTGGCTCATGCGGGTATTTTGAGATATTATTTGGATCGCAGGGATTTGAGCGAAGTGGTGCGTGAGGCGGGTCAGTTGGAGGTGCCACGGATCGAAAAAAATATCCGGGCGATTTTAGCGGTGGCATTGATTTCACCATTGGTGGGAATGCTGGGGACGATGCTGGGGATGATCGATGCTTTCCAGCGGGTAAGTGAGCAAGGTGGTGTGTCGGGCCCCAACGAACTTTCTGCGGGTGTACTCAGTGCATTGATCACATCGGTGATCGGTCTGACAGTGGCGATTCCGATGTATATTTTTTATCTATATTTTGTGGGTCGATCCAAGCGCTTGGTTTCACGGATTGAGCGTGCAGGGATTGAGACAATTAACTTGATTGCTGATGCTCGTGAGGAAGACGAGTTTGCGCCGTTTCGCGGAGAGACAGCAGAAGGTAGAAAACGTTCTGCAACTAACAAGAAAGCAAAAGTTTCCGAAACCGAGTGAAATTAGAAACGACATTAGAGGAACGCCCGGGCTTCATGCATGCTCTGCCGCTGTTTGATCTTTTCATGACGGTGACGATTTTGCTCTTGTTGGGGCCGGTGTTTTTAAGTCAGGGCGGGGTAAGCGTTGAACTTCCTGCATCTGAGTTTCAGATGCAGCGATATGACAAGTCGATTGTCGTCACATTGCATACAGGCGAGGCTGGACCGCAGATTTATATTGGGAGGGAAGCGGTGAGTTTGGCTGATTTGCAAACAAGATTAGAGGTAATGAAATCGGATGAGGTAATGTCGCGCGCGATTGTGTTGTTAAAGACAGATATCGGAACTTCAACTGGAGCACAGACGGATATCATCAATCTTATTTTGCGATTGGGTTTCAAAGTTGCGTTGGTTGGAAAGGCAGAAGTGAAAAATCCAGAGAAGATAGAGAAAATAGATGAATAAGAATAATCTTATTTTTGACTGGAGTGATGTTGAAACCCAACGGGGCTGGATGGGGGTATCGATTCTGATCGCTGTTTTGGGTTTGGTGTTTTTTTTGAGCGTGATCCATGTGAAGTTTGATTTCAAAAAGGTTGCATCTATCAAAAGCGCATCGGTTTTTTATCTGCCAGATCACGAGGATGGGCGGTCTTGGCTCATGAAAGCAAATGAAGAAGGTCCTTTTCCGGGGGGGATGGAAATCAACGGCATGGATGATCCTTTTGAAGAATTTGGGCGAGGCTCAATTGGCAAAGATGACTCATGGAATCCCTATGAGATTAGCATGCATCCTTTAGAGGTGGATTCTTTGCAATCAACGCGCCGGATTTCGGTGCAAGGAAAGAGATACTTACCTAAAATTTTTAAATCTGCAAATGAAGTCAAGGATCAGCAAACAGTTGAGATTGAGTTGAAGCCAGTGCTGTTTCCATATACGAAAGAATCAGAAAAGTGGTTGCCTGCTGAACTGCCATTATTTCACTTAGAGAGTCAGGCAGAAATAAAGACCACCGAATGGAGGTTTTTGCTGAATTTGAGTAAGGATGGAAGAGTGAGAGAATGCTTATTGTTGAGTGGTGGCGACGATAGTGGGTCAACAGAGATATCCACTTGGTTAAAAGGTCTGCAATTTCAGAAAGACGCTGAAGCGGAGCGATGGATGGGTTTGCGGGTTGAGCTTTTAAACGAAAGGAACTATGGAGCTAATCCTAAATGATTTTGTGTTGGGAGTGCTTTTGGCATCAATGTTTGTGGTGTTATTCATTGGTATCGGCTCAAGATTTTTTCATTGGAAAAATGAACGCAAGCTCAAGCAGATGGTGATGGTATGCCGTCTATGTGGGCATGTTTTTATGAATACAGAAAACTTAGATTTGGTGGAATGTAAGTCGTGTCATGCGTTGAATTGTAGAGATGGAAATGGTAAGTTGGGATAAATGTGTCTAAATCGTCACATCTGGTCGGTTTCAATACAATGTCGGTAAATTTAAAAAATCAATCGATGCAAAAAATTCTAGTTGTTGAAGATGAGGTCGATATTGCGGATTTGATACGATACAATTTGGAGCGTGCCGGGTATCAAGTGTTTAAGGCGCATGATGGGATCACAGGAACGGATATGTGTATCAAAGAGCGTCCGGATTTGGTGGTCTTGGATTTGATGTTGCCGGGGCGTAATGGGTTAGGCGTTTTCAAAGAGATCAAACGTGATTCTAGAACTTCGCACATTCCGGTGATCATGTTAACGGCAAGGGCTCAGACGGAGGATAGAATTCACGGATTGGAGATTGGCGCAGACGATTATTTGACCAAACCGTTTAGTCCCAAGGAATTGGTTTTGAGGGTGAATGCGATTTTAAGACGTGCGGAAGGATCCCCAGGTTTGGTGGAATTCCAATTTGGGCCGTTTCGTTTCGATAAAAATACGGTAAAATTCTATTTAGAAAATGAGCCGGTGGATCTGACTTCAACCGAGTTTAAATTACTTCTGTATCTATGTGAACGCGCTGGGAAACCGCAGGACAGGAACGATCTGTTGCGTACGGTTTGGGGTTATTGTGACGAGGTCCATAGTCGGACCTTGGATACGCACATGAAGCGCTTGCGACAAAAGCTTGGGGAGCATGGGGGATTGATTGAAACCGTGCGGGGAGTGGGTTATAAGGTGATCAGTTCAAATTCATGACTGACTATTACGCCATCATTGCGACGCTTATTGTGATTGGTGGTTTTATCATTCATGCGTATAGAGTTAAATCCATTAAGCGCGCAGCAGATAATCAAGTTAGCGATCTTAAGAATAAGCATGAAAACGATCTAAATCAGGCTGAAGATGAGCGTAATCATTTGTTAGATGCTCTGGGTGACGCATTCATTATCGTGGATTCGGAAGCGAACATACGTTTTGCAAACGCAATGGCGCGAGAGCTGTTTAGTGGTCGTGAATTGGTGGGGCGAAAAGTGCGGGAAGCGTTTCTTGATCCTCGTTTGGCGGAAGCTTTGTTGCAATGTCTCGAAACCGGAGAACCAGTTCAGCAGCGAGTGGTTTTACCTCAGCAAACATCACCATTGGGTGATCTTGAAACTCGAGGTATGAATGCTTGGCTCATTGATGCTGCGCAACTTACCGATTCTTCTTCGATTGATAAGCGTGATACGCGGGTTGTGATTCGTGATATAACTTCCGAATATCAGTTGGAACAAATTCGCAAGGATTTTGTAGCAAATGCCTCACATGAACTTCGCACGCCGCTGGCAATCATTAGTGGATATCTGGAAAATCTTCTGGATGGTGGCATGTTAGAAGATCAAGAAATGTCGAAGCGTTTTTTATCTGTCATGCAAAAACATGCGGAGAGAATTTCTCGTATCGTTGAGGAAATGCTAGTGATTTCAAAATTGGAATCGGGTGAATCTTCCGCTATCAAGATTGAGCCGTTTAAGATTCATTCCTGCATCAATGATGTTTTGGAGCGTTTGGAGTCGGTTATTCAGAATCAGCAGGCGTTAGTGAGTGTGAATATGCGGCAGGATAATCTGATATTGAACGGAGATAGATTTTATTGGACGCAGGTATTGTTCAATTTGATTGAAAACGCACTCAAGCAAAACCCTTTCAAAGATCTAAAGATTGAGGTTGGAGCGGAAGAGGTTGATAAATATGTGCGGATTTGGGTGAGTGATAATGGGGTGGGGATTCCGAGTGCGGATCTCCCGCATATTTTCAGGCGATTTTATCGGGTGGAGAAGCATCACTCGCAAATGGAGATCAAAGGGACTGGATTGGGCTTATCGATCGTGAAACGCGCGATTGAGGCGCATCAGGGCACCATCACCGTTAGTTCAACTCCAGGTCGTGAGACGAAATTCTTGATGACCATTCCGAAAGAAAGGGTGTAGTTTGTATTTATGAAAGAGGGAAAAGATCCGGAGGAAGTTTCGGTATTGCGTCGTAAACGCATCGGAATTTTCGGAGGTTCTTTTGATCCAGTCCACGAGGGGCATATTTATTTGGCGGCGCTAGCAAAAGCTGAGGCAGATCTGGATGAGATTTGGTTTTTGCCATGTCAGATATCGCCACATAAATTGGCCACTCCACCTTCATCCGCTCAGGTGCGAGTTGAGGCATTGAATTTGGCGATAAGGGATTTGCCTTGGGCAAGGGTGGATCAGACGGAGGTTGAGATTGATGGACCCTCGTATTCATACCTAACCCTGCAGAAGCTGAATAAGAAATTTCCTAATCATGAATGGTTTTGGATCATGGGAGGGGATCAATGGAAGATGTTGCCGAAGTGGATGCATCCTCAAAAACTGGCAGAACTGGCGAGTTTCATTGTTATGGTGAGAAATGGTCAGGCGGTATATCCGATGCCGGGCTACCGCATGCAAGTGGTGGCTGGAGAACACCCGGCGTCGGCCACGTCCATCCGACAGGCATTGGCTAAGGGAGAGCAAGAAATTCCTTATTTGGATCCTGAGGTGGGTCGGTTGTTGCGGTCCTCTAAGGGAAACTTGTGAAAAAATTCACAATCTTGGAAAATCCCATTGGCGATCTGGGTTTGAGTCGCCATATTTCGTGTGTCGCCCATGATATCGTATACCAAGCAACCACACGCCCGCGAATACCGGCTCATTTTCAAGAACATCGATCGTAAAGGATGGGATCCTTCGATTGAGACCTATATGGCGGATGGAGGTTATGATGATTTGAAAAAGGCGTTTAAAATGGCGCCAAAAGATATCACCGAGGAGGTGAAGAAATCTGGATTGCGTGGCCGTGGCGGTGCGGGTTTCCCGACTGGGATGAAGTGGACTTTTATTCCGCCAAACAACACCAAGCCAGTGTATCTCATCTGCAACGGGGATGAGTCCGAGCCTGGCACTTTCAAAGATCGTTACATCGTTCATCAGGATCCACATCAACTCATTGAGGGGATGGTGATTTCCTGCTTCGCTGTCGGAGCGCACAAGGCGTTCATTTACCTTCGCGAGGAATTTCCAGACGCGGCGATCATCGTCGAGAAGGCGATCGAAGAAGCACGTGCGAAAGGTTTCTTAGGGAAAAACATCCTGAACTCCGGATTTGATTTAGAGATCTATGTTCACAGAGGTGCAGGTGCTTATATCTGTGGCGAGGAAACGGGTTTGATCGAATCACTCGAAGGCAAACGTCCTTATCCGCGTATCAAGCCTCCATATTTCCCAGCTGCGCTTGGTCTGTATATGTGCCCGACGATTGTGAACAATGTCGAGTCTCTCTGCCATGTGAAACATATCATCCGCATGGGTGGTGATCAATATGCAAAGCTCGGAGTTGCGCGTAATACTGGAACCCGTATTCTCTGTGTGTCTGGCGATGTTAAAAATCCTGGATATTTTGAAGTCGAAGTTGGCAAAGTCACGATGCGTGAATTGCTCTACGACATGTGCGGAGGCCCCAAAGAGGGTAGGGAAATCAAGGCGGTGATTCCTGGCGGTTCGTCATCGAAAATTCTTAAAGCTAGCGAAGTTTTCAAACTCAAGAATCCAGATGGAACTGAACGTCAAATGGCTTTCTGGGATATACCGATGGATTTTGATTCCTTGGCAGCCTGTGGATCGATGGCGGGTTCTGGCGGTGTGATTGTTCTAGATGATACGCGTAAAATGTCATGGGTGCTGAACAATCTCAACGCGTTCTATGCTCATGAATCCTGTGGTCAATGCACACCGTGCCGTGAGGGTTCTACTTGGATGAAGAAGATTTCTGATCGTCTGGTGGATGGCAAAGCGACCGCTAAAGACATCGAGACTTTAGAAAGCGTGGCGTATCAGATTGATGGACGCACCATTTGTGCCTTCGGTGAAGCATCTTCATGGCCGGTAGAAGCGATTATTGCCAAATTTCGCGATGAGCTTTTGGCTGATACCGTGGCAGAAAGTGAACTCAGTGATGTGAATCCAGAAGCCGAAGCCCAGAGAAAATTTCTAGTTCACTAATTCCTGTCAGATCCTTCTAGTAACTTGGAACCGGAATGAGTTTGGAATATTGATAAGAATTTTCAGCAATGAAATCGCTGAGTTTTTCTTCATCAGAAAAATTTCTACCGCGCAGTTGTCTGAGAGCTCCATCTGTTATGACGGAGAGTGAAACCTCAACAGCAGTGATACGACCACTTCTCACTGCGGCGGCAACATCAGGAACGCCAGTAATTGTAGGCAGTGTAGCGTCAGTGGTTATCCCATTGCCTGTAACAACGAATTTTTGCGTATCGTTCAGACTTACAGAAACCTGTTTTGTAGTTGTAATGCCACCCGCATCGGTAACTGTTAGATCAATATGGAATTTTACGGTAAATTGATAAACGTTTTCACAGATGAAGTTTTCAACAGCATCAAGTGGTTCTGCACCTCCTATAGCGTATGGTTTGAAAGCGTCTTTTAGATTGGCTTGTCCGAGTAGATCTTTGAACGTGTCATCTGGGTTAACCAGTTTTCGATAAAGGACAAAGGTTTTGTATTTATCATTTGAGAGCTCGCTAATAGGATCTTTGTAAATGAGTTGATAGCCGATACTTGAAATATCGCCCCCTAAGTCCGCAACTGGATCGCCAACTTTGCCGTCATAACGATCGGTGGCTGCTGAGAAGAAAATGAGATTGAGAGCGCTTGGGCTTTTGTTGCTATTCGGTCCATCTGCTGGTGGAGCAAATTCGGCATAGAGCCACTGATAGTCATTGCCACGGCGGACGACCATGGATTCGAAATCAGCAGCCATAGAATCGACCATGGCTTTAGCTTGTAGGGAGGCACGCACCTCAGAACGGTTGCGGTTCCAGATGTCCAGTGATGTGACTGTAACAGTGACTAGCACCAAGATAATGATCGTGGTGATGATCATTGAGACCAATAGCTCAATTAAAGTGAAGCCCTTGGAAGTCTTGCAGTTAGATATTTTCATAAGACGTTGGATTCAAATTAACGGCGAACCGCCAAGTTACGGATGAAGACGGGTTTGATTGTGGAGTTTGTAGCGGCAGCAGCGTTAAATTTCTCAGCAAAGACGGAACCTTTTAGATAGTTTTCAGCTACGGCTGGAGCCATATGAAAATCTGCAGAGAAAGTGATCACAGCTTCTGTGAAGTTGCTTGGATTTGCGGCTAAGGAACCATCTGGATTTTTTATGGTTCCGATATTGCCTAATACCAATTCATTGGCGGTAGTGTCGTAAACAAGTTGAGTAGGTATCACATAGAATAGTGGTCCGACGATGGCATCTAGGTCTTGGTATAGGGCTGTATCATTAGCTCTTCTCGAAGCTGTTTGGGTCACGTAATCGATACCGGGTTTTCCATCAATACTCTTCATGGGTTGCATTGTGCCATCTGTGCGTGGTGGTAGATTTTTATTGCCACGGTATTGATATATGAAAATGGCTTTAGCTGGCTGGTTGCCTTCTTTAATCCAAGTGAATGCTTTATCAAAACCAGTGGTTACACCAGCGATGGTTTCTCCTTCGCGTAGAGTGGACATGTCTTTCTGAAGAGTTGCATTTAGGCGATCAGCCTGTTGGGTGCTTATGGAGCGTCTGATGCCTTGAGCGGCTGGGGTGAAAACGGCGAGGAAACCTGTTAATAATACGGCTAAAACCAGGATCGCGATCACGGTTTCCATGAGTGTGAATCCACATAGCGTGTTGCGGGATTGGGAGTTCTGAGTTTTGAGGATGAAGGGTTTCATAAGTTCAGAAATTTTTCTTAGCGGAGTCGATCTCCATGTGTTCAGGGTTACGATAAGTGGATGTTCTACCGTTACGCCAGATAACGAATCCAGCTACGTCTTTCTCGGCGTCTCTGATGAATCGGGGTTCCTGGCCTTTTGGGCGAATACCTGCACCGATGATGAAACTTGCACCTGAGTTCAGCGAGACACCTTCTGCATTGAATTCGTAGTATGCGTAATTTCCAGCGTAACGTGCGGTGAAGTTTTCCCCACTCATGCTGGCTTCCGGGATGTCGCTTCCATCTGCGAGTTTAGAGTATTCTTTGCTGTAATATGTGGCAGCAGGAAGGGCATAGGCACGGTTAGAAAGTATCCATGCATTTGGATCAATTGTGCCATCATCGTTGATTTTTTGATGAGCAATCGCAACTCGACTTAAATACTCATCCTTGTTATTGTCATTGATATCGATCAGCACCCGAGTCTTACAGCGTTTCGCAATGGCAATGGTACGAGCTTCGTTGAATAGGGACTCACAAGTAGAGATTGCAGAAGATGTCCCTTTACCTGCGGCGAGGTTTTTCAGACCCAAGACACCAGCTGTCATGAGAATTGAAATGATTAAAATGACGACAAGGATCTCAATCAGAGAAAAGCCGGAATGGGCATTTCGAAAGGAATAGTTTGAGTGTTTTGATAAGAGAGGGTTTTTCATGGGTTGATCTGGATAGATGTGACGTCAACGCTAGCTATAAACTCATAGATTTTTTTCCTGAGGGCAAGAAGTAATGTCAATACATGGCAGTTACCATGGTTTTTATGAGATTATTGCTCAAATCGGCCACCGCGAGGGCCGTTTAGCCAAGCCCATGCGGAGCCTACGATATCAAGGACATTGCAGTGTTGGGCTTTCCAGCCGAGGGTTTTATAGACATGGCTTGGGTCTGAAACCAATTCCGGCGGGTCTCCCTCGCGTCTTGGACCATAGCGGATTGGAACTTTTTTGCTGGTGACCTCTTCAGCTGCGGCAATGATTTCTTTGACGGAAATGCCTTTTCCAGTGCCAAGATTGCATTGAATTGATTCGTCCTTGGTTAGAATATGCTCAAGAGCTAGTCCGTGTGCGCAAGCGAGATCGTCGACATGAATGTAATCTCGGATACAGGTGCCATCTGGGGTTGGATAATCCGTGCCATAGACTTCAAGGGTATCAATTTCACCAGTGATGGCCATTAAGACTCGGGGGATGAGATGGCTTTCGGGATTGTGATCTTCTCCTATCAGGCTGTCTGCGGAGCAGCCGCTGGCGTTGAAGTAGCGGAGGCAGGCAGAACGGAGATTCCATGCTCTTTCGCAATCGCGGAGGATTTGCTCGACCATGAGTTTGCTTTGGCCGTAGGGATTGATGGGGTTTTGAGGATTCGATTCATCAATCGGAATTTTGGTAGGAGTGCCGTAAGTGGCGCAGGTGGATGAAAAGACGAAGGCTTTGCAGTCATTTTCCTGCATGACTTGAAGCAGCGCAATAGGCTCCGCAGTGTTATTCCAATAATATTTGAGAGGATTGGTCACGGATTCGCCGACATAGGCGTAAGCGGCGAAGTGGATGACGGCTGAGAACTGGTGTTTTTTGAAAAGCTCACGGAGGAGTTTTTGGTCGCCGACGTTGCCGATCACGAGTTCAACTGAAGAATCAACGATGGCGTCTTTGTGTCCAAAAACGAGGTTATCGAGAACCACAACTTTTTTACCCAAAGCAACCAAATGACGAACGGTGTGAGAACCGATGTAACCTGCACCACCGGTGATAAGGATGGGAAAATCTTTCATGTGATGCGATAAGCAAAGCCTGAGTTAGGCAGGGCTGCAAGCACGGATACCGTTGGGTGGTTTGTAAAATCGAGGGCGGAGTCGAATTTTGTCGAAAACGCATCAAATGACCCAGGTGCAAAATATTTGAAATGATCTTGAATAGAATTATAGAATGGGCTGTCTATATTTCACTATGAAAGTAAACCGTGTGTTTTTGATTGCTGCAGCTGCTGCAATGGTTGCTGTAACTGTTCCGTCCTGTATGTATCCTCCGCAATACTCAGGGTCATCCTATTCTTCAGGCTATGGTCATGGATATGGAAGCCGTACTTTTGCCACCACGCATTTTGTCAGAACAAGTAACTCACGTTGGGGGTATGATCCTTATGCACGTTGTTATTATGACTACTCAAGGCGTTGCTACTATGACCCATATTTGAATGGATACTATCCAGTGGGTTACCGTCCAGTTTATGTGCATGGGACTCCCCATCCTCATGGATGGAGATCTGGCAGCTCATACATCGCGCCGCCTCGATATGTTCACAATCACAACCTCAATAATTATCAAGACCGTTGCGATCGATATCGTAGTTTGAATACGGATTGGTCTCGTAACATGAAGCCCACCACATCATCCCGAAGCTATGATTCAAATCATCATCATTATAATCATTATGATCGTAATTCCAATACTAGCCAAAACCATCAATCCGGGAACGGTTCATTTTTCGGGATAAACCAAGGAAATCAACGCAGCTATGGCGACAATCGAAACCAGAATGCTTACATTAATAACACTCAGGAACGCAGGAATATCCAACCGAGAATGACTGAGCCGAAACAGGAATCGCCCAAATCTTCAGGGAAAGGTAGAGAGAAAAATGAAGACGGAGGTTCTCCATCGAATCGCGAGCCCAAACCCAAAAAGGAGCGCGGTGGAAATAATAAAAAACAGGATGCTAATTCTGAAGCGATGCTCCGAGATCTTGATGAATATCGGGTGAAGATCTAACAAGTTATCGATATTTAAACCAAAAATTTTCTACCCTCCGTTTCGGAAAAGATTTTTGGCAATGGCTCTGACCTAACGAGCAAGTCTCGTTAGGTTTTTTGTGTTTGTTCGCCGAATTTTTTTGGAAGCATGAGCAGCCAGAAAAAGACAAGAGTTAGAAGAATGGAAGCTAGGCCCACGTGTAGGAGTTGCACCCATGAGTAGATGTGAATTTGAGCCATGATGAGGCCAAGCAGCATTTGTGAAAATACAATACCAAGAACGCCGTACTGAATAGCCGTCGCTCCTTGCGGTTGATTTTTTTTGGCGATCCAAAATGCACTGATACTTAAAATCAAGATGAGCCATGAGAAGCTGCGGTGAAAGAGATAGAGCCAAGAAGCTTCAAGTTCGCCGATCCATGTTTCGCGCGGTGAATTAAGATGAGATTTTGCCAACTCATCGGTCATTTCGCGGATTTGAGCGCCAGTTATTCCCTCGATGATAATGAGGATGAATAGAGACAAAGTTGTTAGGAAAGCGGGCTTTGATTTAGCGAGTAAGTTGAGGCGTGTGGGTTGTTCGCATCCTGCCCATACGCAATAGGTGAGAGTGCATATTAAGATCATCGCCAATGCTAGGTGCGTGGTGATTACTCCAGGTGCCAGGCCGCTGTATACGACTCGTGCTCCCATGACTGCGTTGGCTAGGACTAAAAGCAATGAGGTAAACGAAAGCCAGAATATCGCAGGTCGTTGTTTTCTAAAAGAGAACGAAGCAATGAATGATGCGAGAGTGAAAAATCCGACAGGCAAGCTACAGATACGGTTCATGAATTCTGTCCAAACATGTCTGGGATTGAACTCATTTTTGAGGCTATCCACCGTGATCGATTCAGGATCGCGCCCCATACGCTCCGCTTTATCCCGAAACTTCTCAATCGGAAGTTTGTTGAAATCAACCTGCTCCACATGAGTTGGAGGAATCAACAAGCCCCAGCATGTGGGCCAGTCAGGGCAACCCATTCCTGCTCCCGTTACGCGGACGGTGGCACCCATGAAAATCAGCAAGAGAAGAGAAATTAGAGCTGCTAGCGCGAGCTTTTGGAAAAGGTTGTATTTCATATTCTCTCAATTATCAGAGTCTCAGAAAAACGCCGGAAAACAGATGTTATGGTTCTTTTGTATTTGGTGATATTTCTTCGGGACTCACATGAGGGGTGATCTCGAGAAGTTTTGTTTCAGCCATGCCAGGAGTTTGCTCTGCAGATATCGCTACGCCAATCCAACGGAACTCGTCACTGCTTTCTAAGATGACTTTCAGAACCATGGTCAGCGGGACGGCGAGTAACATTCCGATAGGCCCCCAGAGCCAACCCCAGAAGACAACGGAAATAACCACCACAAGTGTCGAGATACCAAAGCGGCGGCCCACGAGCATGGGTTCGAGGAAATTTCCAAGGAAATTATTGATAAGTAAATATCCGCCAGCAACAAGCAACGCACTTGGGAAGCCAGCAATCAATAATGCGAGAATCGTTGGAGGAACTCCTGCGACAATGGATCCGATGACTGGGATGAAATTAAGAAAGAATGCCAATATGCCCCATAAGATATAAAAATCTAGGCCTACAGCCCAGCATAGCAGGCCTGCTAGAAAACCAGTGGCGAGGCTGACGGCGGTTTTGATTGCTAGAAAGCGCTGAATGTCTCTAGTGGCATTGATGATTTTTGCCAAGTTAGGACCTCGTGCTTGGCTGATGGCATCAAGACGTCTGCCGAACATGCGTGCTTCACTCAACATGAAAACGAGAAGGATGAGAATAAGAATGGTCGCACCGAAAAACCCGATAACTCGCTCTAAGACATCTGTTCCAAAATCCCAGATTTTTTCAAAACGAATGTTCTGCAGGTTTGACAGATTATTATTCACTGCTTCATCAATTTTTTGCTGAGCATTGATGACTCCGTTTTCTTTAAGCGTATCAGCTAATGATTTGGAAACATCACGAATTTGGGTAGAAAACTCGGCAGAGTATTTACTGTTCCATTTTTCCTGAAGATCACCAACGAGAGTGACTGCGAGAACTGCCAGAGCAGCAAGAAACACAAAGTCCACAGCCACTGTGAGAATCACCGCGATGGGGGCTGGAATCCTTTTTTCGCGGAGGAAATTGAGCATGGGAAAACTGATCGTAGCAACAAATGCTGCGACCAAAATGGGAAGAAAAAAATCTTTTGATTCTCTGAGGCCGGCAATGACGATAACCAGAGCCGCAAACATCAAGAGTGCTTTGCCGGCTTTAATTTTACCTGACTCTGAAGGGGTTGGCATGGATGATTAGATTAATAGAGTAGTTGTTTGGAGTAGCAACTTAAAACATGTAATATCCAGTCGATTACGAAAAAAAACGCCCACCTCAAATGAGGTAGGCGTTTTGGGCGGTTATGATTTTTGAAAACGGATTATTTTGTGGCCTGAACCTGAACTGGCTCATTAGCTGGAGCGGCCTCGATTTCCTGGAATTTCGGAAGCCGGCGTAGTGGTGGTGTTTTTGAGTCACTTGTGCAGCAGCCGCATGACGAGGAGAGAATGGTGACGACACTTACAAAAGATAGAACGAACAGACGGAACATAACGGATTGTGGTTTGCGTTAACGGGAAATTGAAAGAATGTTTTAAGGAATTTATTAGCTCCACTCACAAAAAAATTATGTGTGGGGCTCAGATCTACTTATTTAGCAGGTTTTACATATTTAGCTGCTGGAGCTGCATTTGGGCAGCATGAAGCTGCGCAGAATGCGCCGAATGCTGCAACGATAGCGATTTTGATGATTTTCATAGTTGTTCTAGTGTTGGTTGGGTCATCAAATAATATTATTTGATAACTGCGAGACTAACTTCCGTTCGCATTGCTGCAAGGTAAAATAACGCATGGGATGAGTTTCGATTGAAAATATGGGAATGTGAGTTGACCCTTAAGCTTATAAAATCTAGCATTTTGGGATGGGGGTTGAGCGATTATCTAAACCATTTTTGGAGGCTTGGCTGCGTCGGACTCGTAAGCAATTGTCAGGCAGTGGCAGAATTTCCGAGTTAGCTTGGATTTTGGCTAAGGATAAAATTGAGTATTCTCAGAATGATTGGCGCTTGAAGTTACAAGCGATTTTTCAAGGAAACGAGGAGCCTACCTTGGAGATTCTTACCCAGATCGATTCATTGCTAGCCAAGCCTTCTAGACGCGCGGTTTCAGTGAGATCGGAGGATTTTCTGATATAGCAATTTATTCAACTGGCTTAGCGCGAGGTGGTGCTTCTTCGTCTACAGGGGTGGCGCGTGGGGGGGGCTGCTCAATGGGTTGGGCACGCAAGGGCTGATTCGATGGAGTTGATGGATCGTATGGAATAGCACGTGGGGGAGTATCAGGGTTTGGAGGGAGATTGTTTTCGTCAACGGCTTGTGCCTTAGCGGGATGGATGGGGCAGAGATCGCCAAGGCCTGGTGCGGTGTCTGTAGGGACTTGATCGAGATAATTTGTGCCTGCGGCATGACATCCGGCAGTGGCGCGCTTGCCGGAGAGTCGGCATGAATCAACAGATACAAGTTGGATTTTGCTGTGTAGATCGCCAGCCTTATAACCGAGCCTATCGGCGGTTTTCATGATATCGACCCAAACGGGGAGGGATAGCGTGGAGCCATAGCCACCGCTGATGGTTTTTTTCGGAGTGTCAAAGCCGACCCAGACCGCGCACGTGAGGGAGGAGGTATAGCCGGCAAACCATGCATCTTTGAATTCGTTGGTGGTTCCGGTTTTGCCTGCGGCTGGTTTATCGAAACCAAGGGTTTTCATGGAGGCGGCAGTTCCAGTGGTAGCAACTTCTTTGAGAATTTTGGAAACGGACCATGCGGAGCCTGTGCTGGCGGCTTGGTATGGAAGGTCGGGCGTAGCGTAAAGGATATTGTTAGATTTATCTCTGATTTCGGATATGAGAAAGGGTCGATGGCGGACACCGTCGTTAGGAAAAATGGTGTAAGCTGTGGCAACTTCCCAAGGGCTAGCCTCCCACGAGCCGAGGAATGACGCAGGATTTTCTGGCATGGCTTTTCCGAAGCCTGCAGTTTTTGAGACATCTTTGACTTTTGCAACACCTGCGTAATTACCTACTCTAACAGACATGGTATTGCGGGATCGGATAAGACCGTAAGAGACGGGATGCATTTCGCCGAATTTTCCGTCAGAATTCTTAGGCTTCCAGTTGGGGGCGCCTTTGATTTCTCCATGACGGATAGGACCATCGGAGATCTCCGTGTTAGGTCGCATGCCCTTATCAAACGCTGCAAGGTAGACGAAAGGTTTGAATATCGAGCCGATCTGTCTGCGTGCTTGGATGGCGCGGTTGAATTTTGATTCACTGGCATCACGTCCTCCGACAAGTGCGAGCACGCAACCTGTTTGGTTTTCAATGAGTACGGCAGCCCCTTGGATGTATTCGGGTTCATTGGCTTTGCGATAGGATTCGGGAAAGTTCTGCCATGTGGCTCGCGTTTGGTGGCGATATCCAGAGAGCCGCTCGGTTTCACGAAGTTTTTTATCCAGGGCGGCTTCCGCAACATTCTGGAGGCGTTGGTCGATTGTGGTGACAATCGTTAAACCGCCGAGCTCGATGTTTTCTTTTTCAAGGATGATTTCGAGATCCCGATTGATGGCATCCATGGCATAGGATTCATCGGGATTACGACGCCATGCAGGGCGGACTTTGATAGGTTCTTTTTTTGCAGTATCGGCTTGTTTTTGCGTGATTTTATCGGCGGCTACCATCCGAGCCAAGGTGGTGTTGCGTTCACGTTCCGCGGCCTCCATGGAGCGGAAAGGGTTAAATGCATCTGGACCGCGTACGATGCCAGCGAGCAGGGCGGATTCTGAGAGTGTGAGTCCGGATGGATGCTTTTCAAAATAGATACGTGATGCCTCGCCTATGCCTTTAATCTGTCTACCCCAATTGATTTGGTTGATGTAAGCTTCCAGAATACGGTCTTTCGACATCGTGGAATCGATTCGAAATGCGATGGCGATTTCAAGGCACTTGCGATCGAGTTGCATCAGCAGGAGATTGAAAGCGTCCCTCCGGTTTTCTTCGATCATTTCGCGCGCCTTGAGATTGAATACATCGGCAGCAAGTTGTTGGGTGATTGTGGAGGCACCTTCTTTTTTACCTTCGAGATTTTTAAGGGAAGCTCGGCCGATGCCGATGAGATCGATCGCACCGTGCGAGTAGAAGCGTTCGTCCTCGCGTGCGAGGATGGCTTTGCGGAAATCTTCCGAGACATCGCTTAGCGGAACAATCGAGCGTTTCTCACCATGGATACGCCCGATTTCATCTCCATTTCGATCAAGAATAATGGTTCGTTCAGGCATCTTGTTGATGCGGTTGAGATCGTATTTTGCAGACCGCCAGCCGTAGAAGAATGCGAGAATGATCAGTGCGCACAGGCCTGCGATGGCAGGGGTCCCGATTGTTAGAATGACAACCCGTTTGAAGCCGGTAAAGCTGCGTGTGAAATAGAAAAATAAGTGAAAAGGCCAAAAAAGCAGGATGGAAATCAGGCTCGGCCTGCCTCGTGATGACGAGGATTTCGCACGCGGTCGGTTGGTAGATTGCTTGCGGCTTGCCATTGGTATGCCCAAAGATACGCATTTTTTGATATAGAGGAAACCTTAACTTTTGCATGTTTCCGAAGTTTTTTAGGGGCAGAAGTATTTCTTGGCTAGGAGTCAGAAAAATTAAATTCACCTAGACGAATCGCCTATATGGTGTCGATTGTTTGGTAATGAGAACTTTTTGTGCCATTCTGATCAGTGGTTGGGCTTGTATTGGATTGCAGGCAGCGGATCCGGTGAAAAGCGTTGAGGATTTATTGAAGCTCGAAAAACAGGTGAAGGCAGTTGCTGAAAAGGCGATGCCTGCAACAGTTGCGCTAGTCTCAGATGGCACGGGTTCTTCGGGATCCGGAGTGATCGTAAGCAAAAAAGGTCTAATTTTAACGGCGGCTCACGTGATTCAGGGATTGAAGAAAGTGGATGTTTTTTTTCCGGATGGCAAAAAATGGCAGGGTAAAGTGCTAGGTGCGAATTTCTCCAAAGATATCGGAATGGTGCAAATGGTCGATGCAGGACCTTGGCCGTTTGTGGAATTGGGTGAATCAAAACCGTTGGAGGCCGGAGATTGGCTAGTGGCGTTGGGGCACTCCACAGGATTCGATCCCGCGCGGACTCCGCCTGTGCGGTTTGGTCGTCTGATGTCGGATGGTCCCGGAAATTATTTTACCTCGGACTGCACGCTGATCGGGGGAGATTCGGGCGGTCCCTTGTTTGATCTCAAAGGCAAATTAGTGGGAATCAATTCTTCAATCGGGTGGTCATGGAAAAACAACAATCATGCAGGAGTAGATGGTTTTCGCGAGGATTGGGAGCGTTTGCTTGCGGGAGAAACATGGGGGGCTTTGCAGATGAATCCCTTGGCAAATCCCGAGACCCCTGTGCTTGGGATTGTGATGGGAATGCGTGACGAAGGGCGAGGTGTTAGAGTTCAAAAAGTAGAACCAAACTCTCCCGCAGCTGCAGCAGGAGTGCGGGTGGGTGATACCATTGTTGCCGTAGATAATGAACCAGTCATAGGTGGCGCTGAGTTACAGCAAGTATTGATTAAAAAGGAAGTTGGAGATCTTGTTTCGCTCGGACTGATGCGTGGACAGGAAAAACTCAAGATCGATGTAGAGTTGGTGAAACGGGAGGAACTTTTCAAAGTAAAATGAAATCGATGCAAGGATTAGGAAGAATCATACTCGTCTCAGGATTGCTTGGCAGTGCGTTTGCAGAGCAAGAGGATGTGCCATTGATGCGACCAGATGAAGAGAAGATCATTGAAACTCAGAATGCTGCATTTAATGAAGTGATTGGTGAGACGATTGCTGCTGCGGCAAAGTCAACAGTTCGTATCTGGGGTAAGCCGGTCCGATCCAGAAAAGCGGAGATGCTTGCTTACGGCACGGTGGTTGGTGATGGAAAGATTTTAACCAAGTGGAGTGAAGTCGAGCGCGCTGAAGATTCGTTGTATGTGCAATCTGGAAGCGAGGAGTCTTTTAAAGCTGTTGTAGCTGGGGTTTTCAGTGAAGAAGATCTCGTTTTGTTAGATGTTTCGATGCCGCTGGGGGATAAGCGTGAACTGAGTAACATTCTATTACCTGCAAAATTTTCTGAAACTGAATGGAGCTACGGTCGATTTGTTTCTGCACCTCATGCTAATGGCAAGCTGGCGGGTTTTGGTGTGGTGAGTGTGTTAGAAAGAAATTTGCGTGAAACAGATCGCGCGCATTTGGGAATTTTAGCAGATCAAGATTTCAAAGGTAAAGGCTTGAAAATTGCCTCAGTGCAGCCAGAGCATGGTGCTGCGGCAGCGGGTATTCAGTCAGGTGATGTCATTCTCGATATCGATGGTAGGGAAATTTCAGGTCTCCAGGAATTGAGAAATGCACTCACCAACAAGCAGCCAGGTGACATTGTGAAATTAAAAGTCGAGACAGCCGGAAAAGAGCGCACAGTGGAGGTTTTGTTAAGTAATCGTCCAGTTTTTGGTGAGTTTTCCCTTGATCGCCTGACTCAAATGGAGCGCATGGGAGGTGAGGTAAGTATGGTTCGCGGTGAATTCTCAAAAGTGGTTCAAAGCGACATGAAAATTCAGAACAACCAAGTTGGCGGGCCAGTGGTGGATCTGGAGGGAAAAATCGTGGGAATCACTCTTGCTCGTGCGGATCGGACGCGGACGTATTTGATGAGTGGGGCTGCAGTGAATGAAATTTTGAAGGGTAAATCTGAAACCGTTGCCGATGCGCGAGCAAAGATGGAACTCAAGCGCCAGAAGTTGGCGGATCAGCGCCGACAGTTGATGCCGAGAATGCGCGTGCCACAAAAGCCTATGGACCCTGAGCGTGCGGAGAGGCACATGAGCGATCTGGAGCGTCTGCTAGGACGGATCAACCGTGAATTGGAGACGCTGGACGGGCGCAGATCCCGATAGTTTTTCAATTTCGTCCATGACTTGGTTGCGTTCCGAGCGGGAACACGTGTATCTTTGACTGCGATGAGCGAGAAGGAATTTTTCTACCAAGATCCGTTTCCATTGGGTGCGGATGACACAGAATATGAATGCATTCACGAGGGCATGGTTGAGACGGCCCATTTTGAGGGAAATGAAATTCTCAAAGTAAAGCCGGAGGCATTGAGTTTTTTGGCGGCAGAAGCGTTGAAAGCAATCAATTTCAAACTCCGCAGCAGTCACCTCGCACAGGTCGCGGCGATCTTGGATGATCCCGAGGCATCCGATAACGATCGTATGGTCGCACTGATGCTTTTGAAAAATGCGGAGATCGCGGCGCGCGGAATTTTACCCGGATGCCAAGATACCGGCACGGCGACAGTGATTGGCAAAAAAGGGCAAGGCGTTTGGACGGGTGTCGAGGATGCAGAGTTTTTATCCAAAGGCATTCACAAAACCTACACCGAGGAAAACCTGCGTTATTCTCAGACGGCTCCGCTCAATATGTATGACGAGGTCAACACCAAGACCAATCTTCCCGCTCAAATCGATCTCTATTCCACGACGGGTTCTGAATATAATTTCCTTTTCGTCAGCAAGGGTGGAGGATCTGCTAACAAAACCTTTCTCTATCAGGAAACCAAAGCCCTGCTCAATCCCAAGCGCTTGAAAGAATTCTGCATCGAGAAAATGCGCTCGCTCGGCACCGCAGCTTGTCCGCCTTATCATTTGGCTTTTGTCTTTGGTGGCACATCGGCGGAGAACAATCTCAAGACGGTCAAAATGACTTCCACCCGGTATTACGACAGTTTACCAACCTCTGGAAACGAACACGGACGCGCGTTCCGCGATCTTGAGTTGGAAAAAGAACTTCTGCAATGCGCCCGCGAGATCGGTATCGGTGCGCAGTTCGGCGGTAAATATTTTGCGTTGGATGTCAGAGTTGTTAGACTACCGCGTCACGGCGCATCGTGCCCTGTTGGAATCGGGGTCTCCTGCTCGGCGGATCGCCAGGCAAAGGCAAAGATTACCAGCAAAGGCATTTTCTTAGAGAAACTCGAAACCAATCCGGGTCGGTTTATTCCCGAGAAATATCGCGATTGGAAATTCAAAGGGGTCGAGATCGATCTCGATCAAGGTATGGAAAAAACCTTGGCGACTCTCTCCAAGTATCCTGTCACCACCGCAATCTCTCTAACAGGAACCATCATCGTTGCGCGTGATTCAGCGCATGCGAGGCTTAAGGAAATTTTGGACCAAACTGGTGATCTGCCAGAATACTTCAAAAAATACCCGGTTTACTACGCTGGTCCGGCAAAGACTCCACCGGGTATGCCATCGGGAAGTTTCGGACCAACCACGGCCGGGCGGATGGACGGATATGTCGATCTCTTCCAATCCAAAGGCGGATCCATGGTGATGCTGGCGAAGGGAAATCGCTCCCAACAAGTGACCGATGCTTGTAAGAAATACGGCGGATTTTATCTCGGCTCCGCTGGCGGTCCCGCTGCTTTGTTAGCGAGCGATCACATCCGTTCTCAGGAAGTCGTCGATTTCCCAGAACTGGGCATGGAAGCCGTATGGAAAATCACTGTGGAAAATTTCCCTGCATTCATCTTAGTGGATAACAAGGGGAACGATTTCTTCACAGCGATCAATCATTGCCCGATTTGTTAGAGGGAGCAAAGGGGCAGCTTGCCCGCATTGAGGAAAAGATGCGGGCGGGACGCCCGCGCTCCCTCACCAATCCACTGGCAACTCAATCATTCTTCCTGCGTCTTCGTATTTGATGTGGCCGTTTTTCATGCCGTATTCGTGGACGAAGCGGGTGACTTTGACGTCGTAGGCACAGTATTCAGCGATCTTGCGTAGCGGTTCGAACTCGCCGGTTTTTTTATGTTCCTGCCACCAGCGAATCGCATCAAGTCCGTCGGCGGATTTCCCCGTGCCGAGGCAGGATGACGCGACGTTGTCGAGTTTGAGGAAACGGCCCATGCGCTCCTTGACGTCGAGCATCATGTCGAGGTTGAGGGTTTGTTCTTCGAGGTTCGGAAGGACGTAGGCTTGGAGCACGGGATAATCGAAACCGATGTGGTTCCAACCGACGACGAGATCGGCTTTGAGCAAAAGATCGGTCAGGGCGTCGAGTTCGTTTTCACCGTAGATCATATATTCATCGGTGGCGGTCGAGTAGGTGACGGCGACAGATATGCAGAGCTTGGCTTTGTTCGAGAACCCCCCGACATCGCTGATGCTGCGCTGGGTTTCTAGGTCGAAGTAGACGATGTTTTTTTCAGGCACGGTGGGGAAGGGTGATTGGAAATTGGGATATTGGGAAATTAGGTAGCTCGATTTTCTCTGATCTTCTGTCTTCTGTCTCCAGGTCTTCTGTCTTTACCGAACCTGCCCGTTGCCGCGGATTCGGTATTGGTAGCTGGTGAGCTCACGCAGACCCATCGGACCGCGGGCATGGAGCTTGTCGGTTGAGATACCGATTTCTGCACCGAAGCCAAATTCTCCACCATCGGCGAAGCGGGTAGAGGCGTTGTGCATGACACAGGCGGAATCAATCGAACGCAGGAATTTCTCGGCTTCTGCGGAATCCGTGGTGACGATGCTGTCGGTGTGGTGAGAACCGTAGGTGTTGATGTGAGTGATCGCTTCTTCGAGGGTATCGACGATTTTGATGGAGAGGATTTTTTCCAAGTATTCGGTCGACCAATCCTCCTCGGTGGCGGGGATGAGGTCGGACATGAATTCCAGGCAGTTTTGACAGCCCCGGAGTTCGACGCCTTTCTCGCGGAGTGCGCTGGCGGCTTTTGGGAGGAAATCTTTGGCGATGGATTTTTGGATGAGCAGGGTTTCGAGGGCGTTGCAGACACCAGGTTTTTGAACCTTGGAGTTGAGGATGAGGTTGATCGCCATTTCCTGATCGGCTTTGTCGGAGACGTAGATGTGGCAAATGCCGTCGTAGTGTTTGATGACGGGCATTCGAGCAAGAGAAACGACCGTTTCAATCAATCCTTTTCCGCCTCTAGGTATAATAAGATCGAGCCATTGATCCATGCCAGCCATGGCGGCGACGCTTTGGCGGTCAGTGAAAGGGATGAGTTGGATCGCATGCTCGGGAAGTCCAGCTTTAGCACCGCTGGTGCTGAGGGCGGAGGCGATTGCTCGGTTGGAATGGATCGCTTCGCTACCACCACGAAGGATGGTGGCGTTGCCAGTTTTGAAACAGAGAGCTGCGGCGTCGGCGGTGACGTTGGGCCGGCTCTCATAAATGATGCCGATGGTGCCAATTGGAACACGGATTTGTTCGATGCGTAGGCCATTGGGTTGGGTCCAATCTTCGAGGACTTGACCGACGGGATCGGGTAGTGTGGCGACGTGTTCGAGGGCGCTGGCAACGGCTTCAAGCCTACTGCTGTCGAGTTTCAAACGATCGATCATGGCGCTGGAGAGCCCTTTTTCCTGACCTGCGGTGAGATCCTTTTGGTTTTCGGATAGGATCTCAGCCTCGTTGTCGCGAAGCCCCTGTGCCATGGCGCGGAGGATGGCGTTTTTCTGATCGGAGGAGAGTGCGGCAAGTTGGTAAGCGGCGGCACGGGCTTTTTTGCCCATGGCGTGGATTTGCTCGGTGATGGGATCGGACATGGGCTTACTTTTTAGCGATGAAGTGAGTGGAGATGCCTTTGCCTTCAAGGATGTCGGAAAGCCGCTCGGGATTGCGGCCGTTGGCGATGTGGACTTCGATGCCTGCTTCCGTGGCACATTTCACGGCTTCGAGTTTCGAACTCATGCCGCCCATGGAGAATTTACCTTTGTCATCCTGGACGTGACCGAATGCGGCATCGATATCGCTGACCTCGGGGATGAGTTGCTTGTTGGCGGGATCAAGCAATCCATCGACACTGGTGAGGAGGATCACGCGTTTGGCGCCGACCAGTTTCGCGACTTGGACAGATAGCATATCATTGTCCCCGAAGCTGAGTTCGCGGATCGCGACGGAGTCGTTTTCGTTGATGATGGGAAGGATGCGGGGTTCTTTGAGGAGGCGATTGAATGTGTTGAGAAGGTTGGTGGCACGGGTTTCGGACTGGATGTCCTCGGTAGTAAGGAGGATTTGGGAGACGAGGATGTCGAAGTTAGAAAACAGCGAGCTGTATGTGCTCATCAGGCGAGCTTGGCCGACCGCAGCGCAGGCTTGGCGGGTAGCGATATCATTGGGGTATTCGGTAAGGCCCATGGCGGAGACCCCGGAGCCCACCGCGCCAGATGAAACGAACAAGCAGCGATGCCCTTCGTTGATGAGTTTTGAAATGGCAGCGACCAAATGAACCAGAGCTCCGCGATCGATGGTGCCATCGGCAGTTTTGGTCAGGACGCCGGTTCCGGCTTTGATGATGGTGAGATCGCTGGTCATGAATACAGGAATTGCGAAGAGGAGGCATAAACCGTAGCGTTCAGCTTGCCAATCCAAACCTTGGGAAACCTTCGGACGGATTTTACGAGTTCCGCTTGCCCATGGTAATTAGCGGTTCTATAAGCTCCCACCTAGGATCCAATAACGATGAAAGCTATTACTTTTCTTATTCTCTCTGTTTTGATGTTCAGTCTCTCATCGGCGCAAGCTGCGGGTGGTCATGGTGCGGAGCCGGCTTACCCTCAGTTGTCAGATGGCAGCAGTCAGTATGCGGCTTTTCCCAAACCTACTGAAACATATCAAGAGGTGAAGGGGGATGCTATGGCTATCATCAAAGCAAGAGCGTCAGAAGATCCTTTCAACGTTGCAGCGACGATCATTTTCTTATTAGCCATTTGCCATACCTTTGTTGCTATTCCATTGGGTAAATTGGCTCATCACTATGATCATATTCATCAGGAAAATCTCAGAAAACGCGGACCACGTGACCATGATCATCCAGATGGCGAACCTGAGGTTTCCTTCAAAGCCACATTTTTCCACTTCCTTAGCGAAGTAGAAGCGATATTTGGAATTTGGGTGCTCGTTCTGGCTGGTGCAGCGACCTATTATTACAGCTGGGGAGATTTCAAATTGTATCTCTCAGAGGATAAAAACTTTACCGAGCCTTTGTTTGTTGTGGTGATCATGGCGATTGCGGCAAGTCGTCCAGTGCTGCGCTTTGCAGAAAAGCTGATGTCTGTTGCAGCGGCCTTGGGCAAAGGAACTCCTGCGGCATGGTGGTTGAGTGTGCTGATCATCGCACCAATTCTCGGATCATTTATCACCGAGCCTGCCGCGATGACAATAGCTGCCATGTTGCTGGCCAAAAAGTTCTATCAGTTCAAGCCATCTTCTACTCTGGCATACGGAACGATTGGACTGTTATTTGTGAATATTTCGGTAGGTGGTACGCTCACTCATTTCGCAGCGCCGCCTGTTCTGATGGTGGCTGGAACATGGGGATGGGATACTCTATTTATGTTAGAGCATTTTGGTTGGAAGGCAGTAACAGGAGTGGTGCTTTCCAGTTTATTGTACTTTGTGGTTTTTAGAAAATCATTGCATCGTGTTGCCGATCTTGCGGATGGCGTTCAGGATAACAAACTCAATCCACAAGCTTGGAGTGAACGTGAGACACCTATTCCTGCTTGGGTAACCTTTGCTCACCTGTTGTTCCTTGGATGGACGGTTTATACGGCTCATTATCCTGTTTTGTTTGTGGGAGGTTTCCTATTCTTCCTGGCGTTTTTGATGGCTACGCGTCATCACCAGAATGCAGTTTCAATGAGAAGCCCCATGCTTGTCGGTTTCTTCCTTGCTGGCTTGGTAATTCATGGTGGATGCCAGGGTTGGTGGATTGCTCCGATTATTCAGACACTTTCGGATGATGCATTGATGTTGGGCGCAACAATTCTAACAGCATTCAATGACAATGCCGCGATCACGTATCTGGCCTCCCAAGTTGAGGGGATTTCATTCAGTGCTAAACACGCGGTCGTAGCTGGTGCGGTGACAGGCGGTGGTCTAACCGTGATTGCCAACGCGCCCAACCCAGCGGGTCAAAGTATTCTGTCGAAATACTTCGATGGTGGTGTGTCGCCACTGAAATTATTCATAGCTGCGCTTACTCCAACCATCATTGTCTATCTTTGCTTCATCGTCCTACCGAATGGACCAGCCAAAGAGCTTAAGCCTGTATCCACTCACTCCAAAGCTGTGATCGAAAACGTGATTACGGCTCCAGCTAATCCTTGATCTGAAAAAGCTCTTTAGGATGATCGAAGAGGTAAGTCGGTTTGGCTTCTGCGAGTGATTCGCGGGAGTTGAATCCCCAGCTCACAGCGGCATGCGGGATGTTGGCTTTTTGGGCGGCTTTCACATCGCGCAATTCATCACCGATGTAGATCATTTCCGAATGATCTAGGGAAAATGTTTTGCGTATCGCTTTCAAATGACGTGATTTGCCGGTGAGTTTCGATGTGGAGGAAACGAATTCAAAAAGCTCGCGGATCCCATGATTGCGAAGAAATACGTCGACGTTCGCAGTGGCATTGGATGTTAGAATTCCGAAATGATCCGTTTGGCTTCTGAGTTCGACGAGAGCTTCTTTCATGCCATCGATAAGCTGAAGTCGCTCGATGTTTTTTCGCATCATGGATGTGCCGCGAGCGATGATGGATGGAACGCGATAATTTGGGATATCTAGTTTTAATAAAATCTCTTTTAACGAGAGATGCCTAAGCGCGGAGACCTCGTGCTCTTCGACTTCACGAATGCCGTATTCAGGAGCGATTTCATTGAAAATTTTTCGAGTCTCTCCAAGCGTGTCGGCGATGGTGCCGTCAAAATCAAAAATGAGCGCTCGATATTTCATTGGCAATAAATTGCTTACTAGAGAGAGCCGAGGCGAGCCTGAAATCCAAAGAAGCTCAAAGTTTGAGATTCGGATCGATATCACCATCCAGAGGATCGGTTTTTCCTGATAGAAAACGCAGCAGGCCAGCGAAGGCAATCATCGCTGCGTTATCGGTGCAAAGTTCGGATTTGGCGATTGCGAGGTCGATCCCTTCTTTGTTGCAGCGTTTGGTGAATGCGTCACGTACGGTGCGGTTGAGGCTGACCCCACCAGAGAGGCTGATCAGTTTCGTTTTCGTGGCTTTTGCGGCACGGATGGATTTTTCAACCAAGACATCGACCACGGCGGCTTGGAATGAAGCGGCGATGTCTTCGATCTTGGCACTTGGGTCTTTTTGCAAGGTGTAGAGCACGGCGGTTTTTAGGCCGGAGAAGGAAAAATCGAGCTCGCCGCCCTGCATCATCGAGCGAGGAAAATCGTAGGCGAGGGGATTGCCATCGCGGGCGGCTTTTTCGATCTCAGGTCCGCCGGGGTAGGGCAGGCCGAGCATTTTTCCGACTTTGTCAAACGCCTCCCCAGCGGCATCGTCGCGGGTGCTGCCGAGTTTCTGGTAGTTTCCTGGCGAGAAAACTTCCATGAGCTGGGTGTGCCCACCGGAAACGATCAATCCGATGTGATGCGGCACCGCGGTGCGATCGATAAACGGTGAAAGCAGGTGGCCTTCGAGGTGGTTGACGGCGATAAATGGTTTTCCTGATACGCATGCCATCGCCTTCGCCGCAGTGCTGCCGACGAGTAAGGAAGAGGCGAGGCCAGGTCCCATGGTTGCGCCAAAGACATCGATATTCGCCATGCCCATTCCAGCGATTTCTAGCGACTTCTCCACCAAACCATTGAGATTGAGCGAATGGCTGCGGGATGCGATTTCAGGAACCACCCCGCCATGAACTCGATGTTCCTCGATTTGAGAAGCAACCACGCTGGCAAGCAGTTCGGCAGGTTGGTTCAACTCCCCACGCAGGATCGCCACCGCCGTTTCATCACAAGAGCTCTCGATTGCTAAAATAACCGCCACGGCCAGATGATTCATCGCTGGAGCGATTTGGGCAATAACGAAGGCTTCGACGAGTCAGAGAGTTTCAAAATAAGCCAATCCCCAAGCTTGTTTTCCCCAAGAATACACAAATCCCACCTTACAATCTTTGTCACAGCCACGACAACGATTGTAAGGCATGAGTTTTGGGGGTGAATTATGACGAATGGTGGTGGTTAAGATTTATTTGAAAGTTGAACGATAGAGGTTGGACGTCAGGCGTTTCCTATTTCAGGTTGGGTCATGCTTTTTTCCGCTGTCTATCCCGAGCTGCTTGCGAGCCCAACGCCACTGATGCGTCGGTTCATGAGTTTGTTGGAGGACAATGTCTCTTTGGAAAAGCTCGCGGCGAAAAGCCAACAACTGACGCGTCAGAATTTCGGTAAGACCATGAGGTTGTTTGCACCGCTATACGTCTCGAACGAATGTGTGAACAATTGCTCGTATTGCGGGTTCTCGCGCGATGCGGCGATTCTGCGGACGACCCTCACGGTTGATCAAGTGGTGACGGAAGGGAAATATCTGCATGCACAGGGGTTTCGGAATTTACTGTTAGTGGCGGGGGAGCATCCGAAATTTGTTTCCGAAGGATATTTGCAGGAATGTTTGGACGCGTTGATTCCCTTGTTTCCGACCTTGGCGTTAGAAGTTGGACCGATGGAGGATGATCAATATCGGGAGTTAGTGGATCACGGTGCGGAGGGTTTGATTGTCTATCAGGAAACCTATCATCGCGAAACCTATCAGACACTCCACACCGCGGGACCAAAGAAAAATTTTGATTGGCGGTTAGATTGTCCGGAGCGGGCCTATGCGGGTGGATTTCGTCGGATCGGGATTGGTGCGTTGTTTGGATTGGCCGATTGGAAGCATGAAGCGCTATCGCTCGCCGCGCATTTGGAATATCTCTACAAACATTGTTGGAAAGCGCAGTTCTCGGTAGCATTTCCTAGGATGCGTCCCTACGCAGGGAACTACCAATATCAGGCTGATCCCGAACGTTTTCTGCCGGACGAATCTTTGCTGCGTTTGATTGCGGCATTTCGCATCGTTTTTCCACAGGTTGCCATCGTGCTTTCCACTCGTGAACCAGCACCTTTGCGCGATGCGATGGCGCCGCTGGGCGTGACTCATATGTCAGCTGGTGCACGCACCGAACCGGGTGGCTACACCGGAGCGGGTTCGGATGATCTGCACCTCACCGTCAAGGGCCGACGCGTTGAGCTCACCGAGCGCAGCGGCAAGGAAAAGGCAACCGAACAATTTCAAATCCACGATACCCGTAGCCCTGCCGAAATCGCAGAAATGTTGAGAAATCAAAACATTGACCCTGTCTGGAAGGATTTTGATCAAGTATTGGTAAAAATTTAGCCGGAAAGTTCGACTGGAAGATTTGAGCAATTGAACTATTTTGAATCTTATAGAAACTATCACAAAACATGGCACAGCAGATTGATCAATACGCCCGTGAGATTTCAGATGAGAAACAGCATTCTGTAATCGATGGCTCCTCGAAAGGGACGGATAAGCGATATTCCGTTTTGTTTCACGATTACGAGGATCCGAATTCACTTAGGAAACTTGCAGGAGCGATCAAGGATCACACCTTGCATCATTTGGATGAGTATTTGGAAAAGGCTGAAAAGGCGCTAACCGAGCGTGGAGTGCATGTTCATTTCGCATCGACTGATGAAGACGCGCGCCAAGCGATTCTCGGGATCCTCCAGCAGCACGGAGTGAAGCAACTGACAAAATCCAAATCGATGGCGGCGGAGGAGATTCACTTGAATCCGTTTTTGATCGAGAACGGGGTCGAGTGTTTGGAATCCGATCTCGGTGAATTCATCATTCAACTTGATGGCGATGAACCGTCTCATATCGTTAAGCCTATCATTCATAAAAACCGCCGCGGGATTGCGAATACGTTTTTGCGCGAGGGAATCGCACCCGATTACAATGACGATCCGGAAACGATTACGCGTCGCGCGCGTGTGCATCTGCGTGAAAAATACATGCTCGCAGAAGCTGGTATCACGGGTGCGAATTTTGTCTGCGCGGATACAGGCCGTTTGGTTTTGGTGACCAATGAAGGTAACTCACGTTTCGGTATGGCACCGGTGAAATTGCACATCGCGTTGGTCGGGATTGAAAAAGTGATTCCTGAAGAGCGCGATCTTTCCGTGTTTCTCAATTTGTTAGGTCGATCCGCCACCGGCCAGCAACTCACGGTTTACACCGAGTTCATCAACGGCCCGAAATCCGAGAATCAACCGGATGGGCCAGAACACATGCACGTTGTCTTCATGGATAACGGCAGGACCGATGTGTTAGCATCGAACTGCCGGGAAATCCTGCGCTGCATCCGTTGTTCTGCGTGTCAGAACGTTTGCCCAGTTTATCGCCAGGCATCGGGTCACGCGTATCGCTCTGTGTATGGCGGACCTATCGGTGCGGTGCTTTCACCCATCCTTTTCGGAAAACGTTTTCCTGAACTCGCCGATCTTCCAAAAGCATCATCACTTTGCGGTGCATGCAACGAAGTCTGCCCTGTGGACATTCCGATTCCTGATCTACTGCTTCGCCTCCGCGACAAAGCGAAACGCGAAGAGATTCCATCTGAAGGTGCGATCCCCATGTCGCCCTTCGCAACCCTCGCGACATCTCCCTCGCTATGGCGCACCGCGATGACCATGTCGAAAGCGATGAATCATTTGCCCATCGAAGTTGCTCCCATCAAACCCCTCCAAGACTGGCTGGGTCAACGCACTTTACCTGAGTCTCACGGTGGAGATTTCCGTAAATGGCTTAAAGCGCGTAATAAGTGATCGGGCATGAAGAATTTAAACGGAGAATCGGAGAAACGGAGCTAACGGAGGTAGAGTATGGAATTAATTCATAAAGATTTAACAGGGCAAATTATTGCTGCTGCAATCAGTGTTCAAAATGAACTCAAACCTGGATTGAGTGAAAAAATTTACGAAAAGGCATTGTGTATAGAACTTACAGAAAGAGGTATAAGCTACGAACAACAAACTAAATTTGAGGTTTTTTACAAAGGTCAGAATTTAGGTTATCTTATTCCTGATCTAGTCGTTGATAAGAAAATCATTGTCGATACCAAGTGTGTTGATTCATTCAATCCAACTCATGATGCTCAGATGCTTGGCTATTTGAATATCACTGGATTAAGTCTTGCTCTCCTATTAAATTTCAAAATTTGGCCACTCGGTAAAAGACGCATCTTAAGGCCAGAATTTAATAATTTACAACATTAGCTCCGTTTTCTCCGTCTCTCCGATTCTCAGTTTAAATCTTTTTACAACCATGTCTCGTTCTCAAATCTTCTCCAAAATCCGCGAAACCACAGACCACATTTCCGAAAAGACGGCTTACCCGAGTTATGATACTTCGGTGATGCATTCCAACGTGAAGCTGAAACAAGCGGATCTCTGGGATGCATTTTCCGAAAACTTCAAAGCGGTCAACGGTCGACCTATGAACTCTGTCCATCAACTGGCAGAGTTTCTGGATGGCAATAACCAAAAGGTCGGTTACTGCGATCCGGCGCTTTATGAAACGATTGGAAAAGCTCTCGAGGCAGCGGGGTTAAAAGTAGAAACGACTTATGACAGAGATCGCTACGATGATTATCAGTTCGGTATCACACGTGCCACTGGTGCGATTGCTGAATCGGGATCTCTGATTATCGATGATTTCAAAACCACCTACCGACTCGCAGCACTCTCACCATGGGTGCATGTTGGTGTTTTGAAAAAATCAGAAATTCACCGCACCATTCCAGATGCGATCGCAGCTTTTGGAGATGCTCCTAACATCATCTGGTGCACGGGTCCTTCGAAGACAGCTGATGTCGAAGGAATCCTCATCGAGGGAGTTCACGGACCAGGAGAACAGATCGCGCTGCTGGTTTAAAAGATTTTAACGGAGATCACGGATAGAACGGAGAATATTATACGCTCAATTCAGAAAACTACTTTTAATCTTCTCCGTTTTCTCCGTTACCTCCGATCCTCCGTTTAAAAATAAGTGAGAGACTAAATTAATCCTCACAGCGTGTGCCCCATTCTCGTGCGCTTTGTATCCAGATACTTTTGATTATGGATGTTGGCTGGTAGGGAAAGGGGAATTTGTTCTGTGATTTCCAAACCATATCCTTCCAGTCCGACGACTTTTTTCGGGTTGTTGGTGAGGAGTTTGATGCGGCGTACGCCGAGGTCGTGGAGGATTTGGGCGCCCATGCCGTAGTCGCGGAGGTCGGAGGCAAAGCCGAGTTTTTCGTTGGCTTCGATGGTGTCGAGTCCTTGCTCTTGAAGTTTATAAGCGTGAATTTTTGCTGGTAAGCCGATCCCGCGCCCTTCCTGACGAAGGTATAGTAAAACTCCACCTTCTTCGGAAATGCGTTTCATCGCGGCATCGAGCTGTGGACCGCAATCGCAACGTTGCGAGTGAAAGACGTCACCTGTTAGACATTCGGAATGCACACGAACGAGGGTCGGTTTCTCGGGATTGATTTCTCCATGCGTGAGCGCGAGGTGATGGGAGTGATCGATCGATACGGTGTAGAGATGGCAGTTAAAATCACCGTAATCGGTCGGCATCAAGACGGTGCTCTCGTGTTTCACGAATTTTTCGGAGCGACGGCGATATTCGATGAGTTGAGCAATCGTGCATGCTTTGAGATTGTGCTTGGTTTGGTAATCTCCGAGGTCGCCGACGCGCGCCATGGAACCGTCTTCGTCCATGATTTCACAGATCACGCCAGCGGGCGGAAGACCGGCGAGGGTGACAAGATCGATTGCGGCTTCCGTGTGGCCGGCACGCCGCAAGACTCCGCCTGCCATGGCTTGCAGCGGAAAAATGTGGCCGGGTTTGACGAAGGAATCGCTGTGCGCGGTTGGATCTGCTAGAAGCTGGATCGTGTGGGCACGGTCGGCTGCGGAAATTCCCGTGGTGATGCCTTTCGATGCATCGACCGAAATCGTGAAGGCGGTTTTCATACCTTCGTGATTGCGGCGGGTCATTTGAGGCAGATCCAACTCCTCAGCGCGTTGTTGGGTGATGGGTGCGCAAATCAAACCACGACCATTCATCGCCATGAAATTCACGATTTCCTTTGTGCACAGCGATGCAGCGCAAACGAGGTCGGCTTCGTTTTCGCGATCTGGATCATCTGCAACGATGACAATTTTTCCGGCGGCGATTTCGTCGATGATTTCGTCGATGGAGTGGAAGGTAAGGGCTGGCACGAGTTGAGGAAGAGTGAAGAGTGAAAGGTGAAAGGTGAAGACTCTAGATTTGAAATTTGAGATTTGAGATTTGAAAATTAATTCAACATTGGATTCTTGGGTGCTTGGGAAATCAGAGCGTGATAGGGAGAGATGCCGCTGAGAAGTCTTTTCCAGAGGGTGAGGTCGTGGGGATGGGTTAAAATGTCCTGCGGCGGCGGGAGGGTGATCCAAGTATTGCGCTCGATTTCATCTTCCAGTTGACCTGGTGTCCATGCGGAATGGCCTACGATGGCTTGGACGAGGTGGTCTTTTTTCCCCACCAGAACCTCGGCAGCATCGGCAGAAATTCTTGGCATCAGGCGGGCTCCGTCTTTGGGATCCATGTAGATCACAGTGAAGGTCAAATGCTCGGTTCCTACTGGTCCACCCTGTAAAACTGGCAGATTTGCGAGGGGGGATTGTTTCAGTTGCGAAACTAGACTTCCCACCGTCGTGCCTAGCGGATGGTTAATAATGGCTCCTACCGCTCCGTCTTTAGGGTTGTGCTCCGCGAGGAAGATGACCGAGTGATCGAATGTGCCATCGCTCAAGGACGGGGTCGCAAGGAGCAACTGGCCACGGAGAGAGATGGATTCGGGATCGGAGATGTTTAGGTTCACGCAGAGGAGTCTAGCCTTGAAGTGGGGAATTTCAAGAGACTCAAATGGACTCTGCCTATGTTCACTTTACACCCATTATGTTGATTTCGATATGATCGCTAACTGCTGATTTCAGGGGGCTATTTGTTATTAGTTAAGAGTTATAAGGGATAAATTCATAGCTCAGCTCATTTCATTTGCATGCGTTGCCTTTGATTGGACTGGCTAGCCCTTTTTTCTGTAAAACTTTCTGTCATTTTTTGGACGATTTTGCCATTTTTACTGGGTCGATCTTATTATGAGTTCTCAAAATATTCCTAATGGTAGCCAAACAGTCGCGAAACAAACCGCGAAAGTTGAGATGGCGACTTTGGAGGATCTACCTGCCTTGACCGAATTGGTGATGGATTTGTTCTCGATGTCGGCGGGGGATTTTAAACCGGATCGTGAATTGCAGGAGCGTGGCTTGCGTTTGATTTTGGAGCAACCGAACCGGGGTCGGATCGTGGTGATACGCAATGAAGATAGAATTTTCGGGATGGTAAACATGTTGTTCACCATTTCCACGGCGCGCGGAGGTTTCGTGATTTTGATGGAAGACGTGATCATTCATCCGCACCATCGTGGGCAAGGTTACGGCACGATGTTGGTGAATCACGTGATCGAATTCGCGAAGCAGAAAAAATTCCTACGTATCACCTTGTTGACCGATAAGATCAGCGCGGAGTCTCAGGAGTTTTTCCAGAAGCAGGGATTCAAATATTCAAACATGATCCCGATGCGGTATTTGATCGAAACGGATCAGTGAGGCTGAGGAAGGGAATTGAATTTTTCACCGCTCATTCCGCTCTGCGGTGAAATTCTAAGTTAAAATTAATCAGTAATTCGCGAGATGCTTTGTAAGCACCGGAGTTAGCGCGTCTTCGATGTCGGTGTTTTTAATGACGTGAAGCAGGGATCTCATTGCGGTGGGGATGTGCTGGCGATACCATTCGTCGTGGCGGTTTTCGATGATGTTTCCAAATGCCCCCAACGCTTGCATGAGACGCTGCGCTGCGCATTTGTGGAACAGGGAGGTTTCCGGTCTTTCATCGGAAATGTCCTCCCATAGATCTAACAGTTGATCGCGTTCGTCAGCGGAGTGATCCATGTAGGGATCGAAAATCAGCGATGCGAGATCGTATTCTTGGCGTCCCCGACGCAGGCCTTGGAAATCGATCATGTAAACTTTGCCATCTTTGATCAGCAAGTTCTGCGATTGAAAATCGCGATGCACGAGATGCTTGTGCGTTGCTCCCAAGCCTTCTGCCATCTGGATAAATGCTTCATCTTTTTCCAATTCGACCGGGCTTTCCTTGAGGAAATCCTCAATGAAGTAATCGAAGAAGTATTTTTGCTCCCAGCGGTAAAGATCGGCATCGAAGGGTGGCATCAGTTCTAAATCTTTAGGGACTTTGGTGAAAAACAAGCGATCGATTTGTTCCAGCGCCGATCGATAAAATGGCAGGCGCTTTTTGAATGGCTCGTCTTTCATCGAATGCAAATCGACATCACCTAGGTCTTCGATCAGCGCGACGTTGTGTTGCGATCTATCATAGAGGATTTCCGGAACATTGAATTTCGCTTCTTTAAGGAATTCCGCAATCGGCACGAACTGGGCGTTGTCCTCGCGTTCATCAGTCCAATGCACCCCGATGAAATCATCGTGCACAGGTGTTTTCACCCGGACAATCGTGCGGCCCGACGCGCCACGTTTGATCGGAATCATCGTGATCGGCGTGGTGGGGTCGACCTCAAGAAATTGGCGGGAGATGGAGAGGATGGCTTCGGTGGACATGGGCAGCGGAACTAAATCTGGGTTTTGTGTTTTGTGAAAGAGAGTTTTCGGCCAAATTTGAGGGGTGAGTTCGGTAGGTGTTTGTGAATGCTGGGTTTATCTGTGCTAAGAGGGAGAAGGCTGGGGGATTATAGCTGGTTAATTTTCCTAAAACGACTTGACTGATGACTTGACTCATACTTGACTAATCGCCGTGGCCTACGAACCTCAATTCACGATCCGTCCGCGCTTGCTTTCGCAAGTAGAGATGATCGCTGCCTTACGTGAAAGGATTATGGGAGCGGCAGTGGAGCTTTCATGGATTCCTGCGCTGCAGAAAGATACTCGCACTCGTAATGGTCACGCCTCGACCGCTATCGAGGGAAATCCGCTCACTTTGGAACAAGTGCGCGCGCTGGAAGAAGGTCGCGTTTTAGCTGCATCGGATCAGAGATCCAGCCGAGAAGTGCTGAATTATTTTGCCGGGTTACGCTATGTGGAAAAGCACGCCAAGAAAAAAGCTATCCGGCATGAAGACCTTTTTGAACTGCACAGGCTTCTTGCGGATAGTGTGATGGATCAGGGGACAGCTGGCTGTTACAGAACGATTCAAGTTCGGGTAGGCAACCATTTTCCACCGGCCGCTGCGGATGTTTCAGGGTTGATGTTTGAACTTTTGGATTGGTGGAACAAGAAATCCACGGAACTTTCACCCGTGCTTAGTTCCGCGATTTTGCACTATCAGTTTGAGAATATTCATCCGTTCGCTGATGGGAACGGAAGAACTGGTCGGGCACTCGCGCTTTGGGAACTTTATCGGCGCGGTTTCGATAGCCACCATATTTTCTCTGTAGACGAATATTATTGGGAAGACCGGCCCGGATATTACAAAGCCTTGGATGCGGTGCGTGTATCCGGTGAAGATCTAACAGAGTGGATGGAATACTGCGCCGAGGGACTGGAAAAGACTCTGGAACGAGTGTGGCTTCGGGTGCAGAGTTACAGTAGGAAATCTCAAGAAAAACTCGTGCTCCGCCCCAAACAAGAATTGCTACTTAAGCTCTTACTTGATCATGGCAGCATGTCGCCCGCCGAACTATGGGAAACACTCTCTGTCTCCCGACAAGGTGCGATGGATCTGCTGCGTCCGCTGTTAGATGCTGGGTTGGTGGAAAAAATTGGAGGAAAGAAAACTGGGAAATATTCTTTGAGATAGTCATGAGGTCATCTGTGCTACGAGATGTATTGCTAAGCGCTGGATCCTAGATAATATTGAACCGTCTGATAGCCTCGTTATGAGAAGATAATCATCGACGAGCTTTTTCTGCTTGGCGGCTAGAATACTGGAAGCTAAAAATGCCAAGTGAATAAGAATTCAAAATTTGGGTCACTTCTTTTTGATGTGTTGATCAAAAGACAAATCATGAAGGCAACTCTTTTGGGATTGATCTTCTTTGTTGGCCTTCTGACTTCCGGAAAGTCTGACGAGCCTGAAAAACCACATTTGTGCCCGTGTGGCAAGGTATACAAAGAGATGATGAGGACCGGCTTCTCATTCGAAGATCAGAGCCAGTTCTATACTATCGTTCTTAAGAACAATAATGAATGGGGACTCTATTACTGCTGGGATTGCGGGACGGAGTTACCGGAGCGCGATAAGAGAGGTGGTGAAGAGTTCCCAGTTGTACACGACGGCCCTCCAGTGCACTTAAGACCCGAAAAGCCGAAGCCATGTGGGTGTAACATATCGAAGGAAGCACTCTACAATGGTTACCACACTCTTTCATTTGATGGTAAGCGTTATGTCATGCAGGTCCTTGGTGATGTAGCTCTAGAGATCCGATTCTGCTGGTTCTGTGGTGGGACGATGCCCGAATTCAAAGATGAGGAGTGGTCGGTGATCGATGTTGCTCCTGCGACGAAGTCGATCACAGGCACGCTAAAAGAGGTCGCAGCAGAGCTGAACGGTCAACTTGAGGCTTGTAGGAAGGGAACACGCTTGAAGCCAACGACGATCATCGTGAATGAGGATGTGGCTCACATCCGTGTTGAGGATACGTGCGCGCATTCGGTTATTGGACATGCGATCTGGTGTGCAGCACGCCACGCGGGCGTTGGTCTGAAAGTAGAAGAAAATAAGATTATTTTACACGCTGATGCTGCTGCGAAGGAAAGAGCAGAAAAGACGGAAGAGGAACAAAAAGCTATCAAAGAGAACGATCCTTTTTTAAAGTCCAAGTAAGTCTTTCATCTCCAAGCTCACAAAATGACTCCCTGTCTGAGGTCATTTTAAGGGATAGTTAATCAGATCATTCCATCATGCTCCAAAAAACCACCAAGTTTCTCATCACACTACCATTTTTGGTGGCGTTGCTATTTGGCATAGGTGCGGGAATTTTTGTGATTTATCATCATTACAAATTTCTGAGAATAGAGATCGAGTCATTCAGGCATCGAAGGAAAACGATCCGGGTCGATTTAAGCTCATGGATGGTTCCAATGACTACATTCGCAGAATGAGTTTGAGCGGTGGTATAGACTGTGGGATCGTGACGATGAAGGATGGAGAAGAGGTGAAGTATTAGTTTCTTTCACATCACGGCTCAGGAGATCAAGGCCACGCACGATTTGAGTTTCCCGGAGGAAGAGTGAGAATGATGACTGGGTATTTCTGCTGTGAAGTGATGTTTCCGCAGGATGAGTTTTTGTCAGTTAGACTGGTTGCCAAAAGTCCTTACGCAAAAGGGAGATTTTTTAGGTTTTGGATTTTGCCGCTCTCGCGGGAGTTTTGCTACAGTCCCGGCGATGGAGTCACGATTTCTGCGTTGTTCTTCAGTTGCGGATATTCATCCGCGCCCTCATCACGCCTTGAACTCGTGGCCCCATCGCTCGGCCTTTTACGCAAGGACTTTTGGCAAACAGTCTAAGGAGTTGGATGTGTTTTTGGTGAAGGTCGACGGAAAATAATCTCTTCATTCAAAAATCACATATCAACAATCATCAATCAACAATCTTCAATCATCAATCTTCAATCTTCAATCTTCAATCAGTGCGAATTATGAAATCGCTCACACCAAAAATCGATTGACGATTGATGAATGACAATTTTTTATTTTTGAGTGGTAAGCAGGTGCGGTTCAATTGCCCTTAGTATCGTTGCCACTCCGGTTTATTAGAATAAACCCAGTTGTAATAATCTTTCCGCTTGAGAAGTGCTGCAGCTTTTTGATCAATGCAGAATTTTGCGTTGGGATGCATCTGGAGGATGGATGCTGGATTGATGGCTTGTAACGGGCCTTCGACGGTTTCTGCGATGATGGGGGCTTTGTTGTCTCCGAAGGCGAGGAGGATATTTTGTCTCGCGTCCATGATGGTGCCGATGCCCATGGTGATGCAGTGGATGGGGACTTCATCGAGGTTGTTGTTGAAGAAGCGTGCGTTGTCTTTGCGGGTTTGCTCGGTGAGGGTTTTGATTCGGGTGCGAGAGGCGAAGGATGAAGTCGGTTCGTTGAACCCGATGTGGCCGTCGGTGCCGATTCCTAACACTTGGATATCGATTCCACCTTTTTTTACGATGAGGGCTTCGTATTCAGCGCAGAATTTCGGGATGTCGGCGGCATTGCCATCGGGAATGTGGACGTTGGCGGGGTTGATGTTGGTGTGTTTGAAAAGATTTTCCCACATGAAGGTGTGATAGGTCTGTTCATGATCGCGCGGGAGGCCGATGTATTCGTCGAGGTTAAAAGTGATGACTTGGCTCCAGTCGAGTTTGAGTTCGATGAGGCGTTGATAGAGCGGCAAAGGCGTGCTGCCGGTGGCGAGGCCGAGGACTGCGTTGGGTTTTTCTGAAATGAGTTTGGCGATGATGGATGCAGCGACGTTGGAGGCGTCTTGAGCGGTTGGCTGAATGATGATTTCCATAAATATTATCCAAGGCGGGTGGTGATTTTTTTTCTAACATCTGCGTGGAACTCATCGATGAGAGAGCAGATGAAATCGGCGATGTCAGTGGTTGGATCGGCGACTAGCGGGGTAAGATCGATGCCGAAGATGACTTGGGTGGCGGCGTCAGTGGAATGTGAATCGAAGAACGTGGCATTTGCGGCGCGTCGGCCAAGGATGGCGAGGTCGTAGCGTTTGCCTCCGGCAATTTGGGAATCGAACACGCCATTGATCGCGGCAGCGAGGTTGTCGCGGCCACTGACATCCATGAGGATTTTTTTGTCGTCGGGCAGCCAATCGAGATTGCGCCATACCTCGCAGCCGATGACTTGGCCGGGGCGTTGGTCTTGCGGAAGCTCGCGCATGGCTTGTATGGCGGCGATGGTGACGCCGATATGGGTGTCGTGTTTATCGGCTGGATTGTGGGTGTAAACGACCTCGGGTTGAGTGGCTGTGAGAATTTCTAACAGGTCATTCTTGAGGTTTGTATCGGACGGGGATTTGATGACGCGAGAGGGATAGTCGAGTTGAAACATCGCACCGTAGTTTCCTATCTTGGCTGCGGTGTTTTGTTCCTGGCGGCGGATCGCCATCATTTCGGAATCGTTGAATGCCGCGTAAGGGCCGGTGCGGGAGCTACCCGCACCATCGGAGCAAGTGACGCCACCGAACCAAAGATCTTGGCTGGCGAAGCATTTCAAAATGCCGTGAAACGCCATGAATTCGAGATCGTCTTGGTGAGCGCCGATGCCGAGGTGGGTGATGCGTTCCAACGCCTCAGCGATAGGCGTTTGGTCGGGGATAAAAATTTCCGCTGATGGTTGGTTTAGCCGCATGGATTTATTTTTTCATTTTTGGAAGGCTGGCGGCAGCAACGGCTTGACCAACCCGACGGGTTTTTTCATCTGGAACATGCATGTTGATACGGGCTGCATGTTTTGGGAAATCTTGTTTCATGACTTCTGCCGCTTTACTCAGCACGATGTCACCGCCCTTGCCTGTGGTGACGCGGCCGAGGATGAGCATGTGATCGAAATCATAGAAATCCGCATAATGCGGAATGCTGTAGCCGAGATAAACGCCTATGGTTTCGTAGATTTTCGCTGCGCGTTCGTCACCCTTGAGCATGAGGTTTTGTACTTCGACAAGGCGCTCGGGAAGTCCCATGTTTTGAGGAAGTTTGATCTTCGCCGCAGGGAGGAGTTTGTTGACGGCTTGTTGGGAAAAATACAAAGCGCCAACCCCGAAGTCGCCCGACCATTCATCGGCTGGGGCCTTGGTATTGTAATCAACGGGAGCGAAGGCGAGTTCGTTGAGCCAGCCGAGGATGCGTCCCCGTTTGTCCATGAAGCCAACGGCTTCGCTGGAGCCCATGGCGACACCTAACATGCCTTTTTCTTTCAGAGACATCGCCCCAGCCAGTGCGGTGACATCGCCATCGTTCATGGTGACAAGCGGCACGTTCCATTCTTTGGCGATGCGTTTGAAAACGGCTGCGGCATTTGCGAAATGTTTTTTCGGAATCGAACGGAGCAGGGAAGCGACGCGGATTTCGTTATCGACGATGATGCCCGCGGAGCTGCCACCGATGGCATCGACCCGTGGCATGCACGCAGCGGCTCGGTGAAGGGCTGAGGAGAGATGATGGTAATGATACTCAGGATTGCTCTGGTTTTTCGGATCCCATGGAGTTTCTGCGGTGAACACGACTTCACCATCGATCACGGCGGAGACTTTGTAATCGCTCGCACCAAGATCGAAACCAATCCGGCATCCTGTGAGGTGACCGCCAGCAGGGACTTCCATGTCTTTGGCAGCAGGAACTTTATTGGCAGTTGTTAGATGGACGACGAAATCACGGCCGTAGGCGAGCGCCATCATTTTACAATCAAATTTCCGAGCCCCACGCGTTGAGTATGTTTTCTGTATGACTTCGCCGATTGCTTTGGGTCCGCCAAAGTGGAGCTTCCAACCACCACGTGACCAGATCAGAAATTTTACGATACGCTCCACATAGAAAAGCGTTTCGGGATCGGCGTTTGATGAAACGAAAGTTTCGAAACGGGAGATCAGGCCGTTTTCGCGCTCTAAACCCAAAACCAGAGGAACGCGGTCTTTCGTACCATGGAGATTTTTTTGATACTCGCGGTTAAATAGGACCGCAGGTTTGAAGCCGGGATCAAGAGGAGCGGAGATCAGGGGGTGGGGTGATGATTTCGGCATGAGAAAATGGCGTGATGGAACCTGCGTGACGCAGGTGATTTATGAGGAGGGAGAAGGCTTTCGCAATAAAACAATTAAAACGGCAGTCGGGTTTAAATTTTCACCGCGGAGGCGCAGAGGTCACAGAGGGACGCGGAGAGAGGATGTGATTGGGATTTTTAGCCTGCTTTGCTATGATTATGTCTTTGATATGGGGGGGATAATCGATTGAAGTGCGGGGTCTTTATGCCGGATTTTTTATATGAGGATGAGCTCGTTGCGCGTGGCTTTGCGAAAGTCGCGGGGGTGGATGAGGCGGGGCGTGGACCCTTGGCTGGACCAGTGGCGGCGGCGGCAGTGATTTTACCGAGGTCGTTTTCGTGTCCGTTGCTGGACGATTCGAAAAAGCTTTCGAAGAAAAAACGCGATTCGCTTTACGAAGAGATCACGGGGAATCCCGAGATCATCTGGGCGGTCGCAATGGTGGAGGCGGATGAAATTGACCGAATCAATATTCTGCGAGCGACGCATCGCGCGATGGGCTTGGCGCTGGAGGCGTTGAAAGTGAAACCCGACATCGCGCTCATCGATGGTTTACCAGTGAAAGGCTTATCGCTGCCACATGAGGCCTTGGTGAAAGGCGATGGGCTGTCGTTATCAATTGCCGCAGCTAGCGTGATTGCGAAGGTGACAAGGGACCGAATTATGGAAAGGATCGCAGCCGAATTCCCCCTCTACGGTTTCGAACGCCATCAAGGTTACGGCACACGAGAGCATTTAGAAGCTATCAAAAATCATGGGCCTTGTCGCTTTCATCGTCGGTCGTTTCAGCCGATATCTCAACTCTCCCTACCGCTCTAACAGCGGACCATCGGGCGCGCGCAAATGGATGGGCGACTACGGAGAAAAGGTCGCGGTGGATTGGTTGCGTGCGAACAACTGCAAAATTCTCGCGAGGAATTTCAAAGGCCGTAAGGGTGGGGAAGTGGATATTGTGGCGAGCGATGGGGAGCAGTTGTTATTTACCGAAGTGAAGACCCGCCAGAAGGATGCGATGTTGCGGGGGTTGGCGGCGGTGAATCGGAAGAAACAGGCACTCATCCAACGCGGCGCCAACGAATGGCTCCGTCGGCTGCGAACTCGCGAGATACCGTGGCGGTTCGATGTGATCGAAGTTGAGGTTTCAGAGGGCGAGAAGCCCATTGTCAGGCGTATCGAGAACGTCTTCGGAAATTCCAAGCCACAACGAAAATGGTGATTGCCAAGTTTCCAGCGGCATGTTTGTTTTCCCGCCCAGCTGAAAGGCTAAAGTGCGCGCGTGGCGGAATTGGTAGACGCGCTAGATTCAGGTTCTAGTACTCGCAAGGGTGTTCAGGTTCGAGTCCTGTCGCGCGCACCATTACCCACCCTCAGTGGGGGGCTTTTCTCCTTATACTATCCCTTGCTCATCTTAGCTGCCTCGGCCTTTACCATTTTTTTAAGTTCATCAGGTGCGATGACTTTTGCTTGGCTGCCCCAGCTCAGGGTCCATCTGAGCAGATCTTCTAACCGCCCGACCTCGAACCTTATCTCCACCCGGGTCGCCTTGGCGTTGAGTGGGGTGATTTGTTGGCTGGGATGCCAGCGCCGTTCTTGAGCGATCCTTGCGGCGTAATCTCTTAATTCGACCCTCACCTCCTGGCGGAAATCTGGATTTTGAGGATCTGTCCATATCCCGAACGAGGTGCCGAGGTAGGACCCTCCATCGAAATCTTTGGGTAACTCGAAACGCTCGGTTCGGATTTTAAGGCTGTTGAGTCTGGGCAAGGCAAAGGTTCTCAAGCCTCCGCGGTCACAGTCGTGCGCAATCAGATACCAGCATTGATCGACCTCTCCCAAGTGGTAAGGACGCACGTGACGCGTTTCCGTTTCATCTGATCCTAGCTTACGATAGCGAAAGGTGATCTCTTTTCTGGAAATCACGGCATCCGCCAGCTTGCCAAAAAGTTTCAAATCGGTCTGGGTCACGGAACTGGGCTTACGGGAAAGCGAGCGGTCGAGCTCCGCCCATGAAAAGCGCACCCGTCCCTCGATGGACTGGGTCAGCTTGCTGAAAACCTCGCGCATAGTCATTTCCAACTGCGTGCCTCTCACAGAATCCAGAGCCTGCCGTGCAAGAAACAAGCCCGCCAGATCCGCTGCCTGCAATTCAAACACCGGAAACTGGCTGACATCCTGCGTGTAGCGGAACCCATGCGTCTGCTCATCATACTCCAGCGGCAGATTGAGCCGGTCCCGCATGAAATTGATATCGCGCTGAATGGTTTTCGCCGTCACCTCCAGCTCTTTCGCAAGCGACGTACAATTCGGCAACCGACCCTCGGCCACCGCCTCGTGAATCTGATAAATCCGCTCCATCGGCGCGCGGGTCTTACCCGCACGAACAGCATCTTGAACTTTTGCCATGTCTAATTCATCCATGAATCAGAACTCATGACAAGCAGCATCACCCAAAAGCTGTCCTACCCTAGTGCTTGGTTGTAGAAACAGTGGTTATGGTCGCCAGCGAAGATGCCAGCAATTACTTCTCATGCTTCCCGTGGGGGCGTTGGCTACAATTTCCGTAACTGGTTGATCCGTAGAACTTGTACTTATCGGCACCGCTGCCGTAAGCTAGATCTGATGCTGGTTTTGGCACGGCGCTTTGTTGCACTTAGGCCTAGCTACCCCCCTTTTTTATTTCATAGAATAGTCCTATAGGCTATTCTTCGCGTTGGGTGAAAAAGTAAATTCTCATTATTTATTCATCCTTCTTCATTTGTATAGAGAACAAAAAATAAGTTAGAAATATGAAAAAATCCGCTGAATTAAAAACCATAGAATCAACCATCATGAAATTGGTCGATCAGGGAAAAATTGAAATCCCAATAGAATTCGATGATAAAATGATAAAGCTCATGGAAGCAAGGATCGACTACATGGTTAAAGAAGAGGTGAAGAAGTCACTTAGGCGTTATCTCAAAAAGCTGATGGCAGAATAAAGGCAACCGTAGAGATACCTCGCGAACTATGGAGCTTCAGGCGATCCGCTACGCGGCTATGGTTTCCAGTATGACGCTTGACCAAGTGTTCCAAGCGTATGCTAGCGATCACGATTGTGACCCAGAGGAAGCGCGGACTGAGATATTAAGTTTTCTCGGGCAGGATACGGAGGAGGCTGGAGCGCTTTCCGATCCTGTCCGCGCCATTCTGGTTTCGGCGGATTTCTCCACAGAAGTTACGACAGCGGTTCTCTGGCTCAACAAACAGGGCTTGAGTATCCGTTGCGTCCGGTTGCGTCCTTTTCGAGCGGAAGGCTCGGTTTTTGTCGAGGTCACCCAGATTATTCCCTTACCCGAGGCAGCCGAATACGAGGTGAAGATGAGAGAGGCTGAGAAAGAAAAGCAGCGTTCAGCAAAGACAGTTAACCCATTGTTCGAGACATTTTGGACATCGCTGATCGAACGAGCAGAAGCAAAAACCCCTTTATTGATCGACCACAAAGGTTCACTAACAAGCTCCATTTACATTCCCACGCAAGTGCCTGGGGTGCGTTACGCTCTGAGGCTGATGGAGAATCAGGCAAGAATCATCCTGTTGATCGATCTGAAAACCGATGGTGAGAAGAAGCTTGAGATGGTTGAGAAGTTATTGACCCGCCATAAGGAAATGGAAACCGCATTCGGCGACAGTTTGCAGTGGATCTACCTTAACTCTAAAGCCGAGCGTCGCTTGCGTCATTTTATTCCAATCGATGGATATCCGCCCGAATCCGATTGGGCCGTGCTTCAAGACAAGATGATTGATGCGCTGATTCGGTTGGATCAGGTATTTAAAAAACCGATTGAAGAACTAACAGTCAAAATCTAACAAAAAACTCTATATCTCTAACACCCGATCCAGGCCCAGTTCCTGCATCTCTTTCTCATTTTTTTCCTAGGCCACCTCCAAGCATATCTCCATAAAGGAACCCGACACTAAAGATAGATGTGAAAATGAGACCCCCACCTAATTTAAAGACCGGGCATTCACAGTTTGTGTGTCCCTTAGTTGATTTAGGATCGGATGGAATTGTAAATCAATTCAACCGTAATAAGCAGAAATTGACTGGATGATTTTTTTTGCTGCGCTAAGTGCTGATTTGGTTATCATCACAAGATGAGATTGTTTTTATTTATCCTGCTTTTTTTGAATATTTCGATAAGCGCAAATGCATCGGAGCTCTTCGAAGCAGCATCGATCAAGAACTTCCATGAGGCTGCTTCTCAGGTTGGAAAGTATCCGAGAAACCATGGGCCTTTTTTAAAGAGTCCGTGTCTGGTCAAAGAATTTAAGAGGATTTTGAAAGATGATTATGACGATTTTTTTAATCGATTTATTGGATCATGCGCGACGTATCAAATCGAAAAGAAGGGCAACACCGTTTGTATTGAGAAGGGTCAAGCACACGTCGGACTTGGTTGGAGGTCATTCATTTTGCTAGATCTAAAAACGAACCGGATGCAGCTTCTCTGGCTGCGCTCAAGCTGGGAAGAAGGCGATATTAAGACCTATGGTGACATGCCTCTCACCGATGAAGCAAAGGCATTGATTCTCGAAGCGTTAAACGGAATGTGGGGTTTTTCGGTGAATGCTTCATTCGAAAATCATAAACTGATATTGAAGAAAAATACTCCATAATCTCATTCAGCTGAGTAGGTTTTTTTCCGAGCGACGGGTTGACCATGGCATTTATAATGTGTCGGGTAAATAGTTCCATCTCTCCCAGCCGGCATTCGTTCCCAAGTTCACCTCCCGCATTGAAACGCGTTCACAAGCTCAATGAACCTGCCGACATGCCGCATCATCACGGCAAAAGCGCATATTGGGTGAATGTCTGCTCGTTCTGTCTTGTCACTCACTCGAAATCCGTTTTAGTTCGAGCCACAAGATTTCAAGCCTCTTTTCCAATGGATGCTCATGATCCGATTAGGTTCGATTTCCCTAGCCAAAAGACTTAAAAACCAAGGAGCTTGACCCCGTATTTGTCCCACACCTAATTACAAATATAATTTGAAACTGTCCCAAGCAAATAAATCAACCAAAGCTATAGCGCGTCTTCAAAAAGTTACTGCGTTATTGGGGGATATGCATAAACTCGTTTACGTTTTAGATTATGAAGAGATCACTGAGTCGTCTAGAAAAAGTCCCGCTACGCGTCGCTTGCATTCACTCACTGGATCCTTACCTCACTGACATGAACTTCACCTGGAAACGCACCCTGCGCACGGCGTCATCCGAGCGCTTTCTCGCTCTCCGCGATGGCAAGGACCTTGCCGCCGTAGATCTTCACTATCTTGCGAATGGCGCCGTAGCAGGCACCGTGATCATCCTCAAAGACTCCGGCCTCGACGAATCCAACATCCAGCCCCTTCTCTCCACCCTCGACGACGAGTTCCTCCCCGATGTAGACCTTGAGCACGGCAACCTCACCTACACCGTCGTCCTTGGCGAAGTCCTGGGCAACTGGGAGGCGGAGAAGCCGTCGATGGGGGCTTTTTAAAATTTTACTCATACTTTTTCATGACCAATCCCTTTTTTGAGCGTCCGATTCTGAACTCTCCCTATGAGCGCCCATCACAGTATTGGGAATTGGATGATTCCGGACAGCCAACGCAACGCGTCATCGATTCTCGCCGGAAAGCTTCCTTCATCACACCTATCCCCAAGCCAAAGAAGCGCAAGTCTTCAGGTCAAGGGGAGATGACACTGGATGAAGGCAGCGGTCTCTCAACGCAGAAGCAGCAATACGACTCCACATCCATCATCAATGAGGTGCGGGGATATGTCGACACATGGCGCAACTTAGCTCCCTCGCAATGGGGCGTGACTCCTGAAACCGCGCGACTTCTCCAGCATTGGAGGCATCACCCATATAGCAATCAGCGTCCATTCTTTTGCCAAGTTGAGGCGATTGAAACCGCGATTTGGCTTTCCGAGGTAGCACCGCATACAACTGCCGGAAAAAGACTCCAATCCTATCTTGAAAGCGCGAACAAGGACGCCAATCCGTTATTGAATCGACTGGCGCTCAAACTCGCCACGGGTGCTGGCAAAACCACCGTGATGGCCATGCTTATTGCGTGGCAGTCGATCAATGCGGTTCGTCGACCCGGTAGCAAACAATTCACTCGCGGCTTCCTGATCGTTGCTCCCGGTCTCACGATTCGTGATCGCCTGCGCGTACTGCAGCCAAATGACCCAGAAAACTATTATCTCACCCGTGAGTTGGTGCCGCACGACCTGTTGGAGGACATTCAGCGAGCCAAAGTGGTCATCACGAACTATCATGCATTCAAGCTCCGTGAGCGTATCGATATTTCAAAAGGCGGTCGCCAACTTCTCAAAGGCCGCACGGGTGAAGATATTCAGACCCGTGAGACCGAGGGCCAGATGATCCAACGCGTCATGCCGGATTTGATGGGCATGAAAAACATCTTCGCAATCAACGACGAAGCGCATCACTGCTATCGTGAAAAACCGCCGGAGGCTGATGATGAAACTCTGACCGGCGAGGAAAAGAAAGAGGCAGAGAAAAATAATGAAGCTGCCCGTTTGTGGATATCCGGCCTTGAGGCGGTGAATCGCAAGTTGGGCGTGAACCGAGTAATCGACCTATCTGCCACGCCATTCTTTCTTGCTGGCTCAGGCTACGCCGAAGGCACTTTGTTCCCATGGACGATGAGCGACTTCAGCCTGATGGATGCCATCGAATGCGGCATCGTCAAGTTGCCCCGTGTGCCGGTCGCGCAGAATCTCCCAGGCGAGGAAATGCCGATTTTTCGCGACCTTTGGAAAAATATCCGCAACAAGATGCCCAAGAAAGGCAGGGGCTCAAAAGAAGATCTTGATCCGCTTGCCTTGCCCACTTTGCTCAAGACTGCTTTAGAGGCTCTCTACGGGCATTACGAAAAAACCTATCGTCTTTGGGAACAAGCAGGCATCCGCGTTCCTCCATGTTTCATTGTGGTGTGCAACAACACCGCCACATCCAAGCTGGTCTATGATTACATCTCCGGTTTCCAAAGGAAGAAAGATGATGGAAGCACCGAACTGCAAAACGGCGCTTTGGCACTATTCCGTAATTTCGATGAAACCACCGGCAATCCGCTCTCGCGCCCCAACACCCTTCTCATCGATAGCGAGCAACTTGAGTCCGGCGACGCTCTCGATGACAGATTCCGCCACATGGCGGCGGATGAGATCGACAAGTTCCGCCGTGAAATGATCGAGCGCACCGGAGATCCTCTTGCTGGAAAAAACCTCACCGATCAAGAGCTTCTGCGCGAGGTCATGAACACGGTGGGCAAACATGGCAGTCTCGGAGGCTCCATCCGCTGCGTGGTTTCCGTTTCCATGCTCACGGAGGGTTGGGATGCCAATACCGTCACTCATGTTCTCGGCGTTCGAGCCTTCGGCACGCAGTTGCTTTGTGAGCAGGTGATTGGTCGCGCGCTACGCCGCCAATCGTATGATCTCAATGATGAAGGACTTTTCAATGTCGAGTATGCCGATGTGCTTGGCATTCCATTTGATTTCACCGCCAAGCCGGTCATTGCACCACCGCAGCAGCCGCGTGAAACGATTCAGGTGCGGGCCGTGCGGCCCGAGCGGGACCACCTTGAGATCCGCTTCCCGCGTGTGGAGGGTTATCGCGTCGAGCTACCCGAGGAAAAACTCTCTGCGGAGTTCAATAATGACTCAACCCTCACTCTCACTCCCGAGATGACCGGACCGACTATCACTATGTCCTCGGGCATCATCGGCGAGGCCGTGGATCTCACAGTCGAGCATCTTGGCGACATGAGGCCATCCACGCTGCTCTTCCACCTCACACAGCGTCTGCTTTACACCAAATTCCGTGACCCCGGTGACGAGCCGAAGTTGCACCTATTCGGCCAGCTCAAGCGCATCACCAAGCAATGGCTCGACTCACACCTTGTCTGCAAAGGCGGCACCTATCCCGCTCAGCTAATGTATCGGGAATTTGCCGACATGGCCTGTGAACGCATCACCGCCGCCATCACCCGCCAGTTCCTTGGCGATCGCCCCATCAAGGCTCTGCTCGATGCTTACAATCCTATTGGATCGACCAGCAACGTCCGCTTCAACACCTCCAAGACCGATCGTTGGGAAACCCATGCCGAACGCTGTCACATCAACTGGGTGGTTCTCGATAGCGACTGGGAGGCCGAGTTCTGTCGCGTCGCCGAAGGACATCCCAAGGTGCTGGCCTATGTGAAAAACCATGGCCTCAACTTCGAAGTGCCCTATCGCATGGGCTCGGAAAACCACAAATACCTACCCGACTTCATCGTCCTCGTCGATGATGGCCATGGGCCCGACGATCCGCTTCATCTCATTATTGAAATCAAGGGCTACCGCGGAGCAGATGCCCAGGAAAAGGCCTCAACCATGAAGACCTACTGGGTGCCCGGTGTGAATCACCTCAAAACCCACGGCCGTTGGGCCTTCTCCGAGTTTTGTGATGTTTACGAAATCGAGTCCGACTTCGCTAAAAAAGTAGAAAGCCATTTCCAGAAAATGATCGCCGATCTATCCAAATGAAACAAATCGTCAATTTTTCTTTAATACTGTAGCTTGATTATCGATCGAGGTAACTCCTATTTCAGCCATGCCGCCAATCACAGAGAATCAAATCATTTCCCAAACTCCAGTTAGGCATTCACGTCAGCCTAGCAAGGTTGGAATATTGACGGGCATGAAAATGAAGACCATCATTCTCATGGCTGAAGTTTCTTGGGGAACAGAAACGGCGTATGAATCGGTAGATGTTCTCGACCTCTTCAACGCCAAAGAAGACAAGAGTTTTGAAAATTTAGTGCGGAAAAAACTTTTCGAGAGAATTGACACTCTTCGATCCTTACTAACATTTGAGAAATTAAGCGGGTCTCTCAGCAATGTGATCTATTCCATGCAAACGGCGGAGATCGACTTTTATGCTCATCAGTTCATACCAGTTCTGAAGTTTGTCAATGCACCGCTCGGTAGGCTTCTAATTGCAGATGAAGTTGGCTTGGGCAAAACTATCGAGGCTGGCTTGATTTGGACAGAGTGCCGCGCCCGTTACCAGGCGCGAAGATTATTGGTGATTTGCCCACCCACGCTGGTGCCTAAGTGGATTCGCGAACTGCGTGAGCGATTTGCTATCGAAGCGGAGTTTACGGATGCAAAAGGGCTGGAGGATCATTTCAAACGATTTCAGAAAAAAGGTCCATCGCATTCGTTTGCTCTCGTTACCTCTTATCCGTCAATTCGTCCGCGCAGGAAAGAACGTGAAATATTGCAACCATGGCTCAGTTTTCACGGATCCGACGTGCATTTCGCAGGAAAGGATGATAGTAAGGAGTGGAATGCCAAAACCCTTTTTTACCGATCACTTCTGGAGTGGGATGGCGCTAATCCATTTCTAGATCTCGCGATATTTGACGAAGCTCACTTGATGAAAAATACCGCTACTGCCAATCATCTCGTAGGTGATGTCATTAGCTCTTCTTCTCAAGCGGTTCTTGCCCTGTCTGCTACACCCCTTACCACAAAAACGAGAGATCTATTTGCGCTTCTTAAATTGGTCGATCCGGATCTTTTTCGTGACGAAGCTACCTTCAACGATCTCAGCCAACGAAACGTTCCTGCTGTTCGATTGGTAAGTGAGTTATCGAAAGCAAAAATTGATAAGGAGTATTGCCTCAACCTTCTTGATCAAATACCTGATTCTGCGGTACGTGACAATCTGGAAGAAAGAATCCGTGTTTGTGACGATCTTGATCGACTGCCAGAAGAGGAAAAAATTGAGCTGCTCGGCAAAGCTGGGCGACTCAATGAACTTGCTTCCTTTCTTACTCGCACCCGTAAAGTCGAAATCAAGGAACACAAGGCAACGCGTGAGCCGGTTGCTTTGGATGTTCGTTTAAACAAGCAAGAACTCGCGCTCTACAACGGGATGATCTCTCTGATCAGGAGCCGAGTCAGAGAAAGAGGCGAATATCTGTCTCTTTTTCACCTCATCGCGCCTGCGCTATCCATGACCAGTTGTCTACCAGTCATGGCGCAAAAAATGCGATCAGGTGAATCCAGGTGGGGCGACATGGAAGACCTTGCATCACTGGATTCAGCCTATTCCGATTCAGGCGAGGAATCCGATTTCATCGGTGAGAATCAAGATGTTCTATCAGGCGACTTTTCTTGGATTCCCGATTACGATTTTGAGGCGAATGATACCAAATATATCAAACTTCGCGATGAACTGCTGCGGAGAAGTCCTGACGAGAAAGTCATTATCTTCGCTTTTTTTAAGGACACCTTGCGATACCTGCAACGGCGTCTGGAATCTGATGGAATCAATTGTCTCTATGTCAGTGGCGATATCAAAGATCGTGATGAACGGTACAGGGTGCTCAACAGCTTCGAAGATCCGAAAAACCGCATTCTTTTGTGCTCGGAAGTGGCTGCTGAGGGCGTCGATCTTCAGTTCTGCCGCGTATTGGTAAACTACGATTTACCCTGGAATCCCATGCGTGTGGAGCAACGTATTGGCCGCATCGACCGAATTGGTCAGCTAGCGAACTCGATAGTCATCATTAATTTTCATGTCCATGGAACAATTGATGGCACTATTTTTTCCCAGCTATACGATAAGATTGGCATCTTCCACGACAACATCGGTGATTTAGAAGGAATCATGGGAGGGCACATTAACAAACTTACGAGTGAGCTCTTGGCAAACGATTTGACCCCAGATCAACAAGCCGAAAAAGTCAGACTGACGGAGCAGGCCATCGCACGCGAACGGAATGTCATTGCCGAGATCGATGAAGAGTCCGATAGCTTGCTGGGGTTGCGGTCCTACCTTCAAGATTCCGTTACTAAAGGCCGAAGTTTAGGACGGTTCATCAAGCCGGCTGAGGTTCGTCTTTTCGTGGATGAGTTTTTCGCCGAAACGTATGTGGCTAATAACTCATGCACCCTCAACTGGGATACTCCTGCGGAAGGGTGTCTTAGCCTTGGCTTTAGCTACGCTGCGATGTCTGATTTTGAAGATTTTCTCACCAAGCAGTCTCACCCATGGCCTAAAGGTTTCAAGAAAGATACAAGAACGGTTAGTCTGACATTTGATCCTGCTGTGCACGAAAGATTGAAAAGAAAGCACAAGGGACTGGTATTGGCTAGCCACATTCATCCATTTGTCGGCTGGATCACCTCGACTTTTACCAACAGCAAAAAAAAGTGGCATCCAGCCAGTGGGATATGCGTCTGCTCGAATGCTGTAATCTCGGGAGTCTATCTCTTTGCCATCATGCGAATTACCATCGATCATTCCGTTCTTTCCAAGTCGGAACTGCTTTTCCGGGCAATACACGTTGACAATGAGAATCTTGTTCCGCCGAGTGCCTCTGAAGTTTTGCTTAATCAAGCCGTCGAAGAAGGATCTTCCTGGATGCCTTCGGAAGGTTTTCCAGAGGCATCCGACCAGCTGGAGGAGATTCTTCATCATTTGAGTTCAGATTGCGGCGCGATCCAAGAGACATTCGAAGAGGAGCTGGAACTGCGGATCAATACCAAACGATCACAGATCGAAAGCCACTTGAATCGCCAAATCGAGACTCAGCGAAAACGTCTTTTCAATCTGGAAACCTCCGGTCGCGCCAGACCACAGGATATTCAGGGTACCAGAACGAGAATCCGTAACTTGGAAATTCGTCTGGAAGAGGAACGGGAACGCCTTAATGCGGATGAAGATGTCATTCCTAGTATCAAGCGCATAGCTTGTGGATTAATCAAAGTAACGAATTGATCATGAATTACTTTTTTGTCGCAGGGTTCGATTTTGGCACGAGTTACTCCAAGGTAGTAATTCAGGAGCAGCTTACAAAAATTCAGAAAGTGGTCATTTTCGATCAGGAACATGGCGCTCTTTTTCCCTCCTATGTAAAAGTAAGCAAGGGGCGCATCTCTGGCCCGGATGATGATGCCAAGGGAACGATTGTTTCTTATCCCAAGTTATTGGCAGCTGATGCCGTAGTGAAAAGTCCCGTTTTTCAATCTGTCACATCACTGAATGCTGCGGAATTGATGTCACTGGTCGCGGCGAAAGACAAACGCCAATTCGCTGAGTTAGTCCTGATACGCTACTTCCTGAGCGTGATTCAGGGCATTCACTCCTTTATCCAACGGAGCCGGGATTGGTCGAATTTTGACACGAGCACGGATCCATTGGTGATTCAAATTGCAGTGCCAACTGGTTTGATGGATAAGGCTGATCGCAAAGTGGAGTCTCTGATGCGGAATTGTCTATGCGCTGCAACCAATTACGACGATCTGCATCTGGGGGGCGAATCAAGTTCTACGGTCAAGCAATTGAACGAAGCACTTGATCTTTGGAACGGCATGAACAAGGAAGAGCAATCTCCATTGTTGGATCGATGCGTGACATACCCCGAAGTCGCCGCAGGGGTGCAGCCAATCTTGCAGTCGCGAAATGTGAGAGAGGGCAAATACATCACTCTTGATGTCGGCGCGGGAACCATTGATTTGAATATCTTTCACAAATGGACTCGTTTTGATAACGCGCGCCCGCTTGATTACTGGGCTTGTGAAGTAAAGCCGCTTGGATTCTCGCGTTTGGAGAAAACATCAACACATGCCAGAACGCAAGTTCATGAAATCTCGGTAAATACGATTCCGGAATCGCTGCTCAAGAAGCAGCTTGAGACAGCAATTCACAGCGTCATCCGTCAAGCATTTGAATTTGAGCCTAGCTTATCTGCATGGGATCGTGAAACCTTTGCCTACATGTGGGGCGGCGGATCGGAACACCCGGCTTATGGAGAGTGCTTTCTGGAAGTCATGCAGAAATTCAACATTGGTATTCACATGATCAATCAACTGCCAGTTCCTAACAATGATTTAATATTACCAAATGGACTGAAATTCGGCCGCATTGCGATTGCTTACGGTCTGTCCTACTACCACGTTAACCTACGTAGTATTCGTTTACCTTCAAGCATCGAAAAATTTAGCGAACTCTACGGGCTCAAGAATAGCTATCATAGTGCAACAGTAGCAAGTCCTCCTAATTACTCGTACGAAGATTGTAGCTGTCGCGGAAATCCTTCATGCTTCAAATGCGGGGGCTCAGGTCACATCAAAATCGAAGTTTGAATCCCTATTTTACCTAACATCATTTCCTACATTCACCCATCCCATGCCTGCCAAGAAGAAGCCTGCCATTCCCAAAGTCGTTGCGGCAATCCGCCATGATGATGCCACCCGCAAGAACATCCCGTCTGCCGAACAGCAGTCGATCGTGCAGAGCGAGGTCGAGCAAAACAAAAGCATCCGCTACCCGCGCAACACCGACCTCGATCCGCAGCTCGTGTGGCGTGGCAAGGACGAGCAGGACTGGAGCGACCTCGTCGTCAACGCACCGCCGCTCTACATTCAGGAAAAGGTCCATCCCAAGGCCCTGATCGATGAACTGCTGCGCGAGTCGAAGGAAAGCGCGCCCGAGGCGCAGTTCGATCTCTTCAACGACTTCAACGGCATCCCCAAGGGCGCGGACAAGACCGAGTTCTACGCCCACGACCAGAACTGGTCCAACCGCATGATCCTCGGCGACTCCCTCCAGGTCATGGCCAGCCTCGCCGAGCGCGAGGGCCTGCGCGGGCGCGTGCAGTGCATCTACTTTGACCCGCCCTACGGCATCAAGTTCAACAGCAACTTCCAGTGGTCCACCACCAGCCGCGACGTGAAGGACGGCAAGGCCGACCACATCACCCGCGAGCCCGAGCAGGTCAAAGCCTTCCGCGACACCTGGCGCGACGGCATCCACAGCTACCTCACCTACCTGCGCGACCGGCTCACCGTCGCCCGCGATCTCCTCACGGATTCCGGCTCCATCTTCGTGCAGATCGGCGATGAAAATGTCCACCGTGTCCGGGCGGTGATGGATGAGGTGTTCGGGCAACAGAACTTTGTCGTTCAGATTTCTGTCAAGAAGACGGCGGGCGTCATGGAGTCAGGTACCGGCCCAAGCTCCGTGATCGACTATGTGCTTTGGTATGCAAAGGACATCGAACAGATCAAGTATCGAAAGGTGTTCGAGGATCGCAGCGAGGCGAACGCCGCTGGATTTTCAAAGGTCATGCTCCCAGAGGGAATCGTTGTTAGCCGCAAGGACGCAACGACCGCGGAACTTGAACGCGGAAGACCGTTCCTCTTCAATAACCTTTATAAATCAGGTCCAGGCGCCAAATATGAAGTCGCTTGGGAAGGAGAAGTCTTTACATCGGGTGCGAAGTGGTGGGGAACCAAGCATGAAACAACAATCCGCGCTCTGAAGGCGCGCAAGGTCCAGAAGTCAGGCAAGACACTATCGTTAGTTGTCTATGAAGACGACTTTCCGTATCAGCGAATCACCAATATCTGGACCGACACTACTCATCTCGGTGACCGTTTCTATGTCGTTCAGACTGGTCCTAAGATCATCGAACGTTGTCTCCTCATGGCCACCGACCCTGGCGACCTTGTGCTCGATCCGACCTGCGGTTCAGGCACCACCGCGACTGTCGCCGAGCAGTGGGGACGGCGCTGGATCACGATTGACACCTCACGTGTGGCACTGGCACTGGCCCGTTCCCGCATCATGGGCGCACGGTATCCGTTTTACCTGCTGGCCGATTCCCGCGAAGGCCAACACAAGGAAGCCGAAGTCACCCGTACCGCGCCGAGTTCGCAGCCCGTGCAGGGGAACATCCGCCACGGCTTCGTTTATGAGCGTGTGCCGCACATCACGCTCAAGTCCATCGCCAACAACGCGGAGATCGATGTCATCTGGGAACAGTGGCAGGCGAAACTGGAGCCGCTCCGCACCCAACTGAACGTCGCGCTTAACCAGACGTGGCCCGAGTGGGAGATTCCACGCGAGGCAGATGCCAAGTGGCCGGACGCGGCGAAGAATCTGCACGCCGACTGGTGGCACGCCCGCATCGCCCGGCAGCAGGAGATCGACAAGTCCATCGCCGCCAAGGCCGAGTTTGAATACCTCTACGACAAGCCCTACGACGACAAGAAGAAGGTCCGCGTGGCCGGTCCCTTCACAGTGGAGAGCCTCAGCCCCCACCGCGTGCTGGGCGTGGATGAGAACGATGAATTGATCGACACCCTGAAGGAAGACGCCGCCGAATACGGAGCCAAGCAGTCCTTCCCCCAGATGATCCTGGAGAACCTCAAGACCGCCGGCGTGCAGCAGGCGCACAAGGAGGACCGCATCACCTTCACAGCTCTGGCACCTTGGCCGGGCGAGGGTCGCGTCTGCGCAGAGGGTCGCTATCTCGAAGGCGACGTGGAGAAGCGCGCCGGCATTTTCATCGGTCCGGAGTTCGGCACCGTGCAACGCGCCGACCTCGTGGAAGCCGCCCGCGAGTGCGGCGATGCCGGGTTCGATGTTCTCATCGCCTGCGCCTTCAATTATGAGGCGCACGCCACCGAGTTTAGCAAGCTGGGCCGCATCCCCGTGCTCAAGGCCCGTATGAACGCCGACCTACACATGGCCGAGGACCTCAAGAACACCGGCAAAGGCAACCTCTTCGTCATCTTCGGCGAGCCAGACATCGAACTTCTTAACGAGAAGGATGGCAAGCTGCGCGTAAAGGTGAACGGCGTCGATGTCTTCAAACCTCAAACGGGCGAAGTCATCAGCTCCGACACCGGTGAAATCGCCTGCTGGTTCATTGATACCGACTACAACGAAGAAAGCTTCTTCGTCCGCCACGCCTACTTCCTCGGCGCAAACGACCCGTATTCCGCCCTAAAGACCACCCTCAAAGCCGAAATCAACGCCGATGCCTGGGCCACCCTGAACAGCGACACCTCCCGCCCCTTCGAGAAACCCAAGCAAGGAAGAATCGCCGTAAAAGTCATTAACCACCTTGGGGATGAGGTGATGAAAGTTTTCCGAGTATAGCGAATGTAGTGGTTATAGCGAATATTCGCTTGCCTCCTAAGCGTCCTCGAGTATCCTAATCTCATGCTTACCACACGCACCAACCGATTGGATCCGTCCCTCATTCCGGAGGAAGCTTTGGCTCAACTGGCCAAAGTCTTCGCCGTGCCTGATCACGTGGCGCTGATCGACGCGCAGGGAAACCGCACTCACATCCCAGAGGCGCTTTTCACCCATTTCGCGCGGATCGTGCGCCTGATGTCCGAGAAGAAAGCAATCGTAATGGTGCCGGAGGATGAGGCATTCACCACTCAGGCAGCTGCAAACTATCTTGGTATGTCGCGCCAGTTTTTCGTGGGTTTGCTGGAGAAAGAGGAGATCGCCTTTCACCGGGTGGGAACCCATCGCCGGGTGACTTTCAAGGATCTCTTGGCGTATGAGAGGAGACGCGATCAGACTCGTCGCGCGGCAATGGACAAGCTAACGGATGAGGTCATTAAGGCCGGTCTCTATTTCCCCGATTCTGATCCGGCGCCGCAACCATGAGGGCAGATTTCAAAGTCGTGCTCGATGCCTGTGTGCTGGCTAACTACGGCGTGGCGAACTTGCTGCTTTCACTGGCAGAAAAACCCCGGCTTTACCTGCCCGTCTGGAGCGAGGAGATACTCGCCGAAACCCGCCGAACCCAGGTTGGGAGGCTAGAGTGGCCGGAGCGCATCGCGGATAGCTTCCAAACACAACTGCGCGCTGTTTTTCCTGAGTCCTTGGCGCAAGGTTTCGAACACCTCATCGGCGAGTGCACTAATGACAAAAAAGACAGGCATGTGCTGTCGTGCGCGATCCATAGTAAGGCGGAAGTGATTTTGACCTTCAATCTGAGGGATTTCCCAGAGGAATCGCTTTCGCGCTGGCAGGTGAGCGCCGAGCACCCGCAAGATTATCTGATCATGCTTTTCCGGCTTGAGCCGTTGCAAGTCATGCAGAATCTGGGCGCAATTGCGGGTAAAAGGGGATGCTCGCTGGAAGACCATCTGATCGATCTCGGACGTTTCGTCCCCGCATTCTCCACCGTGGTTCTGGACGAGTTAGACTCGTAGTGCCATCCTCCACCCTTCATGAACTTCCTCATTTCCGATACCTTCACCGACAGCCTCGCCCGTTTGACCGGCGATGAGCAGAAGGCCGTCAAAACGACGGCTTTCGACCTCCAGATGAATCCGGCGGGAAATGGGATGAGCTTCCACAGGCTGGACAAGGCGAAGGATAAAAACTTTTGGTCGGTGCGGGTGAATGGCGATATTCGTCTGATCGTTCACAAATCAAGCGGCAGTCTTTTGCTGTGTTATGTGGATCACCACGACAAAGCCTACGATTGGGCCGAGCGTCGCAAACTGGAAACCCACCCGCAGACGGGCGCGGCCCAGATTGTTGAGATCCGCGAAACGGTCAAAAAAATCGAAGTGCCGGTCTACATTCAAACCGAGCAAACACCCGAACCGAAACCAGCGATCTTCGCCAACAAGTCGGATGAGGAGCTTTTAAGCTATGGGGTGCCGGCTGAGTGGATCGATGATGTGAGAAAGGCCACGGAAGACAGTTTGCTCTTTCTCGCAGATCGCCTTCCGGCTGAGGCTGCCGAGGCATTGCTGGAGTTGGCCACTGGCGGACAACCGAGAGTGGCCAAGCCTGTTTCACCAGTCAGCGATCCATTCGAGCACCCCGACGCACAGCGCCGTTTCCGCGTGATGACGAATGTCGAGGAGCTGGAACAAGCACTCGATTTCCCATGGGAAAAATGGACGGTATTTCTTCACCCGGAGCAGCGTCAATGGGTGGATCGGGACTATTCGGGGCCGGCTCGTGTTTCCGGCTCGGCGGGCACCGGAAAAACCATCGTTGCGCTGCACCGCGCGGTGCACGTGGCGCGCGCAAACCCTGAATCGAGAGTGCTTTTGGCAACTTTTACCGATGCGCTTGCCCATGCGCTCCAAACCAAGCTCAATCGACTGGTCGGCAACGAGCCAAGGCTTGGAGAGCGCATGGATGTGCATTCTCTCGAATCGCTCGCGGTTCGTCTTTACAAGGCGAACTTTGGACAAGTCCATCTTGCGACACTTCAAGAAATCAAAGCGGCGATCATCGAATGCTCAAAGCTGGAGCAAGGACACAAGTTCAGCACCGCGTTCCTTTTGGCAGAGTGGCTGAATGTGGTTGATGCGTGGCAGTTAAAAACCTGGGAGGCATATCGTGATGTCACAAGGCTTGGCCGTAAAACGCGCCTTTCGGAGGCCCAACGGCAATTGCTTTGGTCCATATTCGAAAAAGTGAACGAGACAATCTCCGCCTCAGGATTTAATACCTCTTCAGCCATTTTTACGGCACTCGCAGAGCATCTTGCTTTAGGAAACAAGCCGCCATACGAATTCGCTGTCATCGATGAGGCGCAGGACCTCAGCATATCTCAGCTCCGCTTCTTCGCAGCACTAGGCAGTGGGCGCGGCGATTCTCTGTTTTTCGCCGGAGACACAGGCCAGCGAATTTTTCAGCAGCCATTCTCATGGAAATCACTTGGAGTCGACATCCGCGGGCGATCACGAACCTTGCGCATCAACTACCGCACCTCACACCAAATCCGCTCACAGGCCGACCGCCTGCTTGGCCCTGAAGTCTCTGATGTCGATGGCAACCGAGAGGACCGGCGTGATACCATTTCTGTCTTCAATGGCCTGCCTCCAGTCATAACAATTTACGACGACGAGGAATCCGAATGCGTTGGGGTGTCTTCATGGCTGGCGGAACAGACCGGTCGTGGCTTAATGCCACATGAATTCGGTGTCTTTGTCCGTTCTGGAGAACAAATTTCACGAGCGCAAGCAGCGGTCGAAGCCGTCGGCCTTCCATACAAGGTTCTCGACGAGCATGTCGAAACTGCAAGCGGTCATGTCTCCATCAGCACCATGCATCTTGCCAAAGGGCTTGAGTTCCGCGCCGTTGTGGTAATGGCCTGCGACGATGAAATCATTCCATCACAGGAGCGCATCCAGAATGTTGGCGATGACGCTGACCTGCAGGAGGTCTACGACACAGAGCGACAACTCCTCTATGTCGCATGCACACGCGCACGGGACCTTCTATTCATCACAAGCTCCAGCGAAGCCTCCGAATTTTTAGACGATTTGCGCATGGGCGACGTGTAGCACGAGGACAGGGAAGGTGTCTGTAAAGTGTTGAAACCAAAAAATCACAATAGACAGAAACAATCAGAATATTCATGCTCTATGAATTTGCTCGGCGAAATCAAGTAATGGACCACCACGGCGAAAGTCACTTTTATTTCTAAGATAAACAACGGGGACACAAACGGAATCAAAACTATTCATTTGTCTGACATTTAAAATTTCAGCTAACAAGAAAACGCCTATATCCGACATCGCCCACTACCACAAGATCGTCATAGCTCTCACTGGAACCATCCGCCTGATGGCCGAGATCGACCAAGTCATCGAACACGGCGACTGGCACGGAGCGTTGGCGGGAACTGAGAAATGATATGAGCACGCACCTATCACTAGCGGATTTTGTTAGAATCGAGAGAGACACCCCAATCTTCCGTTACATGGGGCTTGATGAATTTCAGAGCCTCATGAATGGCACTCTGCGCCTAACATGTCCATTCAAGTGGGTTCAGGCGGATGGCGGTGATCGATGGGAGAGTGTGCTTTTTCAAACAAAAATCTATCGCGACGAGAAGCAAATCGACACGGAGACAGATGGAAGAAAAACCTATGTCCAATGTTGGACACATGTCCCTGAATCCGATGCCATGTGGCGACTCTATGGGCCTGATTGTAGTGTCAAAATACGAACGACATCAGAAAAGCTTCTAGGGGCCGCAAATAACGCCATTCCAATCAATACGAATCACTTTATCCATTTTAAGATCGGCAGGGTTTCTTATCTAAATGAAGATGAAATCAGAGGATTCTTCAGCACACAGAAGAAAATAGTTGAAGCCATCCGCTGTCATCATGAGACAATCATGATCAAACGCGATTTTTACACTCATGAAAACGAAGTGCGTTTAGTCGCCTATGATCTGGATGACAGAAACCGGCGACCTGAAAAGCAGCGGCACAATTTGAAGTTCTCCCCAGAAGTACCAAACCACATGAATATTCAGATTGGTTCAGGCACAGCAGGCGAATGGATCGATGAGTTGGTCATCAACCCGCGGCTACCGCATTGCTGTAATCAGGAGGTTCGAGATCAAGTGTTGAAGACGAATTTTGATGAGAAGCGCATGAAAGAAAGCAGTCTACTAGCCAATCCCGAGATCGTCATCCGTCTTGAATAGCCGCTGCAAAGCTGTAGCCACCAAAAAACCAACTATTTTTAGGTTGACCCTACAAATGTCCCACTCCTTGTGTTTAAATTAGGTTCCATGCGGTGCATTGTGCCGCATGGAAACAACGCCAACCCAAACTAAAATGCATCCAACAAAAAAAATATTACTGCTCACATGTATCTGCTGCAGCTTGACGAATTGTTCCACCTTATTCACTGGAACATCCTCCGATGTGCAGATCAATTCGCAGCACGCTGGTGCATCCAGCCTGAGAGCCAGCCAATTAGGTGGTTATGGTGGAGGTGGTTATTCTTCCCGCGCCTATGGATCTGACGATATCGGGATTTTCGGAAACCCCAATCTTGGATCGAAGCCTACTGCTGTGATTGAGCGTGATGGTGATACATCCCGGATTTATGGAGGCAAGAAAATCGGGATTTTCGGCACTCCTAATTTTGGGGCAAAACCCGAGGTATTGATCGAGCGTGATGGCGATACATCTCGTGTCTACGGAGCTGAAAATATCGGAATATTTGGAACACCCAATTTGGGTGCTAAGCCAGCTAGTGTGATTGAGCATCAGGGCAATACGTCACGAGTTTATGGGACTAAAGATATCGGGACATTTGGAACTCCCAATTTTGGGGCGAAACCCACAGCGGTCATCGAACGCGATGGTAATACCTCTAGGGTTTATGGTGCCAAAGACATTGGGATATTCGGAACTCCCAACTTGGGGTCGAAACCGGAAGCGGTCATCGAGCGTGACGGCAATACCTCTAGGGTTTATGGGGCCGACGACATTGGGATATTTGGACGTTTTATCGCGCCCAAGGTTTGGGTCATATTTAGTTAACTGGATCCATGACCGCAGTCGGTATTCTGGGTACATTCACAGGGATTGTGTTAGGCCTCATGGATTTTGATACGTTTCAAATCCAGGCCAGCATTCCGATGCTGCTCACAGGAATGAAAACCGCGTTCATGACTTCTGTGGTTGGCTTAACAGCATTGATCCTCACTGAAATCATTGAAAAGTTGAAGCTTGTCAAAAGTCATCAGATTTGAGGGATTTCAATCGTCTCTTTACTAGCTTCGGACGCGCATAATAATATCCATTTGTTACAGTGCCCTACCAAATCCAAGTTTTTGAATTGCGCGGTTCGGAGAACCGCCGAGATCCGTCTCTTCCATGCCAAATCAAGTCATGCCACATCGCAGCCTCGGAATGAATACGCCTGTGAGGAGTTCGCCTTTGGACTCGCTCCCACAAGAGGCCAAAACGACTCAATCTGCTTACTTAGGTAAGGCCGCAGCAAAGGAAGCAGATTGACAAGCAGGTGGCAGCCGCTATCAATGAAATCCGATCCTCTCACTTTGAGTGGACTATAAACTGGAAGGGTATCAAAACCGCTACATCAAAAAATTCATACTATGACATCTAAATTAATTCCAGTCAGCGCATCTTCAGAATTTGATGCCTGTGAAGTGATTTATGAACACTTGGAAAAATACAGAAGCGAAGGTTGGACATCCGAGAATATTAACGTTCTAGTTGATGGATGGAAAAATCAATATGAATTTATCCGGAATGGAGAGAAATTTGTGCTGGAATTTGATATGCGGCCATCACTTGCTATGTTTAGCAGTGAACAAGTCTTTACAATTACCAGCATGATGCTGACGCAGCCGAACGCGCTTCATGTCATGAGAAGCATACGCGACGGGAAACCAATTAATCAGGAAAATTATTTTTGGGGATATGTATTCTGGGCCGCTGTCGCCCTAATAATCATATACATTCTCAATCAATAGCTATAAAAAAGGTAGTGTAAAGATACGTCGGTAAAAACCTACTAACTCCCTTCAACCTCAAGGGGATTGACTGGGTGTTCCTCGGCGGCGAGTACGAGTCGGGTCTGAAATTCACCCGCTCCTTCGCGCTGGAATGGGCGGAGGAGCTTGCGATCACTGTCGTAAGCACGGCGTCGCGTTTTTCATGAAACAGCTCGCCTACCGGCTGCAGCTTCAACAACCAGATCGCAACTTATAAGAGTCCCCGTCATAAACTGGAAGGGTGCCAGGCGCGGTTTTTAATAATATCGAAAACCCCGTATCCGAGAGCCTTGCCATTCCTTAGCAAGTCGCTGACCCTCGGCACGTTGGTCAGATGTTAATATTTCATCCATAAGCGGAATTCTTTCCTCCGCGTCATCATTGCATTGATTGCCAGCTAACAAATACCATTTATATGCCTCTATATAATTCTGATCGACGCCTATGCCATCAGTATATAACCGCCCTATGGTCGCTTGCGCATCCGAATGCCCAGTCTCCGCAGCCGCTAAGAACCATTTAGCTGCTGCTACTTCGTCTTTAGTTACGCCTATACCGTGGAGATAGGCGTTTCCTAACTTGTATTTAGAACTCACATCGAATGGCGCAAATGCAGCCAGACGCCAACACTTTAGTGCTTCTGCTTCGTTCTCAACAACGCCTAATCCGGAGGCATAACAAAGCGCTAGTTCGTATTGCGAACGGTGATCCCCTTGATCCGCAGCCTTGCGGAACCATTCAACTGCTTTGACCGCGTTCTTAACAACGCCATGGCCTGTAAGATATAATCGACCTATTTCGAATTGAGCATCTGCATAACCTTATTCTGCAGCTTTAAGATACCATTTAGCTGATTCTTTTTCGTTCTTAGTAACACATTCTCCTAAGGCATAAAGATCGCCCATGTATGATTGGTCTTGTGGATTACCCATTTTGGCGAGCTTGAGTGATTCACGTGCGCGCTCCCTTTGATGTCGACCCGAGCCAAAGAATCCGTTAAAAATTCTCAAGATGACTACTATCGGCCAGAGCAGAGTTAATAGGATTAATATGGGCGGAACGAAGACCTAGATGCGCCAGAAGACAATTTCTTCTGATCTTATGCGTGGGTATAAAAACTTGGCGAAGAAGACCAGTCCAAGTAGGCCATACACGGCATAAACGTAATAATTCATTATTGAATGCTTTCAAACTTGCGCTCTGTCAGCGAGCGAAATCTTTAAATGAATGAATGCAGACGGATCAATGTGCAAATCGAGCAATTCTTTTATCAAGTCAATCACCGGTTAAACCTTTGGCCTGAATTCCTAGGAGTATAATTCTCCATAATATCCACAATTTTATTTAAGTAGGCGATTTGCGCATGAGTATCGAGCAGTTCTGCGCCTGCCACTGTTCCGTTTGCAGACTCAAAAGATTCTTTGACGGCAGGTGGATGCTCAGAAAAGAAATGCTTAGCCTCACTAAAAACGTCAAAGATCCAGTTATTAACTGTATTCGGATGCAATTTCTGATTTGCAATCTGATGGAGGCGTTCTCGTAGCCGCTCAGGACGTCCCACTACGCTTAATATTCTTTCCGCTTCATCACTCGCGATTTTTTCTAACATTCTATCGATAACATTCTTGAATTTTTTTCCATTTGAAAAAAATGACCAGAATTTTCCCTGACATGAGTATTTCCACCACGAGTCGAACTCCTCTCTTAACGCCTTGCTGTTTTCGACAAATTCCTCAGCTGTTTGGATGAGATTTGTGAGATCCCGATCATTAAAATGCGCCTTATATCCAGCTCCCATTGAAATACTGATTTCCTCAGGGAAGCGTGTCCATATTTCATGATATAAGACGCAGGCGGCTGCAAGCCTACGCTTATTATCTTCAAGCGCATCACTAGATCTAATTGTTTTTCGGAAAAATGATTCTTCTTCAGATAGTTTGTTTACCTTGTGCTGCAAATTTTTTAAGAATCTAAGGCGTTTTGCTAATTCAGTAAATACGTGTAGACTCACACGATTCATGTTAAGTGAATTCACTAAATTTGATGGCGAAACTTGCATAACATTTGAATTTTATCGTTAATTAGTCGGATCTGAAAAAATTACAAAATAAGACAAAAGAGTAGCACTATAAAAACGGAAAATACGCATACAATACTGGTAAGGCAGCCACCTTTTTTATTTTTTGAATCCCCCGGCCAACCGGTTTCAGGATGGCCTAATATCGAACGAATATTTCCAATTTGTTGTGGTTCCCCATGAAGAGATAGCTTATCACGAATAATTGAAAATAATTTACTCCTAGCTGTATCTCTACTCAATATTTCATCGAATGTACCAAGATTAGAACGTGCCTCAGATGTGAACATACCAATCATTATTGGCATTTTGTTTTCAGCTAAAGAGATCTCAGAACCATCTCCTAACGCTTTCCCATATTCTCTTAATAATTCGATGGCATTCTCCACATTTACCTGTTCAAGAGCGACACTAAGTATTGGTTGGCTGGAAGGACCATGCGGATTTTTATGTTTTTTGTAGTAAACGGTTGTCGCGTAATGGTAAGTCATCGCTGAATTATCAACTACAGGGTTACTTTTGATGTTAGCCCCTTTGGCAGCTAAATGATTCATCATTTGCTGGACCATTACACCACATGTTTGAGGATTCTTTTGGAGAGTGGCGACATAATCCCCCCATATCCATGCTTCGCCATCGTCCTCGCTATCCATAGGAGTGGGCATCGTAGGCCAAGTTGTCAGACTTATCAGATTATGTTGCATAATTTTTGGTGTTAGAGTTCTGAGAAGTATCCGGGATAGAATTCACTTACCAAATTATTTACGAATTTGCCTGATAAGTAACCCAAATTATTCTTTAGCCGTGACTTGCCAAGCGCAAGTTTTGATGAAGTCAAAAGTGGCAACTTGGGGGATTGTTCAGTTGAACTTACAGTTCATTGAGGTTGAAATATAAGACATCGTGGGGTGCTTATTTGATCCGCCAGGAAAAGTGTTCATTATTTGCTCGAATTTTGGATCTCTGCGAGTTTGATATGCAGAAATTAGTTAGACATGAACAACCATGGAATTCCAGAAGTTGAGGAGTATCTGTTCCTCGCAGAGGTAATCGCATACGACTATGCGAATGTGCCCGGATGCGCTTTGGAAGAAATCCGATCTGAAGGACAAATGGCTTTGTTGCGTGCAAAGGAGTCCTATGACTCATCTAAAGGTGACTTTGTCCCGTATGCAGCACGGGCAATCCGAAATGCGCTCAACTCGCTGTATGCAAAACAGTTGAAATTGCAGAAAATGTTTCCTGCTTCACTTGACGATCCCGTGATTTCATTAGGCACGGAGGCAATCGTAAAAGGAATTGAAATGGAGGCAGATGGTCAGCATCTCGAAAAAGAGATCCGCCGGAGTGAATCCGCAAGAGTGACTGAATCTTTGATGGGTTTGCTTACGCCCAGGGAGCATCAGGCAATAGCTTTTCTTCGTCTTGGAAACAGTTTCAGCGAAATAGGGCGTGATATGGGCATTTCCAAGCAGGCGGCCCACAAGTCGGTTCAGTCGGGCCTGACCAAGCTGCGCAACGGCCTTTCCCGTCTAGGATACAACAGCCTTGCTTCCGATGGATTTCTCGGTTCGACGGATTTAACACTTCGGAAGGTTGACGATTCCGGCCGTAATTCGTAGTGCTATGTGAAATCAGAGAAATCCAAGAATGTCGCCTTCAGAAAAGTCAGCCTTGAAACAATACTACGTCCGCGACCGAGGCAAAATCTATGGACCTTTCGATCGGAGTTTTATCCAGGCCATGATATTAGGCGAAGTTTACTCAAGTGATTTGGAAATAAATGATGATGGTGGACTAGATTGGGTTAGCTACAAAGAAATTCATACCCTCGGCTATTCATTAGGTTGTAAGAGGGAGATGAGGCGACGAAGAGAAAACCCCGACTCAACCATTCGCATTAGTCCCGCTGTAGATCCTTCAGATCCACCTCCGGAACCTCCATCATTACCTCCGCCAAATCAGGTTAAATCAGCAGCACAAAAATGGTTGTCCATAACACCGTACGTTATCGCGGTGGGTTTTGTAAGTGCGATGCTTTGGATTTTAAATTCTGTCACATCATCTAATCAGAGGGAAAGTGAAGTTGCAGCCGATTTTAAATCCAATGCGGAGGCGGTTCCATCCGAACAGATAAGTAGGCCTGAGTCTCCACCTGAACGAGTAGCTAAGGGCTATACCGCTCCTCCTGTTCGTAGTTCCCCTGTGACTCCGGTCATTAAGGAAGATATTAAAATTTACACCGGTGCAAATGGTCAGATGTATAGTGTTCCCAACTCTGCATATCTTCGCCTATTGTCAATGCAGGCCGAATTGGCAAGTGCTCTCTCTCTTCTGAACGCAAAGGAGACGCAGCTAGATGTTCTTGGTCGAAAGCTAGAAAGGGATCGGCTCACGATGGATAATACGAGCCAGCTTGAGGTTGATCAATTCAATCAAGATGTTCAATCATACAACACCCGTAGCAAGGCCCTCCAATCGGAATTTGATGGCTACAACAAGAAGGTGGAATCATTTAACGCTGAGCTTGAGAGAGTTGGCACCAGATATTGAAATAATGGCGATTTTGTCTGAAAACATGAATATTAGAGACACCTATGAAGTCGAGCGCTTCTTGGGTGAAGGTGCATTTGCGGAGGTTTATCGTGTCAAACACCGTTTTCTAGGCAGGCAGGCGATGAAAGTTTTCAAGGCCGCCGGAATGACTTTGGAAGATATTGAAGAAGCGTTAGGAGAGGCGATCATGTTATCGCGCATTGGTCATCCCAATATTGTGCGCGTCTTTGATGCTAACACAGTTGAGACGCCAAAGGGGTTGTTCGGTTATTTTACCATGGAAAACGTGGCTGGTGGGAGCCTAGATAAGTTCTGGCAGTCACACGGTACCGATTTCGTTCCAATTGAAACGACAATCGACATCATGAAACAAGTTTGTCGAGGTCTATCCCTTGCCCATCGGGAATCTCCACCAGTCATTCATCGGGACATCAAACCTCAAAATATCCTCGTAGGCTACGAGGCCGACGGTCTAAGGGCACGGGTCAGTGACTTTGGTCTAGCAAAGCGTGTGAATCCTCTGACGTTGCTAGCCACCGCTGCCGGCACTATCACCTTCAAGCCGCCCGAGACGTTCACCGAAAGCAAGGGTGACTCGTGCGCAGCCGATGTATGGGCACTCGGCACTACGCTTTACCTTCTTCTTACCGACCAGTTGCCTTATGAAATCCCGACAAATCTGGCATGGGGAAATAACAAACCTTTTGAAAAGCCGTTCCGCCCAGCTTCGGAACTCAATGCGGAGGCAAACGAGCAGCTTGATGCAATTATAAGTAAGGCACTTCACTTACGGCCAGCTGATCGATTTCAAAATGCGATGGAAATGCTAAGTGCCCTTGAAGAGTGGGTGCCGGGGATTCTCATGACCGGTAAAAAAGTTTCGAGTGCCGATTTTTCAAAGGCTGCTCTTGGAGCCGAACACTCTTCTCCAAATCAACGAAACGCTGAAGAACTTGCATCTAAAGCTCTTGAGATGAAGCGTAGCGGCAGACTTGCAGACGCAGCTGACTTGATGGAAGAGGCATTTAACAAATGGCCGGACTTGCGCCACAAATTCGCTCCGCAGGTAAGACTGTGGCGTTGTGGAATCTCTATGTGAACTTAATACTCATGAGTAACCTAATCTCTACCGCTAATTGCCCGCCTCTTATGACCGCATGTACGTTGTCTCTTTATGAGAAAAACATATTTCGGGTAACGGAGCTTCCAGTAGATGCGACAGCAAAAGACGTAAGTCGCCAAGCACAGAAGCAGCAAATGCTCAAAGAAATGGGCGGTAGCGCCTCTGCACTAAAAGAACCATTTGCTCTAGGCCGACCTCCGGACGATGGCCAAATTCGCGATGCGCTTGCTCGCATGAAATTACCCGAGCAACGAATTGTAGATGAATTCTTTTGGTTTTGGCCGGAAGAATTTGGAGATAGCAAATCCGACCCCGCTATACAAGCAATGCTCACCGGAGACTCCCAAAAAGCTGTTGAAATTTGGAAGGAGGACGAACGGAAAGGATCTTTTACTGCCATCCATAATCTTGCAGTCTTGTATCACATGGTTTCAGTTGATTGGACTATTTATCAACTCAAGAATGTAACTGCGGAACAATCTCAAGAGGAGATAAAAGGCTACTGGCAACGATCCTTGAATCGGTGGGAAAAAGTGGCCGAAATGGAAGAGGTATGGGATCTCATGAAGGAACGTGTGAGGTCTATCGAGGACGAGGCTCTTACCACCGGTTTCATACGAAGATTACGAAATGCACTTCCGATGGCTCTTGACCGGGTGAACGCGGAGGCTGCTCTAGCCTTTGCTGAGAAGGGCGATCTGGAATGGGCTGAATATCATATCCGTCTGATGAATGAAAGCCATCAGGGAATGGATGATGTGGAGGCGACCGCTGAGCTTGTCTTGGAGCCGACACGGAAGCGGGTTAGGCAATACGTGGACTCCGCAAGAGAGGAAATGAGAGGGCGCGTAACCAAAGGTGCAGAATTGGCACAGCAGTTATTGGAAAAGTGTAATGCGTCCATGAGGATATACGATCTCTTCCATGGAAAAGATGCTCACCAACGCGCCGATCTTTTTGATCAGGTTGCAGAATGTGCAGCATCTCTTGTGATTGATTACCAAAATGAGACGGGAGACAATGTTAGATCTATCCAAATTTTAAAAACGTGTCTGAACTTTGCAAGCGGCCTATTACTTCGCGAGAGAATTATTCGCAATCTTTCCACCGTAGAAAACAACTTAGAATCGAAAAAATACGACCCAATTTTCGAGAAACTTGAATCACTCAATAATTCGAACCTCAATCCAACGCAAAAATTAAACCGCATCAAGGTTGAGATTCTACCTTCTTTGCCATCGCTGGCTCCGCCCAGAGGTAAAGACCCTACGACTTACAACGCACTGCTAGATTCGGTTGCACTTACTATTCGGGGAATCTCGATTGATGCGCACAACGATAGCAAAGACTTTGCTACAGCCGAATCAGCGATTCAGATTGCGTTGAAACTTGCGGTATCCGAGGAACTTAAAACCCGGCTGCGCGATGATGCCGCGCAGGTTACGAAGAGCATTCAGGCTTCATCCTGCTATTTTTGTGGTGTAACCGGATGCAAGGAAGAGAATTCGTTAGATATTGCAATGTATGGGGATGTTCAGCGCAACTTTGGGGGGGTGAATTTCCGGACAACAAAAGTAAGTATCCCGCGCTGTATTAAGTGTAAGAAAACACATTCTGTTCCCCATACCTTTGGATGTGGTTTGGCTATTCTGGCACTTATAATTGGAGGACTAATTGCAGAATTCGTTGGTGTCATAGCGGGCGGCGTAGGGGGCTTAATATTTTACCAGGTTTTTGTGGCCATTATGAATTCATATAATGGGTATAAGAAATTCTCAAAACATCCAGCCATCGTCGAAATGTACAAAAAGGGCTGGGCACTCGGAGATAAGCCAAGCTAGAAAAAATCATGAAAATACCACCAGAGATAGATATTAAGAATATTCCCCTGCCAGATGCAGGGGAACTCGTTGCCGAACTTTTGAAGGGGCACTCTGAAAAAAGTGTGACTGCAAAAGATGATCAACTTTCTCATACACATATAACCATGCAAAAGGCACTTATTTCTTTGGCAAACGAATGTTGGCGTGTGGAGGGTCTAATAATAGATCAGGAAACTGGAGACGTGAAAGAGACAATGAGCACAGAATTAAAGCGCCTTTGCTCCACCTTGGAACGAATGAAAGAAACGCTAACTTCAATTGGAATAAATGTCATCGATCGAACTGGTGAGGCCTTTAACCCTGGATTGCCAGATCAGGTGGTAACTGAAGAACCAAAAGTTGGAATCAGCACGGAGCAAATTACCCGCACAATTAAACCCACGATAATCTGGCAGCAGACAATGGTACAGCGTGGTGAAATCGAAATCGCAGTACCAGCATCAAAATAATTTACTGAAACACACATTATGAGCAGAAGCACTATAGACTTTGGAATTGATCTTGGAACTACTAACAGCGCGATCTCAGTGCTGGATGGAATCGAACCACAGGTGATCAAGAATACAGAAGACCAGGATGTCACTGCGTCCGCGATTTGGATCAATAAGAAGGAAGTGATTAGGGTGGGACATAAAGCCAAGAACGCCACGATTTTGCAAGGATGCGAGGGAGATGTGTATACCGAATTTAAACGGATGATGGGCACTCCGCACCAATATGAATTCGAATCCAGCGGACTACGCAAGAAACCAGAGGAACTGTCTGCCGAATTACTCAAAGAACTGCGCACATCCGTGCAGGCGAAGACGGGTGAAATTGTGGAATCCGCTGTGATCACAGTTCCCGCAGCCTTCGAGTTACATCAGTGCGATGCCACCCGTCGTGCTGCGACCCTAGCAGGCTTTAAGGCGAGTCCACTGCTCCAAGAGCCGGTAGCTGCCGCGCTCGCCTATGGTTTCCAGATCGACTCCGAGAAAGCTTACTGGCTGGTTTATGACTTCGGAGGTGGGACATTTGACGCGGCTCTTATTAAGGCTGAAGAAGGTATGATCAATGTTGTCCATCACGGTGGCGACAATTTCCTAGGTGGTTCAGACATCGACTGGGCAGTGATTGAGAAAATACTTATCCCACGCTTGACCAAGGATTACGATCTCAGCGGATTTACGCGAGGTGCGGGCAAATGGAAGCGGGCATTTCAGCTTCTCAAGCATGGTGTCGAGGCTGCCAAGTTAGAACTTTCAACCAAGGAAGTCACGACACTTGGAGCCATGCCTCTCTTCAATGACAGTTCAGGTGAAACTATCGAAGGCGAGGACATAGTGCTCACCCGCAACGACTTGATTCGCGTAGCTGAGCCATTGGTTAAAAAATCAATTGAAATCAGTCAACGTGTGCTCAAAGATAAAAATTTGGGATTACAGGCTATCCAGCGTGTAATTGTAGTTGGAGGCCCTACCAAGGCTCCATACTTCCGTGAAATGCTATCGGATGGTCTCGACATACCGATTGATTTCAGTCGCGATCCACTGACAGTCGTCTCCTCCGGTGCAGCCGTATTCGCGAGCACGCAGAAAATTGATGCTGCACTGCGGAAAAAAGCGGTGGTGGGTGAGTTTCAGGTTCAGATTTCCGAGAAATATAAGCCGGTTGGACATGAGTGCGATCCACTTATCGCGGGAAAGATCACCAGTCCGAATGATCTAGATACTAACGGGTTTACTATTGAATTCACAAATCGTGATACGAAGTGGAGCAGTGGTCAGATTCCACTGAACGCAGATGGGGCCTTCATAGCAAACCTCCTTGCAGAGAAAGGCTCACGAAACACCTTCCATATCGCTCTGTCTAATTCGCAAGGCAACCTTCAGAAAACGGTTCCCGATCATGTAAATTACACTATTGGTGCGGTCATTGAAGAACAACCCTTGCTGAAATCTATTGGCCTTGCCAAGGCAGACAATACAGTGGATTGGCTTTTTATGGAGGGCAGCGGACTCCCTCAGAGAAAGCGCGCACCGAAAAGTTATGAGACGACGATTCCGCTTATTGCTGGGAAAAAGGATGGAGCGTTAAAGATTCCAGTAGTCGAAGGTGAAATGCTGGCGGCAGATAGGAATCGAATTATAGGAGAGCTTGTGATCGATGGGACTATGGTTAAACGGAATTTGCCAGTAGGTTCCGAGGTTGAGATTACCCTCCGAATTGATCAGTCACGGACGATCAAATTGGAGGCTTATTTTCCCACATTGGATGAGCCATTTGAAGATGATCTCACTCTTGAAATGTCCAAAACAGAAACTGACGATCTCATCGATAAATTTGAAGAAGAAAAGAGCCGGCTTAAATCTCTACAAAAGAAAGCCGAAGATGGAGATATAGACGAACTTGTTGACGAGCTTGAGAAAATCGAATCCGACGACGATCGGGATGCAGCTGTCAAGGCTGCGCGAGGTGATATTCATGCTGCTGAGAAAGCCCGTGCCGAGTTGGTGAAACTTCAGAATCAACTCGATGCTGCCGAGGAAAAGCTCAAATGGCCTGCCTCTGTTGAGGAAGCACGTGACTTACAAGAACGGCTTGCAAATATCGCCGAAATATCGGAATCCGAAAGCCTCAAGGAAAAGGCTAGTGATTGGTCGGAAGTTGTTGAAGTAATCATAGATAAAAAGCAGCAGGATCGAATGTCGAGGAAGCTCGTAGAGGGACACCAGCTGCATTTTCAATTATTGGCATCCATACCCGCATTCTGGGTTGGTAGGTTCCAAGCTATGGAAAAGAATCGTGGCGTATTTACCGATGAAGCTGCGGCAGAGAGACTTTTCGAGCGAGGCCGTATGTATCTTCAAGAGAATAACGTTGATGGCCTTACCGATGTTGTCCGGAAGCTCTGGAGCCTGATGCCCGAGGAAGAAGCGGAGCGCCAGCAACGTGGTGTCGGCTCTACCATTATCTAATCATGAGTAACGCTATATCCGAATCAACGAGTAGAGATGCGGTTGCGCGCTTCAATGCTCGTTTGCGTCTAGGCCGTGCGAGTCAACTGGCATGTGATGGTCGACTTTTGGAGGCGGAAGGTATTCTGTGTTTGGGTGGAGTAACTCCGGATTGCCCCGCGGATCTCGATCTAATGGCCCGTATCCGCGTGCGTCAGGCGAGATATGAAGATGCAAGGCGATTCTGGCGTATGGCACAACGGGCAGATGGCAACAGAGATCATGAGGAATGCATTCAGGTGTTAGATCAGTGGTTAGAATATCGCCACAAGTTATTAGTCTGGCGAGTGAAAGTCGCCGGTTGGTTGATTCTATCTATTGCAACATTCCTAGCACTTATAAGCTACGGTTTCTACTTCAATTGAGAAACTAAATGCAATGAATGACCCAGCTCTAAAACACTCTAATTCATTGCTGATCGCGTGGCGTCTTGCTGCTTTTGAGGCAACCCATCAGAGAGCTCTAGATTTAACCCCAATTCACTTTTTTATGGGGTTACTCAAACTGTCTGAAATTGATATACGAGAAGTTCTCTTGAATTGGGCGAACCTAGGTGATGATGAGCTAGAGCTGGAGGTCGCATATACAGACGAATTGGTTCGTTGTTTTAAGCTCGCGGGACTCGATACCAAGCGTACACGAAGGAGTTTGCGCAAGAACTTGGTGTTAGGAGATAACGAGATTCTCAAAGATCATAAATTTCGCCGCAGCCAGCCTACACGGTCGTTATTCACAGACGCTGATTGTCTGGCGATTAGTCATTCCAGCAATACGCTAGAGCCGATCCATTTACTAAGTGCTATTCTAGCGACGAAACCTACAGAGATAAGTGATGTGTTAAAAGCGCAGGGCTGCTCCAACGATGAGTTGTTTAAGCATGTGCAATCAGCTTTGAAAGAGGATAGAAAGCCAAAGTCTGCTAGAAAAAATTCAATATCGGATCAAGAAAAGAAGCAAATTCCCGACTCAGCATTGGAACGCTTTGGGCGTAATTTGACAGAGTTGGCAAGAGAAGGAGCGTTACCACCGTTAATTGGACGGAGGAATGAAATGCTCAAGATTACCCAGGTTCTTCTGCAGAGCCGTAAGAATAATTTGATTTTGGTGGGTGATCCTGGAGTAGGAAAGACAGGAATAGTAGAGGGGTTTGCTCAGTTGATGATAGATGGGAAATTGCCTGAAGAATTAGGCAAGCTGGCGGTGATCGAGATTTCTTTGGCGTCGCTCGTGGCCGGCACGAAATACCGTGGAGAGTTCGAGGAGCGCTTGGAAGCGATTATTCAAGAGGCTTCGCAAGAGCCTAAACCCATTTTATTTATCGATGAAATTCATCTATTGCTAGGAGCAGGATCGGCGAGCGGTAGTATGGACGCGGCGAATATCCTCAAACCCGCCTTAGCTCGTGGTGTGATTCGAGTGATTGGTGCAACGACCACCCGAGAATATCGACAGACCATTGAGAAAGACGGCGCTTTGGAAAGACGGTTCCAATCACTCAGAATTGAGGAGCCGACCGCCGATGAAACCGTTGAAATACTTTTGGCATTACGGCCAAGATTGGAATCCCACCACGGTGTCGTGTTGGAGGAAGCTGCATTGCGGGCTGCAGTCGAATGGTCAGTCCGCTACCTTCCTGACTTTCGACTCCCAGACAAAGCCCTAGACTTAGTGGACCAGGCGTGTGCCGCTGTGAGATTCCAGACGCTTACTCCAGAGAAAATGAGGAGTATAATGCGGCCCGAAAAGAATGGAGTTGAAAACAATAGCTATGTTCTGGGAAGAGATGACATCGCATGTGCGGTAGCGGCTCGGTGCGGCATACCAATTGGAACACTCACCGCCGATGAAGGAGTCCGATTGATGGAGTTAGAAGGTGATCTTGGTAAACGGGTTAAAGGTCAGTCTGAGGCAATTTCTGCCGTTGCCGATGCGGTCCGTATGGCACGAGCAGGGCTCAAAAAGCCCAATCGACCCATGGGTGTATTTTTATTCGTTGGTCCCAGCGGCACTGGAAAGACCGAATTGGCCAAAGCATTAGCGGAGAATTTATTTCATGATGAGCGTCGTTTGATTCGCTTCGATATGTCGGAATTCATGGAAGAGCACAGCGTATCAAAGTTGATAGGATCTCCTCCAGGTTACGTTGATCATGACGAGGGAGGACAACTTAGTGATGCAATTCGTACTCACCCATACAGTGTGGTGTTGTTCGATGAGATCGAGAAGGCACATCCTAAAGTACTCGATCTGTTTCTTCAGATTTTTGATGAAGGCACGCTGACGGACGCGCAGGGAAAAAAATGTGACTTCAAAGAATCGGTTATTATTCTGACAAGCAATCTTGGTTCCGCCGGTGGGCAAGTAAAACCATTCATCGGATTTACAGATGGTGACCAGCCATTGGTTTCGCAAAATGAAGTTGTCGCCCAACGGGAGGATGACGCCATACGTAAACATCTGAGGCCTGAGTTGATAAACCGCCTATCCAAGATCGTCCATTTTCAACCCTTGGGATTTGAGACTGCGCGTGAGATTCTGTATAAATTGATAGATGATTTCAACACCCGGCTAAAAGACAAGGACGTGAAAGTTGTTCTCGATGATAGCGCTATCGAGCTACTTCTGGAAGAAGGATACAGCGAAAATTACGGCGCTCGGAATCTTGAGCGAACGATGGATCAGTTGATGGGTAACTTAGTCGCTGAGGCTCTTGTGACTAAAAAAATCAAAGCGGGTGAGACTATTCGACTCACAGCTTCCGACGGGCAGATTGTGTTTTCTAACAGTTTCGAGTGAGATTTTGTAGAGCGACCTTCCCTGAGTCATCACGAACAATCATTCAATTTTTTGAAGGCTAACTTGGATTGTATCCAGTTAAGTTTTTTGCCATTTTCGTAAAATGATCTACTTAAAACCTTACCTGAGGATGCCCAGCTAAAGCTTGGACCATGCCGTTTGTCTTGGACATAATTGATCTCTTCTGTTGGGTTTCCATTGGCATCCCAGCTAATGCTTGGACCATGCCGTTTGCCTTGGAGATAATTGACATCTTTTGATTTGTTTCCACGTTCATCCCAGAATGTGGCTATTCCTTCTTGACGGAAATTGTGATAGGGAATTTCCCAGTATAATTGTCCGTTCGGATGCCAATGTCTTTCGATGCGATTTCCTTTAAATGTGCGAATTTCATCTTTTATTTGGCCATTTTCATACCATTCTAATTGCCATCCCTTTGCTAGACCCATTTCCCAAAACTCTTGACGAAATTTGTTACCGTTTTCGTACCATTGGATTGTGGGACCATCGAAGTTACTGTTAACAAATTTGCTCACAAGTCTCAAATTTCCATTTCGACCATATTCTACGATCCATCCGGAATATTTTTCTTCCTGATTTGAGGGATATAGAGAACCCCATTCAGTCATGCTTATCGCAGAAGCCTTAATCACATCTAGGCGAGGTTCAAGAATGGCGAACCAGTCAGGTGCGTCATCGGTTTCATCGTTCGAATATGTGTCCATCATATCATTCAAATTTGAAATTATAGTTTAGATTCCTGAGCTTTGGTTTCAACAAAAATACCTACGGCGCAGATTAAGATAATCTGAGTTGATCATAGGGACAGAAATGGCAACTCTTACTATCAATTAACTGTGTTAAAGAGAGATGCCAAACGACTCAACAAATAACTCCCCGCAAGACAAGTCGCCCGAAAGTGGTAGATCGTATGATGTAGTCTTTCCAATGTCCCCCCCAGCATCTTCCAATCCATCTAGAACGGAATCGAGGACGGAAAGCCCGCCCAAGAAATCACCAAATAATCCCCTAGATTTTTCTCAGGTTACCGCAGGAAAGATTTTAGATACAAGATTTGGAATTACAGTCAGCTGGATACCTCCTGGACAATATAAGATGGGTTCGCCAACAAATGAGTTAGGACACCGTAGCAATGAAAATCAAGTTTCAGTAATTATAACTAAGGGATATTGGATTGCACGCACGACCTGCACACAAAAGCAGTGGCAAGATATTATGGGGTATAATCCAAGCACTTTTAAGGGTTTGGATTTACCTGTGCAACAGGTAAGTTGGGAAGATGCCAAATTATTCTGTGAACGACTAACTGAGGAAGGGCGGAGGAACGGTGATTTGACTGAAGCGATGAGCTGGGATTTACCTAGCGAGGCTCAATGGGAATACGCGTGCCGCGCAGAGTCCACAATGAGCCTAAACAATGGAGAACCGCTGAGTTGTGAGCACGGAAACTGCACCTATTTGGAAAAAGTTGCATGGTACAGCGGAAATAGCGGAGGGATGCCACATCCTGTGGCTAGACTTCAGCCGAACAAATGGGGTCTCTATGACATGCATGGAAATGTTTGGGAATGGTGTCGCGATTGGTACAAGGATTTCAATCTGGGCGGTGAAGATCCTTGTAACTTAGTAATTAGCAAATACCGCTCAATAAGAGGTGGCGGATGGGGAGACGCTCCTTGGGCTTGCCGTTCTGCGGCGCGCCATCAAAATCCGTTGCCAAGAGACAGCGATTTTGGGTTTCGCCCAATTATCTGCATAGCGGAATGAGTTAGTGGGTATGTAAGAGTCCCCGTCAACGATACATTTCAAAAGTAGAGTTTTAGGCGGTAAATGTTGGTTTTGTTAGTTGTTGTTTGTAGATTTTGGGAGGGAGATTTCCAAGGGAAGCATGAGGGCGCTTTTTTGTAGCATGAGATCACATTCAGCGATTGACGGAGGAAATTGTAGTTAAGGGACAGACCCTTTCTGTGGAAAGCAATGCAGAAAATCGGGCATTAGATAAAAATGTTAGAATACGAAAGATTTTCCCGATCTCATACTTGAAACATGTTTATTCGTTCTTTCTCGCGTTAGTCGATGTGAATGATGGCGCCGGTTTTGAGTTCATTGAGTCGATGTTGGAGGCTGGCGATGGTGGCTAGATTATCCGCTTCGACGTAGGTCAGGTTGGATCCTGGGCGATCACCTTCGATGAAGGAGAGGGAGCCGAGTTCAAAGCCGTTGGATGGGTTGCCGTCGTCGAGTGGCAGGTCTAACAGATAGTGGTAGGCAGATGGCAGGGTTCCATCGTGTAATTCAAAGTCCCATTCCATCCAGTGGTTTCGCTCATAGCCGTCGATGGGTTCATCAAGGTTACTCATCAGTTCATCGATCGCGTACTTGGTCAGTCCGTCAGTTTGAATGTCGTGGCAGCGCCAGTTGATCAGGTAGTCGCGCAGCGAGCGACGGTTTTCAGTGTTGAAGCCCCGGCCTTCGATGAACTCGCGGTAGGTGGGGTATTCTGGTTCCTGATGCGGAACGCCGAGATGAAGCAGGTAGCTACCAAAGCTTTCCTCTGCGTAAAGTTCGAGGCTGTAGTTCTCTGGGGCGAGAGCGAGCGGCTGGCTGGCGCCGATGCAGACCTCGTGAATGCGCCGTGCGATGGAACTGGGAATCAAGCAGGATCCCGAGGTTATTCCGGCGAGACTGAGAAAGTTTCTACGTTTCATGAGATGATGTTGGGTGGACCGTTGGTCTTATAGGCACGGTGGATTTCAAAAGCACCATGGTGATTAGCCTAGGACAATTGCTGTCATAGGCTGTGAATCGGTTTAGCCTTCCCATTAGCCAGCTCATGGTCACACCGATGGGTCGGTGGATTGCTCATCTTCCAACCGCAAACCAAGGGATCGGACCTGCGGGGGTGATTCCATTGAATTCATTATCTGTCTTGTTGCCATGTGCATGACTCAGACGCAGAACATTTCAGATTTTACCTGAGGAGCGATCAACCGGCATTTGGGAAACATCAGTCATGAACCTTTTGCGCTTCTGATCTGATTTCGTCCAAGCCAACATCTTATCCCTCATCTAAATTCCATCGCCGTGTGAGAAAAGATGAGCGTTACAGATTGAGTTGTAATGCTTATCTCCTGAGATTCCTGCGCTGAGGCTGGGGAGCATGTTTAAAAGTCGTTCCACTTGGGATCGATTACCGAATATATGGTCGTTAGATATAGAATGCACGCGCGACGAGTCCAAATGTCGGATGGTGTTAGACTTTCTTGTTCATCAAAAATCCGGTAACCCCAGCGTTTTGAAATGCGTTCTGCCACCGTGGCCATGGCTTCCTGATGTGAGGTGCAGGCGGGTGGAGACTCGAACCCTGTTTTCAAAATGCTCTTCCGTAACTCAATGATGGACGATCTCGCCGGCTCATCTTCGTGGTTGAACCAATTTCTCTGAAGGATGACAATAAAAGTGAATTCTTGAAGCGTAGCATCCCATACATCCTGGCGTTTCTTGCCGGCAGACTCGTAATGAAGTTGGTCTGAGAGGTAGGTGACCAAGCGATACAAATAGGGCATTTCGTGGGCTATCGGACCAAGGAAACAATCCAGTACTTTTTGCATCGGGTTTCCTGCCCTCATTTGACTCGCTGAAAAATTCAAGCCATGGCGAAACCAACTATATTTCGGAGGTAACATGCCTGCGATCAACGATGCTATCTGATAGGTGCATGCTCTGTCGTAATAATACTGGCTGTCAAAGTAGAGGAATCCGGCGAGGTAGGCGCCCTCTAGATTCATGTGGATTCCATCCCCAATTTGGTCGCAAAGTGAGGTCACAACCTCATCCATGTCCGCCATTGGAAGCAGGGGGGAGGGAGGGATGCCATGGCGTAGGCACTCTGGCAACTGGTTGCCCTTGTTCTCCCGATCCCAAACCGAAAAAGATCCGTTTCCCGATGGATACGGAATGACCCGTGGAGAAAACTCGTTACCTACCAAACGATCGGCAAACTCAGTGAGCAAGGGGGAGAAATTTTCATCGTAAAAGTTACCGCCATCCTCGGTCCGGATGTGAGGCTGCTTTTTGCGGATCTTTTTGCTGAGCTTGCGTGTGAAATCAAGCCAGTCCTCAATGCTGTTCGCTTGATAGCTCGCTCTCATCCCAAAGGCGATGAGGAACATCAGGCCCTTTTGAACCTGGAAGGGTATACCAAACTCTTCGGCATCATCTCGCCAGGCTTTCATCTGGGGAGTGGGATTGAATAGCGTTGACTCCAAGATAGAATGTTCAGGTTTATTACTCATCGCGCAGATGTTTTAGATGATTAAAAAAAGATCGTCCTTCGATATGAGAACGGACAGGACGGCATGGGTATCGAGTTTTAGATATTTAGATATGTTTTACGGATGAGGAGGGAGAAGTGTGATGTGGTATTTAGATATGGCTTTGAGTTGATCTAGGGTGAGGTGGCTGTTTGGAGTGGTCATCTTCCAAACCTGACTAAGGGGGTTGGACATGTGTGGGGTGAGGTGGTCATAGAGCACGCACGCCGCCACGGTGATGACTCACAGAAGTTCCAACAATGGCCGCAACTCAGAGGCACTGATGACAAGTCCCTGCCGTTCAAGCGTATGGAGTAACTCCTTGACGATAAGGGACTGACGATAAGGGACTGACCCTTTCTGAGTGATTGAGTTTGAAGGGGTTGAGAGTCGAACTCACGCCGACTAAGAACGCTTAAGTCCTCTTGTCTTCTCTCTAGCTTTGAATGCGGGCGAGACGCCCACGCTCCCTTTATGACATTCTGTCCATCAGAATAGATGATGAGTGAGTGGTGGGTTCATTTCAGGCGTCTCGAGCTCTTTTTGCTACACCAGACAGGAGTGCTAGTTAGGCCGATTTGAATCTATTTTCTTGATGCGTGTCATCACATCATGGCGCGTGGCGATGGGGTGAGGTAGAGGGCTGAGAGGGAAGGGTAGCTGAAGAGGTCTAAGGTCTAAAGGTCGAAAGTCAGTGTTACAATCGCTGGGGCGATTGATTGAATGCGGTGTCGTTTATCGGGAGTATGGTTATAAACTCTCAACCGCACCAGCCCTGACAGGACGGGGTAAACGGTTCTGGCTTAGACGTTTCGATCTTCGACTTTCGACTTTTTCTTTCTACTGGGATCACTTCTAGGCTCATCATATGTGCTGATAAATTAAAATATAGACATAATACGTCTTATTTTGTATACTTTAACACACAATGAATCACGAAAAACGGTTTTCAGATCTTCTGGACGACTTCCAGCGACGTGGCCTTTATGGCTTCGAGCGTTCGAAGGTTGTGGGGGCATTGTCTGTTTCTTCCAGTGCAGGTTCAAAGTCTCTGAGTCGCTTAGCCGCTAAGGGGCGAGTCAAACGCCTGCGCAAAGATTTTCATGTGATTGTTCCGGTTGAATACACTCGCCAGGGATTGCCTCCCTCGGATTGGTTCATTGAGGATCTCATGCGCTCGCTGCATCTGCCTTACTATATCGGTCTACTAAGTGCAGCACGCATGCACGGGGCAGCTCACCAGCAAGTTCAGCAACTTCAGATCATTGTTCCCAAACAGGAAAGACCGATTGAAGTCACCGGGCTTTCCATCCGCTTTTTTAAGAAAAAGGATTTCAAAGCCACTCAACTTGTCTCTCTCAAAGGGCATTCCGGTATGTTGCCCGTCTCCAGTCCTGAGGCCACCGCTTTGGATTTGGTGCGCTATGCTCATCAGATCGGAGGGTTGGATTCTGTCATCACGGTTCTATCAGAACTAACCGAATCGATGGACTCCGAAAGGCTCGTCGCGGCTTCCAAAGCGGAAAGCGAAATCGTGTATGTGCAACGCTTAGGCTGGCTGTTAGATCACCTCGGTAAATCCACTCTCGCCGATAAGATGCACGGAGCAATACAAAACTCCAAGCCTTTACCCAGAGCTGTTCTCGATACCACTGCTCCACGCGTTGGTTCCATGACTGGAAACCGTTGGCGGATTCTGGAAAATTCCACCCCTCAATCAGACTTATGATTTCTCCCGCTTTTATTACCGAATGGTCACAGCAATGCCCATGGATTTCACCGGCTCAAGTTGAGCAAGACCTCGTTCTCTCTCGGGGTCTGATAGAAATTTACTCTAATCCCATTCTACGCGAACGTCTTCTCTTTAGGGGTGGAACCGCGCTGCATAAAATCGTTCTCCAACTCGCCGCGCGATATTCGGAAGACCTCGACTTCGTGCAACTTCATGAAGAACCCATCGGCAACACCTTAAACTTAATACGTGCGCAGTTAAATCCATGGCTTGGCGAACCCAAAAGCGACATCGGGCCTCGTGGAGCCACGCTAACTTATCGTTTCGAATCCGAGTTGCCTCCAGTCATTCGGCTACGCCTGAAAATTGAAATTAATACCCGCGAGCACATCAGTCTGCTTCCCATCCAGCAAACTACATTCAAGGTGGTTTCACGTTGGTTTTCTGGTGAGGTAACTCTGCCAATCTACTCTATCACCGAACTCTTGGGTACCAAGCTTCGCGCGCTCTATCAACGTCGCAAAGGTCGTGACCTATTCGATCTCTGGCAAGCACACCTCGTTGGGATGTTAGATGCGCCAGCAGTAGCCACTGCATTCCGCCATTACATGAGTGCAGAAAATCACCCTGTTTCTTCAGCTGAGTTTGCAATCAATCTCGCCGCCAAAATGAGACATCCGGGATTTCTATCTGACATTCCACCTCTTCTCCGTCCTGGCGTTCGATACGATCCTGATCAAGCGTATCAGTGGATCATGACAGAACTTATGCCGAAAATTTAGAATCAAAAACACGCACTCATCGGGGCAAGAAAGTCGAAAGTCATTAACACAATCGCTGGTGTGATTCGATTTTGAAGAGACCTTCGACTTTCGACTTTGAATGGTGTCAGTCCTCGCACTTTAACATTTTCTTCTGTGGCTTTATTTCCAAGCCAGACAGGAATGCTGGTTAGGCCGATTTGAATCCAGTATTCCCAAGCTTGTTACCACATCATGGCGGCCTAATCTTCTCTAAAAATTTCGCTGTAATAGCGTGATACCTTCTCGAACTGTATGTGGATGTCGCCGTCGATTTCACACTCCAGCGCTAACTTCGCGAAGACTGGCTTCCAGAACTCGGGTGGTGGTTCCAGTGCATTTGGAACTGAATGCGTATTCCTGCGCTGAAACGTATCCTCGATATCCTGCCTGAGCCTTTGACTGTCGATGTTGTCTGCATCGATCAGTAGCACTAGATCGATCAAATCCTTGACTCGGGTGTTGGTGCGGACGCCACGATGCAGGGTGTATGCATGCACCTTCTGAGCAAAATGTTCTTCGCGTGATATCGATGGGAACTGGCCTGCTGTGATTCCAGCAAAGTCAAGCCAGTCACGAGGTTCTGTCCACTCATAGGGTTCGCGTTGAATATCGCCCATTCCAATATCCAAATGAAATCTAGTAAATAATCTTCCATCCAAGCTGCACTCCACAGGATGGCGTGATCCGCCATAAGGCGCTCCGTCCAAATCCATCACGGGTTCTCCAATCGCATAGACGAAGAAATCCCCCGTATTTCGCGCGGCAGCATTTTGGAGTGACTCAAGAAGTTCATCTCCCGGCAGCATTCCGGAGGAAAGTCCTAAATCCAGATCGCGAGTCGCGCGCGCAATTGAGAGCTTCAGTTCCAAAGCATAACCGCCCTTCAGCCTCCACGGAGGACTCCCCTCTGCAAACAATCGCACTAGCAATCGATCAAAGGCTACTTGCCTCCTCATGCGCTGAAGATCCACTCCTTCGGTCTTGGATGCTGCATTGAGCCGATCCTCCAGCGCGCGGCGAAAGGCGAATGCGTTTGCGTAGGATTTCATGTTTTAAAATTGATTCAGTATTCGTTTTAAGACTGGGGTAACCCCCGCACATGTCTTCACTTGCTTGACTTCCGACCTCGTGACCAGTCCTCGTCTCAGACCCTCTGCGAGAGCTTGTTCCAGCATGGTGACGTCTGCGTCCCCAGAAGCGTCGCAATCTTGAATGGAACGCATCACTGTTGTGATGGCATAACCGCGCTCATGGATGACCTCTTTAGGATCCAGCTTGGCTTTGTGCAGCACCAGCACCGCAGGAATTTCGCTATTACGGCGGAAACTCATCGGTACTGTCATATGCAGCTTTGAGGGATTCACATCTGACAAATCACGCAGTGCCAGCGCAGTCGCGTGAGAATACACGCCCTGCGGTTGACCTTTGCGGTCTCTTGACCAGAGCGACCAGAGAACCAGTCGGGCGTGCTCGGTTTGAGGATACTGCCGCAGCCGGTAGATACCCCGGTGTTCACGGAGCCAATTTCCCTCTCTCACATGATAGCTGTGCGTGCTGCGAGCGAACCCAGCCTCCTGCGCCTGCGCCATCGTGAAATATCCGTCCTGACTCTCCGCAATTGCGAAGAGATGATCATGATCGGGGGCTGTAGAGGATGCACGCATGTTCGGGATTACTGAACATATATGTATAATAAGAATCCCGCAATCCGAATTTTTGGAACCACTCAATGAGGGTCCTCGCACTTTAACATTTTTTGCTGTGACTTTATTTCCAAGACAGACAGGAATGCTAGTTAGGCCGATTTTTACAATCTTTGTCGTGGCTGTGACAAAGATTGTAAGAGCGGGTTATGGGTTTTGGATTTCTTGGTGGATGAGCTTGAGGATGCGTTGCTTGGTCTTCTCGCTCAGAGTGCAGCTGAGGTGTTGGATGTGGAGCTCCATGCCGGGAGTGAGGGTGATGCGTGTGTAGGTGTCTGGATTGGCTTGCGCATTCCGAGTGGGAGAGGGTCTGGGGGTGTGGCCGTGTGGGCTGGGGATCTCGGTGAAGAGCATTTTTTTATACTGCTCGTTAGTCTCGCTATTCAAAGCGGCATGGATGTGTTCCGGTGCGAAGCGGAGGTAGAGTAGCTTGCGGATGAGCAAGGCTTGCAGGTAGTGACGGAAGCCATAGATGGCGCGGCGCCCGTCTTTATCGGGAGCGTCCAAGCAGCCGAGGGTTTGATAGTAGCGAAGCGTGCGCACGGTGAAGTGATCGCTCACGCGCTTGTCGCCACCTTCATTCGCTTGGGGATAAAATCGACTCACGGCGCTGTTCACCCAGTCCACGAGATCGTCCATCGAGAACTCGGCATCCATCCTCTCAACTTGTTCAAGCTCTCTGGCTGCGACGGCGGGGATGTGGAATAAGGGGTCCGGCTTTTGGATGGGGTGTTTCATATCCGGGTGAAAATTAGGGGGTCTGAAAATTTATTGCAACAATTTATTGCAATAATCAAAAAATGCTGCAATGGATCGCCTCCACAGCGCCGCAGTGCCCTTCCGATGGTTGATTAAATCGCCCTTGAAAAGTTCATGCAGCGCTCATTTCAACCTAACTCACAAACCACACATCAACAGCCAGATACACCCATGAAAAAAGACAAACACACCCTCGCCGCCCGACTTGAAAAAGATGTTTACGAACTTTGCCAACCCGGTGGCCGAATGGTCGGCACCCAAGGACATGCCAGAGCGGAAGCCTGGGTGAACCGCCGGCTTAGCGAGATCGGATGCAAAACCTACCGCGGCACCAGTTTCGCCCTGCCCTACCGGGTGAGAGAAACCGATTTCACCAATTTTGCCGGCGTGATCCCCGGTGCCGACCGCTCCCTACCGCCGGTGTTGATTGGAGCGCACTACGATAGTGTCATTCCGCATCCGTGTGCCGATGACAACGGCGCTGCGGTTGCCATCACCTTGGCGGTTGCCGAGGCCGTTGCGAAATCCGGTGGACTCGAGCGGGATCTGGTCATCGCGATTTTCGATGCCGAGGAGCCTCCTTATTTTCTCAGCGAAGCCATGGGGAGTACCCGCTTTTATGAAGATCAGGTGGATGAGCGGGGGATTCACTTCGCGCTGATTTCGGATCTGGTGGGGCATGATGTGACGGTCCCGGAAAATTGCCTCAACGGCCTGGGTGCTAAGATCGCCTCGCCGCTCAAACCCCTGACGTTCATGACCGGTGCGGAGAGCCATCCGGATTTGCCGAAACTGTTAGATGAAATCCAAGTGCCGGACGGGATGAAGCTGATCGCCACGCTCAACGAGTATGTGGGTGACATGAGCGATCATGCGGTTTTCCGCTGGAACGCAGTGCCGTATGTCTTTCTCTCCTGCGGACATTGGGAGCATTACCACCAGCGCACCGATACTCCGGATCGTTTGAACTACCTCAAGATGGCCGCGATTGCGGATTATGCCGAGAGCGTGTGCCGCAGGGTCGCTGGAGCGAAACTCAAGGACTTCATCAACCACGAAGACCCGATTGAATTTGAGGCAAAGAGCTGGAAGCGTGCCTTGGGTCTTTTTTACAAACCCGTGGCCATGCTCTTGGGCGTGCCGAATTTCAAGACGCGGAAGCATATTGAGAAAGCGGCAGGGGCGTTGCAATCGTTCGGTCTTTAGACTGGTTCTCAAAAGTCCGAGCAGCAAAGGGACGTTTTAGACTGGTTGCCAAAAGTCCTTACGCAAAAGGGAGATTTTTTAGTTTTGGTTCGTGCCGCTGGCGCGGGTAGTTAGCTCCAGTCCCGGCGAATGAGTGACGATTTGATCCCGCCCTCCGGCGGCCCCCTGCGGGCTCTGCGCTTCGCTTGAGTCTATGTCGCGTCCGCTCCATTCTGCGTTGTTCTTCAGTTGCGGATATTCATCCGCGCCCTCATCACGCCTTGAACTCGTGACCCCATCGCTCGGCCTTTTACGCAAGGACTTTTGGCAAACAGTCTAATTGCGAACTTCTTCGCAGCGCAGATTACCAAATCAAAGAATATGAATCTAGACCACCCAAGGTAGGAAGATGTAGTAAGCGTATGGATTTCCCTTTTGTAGGGTTATTAAGGACACGATGACTATGACTGCCTCGGGAACCATAGAGCCATTGTATTTTTTTTGATTCGGTGAGCTCATGGAAAATTACTTCAGCGGCAAGTCAAGAAATGGGGTAAGGCGTTCCAAGGTTTTCTCACCGATTCCCTCGACTTTAAGCAGATCATTCACTTTCTTGAACGGTCGTGCCTCAATCATGCGGGTTGCTGTGACTTCACCTACACCGGGTAAGAGCATGAGTTGATCACGTGCGGCGGTGTTAGGATTGATCTTCTGGCCAGATGTTAGTTTGTCTGTTCCTGTGGCTAAACTGAGCTCTTCGGATTCTAGGCGTTCCGCTTGTCGCTCAGTAGGAAGTGATTCCCAGTTGGTCTTTGCCCAAGCTCCTACGCCACGCTTGGCGGCTTGAAGTTCCATGTCTTCTAGGAATGCGCTATATTCCTTGGATGACTTTCCCGTGTGCGTTTCACGGCTAACTCCAAATGCCCGGCCTAATCCCATTCGAACTAAGCGCTCAGATAAGTCCTCTCCCGCTGAGGTCGTAACGAAGGCATAGACTCGTTTGTGTTTTGCATCTCCTCGCGCATCAGCGAATGCGGTATGCACCGTGAATGGTGCTTTGAGTGACAGGGCCACTTCATCTGCCGCAGCCTTTCCAAAATCTTTGGCGATTTTCATGGATGCTTGAGGTGAGCCTCCCGCCTCAGAAATACCAAAATAACGACGCTGTGCCCGAAGACGTCTCGCATCAGTCTCATCGTTAACGTGCCATTCAAAACAATCAGCGCCGTAAAGACGAATCGTGTATTGAGTTCCATCTGGCATCTGCACTAGAAAACTGTCCCCGTCCGCCCACGCAGTAGGGATAAGCTTGCAGCCTTTTAAGGTCGTCAACTCTTGCGCCGTTGCACAAGTCAATGAGACACAGACTCCGAACAAAAGCAGGGCAAGTCCCTGCAGGGATTTAGTTATCATGGGGTTTTTAAAATTCAGTAACATCTAGTTTCAAACACATCCGACGATGATTGACCAGCTATTTAGGGTTGAGCTGAAATGAGCAGTTCGCCTGCCGATTGGTTCATTTCAGGTGGTATCAAGTTTTCGGATTTTGGCGGTTTTACCAACTGGCTTTTTGCGGCGGCTCTTGCTGGCAGTAAGGCACGAGAAGTAATCCACCTTGCGGAAACGGCAGCTGCTCCAAGGGACGTGGTATTTACCGACAAAAGCCCTGAGACCCATGATGAAAAGTCCCTGACTTCCATCACTGGAGTTTGTGACGCTTTCCACAAAGTAGATGGTATTTCCCTTCAGTGGTCCATCTGGGAAGCAATACGCATCCGGCATGGATTTTGATGAGTGGATCGGTTCAGATATGTCGGTATTGATGGCAATAATACTATCGCCAGGAATAAATGTTTCCATGGTTTCAGGGAGATTTTCTAAGTATGATATCCAGGGGGTAGGACATACATAGGGTTAGCCCTGATCTAATCGATTCAGCCCCGAGAGGGCGGGGTAAACGGTTCTAGTTACGACTTTCGACTTTTAGACCTTATTTTTTAGGGTCGGCAATGGTTAAGGAGATATGTCAATGTCTCGTCAATAAATCGGAATACCAATCTCGTTCGTATTTATTTTTTCGTCCCAGTGGGAGGAGTTGGCACTCTAGGTATGCTGGTGCATTTACCAGTAGTTGAGCTTGTTCCTGTTAGGCGGTTTGAGGCGTCGCGTTGAGTGGTGGTAGTTGATTTGGAGCAATTTCCACTGGTGGTTTGTGAGCCGGTTGATCTTCCCGAAGCGTCACGGAATTGAGTGCGTGAACCGGAATATGGAGAGTGAGTGGTGGAGGCGCTGCCAGTTAAGCGGGAGGAAGCATCTCGATAAGTGGTTTGGGTTGTTGAAAAGTTAGGATTACTCTGAGTTGTGGCAGTTCCTGTTAGTCTGCCGCTGGAGTCACGGAAATCCGTGCGTGCCGTTCCGCTGGTGCCGAAGCCGGTTCGGGTTGTTGCGGTTCCTATGATGCGACCCGAGCTATCACGTATGACCGCTCTTTCAGTTCCACCCGCCTCCTTGTGGCGCTCGATGGTTTGGACAAGACGTCCGGAAGAATCACGAACCACCTCGCGGCAGGTTTGCGCGAATGATAGATTGGCAAGTGCGAGTGCGAATAAGGCGGGAAGCAATTTTGTCTTCATGGTGGTTGTGACGTAGTTTGGGAAAAATTATTCAGCTGATATTTTCAAAAGAAACAAAAAGTCTTTAAGTTAGAAGTCGAAGGTTTGACTTTCAGACCTTAATCTTCCTTCGCCTCTTCTTCTGAGACGATTTCGCTCATGGATTTCGTGAAGTCGGCCTCTTCTTCGAGGGTGCGGTGGATGGCGCGCATGGCTTTGAGTTTTCGGCTCATGGAGGCGGTGCTGTCGCGCATGCCTTTTTCGTTGAGTTGCACGGAGGAGGCCATGGAGCGGTCGATGCCCATCTGTGTTGCGGTGGCGATGGCGTCTTGGTTGGCGGCGAGGAACAGGAATTCCCAAGCAAATTCCTTGCGCTGGCGGGTGATCCTTTGGTGGATTTCTTTAAGAGTGTAGTGGTTGGATGCGTTTTCGTAGCCGTCCGTGTAGATGGCGACGATGACTTTGCCAGGGCGTTTTTCCTCGGGCTCGGCGGCGAGCTGTTTGCCGAGGGTGTCGATGGAAAAGCCAATGGCGTCCAACAGGGCAGTGCTACCCCGCGGGCTGTAGGTTTTGTGATTCAATGCCCTCACCTTTTGCAAGGGAGTGCGGTCGTGGATTTTGTTGAATTCGTCATCGAAGAGCATCAGCGATAAATTCGCGTCACCGGGCGAATCAAGCTGGCCTTTGAGGAATTCATTGAAGCCATCAATGGCGGCTTGCTGCAAGGGTTCCATCGAGCCTGAGCGATCGAGGATATAAACGATTTCAGATAAGTTTTGGTTCATGTATTTTGGTTCTTAGTTCTTAGTTCTTAGTTCTTGGTTTGACTCCGCTTTACTCCGTCCAAGCGGTCAGGACTTTGTCTAAAATTGAAAGCTCGCTACCGCTCACTCGGCTTTGTGGTTCTTGGTTCTTGGTTCTTGGTTTGACTCCGCTTTACTCCGTCCAAGCGGTCAGGACTTTGTCTAAAATTGAAAGCTCGCTACCGCTCACTCGGCTTTGTGGTTCTTGGTTAAGAAGAGGAAGAGAGCGGAGCACCAACCAAGAACTAGGAACCAGGAACCAGGAACTTTATTGACGAACCTTAAAGTCTAGGGTCAGACATGCGTAGGGTGATGCCTGATTTTCGATGAAAAAACTTCAAATCAAAAAGCTCGCCACTGTTCCAAGCACGGTGCGTATGTGGGCTTTGGTTTGAGGCGTGAGTGCGCTAACCGAATAACAACGCCGTGTGAGAAATGATGAGCGATCCAGATTCAGTTGTGATGCTTGCCTCCTGAGATACATTCGATACAAATGCGAGGGGTATCGTTTCATTCGAAATCCGGCATCAAAAAAACCAAAATTCTTTAGCCGATAAAGAGCTTCCGAAAGATGAACAAGAAACTAACAAAACCTAAAATCTACGTCGAGCTGACAGCAGTATGGGGTAACGACGACGCGGATAGCACAATCAAGGTTAGTCGAGGTCTTTGGAAAAAAATTCAAGATGGTGCCGAGTATGTCGCCTCTGCGTGGTCGTGGTATGAGGGCAGGAGGAGCTCCGTTTACTGGCATTTTTCGGACGCGAAAGTTTCAATCTATGGGGATGACGGAATGGAATGCACAATCGAACTTCCAGTCATGGAGCTAATCATTGAGATAACTCCGTCAGTTACAGCAGGGAATATTCAGAACACTTCAAAGACGCCTTCGAGTAATTCGCTCGCGGAAATCTCAATGGCGTCGGAGGAATCGGGGGATTCACCGGAATGAAGACTTCTGGAAAAGCCGTGATCGGTATTGATGTGGGTGGAAGCGGGAAGGGCTTTCATGCGGTCGTCCTCCGCAACGGCCGGTTTATTCCGCAACACTTCACGGCGGTGACAGCAGTGGAGCGTTGGTGCTTAGAGCAAGCCGCGCAGGTTATCGCCATTGATGCGCCTTGTGCTTGGGCCACCTACAGCGGCTCCCGGCTCGCCGAGCGGTCGCTCGTTGTCGATGGGCAGACCATTCAATGCTTCAAAACTCCCGCCCGGACATCAGCCCACGGTCGGGCTTTTTACGGCTGGGTGTTCAATGGCGAAAAACTCTACGAGCGTCTTCTCCCTCATTACCAACTTTTCGACGGTAGCTGCCAGAGCGGGAAGATCGTTTTCGAAACTTTCCCACATGCCGTCGTGTGCGCATTGGAGGGCCGGGTGGTTTCCGCTCAACCGAAGGCGACCATTCGCCGCCGGATGCTGCGTGATCTGGGCTACGATGACGGCCCGCTCCGGAACATCGACTTCGTGGATGCCGCGCTCTGCGCCGTCACTGCCGAGCGATTCCTCCTCGGTCGCACGAGTTCTTTTGGTAATGCCGAAGAGGGTTTCATCGTGATACCCGCCTGAGCGTTGCCGCCACGCCGTCCACCCGCTTCCTCCCAGAATACCATTGGATTCAGGTATCTTTTTTTAACACGCGTCACAGGTCGAGTTCTTGTTTAAGACTGTTTCTCAAAAGTCCGTGCGGGAAAGGCCGAGTCTGCGCGCGCACGAGTTTAAGGCGTGATGAGGGCGTGGATGAACATCCACAACCGAAGAACAACGCAAAAATCGGCGTTCGCAGACCGGAACGCTGAAAACAATTTCCGCGAAGCGGCACGAAATCCAAAGATTAAAACGTCCCTTTGCTGCTCGGACTTTTGAGAACCAGTCTAAGACTCTGCGTTGACTTGCGGCTTTAGACCGTTTGCCAAAAGGTCTAAGCTTTAGGGTATGAAAAAAGCGAACACCTTGAGGGGTGCTCGCTTTGAAATCATTTTCCTGACTTATAGGTCAGGATAGGGGATTAGCCGTTGGTGAGGTCGATGGTCTCGATCTCGGCAGAAGGTGCGCCGGTTGAGAAACGCCATCTGACTTTGTTACGCTTGGAAGCGGTACGAAGTTTACGCTGTTTGCGTTCAGTTGGGGTTTCGAAAGCGCGACGGCGGCGGATTTCCTCAAGGATACCCTCGGCATCGAGTTTGGTTTTGAGGCGTTTGAGGGCGCGATCTACGGGCTCTCCTTTTTTGACGTTCACTCCACGCATGTGTTGTTATCTTTCGTTGGTTGGATCTGGTAAAACTTTAGTTGGGGCGCGGTGTATGGGCTGGTTGATCGGTTGAGTCAAGCAGGAAACACCGCATATTGATTATTCGCCGAGGCCGAAACGGACGAAACGGGTGACACTGAGGGTGTCGCCGAGTTCCTTGCCTTTTTGCTCGAGGAGTTGGGTGATGGTGATTTCGGGGTCTTTGACGAAGCCTTGCTCAAGGAAGCAGGATTCTGCGTAGAATTTGCCGATTTGACCTTTGAGGATATTTTCGATCATATTCTCGGGCTTGCCTTGTTCGATGAGACGTACGCGGAAGATGTCTTTCTCGGCGTTGACGATGTCCTCAGGGATGTCGTTGCGGGAGAGGCCTTTTGGTGCGCAGGCGGCGATGTGAAGGGTGAGGTCCTTGATGAGCTCTTGGAAGGCGGCTTGGGAAGCGACAGCAGCGTTCTTGGTGCCGACTTCGAGCAATACGCCGACTTTGCCGCCGAGGTGAATGTAAGAAGCGACTACACCGCCGGGAGCGGCGTCGAAGCGAACGTATTTGCGGAACTGGAGGTTTTCACCGAGTTCTACGACCTTGGCTTTCACGAAATCTTCCAGAGTGCTTTCGCCATGGGAAACGGCGAGGGCGGCTGCATGGTCGGCGGCGTTTGAGTCAGCGAGTTTGTCAGCGATACCGGAGACGAAGGCTTGGAAGTTTTCGTTTTTGGAAACGAAGTCGGTTTCGCAGTTGACTTCGAGAAGGATACCGGTTGTCGCTGCGCCATTGACGCGGGCGGTGATGATGCCTTCGTTGGCTTCGCGATCGGCTTTGGCACCGGCTTTGGCGATGCCACGCTCGCGGAGGAGTTTGATGGATGCTTCGATGTCGCCATTGGTTTCGGTGAGGACTTTTTTGCAGTCCATCATGCCGGCGTTGGTCTTGTCGCGGAGTTCTTTAACGATTGATGCGGTGATCATGCTGAAAAGAAATTAGAAATTGGATATTAGAAATTAGTTTTTCTTAGCGGCGAGCATGCCATCGACCAAGTTTTGGAGGATGATGCGGATCGAGCGGATCGCGTCGTCGTTACCGGGAATTGGGAAATCGACTTTAGCAGGATCTGCATTGGTATCGACGATGGCGACGATAGGAATGTTGAGGCGTTGAGCTTCGGCAACTGCGATGGTCTCGCGAGCGGAGTCGACGATGACGATAGCGTCAGGTTTTTTCTCGAGGTTGCGAACGCCGCGAAGGTTGCGGAGGAGTTTTTCGCGCTCACGGCCGAGGGCAGCGAGTTCCTTTTTGGACATGGATTTGAATTCTGGTTGTTTCTCGATGTTTTCGAGATAGCGGAGGCGCTCAACGGATTTGCGAACGGTGGTCGCGTTGGTGAGCATGCCGCCGAGCCAACGATGATTGACGTAATGTTGGCCGGTTGCTTCTGCGGCTTCGCGGATTGCGTCTTGTGCTTGGCGTTTGCAGCCGACGAAAAGGATTTGTTTGTTTTTGCTGACGAGGTCGGCAAGGAACGCTGTCGCTTTGTCTAACTGTTGGACAGTTTTCTCGAGGTTGATGATGTAGATTCCGCCTTTATCCTTCATGAGGAAGGGTTTCATGCGTGGGTTCCACTTTTTGGTTTGGTGACCGTAGTGAACGCCTGCGTCCACCATTTCTGAGATGAGTTCGTTAATCATGTTATGTGTAAGAGTTGTCCCGTCTTGAAACAGAGCGAGCGATTTTGAAGACCTGCCACTTGGTTTCCCTAGGTCTTCGTTGTTGTGAGGTGGCTGAAGGGGCGCGGTTTTTATGGTTTAGCTGGAAAATTGGCAAGCATTTTCCTGTTAAAAATTGGAAATCAGTTTTCAACGCAAAGCCGCGAAGATCGCAAAGTTTCGCAAAGGAAGAATCATAAATTAAGGTTAATTTACAAATCTGGTCTCTGGTCTCTGGATTCTTTTAGCGCCGCGTGCGGCGGCGCGCTGCTCCGCTGGTGCGGCTTGGGGTTCCTTGGGAGGAGGGTTGTCCACGGCGTCCACCGCCTGAGTTTTGTTGACCTCCGCGTCCGCCACCGCCTTGCTTGACTTTCGGGGGTTTGAAGCCGGTGCGGTGTTTTTCCTGGAGGTTTTCGCTGTGCCACTGATGGGATGTATCGCGCGGGATCTGGTTTTTGATGAGTTTCTCGATATCGCGGAGGAAATCGATTTCGTCCTCGGCGCAGAAGGAGACGGCAAGGCCATCGGCTCCGGCCCGACCCGTGCGGCCGATGCGGTGGACGTAGGCTTCGGGTTCGTTCGGGAGGTCGTAGTTTACGACGAGACCGATGTCTTTTACATCGACCCCACGTGCCGCGACATCGGTGGCGACTAGGACGGGAACGAGACCTTGTTTGAATTTGGCGAGGGCTTTTTCCCGTTGGGCTTGGGATTTGTTGCCGTGGATCGCTTCGGCTTCATAGCCCGCGGCGGTGAGGGCGTGGGCGAGTTTGTTGGATCCATGTTTGGTGCGACCGAACACGATGGTGAGTTTTGCTTCTTTGGCTTGGCTTTGTTTTTCTAGAAGCTGTTGCAAGAGATACATTTTGTTTCCGCGATCCACAAAGCAGAGTTTTTGTTCGATGCGTTCGGCGGTGGTGACTTCTGGAGTGATGGTCACATGGGCTGGATTACGCAGGATTTTTTGGGCGAGGGAAACGATGTTTGGGGCGAGTGTGGCGGAGAAAAAGAGGGATTGTTTTTTCTTCGGAAGGAGATCGATGATACGGTTGACATCGCGGAGGAATCCCATGTCCAACATGCGATCGACTTCATCGAGGACGAAGAAATCGACAGCTGAGAGGTCGATGTGGCCTTGATCGATTAGGTCAAGCAAGCGGCCGGGAGTGGCGACGAGCACATCGACTCCAGTGCGCATGGCGTTGACTTGTGGGCGTTGGCCGACGCCACCCCAGATGGTGGTGAGGCGGAAGCGGATTTTTTCTCCGTAGGTGGAAAAGCTTTTTGCGACCTGGCCGGCGAGTTCGCGGGTGGGGGCGAGGACGAGGACACGGCATTGTTTCGTGCGAATCGGGTGGGGGTCGTTGTGGAGGGCATTGAGGATGGGCAATGCGAACGATGCGGTTTTACCCGTTCCGGTTTGAGCGCAACCCAGGAGGTCGCGACCTTCCAAGAGTAGCGGGATCGCTTGGGCTTGGACGGGTGATGGGGTGGTGTAGTTGAGTTCGTTAAGAACTTGTTTCAATGGCGCGGCAAGAGCCATCGCTTCAAATGTAGTGGTCATGTCTTATTTTTAAAGACCAGCAAATGCAGATGTCTGCGGGCTGGTAGGGATCGATGAGATCGGTGTGAACCTCTTGCAATCTCTCATCGAAGTAGACCGGAAAAAGCGCCAGCAAAGAACTTGCAAGCTTGAAGGCAGAGCCTTCTGGCGGAGGGCTATAGTCGGATATTTCGGAATGGCAAAGCTTTTCTGAAACGAAAAAACCGCAAGGTATGAGGCCTTGCGGTTTTTTTGAAAGGCGATGAAGCCTTAAATCTTAGTATTGGTTCTGGTCTTGGGAGTTGCCATAGACGGCACCTGCACCTGCGCCGAGTGCGCCACCGATAGCAGCACCTTCGAGAGCGTTGCCGGATTGGTGACCGAGGACGCCACCTGCTGCAGCGCCGAGTAGTGCGCCACCGAGAGCACCGCGTTGGGTGTTAGGACCGGTTGGGGCTGTGCAGTTGCTGAGAGCGATGCTGGAGACAGCTGCGATCATGAGAAGGGATAGTTTTTTCATAATTTAGTTAGGAGTGATTAAATGAATACGTGTTTTTACAGGGGCGATCAAGGAATTTGAGCGGGATTCTCCACTTCATATTCCATGGTCTTGATGGTTAGGTAGACGTGGCTGATTTGAATTTATTCGAAGATATTTGTGGTGCTTTTTAAAAATCAGACACAAGCGGTTTCGGGTGCGCATTGTGGGAGGACAGGTGCAAGAGGGAAAAGGCCGAGTTTACTGAGTAGGGCTTGATCCTTTTTGACTGAGGGATTTTCAGCAGTCAGGAGTTTGTCTCCATAGAAGATTGAATTCGCGCCTGCGAAGAAGCAGAGGGCTTGAGCTTCATCGGAGAGGCGTGTGCGACCTGCGGAGAGGCGCACTTTTGCTTTTGGTATGGCGATCCGTGTTACGGCGATCATGCGCACAATATCAAAGGTATCGACTTGTGGGTTTTCTGCCAGAGGTGTGCCAGGCATAGGCATGAGGGAATTGATCGGTACCGATTCGGGTTGTGGAGTGAAGTTGGAAATAATTTCTAACATCCGCAGGCGATCGGTGATCGTTTCACCCAAACCAAGAATTCCGCCGCAGCAAACCGACATGCCTGCATCTTGGACGTTTTGGATGGTGCGGAGACGGTCTTCGTAAGTGTGTGAAGTAACAATGTTAGGGTAATGCTCGGGTGAGGTGTCGAGGTTGTGATTGTATGCAGTGACGCCAGCTTGTTTGAGTTGTTTGGCTTCCTCTGGTCCGAGTTCGCCGAGTGTAACGCAGACTTCCATGCCGAGTTTGGAAACGTCTTGGATGATATCCAGAACTTGCTCGAAGCGTTGGGTGCCACCACGGACACCACGCCATGCCGCGCCCATGCAGAAACGGGTTGAGCCTGAATCAGCTGCGACTTTAGCGCGTTCTAAAACATCGCATTTTGACATGAGACGTTCGCTTTCGACACCGGATTTGTAGCGTGCGGATTGGGCGCAGTAGGAACAATCCTCAGAGCATCCGCCGGTTTTAATGGAAAGGAGTGTGCAGAGTTGAACCTCAGGCTTATCCCAGTTTGATTCGTGAACTTTTCTGGATTTTTGAATGAGTTCAAAAAAAGGAAGAGAGTGGAGGTCTTGGAGTTCTTTAAGAGTCATGGTTAGAAAATGAGATATTAGGCGATTAGGAAATTAGAAATCAAGGGGATCAGCGGCTCCAGCCTTCAAAGCCTGTGGGCATTTCACCTTGGCCGACTTTGGTGTAAAGGGTTTTTCCTTTTGCTCCGATGAGTGGGATGCCGAGCTTGTTTTCCCATACGTAGGACATGGATGCGCCAGTATGGCAGCCCCATGATTTACAAATGGCGTTTTTAGCAAAGATGGAAGAGTTCAGTTTTGAAATATCGTCTTCATGTAGCCACTCGGTCGAAACAGCTATGATATCACTGCCGTATTCGAACATGAATGCGAATTTGTTAGAGTGCCCGAAGTAATCGTAAGTTACGACCGATTTTTTTGGGCGCGCGTTGATTTTGGAAATATACTCAGAAGATGTATTGAACCAAATCAGGGTGGCGTTGCGTTTGGCGGCCTGTTCGGCAATCCATGTGGTATAGGGTTTCTGATCCTCGCGGCCTCTTAATTCGTAACCAGGTTTGTATACCATCCAGACCAGCGGAGCATCGCTGCCGTAACTGAGACGGATTTCTGCCATGCGCAGTGTGGAAGCACGCACGAAATTTGCCCACCAGCGATCGTGACGATCTTCTTCAGTGCGATAATCTTCCCATGCACGCAGAGCGGGGCCGCCACATACGATGACGTGTTCTGCTTGTGCGACTGGTGAGAGAAGCAGCAGAGATAGGAAGATAGCTTTCTTCGCGTTAGGCATGAGTGGGATTTAAACCGCGAGGCGAGTTGGGGTCAATCGGTAAGGCGAGATGCGGCAGGTTAGCGATCACGCTCGAAACGAAGAATTTTTTCGCCTTTGCGGTAGTAGTTCAGACGATCCCGAGCATGAACTTCCAAATATGCTTGGTCTTCACGGAGTGCATTGAGTTCAATTTCTCTATGTTCTTTGATGTCCAAAGCTGCCTGTTCGCGGTCTTGAGAGCTGCGAAGTTTGGCTTGGAGTTTGTCGTTCTCCCGCTTGTAGGGGAAGGCAGATGCTATCACCAATAGACCGCAAGATGCGGCCGTAGTAAGGTAGAGAAGTCGATTTGTGCCCTTGATAAAACGGACTCTCGACTCCAGGCGCTCAAGCTTTTGTGGTGTGAACTTGGTCTTGGCCATTTCCGAAGTGCTTATGTTTGAACGCGATTCGGGGCAGATTGTCAAGAAAGGTTAAGTATTTAGAAAATTGCTTAGGGATTGCAAGGTCGAGAACTTGAGCCTAGTTTTCGCGGCCCGGCACAGCCGGTTGAATCAGAAACAATGAAATTACCTCATGTGGCGATAGTAGGAGCGACGGGTGCCGTCGGCGTGGAAATGCTTCTTTGCCTTGAGCAAAGGAACTTTGAATTGAGCGAGTTGACGCTTTTGGCATCGGCGCGTTCGGCTGGGAAGAAGATGACTTTCCGGGGTAAGGAGATCGTGATCAAGGAGCTGACGCATGATTCATTTCAGGGCATCGACATCGCGATGTTCAGTGCAGGTGGTGATATTTCCAGAGATTTCGCGCCCTCAGCCGCTGCGGCTGGTGCGGTGGTGATTGATAATTCATCGGCGTTCCGAATGGATGATGGTGTTCCATTGGTGGTTCCTGAGATTAATCCTGAGGCGGTAAAGAACCGGCCGAAAGGAATCATCGCAAACCCGAACTGCACCACGATTATTTCACTGATGGCGCTGGCGCCGTTGCATGAGCAGTTTGGTTTGGAGAGTGTGATCGCATCGAGTTACCAAGCGGTATCTGGGTCTGGTGCGCAGGGAATCATTGAGCTTGAGGAGCAGGTGAAAGCGATCGCGACGGGTCAGCCATTCACCCCGAAAGTTTATCCACGTCAGATTGCTTTCAACGTGATTCCCCAAGTGGATGTCTTTACGGAAAATGGTTACACCAAAGAGGAGATGAAAATGGCTAACGAGGGTCGTAAGATTCTAGGTCATCCAAGTTTGAAAGTTTCATGCACCTGTGTTCGCGTGCCGGTGTATCGCTCGCATTCGGTTTCGATCACCGCCAAGTTCAGTAAAGAACCAAGTGTTGAAGCGGCGAGAAATGCCTTTGTTGGTAAACCTGGTATTAAAGTGATGGATGATCCTTCGCAGAAACTTTTCCCTGTTCCGTTGGATACGACGGGTAAGGATGATTGCTTGGTGGGGCGGATACGTAAAAACCTGGTGTTAGAAAACGCCTTGGATTTGTGGGTCGTTGGCGATCAGGTGCGCAAAGGTGCCGCTCTTAATGCGGTGCAGATTGCGGAAATTCTCTGATTACATTTTCATGAACGACGATCTCAAAGACTATTTAAAAACTTTGGTTTCTGATGTGGATGTGGCGTTGGATGATTTCCTGCCTATGCCAGGTGAGACTCCTGGTGCGATTCATGAGGCAATGCGTTATACGATCTTCGCTGGCGGAAAACGTTTGCGTCCGGTTCTATGCATCGCTGCGGCTGAGGCATGTGGCGGAACTCAGGCAACGGCTATCAGAGCAGCGTGTGCGGTTGAGTTGATGCATACCTATTCTTTGGTGCATGACGATTTGCCGTGCATGGATGACGATGATTTGCGGCGTGGGCGCCCGACTTGTCATAAGGTTTACGGCGAGGGAATGGCTGTGCTTTGCGGCGATGCCTTGTTGACCGAATCATTTGCCTTGTTGGCCAAATCTGAACCGAGTGCGCGTTACAGGGTTGGGGATATGATTTCCGAGCTGGCATCTGCCGGTGGTAGCCGAAAGTTGATTGGTGGCCAGGTTTTGGATTTGGAAGGCGAAGGTCAGCAACTCAACAAAGAGCAATTGCTTGCGATTCATGAAGCAAAGACCGCCGCGTTGTTAGTGACGTCTCTGCGTTTGGGTGCAATGACAGCGAATGCGAGCGCTGAACAATTGGCGGCATTGAGCGATTTCGGATATTCGCTCGGTCTGGCATTTCAGGTGATCGACGATATTTTAGACGTCACTCAAACTACCAAAAGCCTTGGTAAAACTGCGGGTAAAGATGTGGCGGCGAATAAGTCGACCTATCCATCGGTGTGGGGCTTGGAAGAGTCTCGCATTGAAGCTGAGCGGCTGACTCGTGTGGCTTTGGATGCATTGGGTATTTTCGGTGAACGTGGTGCTAGGCTGCGTGAAATTGCCCAATGGATGCTCTCACGTGAGCATTGAGGGTAGGTATTTCACCTGAATCTTGATTCGATGAAGAACGAGGTTGATTCTGGAGCGAGGATGGGGCTAGGTCTCCGTATCAAAAAGCGATCCTTCAGTTTCATGTTGGCCAGGCGGTATCTCAATCCGCGTCGCGCTGTATTGTCCTCGTTCACGTTGATTTCACTCATCGGGGTGTTGTTGGGGGTTTTGGTTTTGGTGGTTGTTATGGCTGGATTTGCGGGAATTGAGAGAGATGTGAAGGCAAAATTACTAGGCTTCACCCCTCATATACTTGTTTATACAGGTATGGAGGCACCTGCTAATTCGCAAGAGGAAGGCTCCGAAATTCCAGCATGGCAGTTGCTTGCAAAAGACCTTTTAAAAGTTGAAGGGGTCAAAGCGGCAACCGCTCATATATCTGACAACGTGATTCTTGATGTGGGATCTTGGCAAAAACCTGTGTCATTTCGAGGAGTTGATACCAGTGATCCAAATCAAGTATCCGGTGTGGCTAAAATGTTAGATTTAGATAATTTTCCTGAATCAAATTCGGATTTAGGATTAGATGATAGAGCGGTTGTATCATCGCTTATAGCTGGGCAATTCGGACTTCGAGTCGGTGATACGATGAGGTTATATTCGACTCGAAATTTTGACAGCGTGATGGATGCTTACAAAGTGACTGAAAAGCCAGTCGTTCGAGCGGTGCATGCTGAGCCGTGGGAAATGATGACGAAAGTTTTGCAAGAAGATTTGAAGCAAGTAGGAGATGGTTTTGAGATCACTTCGGATAAATTAATTGGGGTTTATGATTCTTGGGCTCAGATTCATTCGGAATCGTTCCGTGAATTGGAAAAAGTCATGGTGTTTGATCTTTTGAAGGCGATGGAAGGTGGTGAACCGAGCGAGGATAAAAAGATTTTCAGATTTTCCGCTGAGAATAAGGCGAAGCTGATCCAAGCCTATGAAGCGTTGTCCAAAACCGATGAATCGGAGATGGATGGGGAAATTTTAAAAGGTATCAAGAACTTGGTTCTGCCAAAAGAAGTTCAAGTGATAGGGGTTTATGCGGCATCGCAGATGGCGGTGACGCCAGACATATTCGTTCCCTTGCCTTTGGCTCAGGATTTGGCCGGCTTGACTGATGGGGTTCAGGGAGTTGCGTTGCGATTGGAAGATCCATATCAAGCAGAGCCTGTCGCGATCAAAGTGAGAGAGTATTTAGGATCTGCAGAATATGTTAAAACTTGGGGAGATGAATATAAGCCATTTTTCCAACTGATCAGTCAGCAGCGAGTCATGATGTATTTCGTTTTATCATTTATCGTTTTGATTTCAGCTTTCTCGATGATGGCAGTAATGTTCACTGTGACGATTCAAAAGCGACGTGAGATTGGTGTCATGAAAGCGCTGGGGGCAGCTCCGATACAGATTGTAAAAGTTTTTTTGTATCAGGGAATGTTGTTGGGATTTTTAGGTGCTGTTCTTGGCGTTGGTATCGGAAGGTTAGTGATTTATTTCCGTGGCTACATCCAAGAGGCTATGCGTGTGTTGGGATTTGATCCATTTTCGGAATCTCTAACAGGTTCTGGTGTGATACCTGTTTATAATAATCCAGTTGAACAATTGGTGATCGGATTGATGGCATTTGTGTTATGCTCGCTAGCGGCATTGGTGCCGGCATTCTTTGCTGCTCGAAGCGATGCAGCAAAGTCCCTTAGAAATTTGTAATCATGGAAATTTGGCTAATACAGAACGGTAAGAAAACGGGGCCATTTAACGATTACGAGATTCGTGATCGGATATCCAATCAGCTTCTTGATTCCGATGATTACGCATGGCATGAGGGATTGCCCAGCTGGGTGAAACTTCAGGAAATTGATTTATTTAAAAATGAGTTTGAAGCGGCTAAAGCCATTCAACCTCCTCCATTGCCGGCGGTTTTTCCTGCTGCTCGTAATCAAGTTTTATCCAAGATAAAATGCCCGTATCTTTTCAGAAGGTTTTGGGCGAGGTGGTTTGATTTGATGATTTATTTGGCAGCATGGTGGATGCTGATGTATGTGGCAGGCGGGAATATTAAGGCGATGATTTTGAATCAGTGGGTTCAATTGTTATTATTCATGCCTTGGCTTGCAATCGAGGCCGCGTTATTGCATTGGTTTGGAACGACTCCAGGAAAGTGGTTGTTAGGAATTCGGGTCGTGAATGAGGATGGTTCTGCGCTGACGCTGAAATCAGCGATGTTGAGATCTTTGATTGTATGGATCGCTGGTTTGGGATTTGGATGGGGATTACTAACTGCGCTTTGTCATGTGATGAGTTGGTTTACTGCGAGGAAAATAGGCAAGCCGGTTTGGGATCATATTGGTCAACACAAGGTCACGGTGGCTCCTGTGAATGCGATTAAAATCATCGCAGTTATTTTCTTATTCATAGCTGCGATGCAATTGCAGGTCGCAGTCAGAGGTCCGCATGATCAAGAGATCTTTTTGCAGGAGTATCCGGATTTTAAGGAGTTCTTTGAAAAAGGAAAGCCATGGCATCTTCCGATCAAAGACTGATTATTAGAAATTTTTAATATCGTCCTTATCGTTACCGGTAGTGCCATCGGCGCCATCAGATCCAGTCGACCAGAGATCGTAATCTGGGTTTAGTGCACCAGAACCACGGCGATAGTGATATTCGACACCCCATGGATCGACGATGGTTGCAGATGCTCCACTGCCTTCGATCCATTTTTGAACATCCGTTGCTGGATCTAGCTCTGATAAGTAAATCAGGCTGTTGTTATCAGCTAGGTAACCGTCATAAAAGAGTGCTCTGTAAAGCATGTTGGATTGACCCGTGCCTGTTGTGCCACCTGCATCCGAGTCTCCAGGATATTCACCGTTATCGGTATGGTATTGTTGAATCGCATTTTCGAGCAGTTTGATTTGGATCTCTGCTTGATTGTTTTTTTGTCTGGTTTTGACGAATTGCATGCTTCCGATAACGATGCCCGCAAGTATGATAATAATCGCTATAACAATCATCAACTCGGCAAGGGTGAAGCCGCGATGATATTTGAATTTAGGGTTTAGTTTCATGGATGTGAGCGGTTATTGTTGCTCGCCCATTGTTTGAATCATTTTGATGAGTGGGAGGAAGAGTGCGAATACAACAGCGCCGACGACCAAAGCAAGGAACACGATCATGATAGGCTCCAAGATGGATGTAAGTGCAGTGACCGCGTTATCGACTTCGTCATCATAAACGTCAGCTACTTTGAGAAGCATCTCTGGTAATTGTCCGGTTTCTTCGCCGACATCGACCATGGAAATAAGCATATTAGGAAATACGCCGCTTGCGGAGAGTGGAGTGACAATGGACTCGCCTTCTTTGACAGCTTCGTGGACTTTGGAGATGGCGTTGGAGATGACGACATTGCCTGCGGTGTCGCGAGTGATGTTCAAGGCTTGGAGGATGGGAACACCGGATGTGACAAGCGTTCCGAGTGTCCTTGCGAAGCGGGAGACAGCAGATTTTCTTTGGATATCTCCAAAAACTGGCATGTGAAGTTTTAGTTTATCAACCATTTCGCGGCCGCCTTTGGTTTTTCCCATGGCGCCGATGCCCAAGTAGACAAGAAACCCAGCGACGAAGAGCCAGACGACGTTGGGGATGATGGAGATGGGCGAGGCTAAGCAGAATTCCGAGAAACCGAAGACGATCTGTGAGATCAGAGGGAGCTCGGAGTCGCTATTTGCAAACATTTCTTTGAATTTGGGTACGATGAAGATCATCAAGAATACTAGAATGGCGACAGCGATGAACATCACGATCGCGGGGTAGACCATGGCTGAAACAATTTTGTTTTTCAGTTTATGAGCCTTTTCTTGGTATTCGGCGAGACGGTTGAGGACGACTTCGAGCACACCGCCTAGTTCGCCAGCTTTGACCATGTTCACATAAAGTTTGTTGAACATGTTTGGGTGTTGAGCGAGGGATTCGGAGAAGGTGGAGCCGCCTTGAACAGAATCTGCTAGGGAGGAAATGGTGGCTTTCAGAACGGGATTGGGTTCTTGTTTGCCGAGAACGGTAAGAGATCGAAGTAGAGGTAGACCTGCATCGATCAGTGTTGCTAGCTGCCTAGTGAAAATCATTAGGACCTTCGGCTTCACGTTGCCTTTGCTTTTGCCGATGGAGGCAGTTGTCGAACTGGATTTACTCTTGGGCTTGGCTTTTTTTGATCCTTTGGCGCCAGCATGTGCATTTGCGGTGCCTTCTTCATACACTTGGGTTGGAAACAGATGAGAAGCTCTCAGTGTTTGAATGGCTTCAGCTTCAGATGCGGCGGTAAGCACGCCATCGGTTTGCTCGCCTTTTGCATCGAGTGCGGAGTATATGAAGTTAGGCATAAGGATTTTTTCTTATTAAGGAGTGAATTACTTTGGATGATAAACAATTTTTTTGATATCAGAAGAAGAAAGTTGGGGGATAAGGCATATTTAGGTGTATTTGAGTACCTCTTCGATGGTGGTTTTACCCAAGTAGATGTTACGTAGGCCGTCTTCACGGAGGGTGGTCATTCCGAGTTCAATGGCTTTTTGTTTAATGACGACGGTCGGAGCACGGTTGGTGATGAGTTCTCGGATTGGCTCGGAGATATTGAGGAGTTCATATAGTCCGGCACGCCCCCGATAACCAGATTGGCCACAAGCATCGCAGCCTGCTCCGGTGTAGAATTGTTTGTCGCCTAGTTCGTGAGGAGAGACGCCGAGCTGATTCAGGATTGCTTCGCTGGGTTCGTAGGGACTGATGCAGTCTTTGCAGATGGTTCTGACGAGGCGTTGGGCGAGAACCCCTTCCAAAGATGCTGCCACAAGGAAAGGTTCGCAGCCCATGTCGATCAGACGGGTAACGGCTCCTGCGGAATCATTCGTATGCAGTGTGGAAAGGACTAAGTGACCTGTTAGAGAGGCTTGAATTGCGATGGTGGCAGTATCTTTGTCTCGCATTTCCCCGATCATGATTCGATCTGGATCTTGACGAAGGAATGCGCGCAGGACACGGGGAAAGTCTAAGCCAATAGCCTCGTTAATGGGGATTTGGATGATGCCATCGATGTCATACTCGACAGGATCCTCCGCGGTGAGAAGCTTGGCATCGATGGTGTTGATGCGGCGGAGACCGGCGTAGAGGGTGGTGGTTTTTCCTGCGCCAGTGGGACCAGTGACAATAAAGATGCCGTTGGGTTTCTCGATGGTGTCTCCGATATATTCGTAGATTTCTGGAGGTAGTCCTAAGTTTTCAAGGCTGAGGTTTACGGATGAGCGGTCAAGCACCCGAAGCACGACGGATTCGCCGTGGTGGGTAGGGAGGGTGGAAACCCGCATATCAACTTGTTTCTCGCCGATCTGTTTCACGATGCGTCCGTCTTGAGGGATGCGTCGCTCAGCAATGTTCAAATTCGCCATGACTTTTATCCGTGAAATAATAGGTAGGGCGAGGTGAATGGGTGGTGGTGCCATTTCGTATAGTGCGCCGTCGACACGATAGCGAATTTTGAAGTCCTTTTCGAAAGGCTCGAAATGAATATCGGAGGCTTTCTCTTTGATGGCTTGATAGAGTACGAGATCAACGTAACGCACGATGGGTGCGGAGTTTGCTTCAGCCTCGATATTGGCGGCATTGATGGCACTAGCATCGATATCGAGTTGGCCGAGGATATCTTGCATGGCACTGCCTTCGCCACCGTAACATTCGTTGATTTTTGCTTCGACGAGGTAGTCGGGCGCGACGACAACGATGATTTCACGACCAAGCGTGAAACGTAGATTCTCGATAGTTTGCGGATTGAGTGGATCGACGAGGGCGATGTGAAGACCTTGGTCGTCAAAGTTGACAGGGAGAGCACCGTGCAGACGGGCCGTTCCAGCAGGAACGAGTTCGAGCAGGGCTTTGGGAGGGGTCCAGTTTTTGAGGTTGACCGTATTAGCTCCGAGTTCACTGGCGATCACAGGCCAGACGTCATCACGGTGTTGGATGATGCCGAAGTCTGCCAGGAGTTCGGGGACTGTTTTTCCGCTATTTTCGATTTCACCGAAAATTTCCTCAGTGAGCGAAGCGTCGATCAGGCCTCTCGTTTGGAATAATTCTAGAAGTTGGCTATTATCCATGGTTGGGTTCTGTGCAGGAAAGTGTTTTTCGTTGAAGATGATTACTCGAGGTCGCCCATAGTTGCATGGATAACTTCTTCGGCTGAGGTGATGCCGGCTAGGATTTTTCTGATTCCATCCTCTCGGAGCGTGCGCATACCTAGTTCGCGGGCGCGTCTGCGAAGTTGTGTGGTGGTTTGTTCAGTATTGATGAGTGAGCGGACTTCATCATCGATGTTAAAAAGTTCGAAGATTCCCATACGACCGCGATAACCATTGCCGCGGCATTTTTCACAACCGGTTGGGCCGTAGATTGAGGAATCCGTGACACGTGAAATATCGAGGTGTAGAGCTCGCAATTGTTTTTCGGTGAGTTCAGCAGGAGCTTTGCAGATGGGGCAAAGTTTGCGAACGAGGCGTTGAGCGAGAATGGAGCGTACAGCGGAGGCAATCAGGAAGGGTTTGACTCCGATATCGGCGAGACGTGCGACGGCAGAAGGTGCGTCGTTAGTATGTAGAGTGGAAAAAACCAAGTGACCTGTTAGAGATGCGTTGATCGCGATATTTGCGGTTTCAGCATCACGAATCTCACCGATCATGATGATGTTGGGAGCTTGGCGTAGCATGGCGCGTAGGGCGGCGGCAAAGCTCATACCGATTTCTGCTTTCACCATGACTTGGTTAATACCAGGCAACTCATACTCGACGGGATCTTCAACGGTGATGATTTTTTTATCAGGTCGGTTGATGACGTTGAGACAGGCGTAGAGAGTAGTGGTTTTACCTGAGCCCGTAGGACCAGTGACGAGGATAATGCCATCGGGTAGTCCGAGAAGTTTTTCAAACTGTGCTTGGTCATCCGAAAAGAATCCGAGTTCGGGTAAGCCGAGTAACAAGGCAGTCTTGTCGAGAATACGCATGACGATGGATTCGCCGTGGTTGGAAGGAACGGATGAAACACGGAGATCGACTTCTTTATCACCCATTTTGAGTTGGATACGACCGTCTTGAGGAAGTCGTTTTTCGGCGATCGACATTGTGCCGCTCATGACTTTGAGGCGAGCAATGATGGCGGGAAGGAGTTTTTTCGGGTGTGAATCGACGTGAACCAATTTACCATCGAGGCGGTAGCGGACTCGGACAGAAGTTTCGAGAGGTTCGATATGGATATCGGAAGCTTTTAAGCGAAATGCATCGGTTAGAGTTTGTTGAACGAGACGAATGACGGGTGCGTCGCCGGTTTCGGCACCGGCTTCAGTATCTCCAGTTGAGACATTGAATTCATTGTTGATATCTTTCGTTTGCTCTTCCTCAGAGTTATAGAATTGGCGGAGATGATTTGCGATATCGGTTGGGGTTGCGCAGGTGAAATTGATTTCTCTGCCTGTGACGTGAGGTAAGCTATCGAGGGTTTCGAAGTTCAGAGGGTCCGATACAGCGACAGTGAGGAACGTGCCATCATCGGCAATAGGGATCGCTCGGAAACGACGCACGACGTCATCAGGTATCGAGGTGATGATCGATGGGTCGAGATTGAGTTGGTGAATGATGACGAAAGGAACGCCAGCGTTATTAGCTAGGGTTTCACTAACCTGCTCTTCGGTAATCGTTCCTGCTGAGAGAAGGTATTTAATGATGGTTTGATTTGCATCAAGTGCTGCGCGTGTGTCGCGAAGTTGCACGGCTGTTATGTAGCCGGCTTCAACAAGGAGATCTGCAAGATAGTCTTCGTTTGAGAACACTGTATTTGTGGGAAGATAGGATTTTAGTAAGGTTAGTAATTTTCATACTAACGGATGAGTAGAATGCCAAGATGGTCAACTGAATTGGCGGTGTCAATCCATCGAAATACCTGAATTTAGATTTAAGGATTGGGGAATTGGCGGAGAGTCATGAAATAACGGCAGGCATTGAGGAGTTGGTCGTCTTGGGCTTGGGTGTGGGACTGGATGAATTCGGCCAAATTTACTGGGGCTTCGTGTTGGAGAAATGGTTTTCCCCATTCGATGAGATCGCTGAAATTTACGTCTGCGGTAAGGTCTTGGAGTCCTGGGTTTTGATAGATATCAGTGCCTTCGATGCGTTGCTGGAGTAGATATCCACGCAAAGAGCCATGGGGTTGGCGATGATAGAGATCTTTGGCGAGCGTTCCGTAATCGATGGTGAGCATTTCTCCTCGTCTCCAGATAGGTAACCAAGATTGTAACCATTTTTGATAGGATTCGTGAACTTCGACGCGTTGGCCGATTGGGAAATTTCTATTAAATATTGAGGATTCCGGCAATGTCCCTGGATTGGTTAAAATTTCGGTAGTTCGATTTTCTGAATGAATGGCTGAGATTTCTTGCCAGTGATTATGAGTTTTTTGAAACAAGCGGACAGGAAAAGCATCGACGAGTTCGTTGGAGAAAATGACGGCATTGCCTTTGCATGATTTTAGGGCTTGTTGGATGGTTTGGTGATATGAAGCTCGTTTACCGAGGGTTTTTTTTTGGTGATTGATGAGGATGGGTGAGGAATCGACCAAGTGGAGTTTGGTTGTGAAACGCAGGGTGAGGGGTAGGTGGCGGAGGATTTGTTGGGAGAGGGTTCCCATACCTGGGCCGATCTCAATGAGGTTTCGGGTTTGATGGGTTCGCATGGCCTGAGTGGCCCATGATGCGATGGCTTTTGCGGGGGCGGAGGAGAGTTGGGGGGCTGTGGTGAAATCGCCACGTGAGCCGATGGCTCGGATATTTTTTGCGTAGTAACCACGTTGCGGGTCATGGAGGCACCGCTGCATGAATTGCTCGAACGTTTCTTGAGACATGGGTGAGGTCTATGAATTCGTAGCGGTTCGGATAGGGATGGATAGAAAATAAAAAAGACCGCATCCCAGATGGGTGCGGTCTTTAGAAGATTAGATAATCCTTGGATTACTTGGTAGCTGCTGTGCGCGCTTTGCGGATGAAGCTGTTGACGGTCTCGGATGGTTTTGCACCAACAGCGAGCCATTTGTCTGCTTTGGTAAGATCGATTTCGTAGTTCGTGCCTTCAACAAGAGGGTTGTAGGTACCGATTTGTTCGATATAGCGACCGTCGCGACGCTTGCGGCTGTCGACGGCTACGATTTTGTAGTAAGGGCGATCTTTGGTGCCCTTGCGGTTGAGACGGAGAGAAACTGACATGGTGTGACGTTTTGGGGTTGCCCTTTTCGGGCGGGCGCGGAGGTTGGTGGAATTTGTAGGGCAGGACAAGCGAAATTTTGCTAAGAATGCGAGTTTTTCTAGAAAAGCCAGAAACTGGTTAGCAAAATAAAAAAACCCGACCGATTCGTATCGGTCGGGTTTATGAAGAACCGTTGCCTAATTTTAGTATGAGTTGCTGCGAACGTGGCTGTAGTAGCCTTCGAAACCGAGTTCTGGTGGAAACTCTGAGAGGCCATCATGCACGTTCATTTCGATGCGGTTGTCTGCCCCGCATTTTTCGTAAGGGGGTTTAAAAGTTCCGCGGTAGGTTGGGCAAGTGAAGGTAAAAAGCTCGTAGAAGCCATATCCGAGGCGTTTGAAGGCGCGGTTGGTGCCATCGACAGCGCCGTAGCTCCAGCCGGCTTTTGCGCCGTAGGTATCGGTTCTGCGAACGATCGTTTCAGGAATTTCAACGACACCGTAGAGGATATTGCTGAGTGCACGTCCGAGTTTACGAGTCGCCGTGTAGTGTGAGCCAGGAGGGGATTGGATGTCAGCGGCTGCGAAGCCTGAGAGGGCAACAACGCTGGCGGCGATGAACAGGAGTTTTTTCATACTGGAGATAGGATAGAAAGGTGAGACGTCTATTGGCAAGGATAAGTTTAGGAAAAATCAGAGGCTGATCCCAGTCGCTGAAGTGACGCCTGGGATGGCACGGATGGCTTCCATGATATTAGCGGGTAGGGTGTCATCGAGCTCGATGATGGAAAGGGCGTTTCTTTCTGACTTATTACGGGCAAGAGAGAGGTTGGCAATGTTTTGGCCACCATTGCCGAGGATCGTGCCTACAGCCCCGACGATACCCGGGCGGTCGTCGTTGCGAACGATGAGGAAGTGACCTTTGATCGGGGTATCGACGAAGAGGCGGTCGATTTCAACAATGCGTGGGCTGCGGCCGATGATGGTGCCGGCGACCCGGAATTTTTCATCTCCTTTGCGGAGTTCGACCACGAGGAGGTCATTGAATTCAGTTTGGGCGCTGATCGTGGATTCGACAAGGTCGAGGCCCATGGACTTGGCGATGGCGGGTGCGTTGACCAAATTGACTTGGCCATCGGCACGGGAGCATGAGAGCAGGCGGAAAAGAGCGGTGCGGGAAATGAGGCCAGTGTCCTTGGTGGCAAGGTCACCGTGGTAGGAAACGCGGATAGAATCTGGGTTTGCAGGGCCGAGTTTTGCGAGCAGGGTGCCGAGAGCGGAGGCGAGATCGAGATAGGGGCCGATGGCGGCGATGGCTGCGGCATCCAACGAAGGCATGTTGATCGCGTTGCGGATTTCTCCAGTGGTGAGGAAATCGCGGATTTGGATAGCGACTTCAATTCCCACATTTTCTTGGGCCTCGTTGGTGGAAGCTCCCAAGTGAGGGGTGAAAGCGATGTGTTTTTTGAGGCTGAAAAGCGGATGATCCGCAGCAGGAGGTTCGTTTTCGAATACGTCGAGTCCGCAACCTGCGATATGACCGGAGTCGATCGCTTCTTTCAGAGCGACTTCGTCGATAAGGCCACCGCGTGCGCAGTTGATGATGAGTGCGCCTTTGTTCATGAGAGCGATGCGCTCTTTGTTCATGATGTGTTGGGTGTTTTCTGTTAGAGGCACGTGAAGAGTTACAACATCGGCGCCTTTGAGGGCGATGTCAGGTGATTCTGCGAGAGTGACTTTGAGTTCACGTGCGCGTGACTCTGTTAGAAATGGATCGTAGGCAACGACATCCATGTTGAAGGCTTGGGCGCGTTTGGTGAACTCGCTGCCGATGCGGCCCATACCCAGGACGGCTAGGCGTTTGCCGTTGAGTTCTATGCCTTGGAAGGCTTTGCGAGCTGCGTTGAAATCACCGGCAAGCACGCCCGCGTGGGCAGGGCCGATGTTTCTCGCTGTGGAAAGCATCAGGGTGAATGCATGTTCGGCAGTGGAGATGGTGTTGCCGGATGGCGTGTTCATCACGATGACGCCGTGGTCGGTTGCGGCTTCACGATCGATGTTGTCTACGCCGACACCGGCTCGTCCGATGGCTTTCAAGTTGGTTGCGGCCGCGAGGATGTCACGAGTGACTTTCGTCTGTGAGCGAACCACGAGACCATGATACTGACCGATGATTTTTTTCAATTCTTCCGGAGCGAGGCCAGTATTGACATCGACGGTGATGTTAGGAGTGGAGCGAAGAGCTTCTACACCTTTTTCAGAAATGGGATCGGAGACGAGGACGCGGTAATTGCTCATAGGGACGCTGCGTCGGTAGATGAGAAGCGGGTGGTATGCAAGTGGAAGTCGATTTGATTTCATGCATATCATTTCCAAAAGATGACTTGCTATATCTGTACAGCAGATTAGTTTTAAAGCATGCTAGCAATACGATTAGATCCGGAAATTGAAAGCCGTTTGGAGAAATTGGCAAAGAAGACGGGGCGGACCAAAACGTTTTATGCCAGAGAAGCGATTCTTGAGCATCTTGATGATCTTGAGGATATTTACCTAGCTTCACAACGTTTGGCAGAACGTGCGAAGACTTATTCGGCAGAAGAAGTGAAGCATGAGCTGGGTTTATAGATTCGATGAGCGAGCTCTGAAAGATTTGCGCAAGCTTGGTAAGCAAGCCCAGCGTGAGATCATCGATTATTTAGATGAGCGCGTTGCGGGTGATCAGGATCCGCGGCGTTTTGGCAAAGGACTCAAAGCGGAATTGGTAGGACTTTGGCGATATCGGGTAAGGAATTATCGTATCTTATGTCAGATTCAAGATGGAGAGCTTGTGGTGTTGGTGGTGGCGGTTGGACATCGCAAGGATGTTTATGATTGAGAGAAGGAAGTGTGGGGTTAGAGTTCCGACGTGCTTCACTGGTTTTCAGACGGAAAATTCCCATTATATCTCGCGCCGATGGCGGGGGTGACGGATTTGATTTTCCGTAGGATATGCAAGGAAATGGGTGCGGATGTGATGGTGACGGAGTTTGTCAGCGCGGAGGGAATCATGCAGGCGGATGATCGCACGCGAAAATATACCGAGTTCGATGAAGGGCAAAGGCCGGTTGGGGTGCAGTTGTTTGGCGCGGATGGCGAGCGGATGGGGGAGGCGGCGCGGAAGATTATTGATAAAGGTTTGGCGGGACGTATTCCGGATTTTATCGATATCAATTTCGGTTGTCCGGTGAACAAAGTGGTTTCGAGAAATGGCGGATCGTCTCTTTTGCGGGATTGTCCCTTGCTTGCGAGTGTGGCATTAGGCGTTGCGAAAGCCGTGGGTCACGATGTTCCAGTGACCGCGAAGATACGGATCGGTTGGGATGCGGACTCGGTCAACGCAGTGGAAGTGGCGAAGACTTTGGAGGATTGCGGGATGCGGGCGATTGCGGTGCACGGTAGGACCCGAGCGCAGGGATATTCTGGGGAGGCCGATTGGGAAACGATCGATGCTGTGGCGCGTGCGGTTAACGTTCCGGTGATTGGAAATGGTGATATTGCTTGTGGTGAAGATTTGGCGAAACGCAAACGCGAGACCGCGGTCAGTGGCGTGATGATAGGACGCGCCGCAATGCAACATCCGTGGGTGTTTCGTGAAGCGAAGCATTTTTTGGAAACCGGCAAAGTCATGGAAGCTGTGCCGCTAGAGGAAAGGTGGGCTTTGATTTTACGGCATTGTCGGATGGCTGTGGAAAGCAATCGATACGGCAATGAACGCCAGACGCTCACTGCGATGCGTGGTCGCTTGATGGCCTATTGCAAAGGATTTCCGGGGGCTAAAGAATTGCGTCAGAAACTCTGCCAAGTCGATTCGGTATCAGCTGTCGAGGGACTTGCGGAGGGTTCGATGAAAGTAAGTTAGATGTCCCAGATTGCTTTTTGAAGTTGCGAGATTTTGGCTTTTGGAGAAGCTCATGCTAATGAGCAAAACGAAAGTAGGATTTGTTGGAGTTGGTCGTATGGGTGCGAACATGGCGCGTCGTCTGGCGGATATGGATTATGAGGTGACGGCGATCTTTGATCATTTTCATCAGGTGGCGGAATCGGTTGCGGATGAGCTTGGTGCGAAGGCGATGACTTGTCTTGCGGATGTTACGGCGGCGGCGGATGTGATTTTTACGGTGGTGACCGATGACGCGGCGATGGAGGAAATTTTTGCCGGCGAGAATTCGTTACTCAAAGCGGCTGCGGGGAAAACCTTTATCCACTGCGCAACCGTGAGTCCGGAAGCACACATAAAAGCGGCGCAGGCAGCAGCAAAGGTCGGCGCGAAAACCTTGGCGGCGAGTATGGCGTCTTCGATCACGCAAGCGCGTCAGGGAACTTTATATCTCATGATAGGTGGAGAGGAAGAAACCTTCAAAGCGCATGAAGCGTTGCTTAAAGACATGTCGATCTCATTGCGTTATGTCGGCCCTGTGGAAAATGCGGCGCGGATCAAGGCTTTGGTTAACATGGTGATGAATATCAACACCGCGGGCCTCGCTGAAGGTCTTGGCTTGGGTGCGGCTCTCGGTCTGGACTTGAACATGCTCAGGGAAATTTTTGCTCAAACCGGTGCGAACTCACGCGTCTTAGAAACGGACAGCGACGATATGGTGGCTCGCGAGCATGATTGTTATTTCTCAGCATCGCACGCCGCGAAGGACAGTGGGATTGCAAACGCGATTGCCAACAAGGCCGGCGTGCACACGCCACTCTCGCGTGCGACCGAAGCCCAGTATCGGAAACTCATGGAACTTGGTTTGGGGGATTTGGATAAATCCGTGGTCGCGGAGCTGACTTTCCCGGGAAGAAATGGACAAAATCTCTAACACATGGAAACCAGTAGTCGCATTTTAAATAGCCAGGGTGAACGTCTCGATGTCGATTTTCATCAGGGAACTCACTTGGGCGCGATGGTGGTATTGGGTCATGGGGTTACGGGAAATAAAGACCGACCTCTGTTAGTGGCGATTGCCGAAGGTTTAGCGAAAAAAGGCTGGCCGTGCATTCGGTTTTCCTTTTCCGGAAACGGCGACTCCGAAGGGAAATTTGAAGATTCTAACATCACTAAAGAGGTCGATGATTTGCTGTCGATTCTGAACACCGTGCCGCAGGAAAAACGTATCGCTTATATCGGCCACAGCATGGGTGCAGCGGTGGGGGTGAAAACCGCATCGCGTGGGATGTTGATTCAATGTTTGATTTCGCTGGCAGGAATGGTGGACACCGCAGGTTTTGTGAAACGCGAGTTTGGCGATGTGGTGCCGGGAAAAGGTTTTATGTGGGATGAAGAAAATTGCCCGCTATCGGAAAATTATGTGAATGATTTAAACGAAATCAGCAGCATTCTGCCCGATGCGGCGACGGTTACTTGTCCATGGTTACTCATTCACGGAACGGAAGACGATGTGGTTCCAATTGAAGACAGTCGGAAAGCATTCGAAGCTGCTTGCTGCGATAAAAAGCTTATGGAGATTCCGGGAGGTGGTCACTCGTTTGATGCGGAATCTTATGGAGCCATCGTGGATAGCATCGACCTCTGGCTGAAGAAGAGCTTTGGGTAGGGAGAGACCATTGTTGCACGTACAAGCATATGTTCAGAAAAGAGGGTTCTCGCGCAAAGGCGCATAGACGTGAAGTGTGAGCTATAATGGAATGTATTTTTTAAAGATGGATATCCGAGGTTGTGATCGCTGACGATTTGTTACCTGTCTGACTACTTTGCGTCTTTGCGCCTTTGCGCCTTTGCGCGAGTCATTCTTTTTCACTACTTCGCATGTATCTTAGGTATTTCATTCAATTATGAGTTCCAATACGACTGGCGCATGATCTGAGACTTTTAGTGAAACATTCGGGAAGATCGTCGCTTGTTTTTTGGTGAAGCCAGAAGTGAAAATGTAATCAAAAGTGGTGGATTTGTAATCTTCGAAGCGTGGGTTGTTGCGCCAGGTGAGTCGGTCTTTTTGCGGGGTTTGATCCCAAGTGTTGTGAAAGCCTGATTTTGTTAGATCTGCGATAGCGGTGCAGAGGGGGAATTGCCCGTCGTGATTGGAATTGAAATCGCCACCGATGACCCAGCCGAGGATTTTTTGATCGGCATATTTTTTGGCCGTTTCATTTTTGTGGGCGATGATTTGTTTGATGGCCTCGGCGCGGGTGGTGGCGATGATTTTTTCCATTTTTGGGTCTTCGCTGCCACGATTGCTGCGGAGATGAACGCAGTAGGTCATGATCAGGCCGCCGTCGGGATGTTTGAGTGCGGCGAAGGCGAAACCACGATTGAGGCTGGGGAGGTTTTTGATGAATTTGTAGGGGACTTCGAATGCGCTGTGGGCTTCGAGTTTGGATGCGATGGCGCATTGTTGCGGGAATGGTTTTTTGTCTTCGAAGTTCAAAAATTTGGACATCACATGGATTTTTAAATCCGGGTTGTTTTTGATGAGTGCTTTGAGAGCGGTCTCGTCGCGGATTTCCTGAGCGAGGAAGATATCGGGATCCGCGGCAGCGACGATTTTTTGTGCGGCGTTGATGTGCTCGGTTTGTTCGGCCTTGGTGGCTTCGGCGTATCCGCCTGGAAACCATTTCACGTTCCATGACATCGCTTTCAGCGGTTCGGCGTAAGCTGCGGAGCACAGGAGTAGCCCGTGAAAGAGTGCGAGGAGGATGGATTTGATTGAGGGCATGGGTGGATTTTTATGGCTTAAATAGGCAGCTGTGAATCAAATTGGTATTGTGGCTTGCAGGTTGGCATGGGGATTGTCACTTTCTTTCATTATGAAACAAGCATCACTCCTGATTCGATGGTTCGCCGTTCTTTTCTTCGCACTGACATTCAGTGGCTTTGCTACAGCTGAGGATGTCACACCTAAAAAGCAGGAACCAAAGAGTTTGGACCAGATCATTGATGAGTTATTTGGATTGGCGACGGGACCATTTGTGAACGCAGTCTTCTATCCTTTGGCTACAGACATTGATGTAGATAAGGTTTCCAAAATGCCGCAAAATTTGACCCTTCCAGCTCCTGGGGGAGCGGATGAGTGGTTCTATCGCGCGGATGAGAAGAGCGAGTGGCAGCGAGTCACGGTCGATAAAAATGAAGAGGGTCTCTATTGCGAGGAGCTAGGGATGGCGGCAACGGGCAGCGGCACGGTGAAAGCGTTTTCCGGACAATGGACACCCGCGAAATTTAAAATTTTCCTAGTGATTTTCTGGTTGGCCGCAGCTGGAGTAATTCTAACAATCGTTTTCAAATTCATCAACATCCGAGCCTTTGGACTGGCGATGCGCACGGTGCGTGGCAAATACAGCTTGGATACCGATCCAGGATCCGTCACCCATTTCCAAGCCCTGACCGCAGCAGTTTCAGGAACGGTGGGCTTGGGTAATATTGCTGGTGTGGCAATTGGTATTCATAGTGGTGGACCCGGTGTTGCGTTTTGGTTGTTCTTGAGCGGGTTTTTAGGGATGTCCACGAAGTTTGCAGAATGCACGCTCGGTGTGAAATATCGGATTTTTGATACGGAAAAAAATGTGCACGGCGGGCCGATGTATTATTTGCGTTTGGGGCTGGAAGAACGGGGGCTTAAATCAATAGGCATGGTGCTCGCGTTTTTCTTCGCGATCTTCTGCGTCTTTGCCTCGTTTGGCGGAGGTAATATTTTCCAGGTCAATCAAGTCACGACCCAATTGATCAACATCACGGGTGGCGGTGATTCGTTCTTTTTTGATAAACAATGGGTGTTCGGTTTGATCATGGCTTTGATGACGGCCTTGGTGATCATTGGCGGAATCAAAGGCATCGCCAAGGTGACCGATAAATTGGTGCCCTTCATGTGCATCACTTATGTGGTGAGCTGTTTGTTGGTTTTGATCGTTAATGCCTCGCACATCATTCCTGCGCTGCAGATGATTATGACGGAAGCGTTCCAACCGCGTGCGGCAATTACGGGCGGACTGGTGGCTGCCTTTATCTGGGGAATGCGTCGTGCTACTTTCTCAAACGAAGCAGGTATCGGTTCAGCACCCATCGCGCATGCTGCGGCGAAAACTCGTCGTCCCGCATCGGAGGGTGTGGTCGCGCTGTTAGAGCCGTTTCTCGATACGGTTGTGATTTGCACGATGACGGCATTGGTCTTGTGTGTGACGATGAATTTCGAGGGTAGCAATTCGGCTAATTACGAGATCAACGGCCATTCTTATGTGCTTGGTGCTGCGGGAACAGGTTTCAAAGAAGGGATAGCAATGACATCCGCTGCATTTGAGACCATTCACACTTCATTTAAATATGTTTTGTTCTTATGTGTGTTCCTCTTCGCGTTTTCGACCCTAATCACTTGGAGTTATTATGGCCTGCAGGCATGGCAATATTTGTTCGGGAAAAAGGCGATTACCGCATGGGTCTATAAAGTGATTTTCTGCCTGATTATCATTGTTGGTTCGTCGGCATCGATGGCCAACGCGACGGATTTCTCCGATGCCTCCTTGTTTGCGATGAGTATTCCAAACTTGATCGGTGTTTATCTGCTATTGCCGATTGTGCGCTCTGAGCTCGCTCGTTTTGTCTCGTTTGCTAAACGGGTCGATGACGGTGCTACGGTAGAAGAGGCTGACGCTGCTGACCGTAAGCACGAGTCGTAACAGGCATGGCACGAGAGTATAAAATTCAGCGCAAGGCAACGTCTTCGTTTTCTGGCATAGATTATGAGCGTGCTCTGAATGAAGAGCAGTATCGGGCGGTGAGCTCACCACCTGGTAAGGTGTTGGTGATCGCCGGGGCTGGGTCGGGGAAAACGCGGACGCTGACCTATCGGGTTTCTTGGTTGTTAGATGGAGGCGAGCAGGCGCGTAATATTTTGCTGCTGACCTTCACCAACAAAGCCGCTCGCGAAATGGTCGAGCGGGTTAAAAGTTTGGTGGCAGGGGATGTCGCGGATTTATGGGCGGGAACGTTTCACTCGATTTGTAATCGGATTCTTCGCAGGCATGCGGAAGAGATTGGTTTCACGAAATCGTTTTCGATTCTGGATAGAGATGATCAGAAATCGCTGATGAAAGGTGTGGTCGCGGCTTGCGATATCGATACGAAGCAACGTCGCTTTCCAAAACCCGATGTGCTGATCTCGTTATACAGTTTGATCGCTAATACAGGCGCTACTCTGGAACAGGTGTTGGTAGCGAGGTATCCGTATTTTCTCGACTGGATGGACGAGCTCGAAAAAGTCCATGACGCGTATGTCAAAAAGAAGCGCGCGACAAACTCGGTGGATTTCGACGATATGCTACAGCTCACCGTTGAGTTGTTAAAAAACCATCCGTCTGTCCTGGAAATTTATCGGAAACGTTTCCGCAATATTTTGGTCGATGAGTATCAGGATACCAACGCCGTGCAGAGTGAGTTGATCGATTTGCTGGCTGGCGAATCGAATAGCCTGATGGCGGTGGGGGACGATTCGCAATCGATCTATTCATGGCGTGGGGCGGAGGTGGATCATATTTTGAATTTCCAGAAACGTTATCCAGAATCGGTCATCCACACGATCGAGACCAATTACCGCAGCGTGCCGGAGATTTTAGATTTATCCAACGCCGCAATCTCTGCGAACAAGATGCGGTTTGAGAAAAATTTGAAATCGTCCCGCACGGAAGTGGGGGCGAGGCCGGCGTTGGTACCAGTGGAGGATCCGACCAGCCAAGCAGCGTTTGTCGCGCAGCGGATGTTGGAACTGAGGGAAGAAGAGGGGATAGAGCTAACAGAAATGGCGGTGCTTTATCGCGCGCATTTTCAGAGTTTGGAAATCCAGATGGAACTCACCCGACGCGGAATTCCGTTTTCGATCACCAGCGGACTCAGATTTTTCGAACAAGCACACATTAAAGATGTGGCAGCGTTTTTGCGTTTCGTGACCAACCGCAAGGACGAGGTCAGTTTCAAAAGGATGGTGGAACTGTTGCCTAGCTGCGGACCCGGCGCGGCGGAAAAACTCTGGCAGAAATGGTTGCGCGATCCTTTATCCGGAAATCCCGAGCCTCCAGCTAAGTGGTCGGATGTCTTTTTAGGCTACCCCGTGCCTAAAAAAGCTGCAAAGCATTGGGAGCAGTTTTGTTACACCCTCGACGAATTGACCCCGAACGGAACTTTCGCAACTCCTGCGGAAATGATCTTCAGCGTGCTCGAGGGGGTCTACGACGAGTATTTAAAAGAAAGTTTTGAAAATTACGAGGGACGGCGTGGCGATATCGAGCAACTCATCCAATACAGCGGAACGTTTGAGGATATCTTGGAATTTCTTGCTCAGCTCTCCCTGATGAGCACCACCGATGGCGAGCCAACCGGTGAAAAGGCTGAGACCGACGACGATAAAGTTACCTTGTCATCCATCCACCAAGCCAAAGGCCTTGAGTGGAAAGTGGTGTTTTTGATCTGGCTGGTCGACGGACAGTTTCCCAACGGTCGTATTCTAGAGGCAGACGATGACGCAGCCTTCGAAGAGGAAAGACGCTTATTCTATGTGGCTCTCACCCGGGCGAAGGATCAGCTCTATTTAACCTATCCGATGATGAACCCGAAAAGCTACACGGGCGATGTGCTCTGCCGGCCATCGCGCTTTTTGGAGGATTTTCCGAAACACCTCGTCGAGGTCTGGAACGTTGGAAATGAATGGGTCGACGACGAACCTTTCTGATTTACGACACATTTTTTTAGGCTAAGTCCAAAATAATATCTTTTTTATCGATTTTTGCCATTATTACCGGTTTGTTGATTGGCTGAAATCCCGTAAAATAAAGGGTTTGAGAGAAAGTTGCAAAACAACCACATTTTTTTTGACAGAGTGCAACTCTTTGATAGTCTCCGCCCGCTCTTCCCCACAGCAGCAGGGGTGCCGCGCCCAGTCTCACGTTAAAAATGTGACAGGACGCGGTTCTTTTGTCGTTAGAAAGGATGAGCTCACAACAATCCACATTGCTCGTGTAGCTCAGGGGTAGAGCGCATCCTTGGTAAGGATGAGGTCGGGGGTTCAATTCCCCCCACGAGCTCCATGATACACTAGCAAAAACTTCTCAGAAACTTCTCAGCGAAATCAATACGAAAATGGCCAAAGAACAATTCCAACGCAACAAGCCGCACGTTAACATCGGCACCATCGGTCACGTCGACCACGGCAAAACCACACTCACAGCAGCGATCACCAATACGCTTGCTGAAAAAGGTTTCGCCCAGAAAAAATCCTACGCGGACATCGATGCTGCTCCAGAAGAGCGTGAGCGCGGTATCACGATCAACACTGCACACGTTGAATACGAAACCGAAAAGCGTCACTATGCACACGTTGACTGCCCAGGACACGCCGACTACGTGAAAAACATGATCACCGGTGCTGCTCAAATGGACGGCGCTATCCTCGTGGTTTCCGCTGCTGACGGCCCAATGCCTCAGACACGTGAGCACATCCTTCTTGCTCGCCAAGTCGGTGTTCCTGCTCTCGTTGTTTTCATGAACAAGGTTGACCTTGTTGATGATGCAGAACTCATCGAGCTCGTCGAAATGGAGATCCGCGATCTTCTTTCCTCTTACGATTTCCCAGGTGATGAAATCCCTATCGTTGCCGGTTCCGCTGTGAAAGCCCTCGAAGGCGATCCAGTGCACATGGCAAACGTCAACAAACTCATGGACGCAGTGGATTCCTATATCCCTGAGCCAGAGCGTCCAATCGACAAAACCTTCCTCATGCCTATCGAGGACGTGTTCTCCATTGAAGGTCGCGGCACTGTCTGCACCGGTCGTGTTGAGCGTGGCATCATCAAGAAGATGGAAGAAGTTGAAATCGTTGGTATCCGTGACACACAGAAAACCACCGTTACCGACATCGAAATGTTCCGTAAACTTCTCGACGAAGGTCGTGCAGGTGACAACGTCGGACTTCTCGTTCGTGGTCTCAAGAAAACTGATGTTGAGCGCGGCCAAGTTATGGCTAAGCCAGGCACCGTTAAAGGTCACACCGTTTTCAAATCCGAGATCTACGTTCTTTCCAAAGAAGAAGGTGGCCGCCACACCCCGTTCTTCTCGAACTATCGTCCTCAGTTCTACTTCCGCACGACAGACGTGACTGGTAGCATCAAGCTCCCAGAAGGAGTCGAAATGGTGATGCCTGGTGATAACATCAACCTCGAAGTTGAACTCATCAACCCAATCGCTATGGAACCAACCATGCGTTTCGCTATCCGCGAAGGTGGCCGTACCGTAGGTGCAGGTCGCGTTGGTGAAATCATCAAGTAAGACAAATTAACGGTGCATCGTTTCGTGAAAACGAAAGGATGAGCCAAGCTCTTGGGGCACCCCGCTAAAATCGGGGTGCCCTAAAGTCGCCTCAAAACCTAACATATTCTCAACCTAACGCGTCAGTAGTTCAATTGGTAGAGCGTCGGTCTCCAAAACCGAATGTTGGGGGTTCGAGTCCCTCCTGGCGTGCCACTTTCCGTTATCCTCTCACAGCGAATGAAATTTCTCGAATACATCAAGATCAATGACAGTTGGGTCGCTACTGGAATCGTCTATGCGATCCTTTTAGTTCTGCTTATCTTATTGATCAAAAATCTTGCAAAAGTTTCCAGCTTCGTCGGTGAGGTCAAAGGAGAACTTCGTAAAGCCAGCTGGCCTTGGGATTCTGATCCTAAAGCACGTGGCTTCAAAAAATACAAAGAACTCGTCGACTCCACGATCGTGGTTCTCATTGCAGTGATCCTCCTCGCAGGCTTTGTGCAAATCTGGGACTTCCTACAAGTCTACGTGGTCGGCTTCCTGACCAAGCTTTTCATCTAATTCTACTCACTCTCCGCTAAACCCTTTTTCTCCAATGCCAAATCCCAAAGAATATAAAGACCAATGGTATGTTGTCCAAGTGCTCTCGGGCATGGAAGGCAAGGTGCGTGATCGCATCGCCCGTCAGGTTGAAGCTGAGGAAATGCAGGACTACATCCGCGAGGTGCTTGTCCCAACCGAGATCGTTTCTGAAATCAAACGCGGCAAGAAAACCGAGACGAAGAAAAAGTTTTTCCCAGGTTACATCATCGTAAACATGTATTTGGCTACAGCTGATAACCAACTTGTTGAAAAGACATGGTTCTTCATCAAGGAAATCGAAGGGGTGATCGGCTTCGCCGGCACCAAAGATCGCCCAACCCCCATGCGCCCACGCGAAGTTGAGGCCATGCTATCCCAAATTCAAGAACGCGAAGAAACTGTTCGCCCTGCAATTTCCTTCGAAGTCGGAGACACGGTCAAAGTCGCCGATGGTCCTTTCCAATCTCAAAACGGCGTGGTCGAGGAAATCGACCCAGAGCGTGGAAAACTCCGCGTCGCCGTCGATATCTTCGGACGCACCACCCCAGTCGAACTCGAATACTGGCAGGTTGAGCGCGAATGATACCCCTGAATTTCAAATCACCACTTAAGACAATCTTTTACCCAATTTTTAAATACTAATACCATGGCCAAGGAAGTTATCAAAATCATCAAACTCCAGATTCCTGCTGGAGCAGCCAACCCATCTCCACCAGTCGGACCAGCTCTCGGTCAAGCAGGTGTGAACATCATGGGATTCTGCAAAGAGTTCAACGCTGCGACCCAATCCCAGTCTGGCGACATACTTCCTGTCGTGATTTCTGTCTATAAAGACAAATCCTTCACCTTCATCACTAAGCGTCCACCTGCAGGTAACTTGCTCAAAAAAGCAGCTGGCCTCGCATCCGGTTCCGGTGAGCCTAACAAGAAAAAAGTCGGCAAAATTTCCAAAGCCAAGCTCATGGAAGTCGTGAATATCAAAATGCCTGACCTCAACACCAAAGATCCAGAAGCAGCAGCTCGCATTCTCGCAGGCACTGCTCGCCAAATGGGACTCGAAGTAGAAGGAATGTAAAATACTCTCAGTCCGTTGATCGCTTCAAATCGGTCTGCGGACACCGCAAGAGGGTGAGTCAACCGACTCATCCGTTATCACTGCAAACCAACAAAACACATGTCAAAACAACGCAGCAAACGCTACAGAAAAGCCGCCGAACAGGTTGGCTCCGATAAATCCTACTCTCTCAAGGATGCGATCAGCACCATGAAGAGCCTGCCAGCACCGAAGTTCACACCTACCGTGACTCTTTCGTTCAAGCTTGGTGTCGACCCACGGAAGAGCGACCAAATGGTCCGCGGCTCCGTATCCCTTCCTCACGGATCGGGTAAAAACGTCCGCGTCGTCGTATTCGCACAAGGTGCCGCTGCTGAGGCCGCCGTTGCTGCTGGTGCCGAACACGTCGGTTACGATGATCTGATCAAGAAAATTCAAGAAGGTTTCGTCGACTTCGATTCCGCCATCGCCACTCCAGATGCCATGGCCGAAGTTCGTAAAATCGCTCGTGTCCTCGGACCTCGTGGTTTGATGCCTAACCCAAAAACCGGCACGGTCACCGATGACGTAGCGAAAGCCGTCAAGGAAGTTAAAGCCGGTCGTATCGATTACAAACTTGATAAAAACGGCAACATCTCAGGAGCTATCGGCAAAGCCAGCTTTGACGAAGTTCAACTCGAAGAAAACGCTCGTGCGTTCCTCGATAGCGTGGTCCGCTCCAAGCCAGCTTCCGCAAAAGGAAACTTCGTACAAGCCGTGACTCTCGCTGCTTCCATGCTTCCGGGTCTACCACTCGAGGCAGCCTCTTACACCACCAAAGCAACCGCATAACCCCAGCACCCAACGACCATGAATCCAGACAAACAAATCATCATCAATGGACTGCTGTCACGTGTCAACGAGTCTCCTTATGTGATCGTCATCGATTACACCGGCCTCACCGTTCCTCAGTTCAGCGAGCTTCGCAATCGCTTGGGTGACAACGGCGCCAAGTGCACCGTTGCTAAGAACAGCTATATGCGCAAAGCCCTTTCCGAAGCGGGGCTTCCCGATGTCGGTGCGGACCTTGTCGGTCAAACCGCCTTCATCACCGGAAACTCCGAAGTGTTCTCAACTGCAAAAGTTCTCAAGAATTTCGAAAAGGAATTCAAGAAACCTGAAATGAAGGTCGGCATCCTCGGTTCCGATATCCTCGATTCCGCCAAGCTCAAGATGCTTGCCGATATCCCTTCTCGCGAAGCAGTTCTCTCACAACTTCTCGGCCTCATCAACGAGCCAGCAACCCGCATCGCACGTATCCTGCTCGAGAAATTCGATCCAGAGCGCGCGCATTTCAAATCAGCAGAATCAACCCCTGAAGAAGCAGCTGCCGAATAATAAACAATCTGAATGGATGGTCTGTCGCGTCTCCACGCAATGACCTGATTAACAATGGTTCCTCGTCGATTTCCCAGCTGGGAAATTGAAATCTCCGGAAGCTCCGGGGGCGACGATACCGCAACGGAGAAAATAACATGTCAAATATTGCAAACCTCGTAGAAGAACTCGGCAAGCTTACCGTTCTGGAAGCTGTCGACCTCGTTAAACAACTCGAAGAAACCTGGGGCGTCTCCGCAGCAGCTGCTGTCGCCGCCGGTCCTGCCGCCGCGGCTGGTCCTGCTGAAGCCGCCGAAGAGAAAACTGAGTTCAATGTCGTCATCACTGATGCCGGTGCTAACAAGATCGCTGTCATTAAGGCAGTTCGTGAAGTTGCTCCTGGACTCGGCCTTGCTGATGCCAAGAAACTCGTCGAAAGCGCACCTGCTAACATCCTTGAAGGTGTTGCCAAGGACGCTGCCGAAACCGCCAAGAAAAAGCTTGAAGAAGCTGGCGCGAAAATCGAGCTCAAGTAATTCGTTACGGATTTTACCCGGAGCGGTTCCGCCGCTCCGGGCATTTTCCAGAAAAACAATCATTCAATAATTTGCAAAATCGGAACCGACGCGTGACACCACTCAGAACCGCGGCATTACGCGTCGCTCCCGACTATTTGTATTCTTCTCATATCTCCTGATCCTAACTCTGCTCGAACCTTTACCGGCTCGGGCTCAAACTCGTAACACCCACCACTACCCCACATCATGGCTGAACGTCTCTATTTTGGTAAATTTGAAGAGGTCATTGACCCACCTAACCTCATTGAAGTCCAGAGCAGGTCTTACGACGATTTCTTACAAAAAGATGTCGCTCCTGGTGATCGCTCCGATGCTGGCTTGCAAGCCGTCTTCCGTGAAGTTTTCCCGATCAAGTCATATGACGAAGCTATTGAATTGGATTTCGTTTCCTACGATATCGAAGATCCAAAAATCACTTCGCTTGAATCTCTCCGCAACAGCGAATCATTCTCCGCTGCTCTCTATGTGACCTTCAAACTGAAGGATGAGACTGGCACCAAAAAAGAGCGAGTCTACATGGGTGAGCTCCCAATGATGACCCGTCGTGGTACTTTCATCATCAACGGTGCCGAGCGCGTGATCGTATCACAGCTCCACCGTTCACCCGGTATCTGCTTTGAAACTTCTCAGCATCTTAACGGAAAAATGCTGCATAGCTTCCGCATCATTCCTGACCGTGGTTCATGGTTGGAAGTGCAATTCGATACCAACGATCTGCTTTACGTTTACCTCGATCGCCGTCGCCGTCGTCGTAAATTCCTAGCTACCACTTTCCTTCGCGTTCTCGGTTACCCAACCGATCGCGATATCGTCAGCCACTTCTACTCGATCGAAAACCTCGCTCTTGGCACCAAGATCGACGAAGCAGAACTCGGTCACAAAGTTCCTTTCGAAGACATCCTCGACGGAGAACTCGTCATTGCCAAAGCCTACGAGCCGCTTACCGCAGGCATCGTGAAACAATTGGTAAGCCTCGGTCATAAAAAACTTGAGGTCATCGACGGCCGCGAAGACGAGATCCTTCTCAAGTCCCTCCGCAAAGATCCTGCGAAAGACGAAGAATCAGCTCTCAAAGACATCTATCGCAAACTTCGCCCAGGTGATCCACCGACCGCATCCAACGCTCGCGCCCTTCTCAAGCGTCTGTTCTTCGATGCGAAGAAATATGACCTTACCCGCGTCGGCCGTTACAAAATCAACCAGAAGCTCGGCATCAGCGTTGATTCCGATCAACGCATCATGGTTCCTGAGGATTTCCTCGCTGCCGTTCGTTACATTCTCAAACTGAAAAAAGGTGAGGGTGTTATCGACGATATCGATCACCTTGGCTCACGCCGCGTGCGTGCTGTCGGTGAGCTTCTTGCTAACCAGTGCCGCGTCGGTCTTGCCCGCACAGAGCGTTTGGTTAAAGAACGCATGACTTTGTTCGATGTGAACATCGAGGGCATGACTCCACAGAAACTCATCAACCCGAAAGCGCTTTCCGCTGTCGTCCGTGATTTCTTCGGTCGTTCACAGCTTTCCCAGTTCATGGACCAGACCAACCCTCTGGCGGAGCTGACTCACAAACGTCGCCTTTCCGCACTCGGACCAGGTGGTCTGAACCGCGATCGCGCAGGCTTCGAAGTCCGCGACGTTCATCCTTCCCATTATGGCCGTATCTGCCCGATTGAAACTCCTGAGGGTCCAAACATCGGTCTGATCAACTCGATGTGCACATACGCACGTATCAACGAGTTCGGATTCATCGAGACTCCTTACCGCAAGGTGAAAAACGGTAAAGTTACTAATGAGATCGAATACCTAACAGCTGACCAAGAGGAAAACTACCTCATCGCTCAGGCATCCAACGTGATCGATAAAGCAGGTCGTTTCGAAAACGAGCGCATCGATGCTCGTGAGCGTGGTGAATTCATCGAGTCCACACCTGCGGAAGTTCATTATATGGACGTCTCGCCGAAACAACTCGTTTCAGTTGCTGCCGGTTTGATTCCTTTCCTTGAACACGATGACGCGAACCGCGCACTCATGGGTTCTAACATGCAACGCCAGGGCGTGCCGCTTCTCGTTTCCGAATCTCCACTCGTTGGAACCGGTCTCGAAGGTAAAGCTGCTCGCGACTCCCGCGCTGTTGTGGTTTCGGAAGCCGACGGCATCATTGCCGCGGCAACCGCAGAAATCATCATCACCACTGCCGATGGTAAACTTCCTGTTTCTGACGAAAAATTCCTCAGTGAACCTGAGTCGGTTAAAACCAACGTTGCCAAAGGTATCTTCGCTTACCCGCTGCGTAAGTTCATGCGTTCCAACGCAGGAACCTGCATCAACCAGAAGCCTATCGTCAAACTCGGCCAGAAAATCAAAAAAGGCCAAGTCCTTGCTGACGGACCGAATACGGAAAACGGCGAACTCGCCATCGGCCGAAACGTCCTCGTCGCATTCATGCCATGGAACGGCTACAACTTCGAGGATGCGATCGTCATCTCAGAGCGCGTAGTGAAAGACGATGTTTACACCTCGATCCATATTTCCGAGTTCGATGTTGCAGCTCGAGATACCAAACTCGGCCCTGAGGAAATCACTCGTGATATTCCGAACGTCGGTGAAGAGGCGCTCCGTAACCTCGACCACGACGGTATCATCCGCATCGGTGCAGAAGTGAAACCTGGCGATATTCTCGTCGGTAAAATCACTCCGAAATCCGAGACCGAGCTTGCTCCAGAAGAGCGCCTTCTTCGTGCGATCTTCGGTGAAAAAGCCGCTGACGTTAAAGATACCTCACTCCGCGTTCCTTCAGGTTGTAACGGTATCGTTCAAGATGTTCGTGTTTCCTCACACGGTCTCGCTAAGAAACGTGCTGAAAAAGTCGATCCTGTTGAACTCAAGAAACAACTCAAAAAGATCAACGACGAGCACAAGAAAAAGGCTGACAAACTTACCGACGACCTCACTGAGAAACTCTCTGACATTCTGTTAGGTGAGAAAATTCCTCTCGACGTTGTCAACGCTCAGACTGGTGAAATCATCATCCCTGCGAACCGTAAGATCACCAAGACCTTGCTCCGCAAACTTGCTTCGGTTCATGATCATATCGAAATCGATCCTTCTCCGATCCGTAACAAGATCGTCGAAATTATCAATTCCTTCGAAAGCCGCTTCCAAGAACTCGATACCGATCGCGAACGCAAACTCGATTCCCTCGAGTCTGGCGACGACGTCGATCCAGGCGTGATCAAAGAAGTCAAAGTGTTTATCGCTGCCAAGCGCAAGCTCTCGGTCGGTGACAAAATGGCCGGACGCCACGGTAACAAAGGTGTGGTTGCAACCATCGTTCCTGAAGAAGATATGCCTTATCTTCACGACGGAACTCCAGTTGATATCTGCCTCAACCCACTCGGCGTGCCTTCACGGATGAACGTCGGTCAGGTTCTTGAAACTCACCTCGGTGTTGCTGCAAAAGCACTCGGCTTCAAAGTTGCGACCCCAATTTTCGACGGCATCAAAGAAAACATCATCTGGGACTTCATGTCCGAGGCGAAAAAAGTCGACGGTGTGAAAATGGTCGGCGGTGGAGAGAAAGCCCGCGAGCGTAAACCAAATGAGCCAGAAGGTCGGGGTTACACCTGGATCGGTGACGGCAAAGATGGCAGCACCGCTGGTAAGTCCACTCTTTATGACGGCCGCACTGGTGAGGCTTTCCACAACCCAGTTGTGGTCGGAATGATCTACATGCTCAAACTCGGTCACCTTGTCGCTGATAAGATTCACGCACGTGCCGTTGGTCCATACTCGCTCGTCACCCAGCAGCCGCTCGGTGGTAAAGCGCAATACGGTGGTCAGCGCTTCGGTGAGATGGAGGTCTGGGCACTCGAAGCTTACGGTGCCGCTTACACGCTCCAAGAAATTCTAACTGTTAAGTCTGACGACGTTCAAGGACGCACGCGCATCTATGAAGCCATCGTCAAAGGCGATAATAACCTCGAAGCCGGGACTCCGGAATCGTTCAACGTTCTCATCAAAGAGATGCAATCGCTCGGCCTCGATGTCCGCCCTGGACGCCAAGGTCAATCGAATCACGGTTCACCACTCTCTTCCGGTGGAATGGATGACTTCTCTCTTGATGATCTCACCCTCTAATTAGAAACGCGAAACCAACCCAACAATCCTAACAATTACCTATTATGAGTGTAGACAATAACCTTCGCGAAATCTTTGGCGTGGACGAGCGTCCTGAAGCCTTCGATCAAGTTTCCATCACTGTGGCATCTCCGGAAATCATCCGTAGCTGGTCAAAAGGTGAGGTGAAAAATCCTGAAACCATCAACTACCGTACCTTCAAGCCAGAAAAAGGCGGCCTCTTCTGTGAGCGCATTTTCGGACCAACCCGTGACTGGGAGTGTGCTTGCGGAAAATACAAACGCATCAAACACAAAGGCGTGGTTTGCGATCGTTGCGGTGTCGAAGTTACCCTTAGCCGCGTCCGTCGCGAGCGCATGGGTCACATCGAGCTCGCGGTTCCAGTTTCTCACATCTGGTTCTACAAGTGCATGCCTTCACGTATTGGCTTGATGCTCGATATGAGCGCACGTCAGCTTGAGCGCGTCATTTACTATGAAGATTACGTTGTAACCGATCAGGGTAACACCGCTCTCGAAGTTGGACAACTTCTAACCGAAGTTGAACTCCGCGAAGCTGAAGATACCTACGGCGACGGCTCATTCAAAGCAATGATGGGTGCAGAAGCTATCATGGAGCTTCTCAAACAAATCGACCTCGCTTCACTTGCCGTGAAACTTGAGGAAGAGCTCGGCACCACCAAGTCCAAACAGAACAAGAAGAAGCTTTCGAAGCGTTTGAAAATCACTCAAGGCTTCGCTGCTTCCAAAACTCGTCCCGAGTGGATGATTCAATTGGTGCTTCCTGTTATTCCTCCAGACCTTCGTCCGCTGGTGCCTCTCGAAGGTGGACGTTTCGCGACTTCCGATCTCAACGATCTCTATCGCCGCGTCATCAACCGTAACAACCGTCTCAAAAACTTGCTCCTTCTCAAAACTCCGGAAGTCATTATCCGGAATGAAAAACGCATGCTTCAAGAGGCTGTCGATGCGCTCTTCGACAACGGCCGTCACGGCCGCGCCGTCACTGGTGCTGGCAACCGCCCACTCAAATCCCTTAGCGACATGCTCAAAGGTAAAGGCGGTCGTTTCCGTCAGAACCTTCTTGGTAAGCGCGTCGACTACTCCGGACGTTCGGTTATCGTTATCGGTCCCGATCTCAAACTCGGTCAGTGCGGTCTTCCGAAGAAAATGGCTCTTACTTTGTTCGAACCATTCATCATTCGCCGCCTGAAAGAACTTGGCTACTGCCACACCGTTCGTTCCGCGAAGAAGATGATCGATCGCAAGACGACGGAAGTCTGGGACATCCTTGCAGAAGTAACCAAAGGACATCCTATCCTTCTGAACCGCGCTCCAACACTTCACCGCCTCTCGATCCAAGCTTTCGAACCGAAACTCATCGAAGGCTCCGCGATCCGCGTTCACCCGCTCGTTTGTACCGCATACAACGCGGACTTCGACGGTGACCAAATGGCTGTCCACGTTCCTCTCTCGATCGAAGCTCAGATGGAGTGCCGTCAGTTGATGCTTGCACCTAACAACATCTTCTCACCTGCATCCGGTCGCCCGATCACGGTTCCTTCCCAAGATATCATTCTTGGAACTTACTATCTAACATGGGCCGGCATCCGCACCCAAGTGGATCGCGACAAGCAAGAGCACCTGCCACTGTTTGAAAACTCCTCGGAAGTCGAGTTCGCCATCGCTTCACGCAAGATCGATTACCATTCTTGGATCCGTATCCGTAACCAAGACTTCGGTAAGAAAACTGTTTACGGTGAATCCGATCTCAAAATCATCGAGACCACTCCGGGCCGCGTTCGTTTCAACGAAATCTGGCCACTTGAACTCGGTTTCTACAACAAAACCGTCGGTAAAAAACAAATCGGCGACATCATCTGGCGTTGCACTCAAGCTGCCGGTAAGAAGAAAACGGTTGAGGTTCTCGATAAACTGAAATCCCTTGGCTTCATGGAGGCGATGCGTTCCGGTATCTCTATCGGTATCGTTGACATGCTCATCCCCGAAGAGAAACCAGAGGTTATCGCCAAGGCCTACGAAGAAGTCGAAAAAGTTTCGAAGCAATATCGCAACGGTGTCATCACCAACGGCGAGCGCTATCAGAAAGTCGTCGACATCTGGACTCAAGCCACCGACACCATCGCCAACGCCCTCTATCGCAAGATCGAGTATAACGAAGGCAAGAAAAAGGCATCGCCTCTGTTCATGATGGTCGATTCCGGTGCGCGGGGTAACAAATCCCAGATCAAACAGCTCGGTGGTATGCGCGGTCTGATGGCAAAACCATCCGGCGAGATCATCGAACGTCCGATTATTTCTAACTTCCGCGAAGGTCTCTCCGTGCTTGAGTATTTCATCTCCACTCACGGTGCCCGTAAAGGTCTCTCCGATACCGCTCTGAAAACGGCGGACTCCGGTTACATGACTCGTAAGCTCGTCGACGTCGCCCAAGACGTGATCGTTTTCCAACAGGATTGCGGCACAGCCAACGGCATCGCAGTCGAAGCGATCTACGACGGTGACGAAGAAGTCGCATCACTCTCCACTCGTATCTACGGACGCGTTTCCTGCGAGCAGGTCAAAGATCCTGTATCCGGTGAGGTCATCGTCAAAATTGACGACGTCATCACGGAATCCCAAGCGAACGCGCTTGAGAAAATCGGTCACGAGAAACTCAAAATCCGTTCGGTTCTCACTTGTGAAGCCGACCGCGGTTGCTGCGCAAACTGCTACGGCCTCAACCTCGCAACTGGCCTTCCAGTCAAGATCGGTGAAGCTGTCGGCATCATTGCTGCTCAGTCCATCGGTGAACCAGGAACACAGCTTACCATGCGTACCTTCCACGTCGGTGGTGTTGCTGCTGCAACCTTCAAACAACCGATCATCAAAACCAAAAACGGTGGACGCCTCGTTTACAAAGACCTACGGGTTGTTCAAGACTCGGATGGTAATTGGGTGGCACTCAATAAAAACGGTTCGGTCTCGATCCGTGACAAAGGCGGCCTAGAACTCGAAAGCCACTCCATCATCATCGGTTCCATCATCTCCACCAAAGACGGTGAAGATGTTAAAAAAGGCGATACCATTGTAACATGGGATCCTTACAACGTGCCGATTCTCACCGAGAAACCCGGTAAGGTTGAATTCCGCGACATGATCCTCGGCATCACCGTTGCTTCTGAAGTTGATAAAGAAACCGGCAAAAAAGGAACGATGGTTACCGAGCACAAAGAGGATCTCCATCCTCAGGTTTGCATCACCGATCCGAAAACCGGAGAGGTCATCATCAGTTACTCCATTCCTGTTGGCGCTCACCTTTCCGTTAAAGAAGGCGAAGTTGTAACTGGGGGAACTCAGCTTGCGAAAACCCCACGTAAAGTGGCCCGCACCAAAGATATCACCGGTGGTCTCCCACGCGTTGCCGAGCTCTTCGAAGCTCGCAAACCGAAAGAGTCCTGCGTCATCGCGAAAATCGAAGGCGACGTTTCATTCGGTGGAAACGTCCGCGGTAAGAAAAAGGTCATCGTTACCGATTCGACTACTGGCGAACAAGTCGATCACCTCGTCCCGATGGGCAAACACATCATTGTTACGGAAGGCGACAAAGTGAAACGCGGCGATCAAATCACGGAAGGACCTGTTTCTCCGGAAGATCTTCTCGAAGCCTGCGGCGCGACCGAACTACAAGAACACCTTGTGAACGAAGTACAATCCGTTTACCGCGTCCAAGGCGTGGAAATCAACGACAAGCACATCGAGGTGATCGTTCGTCAGATGCTCCGTAAGGTGAAAATCACCGATCCGGGCGATGCCGATCAATTCCTCTGGGGTGATCAAGTCGAGCGCACCACCTTCAAAAAGGTCAACGCCGAGATCGTTGCCAACGGTGGTAAGCCTGCCGAAGGCGAGCCAGTATTACTTGGTATCACCAAAGCCTCTTTGGAAACCGATTCGTTCATCTCCGCCGCTTCCTTCCAAGACACCACCCGTGTTCTTACCGAAGCAGCGACCCTTGGTCGTATCGATTACCTCACCGGATTCAAAGAAAACGTCATCATGGGTCACCTCATCCCAGCGGGCACCGGCTTCCATCACCATCGTGATTCGGAATTCGAGTTCACTGTCGAAGAGCCAGAGCCAATCGTCGAAGCACCAGAAATCTTCGAAGACGAAGAAGACGTGGTTTCCGCTTAATTGTAACAAAACCCAAAACAACCCCGGTTCATCGAAAGGTGACCGGGGTTTTTTGTATTTAATGGTTTCCATTTTCAGACTGTAGTTTAGAAATATGCATCATTATGAAAACCACTATCTCGGCCTTGATTCTCATTTTTACCCTAAGCTCTGGGTTATTTGCTCGCACTTGGACCGATAAAGATGGTCGCTCGATAGATGCGGATATCGTGAAAGCCGATGAGACAGAGGTTACGATTAATAAAGCAGGCAAAGAATTCAAATTGCCGCTCGAAAAGCTTAGCGATGCCGATAAGGGGTTTGTAAAGGAGTGGCTTGCTGAACAAAAGGTAAAGAAGGAAGAGGTGAAAAAAGAAGAAGTCCCAGTAGCTGTGCCTCCTGTAGAGGTTACGATTAATAAAGCAGGCAAGCTCGAAGAGCTTGGCAATGCCGATAAGGGGGATGTAAGGGAGTGGCTTGCTGAACAAAAAAGAAAGAAAGCTGTGCCTCCTGGGCAAGCATCTTTCGACGGTAAGCCGCTAGCGCTCGGAGGTAAGACAAATCTATTTGAATATGAGTATTCGGCGGAACAGTTAGCGATGGTCAAAAAGGAAAAGGGAACAGATACAGGGTTTAAAATAGCGTTCGCATTGCCAGCAAATTTCGATCCCACAAAACCTCACAAGGTTTTTATCGTTGGTACTGCTGAAAACAACGCTAAGCAGGCCGCAGATGGAAATGTAGGAATGATGAGTTTCTTCGGTAAGCAATGTGCGGCTAGCGGTTGGATTTGTATGGCTTACGATTCAAATTTAGGACGGGTACGGCATGATGTGGATTTGCAAGCAGCATTAGCAAAGATCAATAAGGAGTGGCCAGGTTTCAAAGGTTGGGAATTTGCCGCTGGTGGATTTTCAGGCGGAGCCAAAGCATGCATGTTCCCAATGGCTTACTTGATCAAAAACGAATACAAAGTGATTGGTGGATTCCTAGCCGGCTGCAACGAGGATCTTTCTGGAACTGTGCAGAAACTCTATAGAGTGCCAAAATCCGAATTCAAGGATGTGAAGATTTTTTTAGGCAATCCAGCTTCTAAGGCAGACTACGCCGAGCCAGTGAAAACGAGTATGAAACGGAACGGAATAGCCAATGTTCGAGCAGAGGTGCACAACGGTAATAGTTCTCTCGAATACACACAGTTCGCCGAGGGATTGAAATGGATTGCTGGGCAGTAGTCCGAATCAGCTGAGCTACATAATTCTTCACTTAAGATAAGATTCGATCTCGTCTTAGGATTTTTCGCGAGTGTGGGTGATGACTAGCTGTCTTCAACGAGATCATCTTTTTCATGATCATTGCAGACATCTGTCATAGTACAGAAATAATCGAGCGAGACGCAGATGTGTGCGATGCTAAGAGTGGAGAGTTTATCGTAGCGATAAAATAATGCGTCGCGCACATGATCACGAAACAAGTAGCTATCCGATAGCAGTGAGGTTTCTGCTTCGCCAATTCGCTCAATAAAATCGGCTTTGATTGTTACCACCGCGCCAAATTCCCATGGTTTAGTTTGCGCACTGAAGTGCTCCTATAAAACACCACAATTTCTACTCTATGAGTTACGTTGTGAAGACTTAGGCGATTCCGTCAAGAATGCATGTGATCTTAGGTGATTGGTGGTCAGAATTATTTATTCAAAATCCCCCGAATAAACTCCGTAAAGAAAGCTTCACCTTCTGAGAGTTTCTCAATCTCAATGAACTCATCTTTGGTATGCGCTTGATGAATCGAGCCAGGGCCGATGCAGATAGAGGGTAAACCTGAAGCAGAAAGATGGGCGGCATCAGAAAACCAAGGGGCACCATCTAGCTGGGTGCCTAGCGCGGTCGCGAGAAGTTTCTGGATGTAGGGATTTTCCGCATCCGTCTCCATCGGTGGGTTTTCGTGGGCGTAAATGACATCGATGGGAAGTCTCAGTTCTGCAATTGTCTCGCGGAGCAATTGTAAGGCACCGCCCGCGCACTGGAGCGATGGAGTTTGCCGAATGTCGATTTGAGCGGTAGCCAGGTTCGGGACGACGTTTGCCGCCAAGCCTCCGGAAATGACGCCGATGTTCATGGTCGAGTGACCAAGAATATCGTGATCAAAAGAAGCAAGCTTTGGGGCAAGAGTTTCCTGTAGAGCGATGAGAGCTCGTGAGAGTTTGAGAATCGCATTATCTCCCTTTTCAGGTTGAGAGGAATGAACGGAAACACCGCTCGCAGTCAGGGTCGCCCAAACGGAGCCCTTCGTGATATTGACAATCTTCATCGAGGTTGGTTCGCCAACAATCGCAAATGCATATTCCGCCGCGTGGTGTTCGGCGAAATGTTTGGAGCCATGTTGCGAGGCTTCTTCACCCATGAACGCCACGAAATCGACCGCCACTGGAAGATCGCGGAGGATGGATTGGTTGTTTTTCAAACCCATCAGCATCGCCGCCATCGGGCCTTTGGTATCGGATGCGCCACGACCCCAGATCTTTCCATCGCGGATTTCACCTGAGAAAGGATCGATAGTCATGTTATCAATTCCGACCGTATCCATGTGAGGCCCCAAAAGAATCCGAGGCCGACCATCGAGCGGTGTAAAGCGGGCGATCAGGTTGGGTCTGCCTGGCTCGATTTCTTCAAGCGTGACCTCCGCTCCAATTCCCTCGAGCCAGATTTTTAGAAAATCCGCCATCCGCTGTTCACCTGCAACATCCGCCTGATCGGGCGAGGCATGGCTCGGGTTCACCGAGGGAATTTTGATGAGTTCTTGGAGAAGCATGGAGGAAACTCTAAATTTTAAATTCTAAACTTCAAATCACAAGTTGAGGAATACTTGAGACAAGAGATTGGGGATTCTGCTTATTCGATCGCAACGGGATCAAAGACATTAGCCTGGCGGTCAGAGACCCCGGGAACATGGACTCAATTTTTTTGGCTGGGCGGTTGCAAACCGCCGCCACGGTTGGCAGATTGCCCACCTGAACATGATTGGAGAAAAGGTAACGAATTTGGCGGCTTATCGGTTTGTCGAGTTGTCTGGGCTGAAAGAGCTCCGGGAGGAGTTGCTGGGCTTATGTAAGGACGCGGGCTTAAAGGGGACGATTTTGTTGAGTGTGGAAGGGATCAATCTTTTCGTCGCGGGAGCGGAGCAGGGGGTGGATCAATTGATGGCTAGGTTGCGGCAGATTCGGGGTTTGGAAGATTTTGCGGGGAAAGTCAGCGTAAGCGATGATCAGCCATTCCGGCGGATGTTGGTTCGCATTAAGAAAGAGATTATTTCTTTCGGGATTGAAGGGGTAGTTCCAGGTAAACGGACTTCACCGAAGCTTTCCGCAAAGGAGTTGAAGCGGTGGTTGGATGAGGGTCGGAAAATTACGTTGTTAGATACGCGCAACGATTATGAGGTGAAGTTGGGGACGTTTGAAGGAGCTATTGTTCCGGATATTCATACGTTCCGTGAATTTCCCAAGGCTGTTAGAGAACTTCCCGAGGAGATGAAGGATGAAACCATCGTGATGTTTTGCACAGGTGGAATTCGCTGTGAGAAAGCAGGTCCATTTATGGAGATGGAAGGTTTCAAGCATATCTATCAACTCGATGGCGGGATTTTGAAATATTTTGAGGAATGCGGAGGGGATCATTATCAAGGTGAGTGTTTTGTGTTTGATCAACGCGTGGGCGTGGATCCGGCGTTGCAGGAAACAGATTCTGCGATGTGCTTTGTCTGCCAAGCTCCGCTAAAGGCTGAGGATCAAGAAGATCATCGATATACGGAGAGCGTAAGTTGTCCGCATTGTTTTAAATCCGAACCTGAAAAAATGTCTCAGCGCATTGCCCAAGCGCAGGCGAGCTTGGATGAAGTGTGCCGGGTTTTACCGGGTTCAGTTCCTCAGGAAAACCGTAGGCCTGTGAATGTTGCGGCGAAGTATGACAAATGGACTTTATTAGATTTATTGGTGGAGCAGTTTCCGCAGATCAGTCGCGAGGAATGGGCACAGCGCTGCGCGGAGGGTCGGTTTGTGAGCTATGGTGGAAAAGTTCGATATGCGGAACATGTGGTTCGTGCGGGTGAACGGATTTTGCAGGTTTTCCCTCCTGCGGTGGAACCAGAGGTGGCGCGTGGGATTCGGATCCTATGGGAGGATGAAGCTTTAGTGATGGTAGAAAAACCGGCGCCTTTACCGATGCATGCGAGCGGCCGTTATCATCGCAACACCTTGCAGTATTTGCTCAATCAAGTTTACGAGCCGAAGTTTTTGCGACCTGTGCATCGTTTGGATGCGAACACTCGCGGCCTGGTTTTGTTTGCTCGCACCAGACATTTTTGCCGATTGCTGCAACAACAGTTTCTTAATGATAAGCTGGAGAAGATTTACCGCGTCAAAGTTCAGGGAAGTCCTGAGTGGAATGAGAAAGTTTGTGAGTTTGCAATTTCAAAAGAGGTCGAAGGACCCGGGGGGCGTAGTGTGGATGAAAAAGATGGATTATCGGCTCGCACGGAGTTCTCTGTGAAAGAACGTTGTGCTGATGCGACGACATGGCTTGAAGCGAAGCTGGGGAGCGGTCGGACCAATCAGATCCGTGTGCATCTTTGGGAACTGGGTTTTCCCGTGGTCGGCGATCCTTGTTATCTTCCCAACAAGCAGATGAGCGATAAGCAAACTTTGGAAGTGGGCGATCCTGCTATGGAGCTTGAGGCATGGAAACTGAGTTTCACGCATCCGATTTCAGGTAAGCGCATGATTTTCGAAAATGGCAAAGCCCTACAAGAATGAACCTTCCGTGGATTTATCAGGCGTCTAAGCAGAAGAAACTCATGGTAGGAGTTTCCGGTGGATTGGATTCCATGGCATTGCTTCATTTGTTGCATGATGCGAGATTTAAAAATGTGGTGGTATGCCATCTCGATCATGGATTGAGAGGAAAGGAATCTGCAGGCGACGCGCAGTTTGTGAAACGTGTTGGCAAGCAACTGGGTTATGAAGTCATCGCTGCGAAAATGAATCTGCGTGAGAAGATGAAACAGTCTGGAATCTCGTTAGAAACAGCGGGCAGAGAAGCTAGGCATGAGTTTTTTTCCGCATGCGGTAAGCAACATCGCTGCAAGGTTTTGTTGCTCGCTCATCATGCGGATGATCAGGCGGAGACGATTTTATGGAATTTACTCAGAGGTTCGTTGGGTTGTCGTGGGATGAGTGAGGTGACAGAGATGAAAATGGGTGGGAGAGAGATTTTCGTGGTTCGTCCATTGTTAGAAATCCGAAAATCTGATCTCAAATCATGGATGCTGGAGCGGAAATTAAGCTGGCGAGAAGATGCAACCAATGCGGTGAACGATGTGGTGCGGAATCGTTTGAGAAACGAAGCGATCCCGTTGCTGGATGAAATCGCCAAGCGTGACATCACACCGAACTTGCTGCGCGCAGCGGAAATCGATAGCGAATGGCGGGAACTGTTGGATTGGAGTATTTGCGCAGCTGCTGCGATCGATCCGCAAGGTCGCTTGCACACAGGTGCTTTGAAAGAATTGCCTGCGGTTTTATCCCGTGCGGTGATTGCGGATTATTTAAAGAGGAAGCAGATCGAGAATTTGGATTGGCGCTTGTTGGAGCGATGCTTGGAACTGCTTGATGTGGAAAAGGCCGCCAGCGTAAATCTCCCAGGTGGACGTCGTTTGAGGAGGAAAGCGGGTAGGATTTTTGTTGAAGAAAGCTAGATGTCTAAATCGCCGGAGGCTTTGGACTGCAGCAATCATTTGCAGCTCTAAGAGTTCGTGCGTTTATACAAAGCTGCAGGTAGTTGCCTCGCATGCCGTGGATAACGCATCCCCTTAAATGCTGGGAATAAGAATCCCAGCAGTCCAAAGCCTGCGGCGCCAAAACCCTGAGCTTGCAATGTCACCAGAATTTGATCCAAATTCTTACCGTGTCAGAAACTGAGTCATCGAATGAAAAAGCGCGGCGCTGGGGGGCATTTGTCTGCCCTGATTGTCGATTCTTGTTTCGTATCCCAGGCGATCACGATGGACTCGGAATCGTATGTCCCTCATGCCGACGCATGTTGCGGATCCCAAAAGACGGGGATGCTGTCTCGCCGCTGATCAAGCCAATCAAGAGGATCCGAGGGTGAATTGAAATTCTAACAAATCAACAATCAAAAATCGTCAATCATCAATCGGAAATCAATTCGTGAAAGGCACGATTTGGCATTCCGATTTGAATGACGATTGACGATTGATAATTTTTGAATGAAGAGAAAGGGACAGGAATGTCCCTTCTCCTTATTTCTTAACGTCCCAACGGAGGATACGGCCCCATTTGTTCCACTCGGTGGTGACGACGTTGCCGTCTTTGTCGAAAGTGACGCCGTGAGGTGATGTGGTGATACCTTCGCGCCATGCTTCAGGATTGACGTTGTTGGTGTTGAATTCTTTCGGGTTGTCGTTAGGGCCTAATACTTTGAGGACTTTGCCTTCTTTATCGAGGATGGTGACGCCGCTGGCGAGTTGGGCGACGGCGACGAGATCGCCATGGAAATCAACGGTGCAAGGTTTCGGAACTTTTTCAGCATATACGCCGATGAATGTGCCATCGAGATTGAGGTGAATGAGGCGGTCGTTGGTGCGATCGCAAACGAGAACGCGGACAGGGTCGAAGCGATAGTCGAAGGCGAATTTATGAGCAGTTTTCAAATTGTATGGCTCGGCTTTGCCTGCGGTGGTGGATTTGAATTTTCCTTCTTTGTCGAAGATGAGGATGCGATCGGATGCGTAGCCATCGATTAGCCAGATGTCGCCGTTCGGTGCGCGGTCGGCGTGAGTGAGGGCAAATTTTTTGCCTACTTCTTCGGGAATTGCGGTCATCGGGATTTCCATAAGAATTTCACCTTCTGTGGAAAGTTTGAGGAAAGCGGATTTTTCATCTTTTAAGCAAGCGGCGTAGATGATGTCTTTGCCGTCTTCTTGGACCATGGTAAAACCGTGGTGGTTGTTGCGGGCGTTTGGGAGGTTGCGGAGGTATTTGCCTTCGTGTGAGTAAACTTGAATGCCGCTTTTTTCTCCACCGACGATGGATACGTAGAAATTGCCTTTTGAATCAACATCGATTTCACCGTGTGAATCGCCGACGTGGGCGAGACCTTCTGGAGCTTTCAGCCAGTCTTTGTGGTGTTCGAATTCGTGGGCGGTGGCAGCGGTTATCAGTGCGGCGAGCAGTAGGATTGGTTTCATGTTTTTAAAAAAGTTCTTGGTTCTTAGTTTTTGGTTCGTGGTTCGTGGTTCGTGGTTCGTTGTTCTTAGTTCTTAGTTCTTAGTTCAAATTTGAAATTTGAAATTTGAAATTTGAAATTTAAGCGCAGCGTGGGCAGGTGCCGAAGAATTCGAGTTCATGATACAGGCCTTGGTAGCCAGTTTTTTCGCGAATTTCATTTTCGAGATTATGAACTGGGCAAGGGGCTTGAATTGCTTCGATTTTGCCGCAGCCCGTGCAGATCAGGTAATCGCTGTGTTTTCCGGGTTGGAGTAGGGTAAAATAGGCGGCGCGTTCGTGGAGGCCGAGCCGACGGATAATGGCGTGTTCGGTGAGGCGCTGGAGCAAACGATAAACTGTGGCTTTATCGCAAAGGCCAGTAAGGCGCTTTGATGTGGAGAGTTCGGCGAGGGTCATGGGGCGGGGATTCTCCATGAGGGTTAAAATCAATTCCTCCAATGCCTTTGTTCGGCGCAGGCCGAGGTCTCGGCAGCGCGCGATGACTTGTTTGAGAGGGGTTTCCATGGATGAAGGTAAAATTTTGGATGCGGGAAAGAATATGGATGCGGGCAGGATGCCCGCGCTCCCCTTTAAAAGAGTTTTGTCTGTGGATCTTCAGGTTTCAAGGATGGAACGGGGGCGCCGATTTTTTCATAGGCGGCGGGCATGGCGGTGCGGCCGCGCGGGGTGCGCTGGATGAAGCCTTGCATGATAAGGAAAGGCTCATGGACTTCTTCTAGGGTGGCGGCGTCTTCCCCTACAGCGACTGCCAAGGAGTTCAAACCAACTGGGCCGCCGCCAAATTTATAGATCATGGCTTCGAGCAGGCGTTTGTCCATTTCATCGAGTCCATCAGAATCGATCTCAATCATGGCGAGCGCGGCAGCTGCGTTGGCTTGATCGATGATGCCTTTGCCACGGACTTGAGCGAAGTCGCGGACCCAACGCAGTAGAGCATTGGCAACGCGGGGCGTGCCTCGGGAACGGGAAGCGATTTCGAGAGCACCTGCGCGATGGATTTCAGTTTCTAACAATCCGGCAGAGCGTTCGATGATGTCGGCAAGTTCTTCGCGGTTGTAGTAATCGAGTCGGTTGATCAAACCGAAGCGCGAGCGCAGCGGAGCGGTGAGCATGCCGGAGCGTGTGGTGGCGCCGACGAGGGTGAAGCGCGGGAGGTTGATCTGGATGGAGCGAGCGGATGGGCCGGAGTCGATGATGATATCGAGACGGTAATCCTCCATCGCGGGGTAGAGGTATTCTTCGATCGCGGGGTGGAGGCGATGGATTTCATCGATGAACAAGACGTCGCCTTTCTGGATGTTGGTGAGGATGCCTGCGAGATCTCCGGCTTTTTCGATTTGTGGGCCAGAGGTGGTGTGCATCTGGGTGCCAGCGGCCTTGGCGATGAGGTTGGCGAGGGTGGTTTTTCCAAGACCCGGAGGACCGGAGAGGAGGACATGGTCGAGGACATCACCGCGTTGTTTCGCAGCTTCCAACATGAGGAGGATGCGATCCTTGACTTTTTCCTGCCCGATGAATTCCGAAAACGCAGGGGGGCGCAGTGAGACGTCAAAAGACGTCGGCGGCGCTGCCGTGGTTTGTTGGTAGAAGTTCTCGGACATGGGGTCGGACTGGATGTTAAAATGCTTAAAATATCAAATGCTGAAAGAACAATGTGTTGGATTGGTGGATTTTTGGCTCGCCTGTGGGGGTGGTATCGACCTCATCATCATGTGTTGAAATGAAGCTGCTGTTAATAAATTGCCTTTTTTGCATGTCATTGCCTGTGCTGGCGGGGGATTTTGATGGTTGGTATTTCAAGTTTCTCTCTGTGGAGCGCAAAATCGTGGGCGAAACGCGATCTGAGCATGGGAAGGTGGTGGGTGCATTCACAGGCACGGTATCTGGGGAGATCTCGGCCGATGGCAGATCGTTTACTGAGAAATTTGAGTATCTCTACATGCCGGAGGAGCATCATGTGAAAGAGAAGCTGCTTTGGATAAAAGGCGAAGATGGGGTTTTTAGGGCAACGGCTGAATTACCAGACGGGAATAAATTTTTCTGCGAGTTAACCGTGAGGGATGAAAATCATTACCAATTGAAAACGACTTTTGAAGATGGCAGGACTTGTGAGACCAATGCGGAGCTAAAAGAAGACGGTGTTCTGCATGCGGTCGATACGGCGAAAGACGAAGAGGGAAATATTATTTTCACCCTGAAATACACGAAAACATAGTAAATGAAACAACTTCGTATTTTAATTCCTGTCGTTTGCCTGATTGTTTTGGCGGTTTTATTTTTTAACCGACCACCGGCTGAAGAAAAGAAGGCGACACTAAAAAAGAATGGGCCAGTTCAGGAGGTTCAAGAAGTTGAGGTAACTCCGCCGATTGATGAGAAAATGCACATCTATCTCGTGATTGGTGAGGGTAAAGTAGGTGAGGTTTCAACGGATTCCAAAGAGGCTAAGTTCATAGATCGCTGTGTGCAATTGAATCATAAGAACGAATGGGTGCCCATGGTGGATGGGAATGATTCTGAGCATTCTTTTGTTAGAAAGCTTCTAGGTAAAAATAAGTCGCTCAAAATTGGATTGGTTTTAAGTAAGCGAGAGAATACTAAGATAGATGCATGGATGGACAGGAATTTGCCTGAGACCCGTGAAATGCGACAACTGGCGAAACACGCGATTCAGGGTGGGGATTTCAAAGGTGTGTTGTGGTTGCATGGAAATGAAGTGATTGAGGGAGATCTTGATAAAATGAAATCTTTCATTGGTGAGCTTCGCAGTCATATCGGTGATCCCAATCTTCCATTCATCATCGGCATGGTTCAAGGGTCGGAATCGGCTCAAATGCAGTTCGCAAAAATTCCGGAGAGTATTCACGTGACTGCGTTTGCCAGTGCAGGAAGCACGGAATTATTAGGTGAGAGCTATGTAGAGAAGATGAAAGAACTGCGAGTGGTTTACGATAAAGTCACACCCAAACCACCGACCGATCTGAAATTTATCGATCCACATGTGCATGCAATGTCGGTGACCCCGCTTGGATTGCGTGCGGTGGCAAACTGGATGGATGAGCGGAATGTGGAGCGCTGCATCGTGAGTCCGCTGATGCACAAAGGCTCGCATCCCCAGAATGAGGAGGAATATCAGATTATGTTAGAAAATTTTCGTCCATACAAAGGAAAGATCGATCGCATGTGCATCATCAATGCCGGAGATGTCAAAACGGCCGAAGAAGCGGTTGCGATTTTGAAACGTGAGGTCGCCGATGGTGCGATTGCTTTTGGAGAACATTACGGAGTGGGACTGATGTTCGACGATCCAAAGAATCTGATGCTGTATGAAGCATGCGAGACAGTTGGTATTCCGGTCATGTTTCACATCGATCAAAACAAAAACATGGTTGAGCCAGGAATGGAGAGGGTGGACAAGGTTTTGAAAAAATATCCCAAGTGCACGCTGGTGGCACATGCGTATTGGTGGCGGCAGCTGGGGAGTGGAGCGTGCGACCGTCAGCTAAAGGAACATCCGAATTTGTACGCCGATATGTCAGGGAAAGTTGTGATTGATGTACTCAATCGCGATCGGGCGTATGCGCGCGAGTTTCTGATACGGAATCAGGATAAAATTCTTTGGGCAACGGATGAGGGTTGGTGGTCGTTTGGCGGCAAAGACAAACAAATGAATCAGCACTACACGTTTCTGGAGGGATTGGATTTGCCGGATGAAGTTCGGAGGAAAATTTATCGAGAGAACTCGGAGAAGGTATATGGGTTGAATGCTAAGAAGTAAGAATTTTTTACCACAGAGGCACGGAGGAAGAAGGAGGACGCGGAGAAGATGTTAGATTTGCTGGGGTTATGGAAAAGCCGGCTGAAAGCTCGGCTCTCCGATATTACTCTGGTTGGTTGCGCATGAAGTCGGCGACTTGGGCGAAGAAGGGATCGAGGAAGGCGCGGGCGAAGGGTGGGACTTGGGTTTCGTCCATGGCTTCGCCCATGAGTTTGAGCCAGCGATCGCGCTCCGGGATACCTATACGGAAAGGAACGTGGCGCATGCGCAAACGTGGGTGGCCACGTTTTTCCATGTAGGTGTTAGAATGTCCGAGGCGGAACAACATGAACTCGGCGAGGCGTTCTTCGGATCCTGCCCAATCGTCATCGGGATACATCGGACCGATCAGATCGTCGGTGCGGACGCGTTGGTAGAAAGCGGCAACCATGGCACGGATGCCCGATTCGCCGCAGGCTTTCATGACGTCTTGTTCGGTGGGGGTGAGCATGTTGGAGAGCCGTGCTTTCAGCCAGCTGGGGTTTGATTAGGAAATTTTGTAGTGACTTTAATTTGAATTAAGCCGGTCAAAGACCGGCTCTCCAGTTACATCCCTGCTTCTGCGAGGCGTTCGGTCATTTCGGATTTCATGAGCTCGGCGGTGACTTCATGGAAGGCACCCGCCATGATGGCATCGAGGTTGTGCGAGGTGAAACCGATGCGGTGGTCGGTGCAGCGGGATTGTGGAAAATTGTAGGTGCGGATTTTTTCCGAGCGATCTCCAGAACCGATGAGAGAACGGCGGTTTTCAGAATACGCAGCTTGTTGCTCGTGGAGTTTTTTCTCGTAGAGGCGAGTGCGCATGATTTCCAAAGCCATCTCGCGGTTTTTGATTTGGGACCGACCGTGTTCGCAGCGGACGTAGAGGCCGGTGGGTATGTGGAAAATTTGCACTGCAGAATCGGTGGTGTTGACGTGTTGTCCGCCCGCACCACCGGAGCGGCAGACTTCGATGCGTAGGTCTTCCTGTTTCATTTCGACATCGACCTCTTCCGCCTCTGGCAGAACAGCAACTGTGATGGTGGAGGTGTGGATGCGACCTTGAGTCTCAGTGGCGGGGACGCGTTGGACGCGATGGACGCCGGATTCGTATTTCATGAAACGAAACACTTCGTCGCCGGTGATTTTGAGAATGACTTCTTTGAAGCCGCCAACTTCGGAAGGTGAGGATTCCAGATGCTCGGTTTTCCAACCTTTGGAATCGGCGTAGCGCTGATAGGCACGCATGATTTCACCGGCGAAGAGCGAGGCTTCGTCGCCACCGGCACCAGCGCGGATTTCGACGAGGGCGTCGCGGTCTTCGTTGGGATCTGCTGGGAGCAAGGCGTATTGCATGTCCTCGCGGAGTTTCACGAGTGATTTTTCTAATTCAGGAATTTCCTCTGCGGCCATGGCGGAAAGCTCTTTGTCATCAGAGCGAGCGAGTTCTTGGTTGTCGGCGAGTTGCGTTTCCGTGTTTTGCAAATCATCCCAAAGCTTCAGGGTTTGCTGAAGCTTGCGATGTTCACGGAGGATTTCGGTCGCACGTTTTGGATCGTCAAAAAGATTCGGATCGCCGATCGCTTCTTCGAGTTCACGGAAGCGATCTTTGCGTTTGGCGATGAGTTGGGTGTAGTCCATTTTAGGGTAAAACTGAAAAGCTGAAAGCAGGATGAGCGTTAGCGAATTGTTACAGAATGCAAAGCCAAATGGCTTGGACGGAGTGAAACGCAGTCAAATAGAGAAGGAGAGCTTTAATTAGAGATTATGCTGCTGTCCAATCTTCACAGTGAAGATCTGGAACGCGTGCGAACTCACGAACATTTGCGGTGACTAACGTTGCTCCAGCAGCGCGGGCAGTGGCGGCGATGATGAGGTCGTTCGGACTGATGGGCGTGCCTTTTTTTTCTAACAGGAAACGTATTTCTGCATAATGGACGGCAGTTTCAGAATCGAAAGGGAGATAAGTGAATGGACCGAGTAATTCATCGATTTTTATGGTTAATTCCTTAGCTCGGTTGCTTCGTTTCGCACCAAAAAGAAGCTCTGCGCGAATCAGTTCGGTAAGGCAGATTTCGGATGAGGCATGGATTTTTAAATTATGTATGAGCGCTGCGTTAGGTTGGCGTAGCAGGTATGACCAAATGTTGGTGTCGAGGCAATACACGGTGCAGAAATTTAGAGTTCGGAAATGGAGCGATGCGTCGTTTCGCGCGTGGGTGGCTCGAAATCGTTTTGTGCGGCACCTGCGAAAAGTGAGATATGATCCCATGCCGTCGATTCGGAAACATCGGCAGCTTTTGCTAAATGCTTGCGCGCCCAACTTGAGAGAGAAATTGACTCACGTTTCGCAGCTAGCGTGAGCTTCCGTTGGGTCTCAGAATCCAGATATATGGTCAGTTGGGACATACAAGGATCATATATTAACAATTATACTTGGCAAGTATAATTGTTAATTACCTCGTCGCGATGACTTGTGAGGTAAAGCCTTTCAAGTAGGAGGTTTCTGGAAGGGAAATCAATACAGGATGGTCGGCACGTTGGGTGTGCTCGGCGACGAGGCGGAGGGATTTTTTTGCATCGACTGAAGCATCGGCGAGGTTTTCCAGAAACAGTTCGCGTGAGGCGTGGTGGGAGCAGCAGAAGGTGGAGAGGAGTCCGCCTTTATCTAACAGTTTCAGAGCGCGGAGGTGGATTTCTTTGTAGCCCCGCATCGCATCCATCAGGGTCTTTTTGTTTTTCGTGAAACTCGGCGGATCGAGAATGATGAGATCGTATTCGGGTTGGGCGGATTTCAGGAAATCGAAAACGTTGGCTTCGATGACATCGATAGAAAGGTGGTTGAGTTCGGCGTTTTTGCGCGCGGCGGCGCAGGCGGAGGCGGAGATATCCACTGCGGTGACTTTGGCGGCACCTGCTTTGGCACAAGCGAGAGCGAAGCCACCTTGGTTGGTAAAACAATCGAGGACGCGAAGACCTTTTGAAAATTTGGAGACTTCGTTGTGGGCTTGAAGTTGATCCAGATAGAGGCCGGTTTTCTGTCCATCGACCAGATCGATTTCAAAATCCAATCCGTTGGCGTGAACCATAAATGGGTCGGGGTTTTCGCCATACATAAGTTGGATGCACGGCTCCATGCCTTCGGCTTTGCGTGAGGATGAATCGTTCCGGAGGGTGATGGATTTTGGTGCGAGGACTTCAATCAATGCATCGCGGATCAAATCTTTGCGAAGATCCATGGCGAGGGTGAGGGTTTGGACAGCGAGGTGATCGCCATATCGATCGACGATAAGGCCGGGGATGCCATCAGACTCTGACCACACAACGCGGCAAAGAGTTTCATCGAGATTTGGAGTTTCGATGCGGAGATTGAGCGCTTGGCGGATGCGGCGAATGAAGAAATCGGCATCGAGGTCTTGGCGACGACGCGAGAAACGGCGCGCGACGATCTGGGAGGCAGGATTGTAGATGGCACTTCCGAGAGGGCGGTCGCGGAAATCTTTCAACGTGATCACGTCTCCGGGTTGGGGATTACCAAAAGATTTTTTGATTTCAGAAGCGTAGATCCACTCGTGACCGTGAAAAATTCTGGCGCGAGGAGCTATGATGAGGCCGGGCATGGCCGGAGACTAAGTCTCAAATCACAAATCACAAATCTCAAATTTAAGATCGATGAAGTAGCGTTGGAGGGTTGACATGTGATGATTGGAACGATTGTTTCAATGGCATGCGCGTTACGAAAGTTCCTGAGTCTGGCCCGAAGAGAAGTTTATTGGATGCAACTGAGCGATTGGTGGTGGAGAAAGGGTTTGATCTGGTATCGGTGCGCGATATCACTGGAGCGATTAAAGCGAACGTTGCAGCGGTGAATTATCACTTTGGAAGCCGTGAAGCGCTTATGGATGTGGTGATGTCACATGTCATGGATGTCGTCGATGCCGCAAGAATCGAGGCTTTGGAGGATATAGCGCGACTGGAGTCACGCGGTCCAGTGGAGAAGATCGTCAGAGCGTATGTGAACTCGGTTTTAATTGCTGCGGGTAGGGCTCAGATGGATTTGGCGTTTTTCTTGAAATTGGCGGGTCGAGTGATGGTTTTTCCGAGTGGGCTTATCTCACCAGCATTGGCAGATGGGCGAAAAGAAGTGGGGAGGCTCTATCTCAAAGCTCTCGCTAGTGCGGTTCCTGATATGGGGGCTGGTGATCTTGAGGCGGCATGGGCCTTTTTCGAGGTGGGCTTGGGTCAGTCATTGATCAATCTTCGCTCCGATCTCGAGCCGGTAGTTCAGGCTGAGCAGTGGATTCAGTTTGGGGTGCGAGGTCTGGCTGGGGGTGGAGTTTCTCAAAAGACAGATCGGACAGATCAGTCAAATCCGACGGATCTGCCAGGCAAAACCGTAGCGCCTGAAATAGCCGTGGCCAAAGCCGATGTTCCTAAAGCAACCCCAGCTCCTGAGGTAGTTCCAACCTCTGAAGTAGCCGTGGCTCCTGAAGTCGTAGAAACTCCCAAGCCAGCAAAAGCGTCCAAGGCTAAGCCTAAAAAACAGGACGATCAGACCATGTTGTTTGAGCTTTGATGGAAGCAGTAGGGGCAGATTTTCACTTTTACAGAGAATCCAGCTGCTAAAATCTTGACACCGTCTGGTTTTTCGGCAGTTTTCCCGCCCTGCGCGTTGGTACGTGTGGACAACCACAATCTTCTTATGAAAAAGGATCTTCATCCAAAATACAATCCAGTCGTCTTCGTTGATATGACCACTGGCGCACGCTTCATCACCGGTTCAACCAAGACTTCCGACAAAAAAGAAGTCATCGACGGCGTCGAGCACTCCGTGATCTCCGTTGGTATCACTTCCGATTCCCATCCGTTCTTCACTGGACAGAAACAATTCGTGGACACGGAAGGTCGTATCGACAAGTTCCAGAAGCGTTTCGGAGCGGTCCGCCGCGTCGGCAAGCCAAAGGTTGGCTAAGCCACAGAACGAAATTCTTTCGTTCCTCACAAAAAAACGATGTCCTAAACGACGTCGTTTTTTTATTTAAACTCTGTTCACCTATTTCTTTTGTTAGCCAAACGCATCATTCCTTGTCTCGACGTCACCAATGGCCGTGTGGTCAAGGGGGTAAATTTCGTCGATCTGATCGATGCTGGCGATCCAGTGGAATGCGCGATTGCTTACAATGAACAGGAGGCGGACGAGTTGGTTTTCTTGGATATCACCGCATCATCCGATGCGCGGGAAACTATGGTCGATGTTGTTAGGCGTACGGCGGAGAAATGTTTTATTCCGTTGACCGTGGGTGGTGGAATTCGCTCGGTGGAAAACATGCATACGATGTTGCAGGCTGGAGCGGATAAAGTGGGGATCAATACTTCAGCGGTGACGAATCCGAGTCTCGTCGATCAGGGAGCGAAAGCATTTGGCAACCAATGCATCGTCGTAGCGATTGATGCGAAGCGCGAGGGTCCGGGAAAATGGGGGGTTTACACTCACGGTGGAAGAACGCCAGTGGGACTGGATGCGGTGGAGTGGGCGAAAGAAGTTTGGCGACGTGGGGCGGGGGAGATTTTACTGACGTCGATGGATGCGGATGGCACCCAAGCAGGTTACGACTGTGAGTTGACAGCAGCAATTTCATCGGCGATCGGGATTCCGGTCATTGCTTCAGGCGGTGCGGGAAACTTAGATCACATGGTTGAAGTGCTCGAAAAAGGTAAGGCGGATGCTGTGCTCGCTGCATCAATTTTCCATTTTGGGATGCACACGGTGGGAGAGGCAAAGAGGCATTTTGCGAAGCACGGGGTTCCGGTTCGCCCGAGTTTCAGGAATCCATCGTAAAATGGTTATCTTCCCTTCTTGCAGTATGCGGGCATAACGCTAGTTTTTCATGGATGAGCAGGCGTGCGAGAAGAAAGAAAGGAGCGGGCAAGAACCCGTGGCTTGGGAAGGTTTTGATTGTTTTTGGAGCGTTGATTTTGATTGCGGTAGGTGGGGGATATCTTGGTTTGCGTTCGTATCTCCACAGTGATGGATTTCGTAAATTTCTTTCGGCTCAGATTAGTAAAGCAGCTAAAGTGGATGGAAGTTTCTCGCGGTTCTCATGGGATGGTATGGCGGTTAAGACGGAACGCTTCGAGGCGACTGGCAAAGGTTTGGTGAGCGATGTAGTGGCGGAGCGCATAGCCACAGAAGTAGGTTTCGGCGGTGTTGGAAGAGGGGTCTGGGAAGTGAAGTCGACCCGAATCAATCGGATTCAGTTGAGTCTGAACATGGTTCCACTGGAGAAGACGGTAGCGGTGGTTCCATCTCTCCCTCTTGTCCCGGAGAAAAAGGTCACTAAAAAAGACCCGGGTTGGGTTCCGAAAGAGGTCGAGTTGGAATCGTTGGAAATTGGTGACTTCGGTTTGCAACTCATAACCAAACAAGGTTTGGCATCTGCTAAGGGAATGAGTGTATTGGTCACTCCGGAAAAAGGAAAGAATGCTTACAAAGCTGACATTGTTGGCGGTAAAATTTCAGTGCCGATATCGTTAGCTCCTGAGCTGCGCATACAAAGTGCCGAGGCGGCCTATCGTGATGGTAGTGCGTTTCTTAAAAAAGCTGAATTATCTGCATGGAAAGAGGGTAGAATCTATGCTTTTGGCGAATCAAATTTTGCACTCAAAACCCATGCCTATGACGGAAATATTGAGGGTGTGCGTTGCAACGAAGTGCTTAATGAAAACTGGGCTCAAAAACTTTCCGGTGATTTAATTTCGACGTTTAAATATAACAAAACGACCGACTCACAAGTTGTCTCTGGAGAATTGAAAATCACCAATGGCACATTGACTGGACTTCCTGTGTTAGATGCATTGGCAGCATATGCGGATACCCGTCGGTTTCGTACGTTACAACTCAGTGATGCTCACACCAAGTGGCGATATACAAAGGATGAAATTTTGCTTAGCGACCTAGTATTAGGCAGCGAGGGATTGATTCGTTTGGAAGGGCGGATATCGATCAAGGGAGAAAATATCGATGGGAGTTTTCAACTTGGTTTGGTTCCAGGTACGCTATCTAAGATCCCAGGTGCGGAGACGCATGTGTTTAAGCCTGGTAGATTTGGATTGCTTTGGGCACCCATCCGCGTGACCGGAACGCTCTCCGATCCGAAAGAAGATCTTACCGATCGCTTAACCGAAGCCGCTGGCGCACGTATGTTTGAGTTGCTTCCAGAAACGGGTGAGAAAGTATTTAAATTCACCAAAAATGTTTTGGGTGAAAGCCCGACTAAAATTATCGAAAAGGGAAGTGAAGTGATTGATAAAGGAGAAGAACTTATTAAGGGTGCAGGAGATTTATTGAAAGGGATATTGGATAAGTGATGACTGAATACTTAAGTGATTGAAAGGGATGCTTAAAAGAGAACGTCCAAGCATTCAGTATTAAGCAGATTATAGAATTCGATCTTGATAAAGAATAAACAAAAAAAGCCGATAACAGTGGGCTACTGCTTGCAAAGCCAAACATTTGGCTGTTGTCTGCTTTTAAATGGAAATACATCTCGATGGAGAAGTATAGCAAGTTCATCAAATGACCCAATTAACTAAAATATATCCGAGGTTGCTCCCGTTTAAAAAAATCAGTAAACCATTCTCATACCAAATCCTATGAAAACCAAAATGAATATTGTCGCGTTGGCCTTGGCTGGCTTCGCATTCGTCCAGAGCGTTTCCGCCGAAACCAAGCCGCTGAAAGTCATGCTGATCACCGGAGGCTGCTGTCATGACTACAAGACCCAGACCGAACTACTCAAGAAGGGCATTGAGGAACGCATCCAGGCCGAGGTAGTGCAAATCCACGTAGACGACAAAACCACCAAACCAGCTCTTCCAATTTTCGGTAATCCTGATTATGCCGCTGGCTTCGACGTGGTGATCCACGACGAATGCGCCGCTGGTATTACCGACCCAGTTGTCATTGCCGGTGTTCTCAAGCCTCACGTCGACGGTACTCCTGCTGTAAACCTCCACTGCGCGATGCATAGTTATCGTTTTGGCGATTTCAAACAGAAGGTCGAACCCACAGCAGACAACGGCAAGTGGTTTGAGTTTCTCGGTCTACAGAGTACAGGACATGGTCCGCAAAAGCCCATCGATATCGCTTTCGTTGATAAGGAACACCCTATTACCAAGACGCTCGCCGATTGGACTACCATCAATGAGGAACTTTACAACAACATCGCTATACACGAGGGAGCGCACGTTCTCGCTAAAGGCAAACAGGGCAATCAAGAAACGGTTGTCGCATGGACAAATCTCTATGGAGCGAAAAAGACCCGCGTTTTCGGTACCACGATAGGTCACAACAATGATACGGTCGGTGATGCTCGTTATCTGGATCTCGTGACTCGCGGTCTTCTCTGGGCATGCGGCAAGATCGATGAGAAAGGTAATATCGCCGCAGGTTACGCAAAAAAATCTGAGGCGAAGTAAGTATATCTGAATTTTTCAAAGCGCAATCGTATCAAACGATTGCGCTTTTTTTATGGTGTGAAATGACATGATGGAAAATTCTGCTGCTGAGTAAACAGTCTAGAATTTAATCTTTATTCATATTTTTTGTTCGGAGCTATATTCTGATATTTCGCCTACAAGGTTTAGATGTATGACCAGAAAATGAAATCTGCTCACGATCTGGTGAAGCATCTCTTACCGATACAGTGCCGGTCGTGTTTGATGCCATCGTTCTGGAAGGAAGAAGCGGTCTTCGCATTCGTTCAGCAAAGGCGGATCATGTCTTTGATAAATTGGTACCAGAGATAGATCAGGCCGCGCTTGGAGTATTGGAAGTTTCCGTCTCCAGTGAGCTGGATGATGCCGGCTTTGAGGTTGTGATCGATTTGCTGCCGCATCTCTTTCTCGATGCTTTCCTCTAATAATTCCGGATCCGGAATGAGAAGATGATCCGTCTTGAGCTTCATTTTATCGAGGAAATTTCGATGATCTTTGAGGATTTGGTGAAAGCAGGATTTTTCGCAAGGAACGTGATTCCATTTCAATTTCTCGCAACAACGAAGGGTGGGAGCGAAGGGGAAATTGGTGGTTCTCCAAGTCTTGCCGTTTATATCTACGGAGCTGATGGAGATAAATGCGAAAGCGGCTTCCTCTTGTTCGCACAAGCAAACGGTTGCGATTGCTCGTTCTTCAGGATTCCAAAACAAGCGGAAGTGTTGATGCATGCCGGACCAATTCCAGCCACAATCGGAGACGTGCTCGAAGCCGGCTTCTTCCATGCCGGCAGCGGCTTCGACCGCATTCGGGAAAAATGATGGGTTGGGGAGTTGCTTGTGATGCAGACGGTTATCCAATGGCATGCGCAAGCTGCGCACATGGGTGAGAAGTTCGATCCATGGCAAGAAGAACCATAAGCATGCACCGGCGATTCCAGCTAAGACATTTCCGCTGATAAAATAGAAAAAGCAGAAGCTCGCGAACAGAAACGTTAACGCCCCAAGTTTGCGCGATAGGTTGTTGCGTGAAGTACGTAATGCCATCGCTAAGACGAAAATGCCGATGACGATAAGGGTTGAACGCATATGAGAGGTAAATATCAAGTTTCAAATCTCAAATTTCAATGAAGAGTATGAAGATGAAGTATTTGGAAGATGCTTATGATTGAAATTTGAAATTTGAAATTTGAAATTTGAAATTTTAGTGCGTCAGGGCGTCCATTAGGTATTTGGCAGGACGGAAGTTTTCGATGAGGACTTCTTGGTTACCACCACGATTCATGCGTACTTGGCTGACGT